>SXGQ01315066.1_pt1 | contig 13026 bp, 17 predicted proteins | sample 3178371 | NCBI WGS metagenome assembly SXGQ01 (sample SAMN11356859, study PRJNA531348) | freshwater metagenome | isolation source: freshwater sample F1-20 | place: China: Fuxian Lake, Yuxi | collected 2017-12-25
CCACATCTCGGTGAAGAACAGCGTAGCGAGACCACGCGGATGACCGAGAAAAGTTTTGTTGTTATCCATGTCTCCCCCCTCTAATCTTTGTTATTCATCGTCATGCGGGTGTCCGCATCGTGTTCATGAGTCGCGCCATCGCAAGGCCCCCTTCGTACAAGAGATACATCGGGACCGCCATGATGGTCTGAGAGATAGCGTCGGGCGGTGTGAGCAGCGCCGCGACGACGAAAATTCCGATGAGCACATAGCCGCGAATCTCAGCCAATTTTTCGACTCTAACGAGGCCGGTCAGTACCAGTAAGACCACGACAACCGGTACTTCGAAGGCGAGACCGAAGCACAGGAACATCGTCAGTACGAAATCCATGTAACTCGCGATGTCGGTCATCATCGTCACGCCCGCCGGCGTCGTATTCGCGAAAAACTGAAACATCACGGGGAACACGACGAAGTACGCGAAAGCGATGCCGACGTAGAAAAGAAAAATCGAAGAGACGAGCAGCGGCAACGCAAACTTTTTTTCGTATCGGTAGAGCCCCGGTGCAACAAAAGCCCACACCTGATACAGCACGAAGGGCATCGCCAAAAAAAGCGCGACGAAAAACGCTAGCTTGAACGGCGTCATGAAAGGCGAGATCACGCTCGTAGCAATGAGCGAGGCGCCTTCCGGCAATTGCTCGATGAGGGGCTGAGCAACGAAGGTAAAGACCTCGTTTGCGAAGAATGCGATTGGTATGAACACCAGGATCACCGCGAGGAAGGCACGCAGCAGTCGATCGCGCAACTCGAGCAAGTGCGAGATCAACGTACCTTCGGCAAGCTGCTCAGGTTCTTGGGTCATTCGATGACGAGGCGTTATTCGGATCCGCAGGCGGCGCGATCGAAGATTCGGGTGAGGCTGGTGTGGTGGCGTCGGGGGCGGTTGTCGCGGCGGGTGTCGGCGGCGGCGTGCTGCGCTGCCGGTTGATTTCTGCCGTCTCGTCTTCCAGCTGTTCGCGGAACTGACGAGCCATGGCGCGGGCGCGACCCATCCACCGCCCGATCTGGCTGACTACTTTGGGAAGTTTTTCAGGGCCGAGCACGAGTAGTGCGAGACCCATGATCAACAGCAATTCACTGAAGCCGACTTCGAACATGATTCGTCAGGCCCGCGACCGGCGGGCCCCCTCAGCCGTTACGGTCGGAGGGTTTCGCGTCGGTCGAGGACGCCTTGGCCGACTCGGGAAAATCCGCATCCGTCGCCTCCTGCTTGATTTGCTTGAGGCTTTCTTCAGCGTCGCCCTCGTTCATGCCTTTCTTGAAGCCCTTGATCGCAGCGCCGAGATCGGAGCCGATCGTGCGCAGTTTCTTGGCACCGAACACCAGCAGGACCACCAGCAGGATGATGATCAATTCGCGCATTCCGATTCCCATAACGACCTCTGCAGCCTGCGAGCTTGGCTAATGATTTGGACAACCCGGATGTTAGACGGTTTCCGGGGTTTGCAGCCAGAACGTCACCGGACCGTCATTGATGAGGGCCACTTTCATATCGGCGCCGAATCGACCCGTGGCAATCTTCGGATGGGCTCGGCGCGCGAGCGCACACAAATGGTCGAACAGACGCTCTGCTTTTTCGGGGGGTGCGGCTGTACTGAAGCCGGGTCGATTGCCTTTGCGGGTATCGGCGGCCAGCGTGAACTGCGGAACCAGAAGTAGACCGCCGCCCGTGTCGGTGAGAGAAAGATTCATTCGTCCGTCAGCGTCGCCGAATACTCGGTAAGCGAGTAGGCGCTCGAGTAACCGCTGGGCGGTCTCGTCATTATCGTTCGGCCGGACGCCGACCAAAGCCAGTAATCCCGGCCCGATTTCGCCAAGACGCTCGCCGTCGACGGTGACGCTGGCCTCGGTGACGCGTTGGATGAGAGCGATCATGCGACCCACGTGGTGGCAATTCGGGCGACGAAACCTTAACATCGCGGCCTGTTTTTTGCATGAATCGACGGGTTTCGGGGGTTACGGTGTCGAAGTTCCTCGTGGCGCTTTTCTTGGTCGTGGCGTGGTCTATTCCTTCTGCGCATGCGCAATCGGCTGGTAACGCCGAGCGTGGTGCGAAGCTCGCGTACACCTGCCTCGGCTGTCACGGTATTCCCAACTACCGAAATCCCAACCCCAATTACCGCGTGCCCAAGCTGCGTGGCCAGCATCCTGAATATCTCGTTCTGGCGCTGCAGGCGTATCAAAACGGTGAGCGCAGTCACGCCACCATGCACGCCAATGCTTCGGGCTGGAAAGATCAGGATCTCGCCGATATGGCCGCGTTCCTCGCCGGCCCACCGGTCGCGCCGGCCGCCGGGTCGAAGCCGGCGGGTAAAGCTCCGGAGATTGCCCAGACCTGCGTAGCGTGCCACGGAGTCGATGGCATCGGCATCACCCCGCAATACCCGACGCTCGCCGGTCAGCACGCCGACTACCTCGAGCGAGCCCTGACGGATTACAAGAAGGGCGGGCGCAAGAACGCCATCATGGCGGGATTCGCCGGTTCGCTCTCTGCCGCGGACATTCGTGCCTTGGCGGCGTACTACGCTGCGCAGCGCCCGGGTCTCGAAACCTCCAAGCGCCCGGTACCCGCTAAGCGCTGATCGCCGCCCAACATCTTCATGGGGCGGAAAGTCGCTCCAGGAAGGTGACGGCGGTCTTGAGGTAGAAGTCGCGATTAGCTTTCTTCCGGAAGCCGTGACCTTCGTCTTTGGCCGCGAGGTACCAAACCTCACCCCCCTGCTCGCGAATCTTCGCCACGAGCTGCTCGCTCTCGGACGCCGGGACGCGCGGATCGTTGAGTCCCTGCACCACGAGTAGCGGTCGTCGAATCATCGAAGCCCTTTCGAGCGGAGAGATGCGGCGAAGGAACGCGCGCATCGACGGATCGCGCTCGTCGCCGTATTCCACTCGCCGCAGATCACGGCGATAGCCTGAGGTGTTGGTAAGGAAGGTGACGAAGTTGCTGATCCCTACGACGTTGATGCCGCCCTTGAGTCGGTCGCCATAGGCGATGAGCGACGCAAGCACCATATATCCGCCGTAAGACCCGCCCATTACGACGACTCGCTCAGCATCGAGATCCGGTTGCGCCGCGATCCAGACGAGCAGCGCACCGATGTCTCTCACCGAATCTTCTCGAAGCCGGCCGTTGTCGAGCATCGTGAAGCTGCGACCGTAACCCGTCGATCCGCGAACGTTCGGTTGAATGACCGCATAGCCCAATTCATTGACGAGGTACTGCGCGAACGGGCTATAGCCTGGTCGCGACTGTCCTTCGGGTCCGCCGTGAATGTCGATCACCACGGGATGTCGGCCCGATTTCGCCGGCTTGTGGATCAGCGCGGGAATTCGTCGCTGAGCCCGCCCGACACGATCCCAGGTCGGATAGCGAAACACCTCTGCCGCGACGAGTTTGGTCGGGTCGATGAGCCCCGTCTCACTGCGCGTCCAGCGGGTGGCCTCTGCTTTTTCGATGTCGTAGGTCCAGGCGTCCCGTGGAGACTGCGAGGACTCGATGCTCATTCCCAAGGTTTTTCCTTGGCGATCGAAGCGCAGGTTGGAAATGATCCCAGCCGGTAGGCCTGTCGGCCGAACCGTCACTCCGGCGCCTAAATCGGCAACGAACAGCTCGCTGAACCCATCGACGTTTGCGACATAGGCGAGCCATCGTCCGTCTGCGCTGACTTCGAAGTCGTCGACATCCCAAGAGAGCGCTGACGTGAGTGTCCGCAAGCCGCCGCTCGCGATATCAACATAACGGATTTGGCGAAACTCTCCGCCGAGGTCGGCCGTGAACCAGACGCCCTGGCCGTCAGCGGAAAAGCGTGCGCTGCCGATGCCGCTCTGAGGTGAAGGTTTTGCCGGATCGCCCGAGAGCGGCACGCGTGTGAATGCGCCTGTGGAGATATCCGCCACGTAGAGCGACGCATCGGTGACTGAGGAATAATCGAGCAACAACAATCTTTGACCGTCGATCGACCAATCGAGCGGAGTCCAAGTCTGTCCCTGCGACGCCACGATAAGGCGTGGACTGCTGCTGCCGTCGATCTCTGCGATGTAGACATCCTGGTTGATGCCGTTACGCGCGTTGCCCTGAAAAGCGATTCGTTGGCCGTCGCGAGACCAGAGCGCACCGCCGTGTCGCGAGCGACCGTCGGTCACAAGCTTAGTCTGACGTGTATCGAGATTCTGCAGGTAGAGTTGGGCGTTTTCGTTGCCGCCTCGATCGCGCGAGAAAAGGAAGGTCCGCGATCCGGGTGCGAGACTCGCGATGGCGCTACCTGAAGGATCGATATCAAAAGTCAGCTGCATGCGCGCCGCACCCGGGCGGGCGACGTGATGCACTTGATCCGCATCGCCGAAGCGCGTGGTGATGAGGATGCTCCCGTCCGACATGAAGTCTTGGAAATTGGCACCGCGTCCGGCGAGCCAACCGTCCAAGGTCTCGAGCGCTCGAGTCGAGTGAGGTGGAATGCCCTCGAGTACGAGATTGCCACGGGTTTCGCGAACGGGAGACTGTGCTTGGGCCGCACCGACGAATAGCACGAGGGCGGCGGAAAGCAGGGAGAGCAGAACGGAACGGCGTTCGGTGTAAGGTTTTGTCATGTCTGATATGTTGCCCGAGCTTTGTCACGACTCCAATGCCGCCGCGGAGGGCGGGCGATGATCACCCACCGTTACGACCACGGCATCCATGCCATCGATGCCGAATACTTGATGCCTCTCTTCGACGCCGTCCATCTCGTCGTCGATGCGGGTCGTGCTGCCTTTGTCGACTGCGGTACGGCCCACTCGGTTCCCGCGATGCTAGCTGCGCTCGATGAACTCGGCGTGAAGCGCGAGGACGTCGACTGGCTGCTCCTAACGCATGTTCACCTCGATCACGCTGGGGGTGCGGGCCAGTTGATGCGGGCACTACCGAACGCCACGGCCATCGTGCACCCTCGAGGCGCGCCCCACATGGTCGATCCAAGAAAGCTCATCGAAGCCTCGATCGCTGTCTATGGCCGAGAGCTTTACGATCAGCTGTACGGCGAACTCTTGCCGATCGAGCAGTCGCGGGTAGTGCCCACCGCTGAGGGCCAACGGTTCGCACTAGGTGGACGGGAGTTCGAAATTCTCCATACGCCGGGCCACGCGCTACATCATCAGACTTTCTTTGATCATGGCAGCCAGTCGGTATTCACAGGGGATACCTTAGGTCTCTCTTATAGGGTGTTCGACGTCGAGGGACGGGCCTTCGGTATTCCAACGACCAGTCCGTCCCAATTCGATCCATCGCAGCTCATCGACTCGATCCGACGTATTCTCGCGCGTCGTCCTAAGGCTGCTTTCCTTACCCACTACGCCCGAATCGATGATCTCGAACGGATCGGTGCCGATCTCATCCGCATGATCGAGGCGCATGTTGCGACGGCGCTATCGCACGAGGACGAGCCCGCCGAGAGTGCTCGACCTGCTATTCGCGCTGCACTCAAAGAAATATTCGTTCTCGAGTTGCGTCAATTCGGCAGTGCCGCAAACGATGACACCGTAGAGCGTTGGCTGGGTGGAGATCTCGATCTCAACACCGACGGCTTGCTGGCTTGGCTTGCACGCCGAAATCGCGGTTAAGCAAGGAAACGCCCTCATGGAAAAAACCTTCAAAGCATTTCGTATCCACGAAATCGACAAGAAAATCGTCGCGAGATTCGATCAGCTCACCATCGACGATCTGGGGCCGGGCGACGTCGTCGTACGCGTGCTCTACTCCGACATCAACTATAAAGACGCCCTTGCTGCGACGGGCACCGGAAAAATTCTCCGGAAGTATCCACTCGTGGGCGGCATCGATTTGGCGGGTGTCGTCGAGTCGTCGAGTGACGCTCGATACAAGTGTGGAGATCATGTGCTCGTCACAGGATGCGGTCTCTCCGAGACCCACGATGGAGGTTATGCCGAGTACGCTCGACTCAATGGCGAGTGGGTGATCCCGATGCCATCAGGCTTCGGGGCCTTCAAGGCAATTTCGCTCGGTACAGCCGGATTCACGGCCGCTCTCGCCATTCACCGGATGGAACACAACGGCCAAACTCCATCGAAAGGCCCTATCGTCGTGACGGGCGCAACCGGCGGTGTCGGCAGCATTGCGATCGACATGCTCTCGGCGCGTGGATACGAAGTCATCGCTGTGAGCAGCAAGCCCGAGTCCGTCGACTATCTAAAGTCGCTGGGCGCATCACAAGTGTTGCTTCGTAAAGATATCGACTACGGCAAGCGGCCTATCGAGACGGCGCACTTCGGTGGCGCCATCGATAACGTGGGTGGAGAGATGCTCACTTGGCTCACTCGAACCGTCGATAACTGGGGCAACATCGCGAGCATCGGACTCGCAGGAAGTGCCGAACTTCACACCACGGTCATTCCGTTCATCATCCGCGGGGTCAATCTGCTCGGCATCAATTCCTCGGCGACGTTACGCGATACGCGGCTCGTGGTATGGAATCGCATCGCAACCGATTTGAAGCCACGCCATCTCGATCAAATCGCCACGCGCACCATTACGTTCGATGAACTTCCCGACGCATTCGATGCCTACATGAAGGGTACGGTAACGGGTCGAACGGTCGTAAAGATCGGTGGTTGAGCGCAGAGAGACGGAGTGATGTCGATAACTTCTCCTTCGCGCACGCCCGAGGCCAATGCAGAGCGCGCGGCGCTCATCAAAGATGCGGCGTCACTTGGAGTCACGCTCGATGAGTCCGCTGCGCGTCAGTTGCTGATGCTGCTCGATGAGTTGTCGCATTGGAACAAAACCTACAACCTCACCGCCATCGGTGAGCGGCGCGACATGGTCGTCCGGCATCTTCTCGATAGTCTCGCCGTATGGACCTTACTCGAAGGCTTGCGGGTCATCGACGTGGGGACTGGCGCTGGGTTCCCCGGGCTGCCGCTTGCCATCGCCGATCCGCATCGGCAGTTCACACTGCTCGACTCCAACGGAAAGAAGGTGCGCTTCGTGGCGCATGCGGCGCGAACGCTCGATCTCGGCAACGTACAAGCCGTACATGCCCGCGCCGAGAGCCATACGCCTTCGACGATTTACGACACGGTGGTCACGCGCGCCTTTGCGCCCTTGCCGGAGTTGCTCGAGAAGGTGGCGGGTCTATGCGGGCCAAATACCCTCGTGTTGGCGATGAAGGGCCGGCGTCAAAGCGCGGAAAGCGAGGGGCTGCCCGCCGGGTGGCGCATCGAGACCGATCGCGATTTGTCGATTCCGGGGCTCGCCGAGTCGCGACATGTCATCGCGCTGCGCCGGATGGTGTGACGACGCTTGCGCTAGACTCTAGCCATGGCCCGCATCATCGCCGTCGCCAACCAGAAAGGTGGCGTCGGCAAGACCACTACCTCAGTCAACCTCGCCGCGTCGCTCGCCGTCACGCGCCGTCGAGTGCTGCTCGTCGATCTCGATCCTCAGGGGAACGCGACGATGGGTTGCGGCGTCGAAAAAACCTCCATCACCAGAAGCGTTGGCGATGTATTGACCGGCGATTGCTCGGCACGAGACGCACTCGTGACGCTCGAAGCGCCGGCGATGTCGCTGTTGCCGGCCAATCAAGATCTGACTGCTGCCGAGGTTCAGTTGCTGTCGATGCCGGTCGGTCGCGAGATTCGACTGCGCAATGCGCTGAAAACCGTACGCGACGACTTCGATGTCATCCTCATCGACTGCCCACCTTCACTGAACATGTTGACCGTCAATGCGCTCGTCGCCGCCGATGGCGTACTTGTGCCGATGCAGGGCGAGTACTATGCGCTCGAGGGGCTGACGGCACTGCTTTCCACCATTGAGCAAATTAAAGAAGCCGTAAATCCGGACCTTCAGGTGGAAGGCGTACTGCGCACGATGTTCGATCCGCGGAATAACCTCGCAAACGAGGTGAGCGCGCAATTGATCGAGCACTTCGGTGACAAGGTTTTCAGCACCATTGTTCCGCGCAACGTGCGGCTCGCCGAGGCACCCTCTTTCGGCAAGCCTGCGTTGTTGCACGACAAAGATTCGCGCGGAGCCTTGGCTTATCTCGCACTCGCCGGCGAAATGATCGGCCGAGGCGAGGTGCCCATGGCGCCTTCTGCTGCGATGGGCGCTGCACGCCCTGCTGGCTGAAGCGTGCTGATCGAACCGCGCAGTGCAGCTCCCGGCGCGGTGCTGCGCTGGTCACGGCAAGCGATCGATTTGCTGCGTCGTGGCCTCGGCTTCTGGTCCGTGCTTTCGCTACTCATGTGCCTCTGGATGTTCGTTGGGCATCGATTTCCGCTCGTGAGCGGCATCCTTGCGCTCGTCGCGCTCCTCTCCTGCATGCTGATCGCGTCCCACGTCGATCGCAGCGGCCGCATCACTCTCGGCGAAGCTCTCGAAATGCTGCGGGGCAAGCTTCGGGTAATCCTCATGTTCGCAGCCATCGTCGCGCTTGCCGGTGGACTCGTTTGGGTGCTGCTGCTCGCCAAGCCTGGCGTCGCGTGGTGGAACATCCTCTACACCGAACGTAATTCGGTCGATGTCCTCTCTGCCGACGGCTTCGTCGCCTTGCGGCAAATCTTTGTGTACTCGGCCTTCGCCCTCGGACTGTGTTACTTCGGCCTCAACATTCCCGGGCTGACGTCATTTTTCCAGTTTCTTTGCATGACCTTGCTCGATTTGTCGTTCCGCGAGGCCTGGCGACTTGGCGCGGCCTGTCAGATCCGCAATATCGGTCCCATGCTCGGTGTGGCTCTGCTCTTCATGGTGTTGCCGGCTGTCTTTGCCTTGCTGCTACCGCCGATCGTCCCCGTGCTCTATTGCTTCTTTGGGGCGCTCGGCTATGTCGCCTTCCGGGAGATTTTCCTCGGCATAGGTGAAAACCAGCCCCGAGAGGTGGCGGCGATCACGCCGGCGACTCCGCTATCATCCCGAGCATGAATCAGAAAAAGCCCGTCCTAGGCCGCGGTCTCGATGCGCTGCTCGGACAAATGAGCGCCAGCCGCGCCACGACTGGCGCGCCCGCCCTGCCGGGCGACGAGCTGGCGAAGCTGCCGCTCGATCAGCTGCAACGGGGTCGTTACCAACCGCGTGTCGACATGCGAGAGGAAGCTCTCGAGGACCTCGCGAGCTCCATCCGTGCCCAGGGCGTGGTGCAGCCCATCGTCGTACGGCCTATCGAGATGCCGGGGGCGGTACCGGGCGCAGCGCCCACGCGATACGAAATCATCGCCGGCGAGCGTCGCTGGCGTGCCGCGCAGATGGCCGGTCTCGAGACCATCCCGGCGGTCATCCGTCGAGTGCCGGACGAGAGCGCCATCGCGATGGCGCTCATCGAAAACATTCAGCGCGAGAACCTCAATCCGCTCGAGGAGGCCCGAGCCCTCGATCGACTCATCCGCGAGTTCGAGGTGACCCATCAACAGGCGGCTGACGCCGTCGGTCGGTCTCGTGCCGCGGTCAGCAACCTGCTGCGTCTGCTCGAGCTGCCCGCAGAAGTCGCCGAACTGGTCGATCGTCGCCAGATCGAGATGGGTCACGCCCGTGCCTTGCTGGGGTTGACCCAAAAGCGCCAACAGGTTGAAGTCGGCCAAGTGGTTTCTAAAAAAGGCTTATCAGTTCGAGAAACCGAGGCATTGGTTCGCCGGCTAAACAATCCGCCGAAAAAAGATTACGGAATGGACCGTGATTTTGAGTCCGGATCCCCTGGCGAAGCCAAGGACGCCAACGTTCGTGAGCTCGAAAATCGACTCTCCGAGACCTTGGGTGCTGACGTCAAAATCGAGTCGACCGGCAAAGGCGGCAAGGGCCGGCTCGTGATCGCGTACCACTCGCTCGACGAACTCGATGGAATCCTTTCTCACATCCATTGATGACCTAGGGTCGCGACCCTATAATCCGCGCGCCTTCGCAGCGGTCGCCGAATTATTCGGTGTCCGCTCAAGAATCAGCGAAGCCACTTGCCGTCTGTACAGATCGCGACAAGTGGCTTTTTTGTTGCCCACAGGACCGCTTGCCCATGACCGTTTCGAGCGATCCGCAAACGCGCAGTCTCGCCGTGCGGATTCTCCTCTGGCAGGCAGCTGTGACAACCGCCCTCGGCGCGCTTGTCGCGTTGTGGGTAGGCTCGAGAACGGGCGTGTCGGTAGTGACCGGCGGCCTGATCGGGCTGATCGCGAATCTGTACATGACTTTGGCGGTGCTGCGCCCTGCGCGATCCGCCGGCTTCGCGTTCGGTCGGCTTCTCGCCGGCCAGTTCGTGAAGGTGCTGCTGACCGTGGGCATGTTCCTCGCGGTCGCGCAGCGCGAAGACGTGGTGTGGCCCGCGGTGTTCGCGGGGTATGTCGCGACGTTGATGGTCTTCTGGGTGGTACCGGTGCTCGCTGCGCCGAAATTACCGCCGCGCTCCAAAGCGCAAGAATGATCTCGCGTCGCTGGGTATATAACGAAGTCAGACGGACCAGGTAAACGAAACACGATGGCCAGTCAGAACGGCGCAAGCGAAACGCCCACCGAATACATCGTTCACCATCTGACCCACCTCAAGGTTGGACAGGGGTTCTGGACCGTTCATATCGACACTCTTCTGATGTCCTCGTTGTTGGCGGCTGCCGTGGCGGCGTTCCTCTATGTGGGCGTACGCGGGGGTAGTGCTGCAGGGGCGCCGTCGGGTCTGCGCAATTTCGTCGAGATGATCTACGAGTTCATCGACGGCCAGGTCTCCGACATCTATCACGGCAACCGCGCCTTTCTGGTGGCGCTCGCCCTGTCGCTGTTTATCTGGATCGTGGCCATGAACTCCATGGACCTGCTCCCCATCGACATGCCGGGCAGCATCGCCGCGCTGTTCGGTGCGGAGTATTTCCGAGTGCTTCCGACCGCCGATCTCAACGGTACGGTCGCGATGGCGGTCGTCGTGCTGTGCCTCATCATCATCTACGCGATTCGCGCCAAGGGTGTTGGTGGCTATCTACACGAGTGGATCGCTGCGCCGTTCGGCAACAACCCGCTGCTCTGGATCCCTAACCTCGCGCTCAACATCGTCGAGCTACTGGCGAAGCCCGTGTCTTTGTCGATGCGACTATTCGGCAACATGTATGCCGGCGAGTTGCTCTTCATGCTGATCGCGCTACTTGGAATGGCCTTTGCTGTCTCGATCGGCGGCATCTCGCTGTTCATCGGACAGATCATCGCCGGCACCGCCTGGGCGATCTTCCACATCCTGATCGTGCTGCTTCAGGCTTATATCTTCATGATTCTCCCCATCGTGTATATCTCGATGGCGGAGGAGCATCACTAACCTTCGAAGTTTTGGTTTGTTATCCACGCGTTTGTTTGATTTGAGGAGTCTCTGAAAATGGAAGCGATTGCAAACGTCCAGGCGTTCACCGCCCTCGGAATCGGCATCATCATCGGTCTCGGCGCCATCGGTGCCTGTATCGGCATCGGCATCATGGGCGCAAAGTTCCTTGAGTCGGCTGCTCGTCAGCCCGAACTCACCCCGATGCTGCAGGGCCGCATGTTCCTGCTCGCGGGTCTGATCGACGCGGCGTTCCTCATCGGTGTCGGTCTCGCGATGCTCTTCGCGTTCGCCAACCCGCTGCTCGCCAGCCTCGCCGGCTAATACGACTTCCGGAGGGCTCCCGCGAGGGAGACACAGGCCATGACGATCAACGCGACTTTTATCGGCCAGATCATCGTTTTCCTGATCCTCTTGTGGTTCGTCGGGAAGTTCGTCACGCCCGTCTTGGCTGAGGAACTTAACGCTCGTAACCGCAAGATTGCCGACGGCCTTGCAGCCGCCGACAAGGGTCAGAAAGACCTTGCCGAAGCCACCAACCGTGCCGATGCGATCATTCGCGAGGCGCGTGAGCGTGCTCGGCAGATCGAGGACCAGGCAGCGCGTCGTTCTAACGAAGCGATCGAAGCTGCCAAGCAGGCGGCACAGGGCGAGGGTGCTCGCATCGTCGCCGCTGCGCGAGACGAAGCCGCGACGGAGACCAACCGTGCCCGCGACCAGCTCCGCAAGGAGTTCGGTTCGATGGTGGTGGTGGGCGCTTCGCGATTGCTCGAGCGCGAAGTCGACGCGAAGACGCACGCTCAGTTGCTCGACAAGCTCGCAGACGAGATTGCACGTGGCTGACGAGGCAACCATAGCCAGGCCGTACGCGCGGGCGGCGTTCGAGCACGCGCATGCCGCAGGGCAGCTCGCCGCGTGGGGCGAGATGCTCGAACGCGCGAGCGTGGCGCTCGGCGATGCCCGCGTGAGCGTGCTCGTCGGTAATCCGCACGTGCAGCGTGCGGAGCTCGTGAGCTTCGTTGCCGAACTCGCCGGTGCGTCGGGTAACGAGAAGGCGCTCAATTTTCTGCGCCTACTCGCCGACAACGGCCGCCTCGCGCTTTTGCCGCAGATTGCCGTGCAGTACGCCGCACTGCGCGCCGAGGTCGAGAACACGGTGGACGTCACCGTCACCTCGGCCTTGCCGCTCACGGCGGAACAGGCAGAAAAACTGACGCAGGCACTCACCCGCCGTTTGCGTCGTACGGTTCGTCTTTCTTCGACGGTCGATCCGTCGCTGATCGGCGGCGCCGTGGTTTGCGCGGGCGATTTCGTCGTCGATGGCTCGCTTCGCGGGCGCGTTGAGCGACTCGGTAACACGATGGCCGGCGCCTAATGCGCCGTCCGCACCAGGTTTTTTAGAGGACCAGACATGTCCATCAAGGCATCCGAGATTTCCGATCTCATCAAGCAGCGTATCGATCGTTTCCAGTCGGCCGCCGAGGCCCGCAACGTCGGCACGATCGTGTCGGTCACGGACGGCATCTGCCGCATCCATGGCCTCGCCGACGTGCGCTACGGTGAAATGATCGAGTTCCCGGGCAATCTATTCGGGCTCGCGCTCAACCTCGAGCAAGACTCGGTGGGCGCAGTCGTGCTCGGCGACTATAAATCTTTGACGGAAGGCGACACTGTCAAGACGACGGGTCGCATCCTCGAAGTGCCG
>SXGQ01199611.1_pt1 | contig 13025 bp, 10 predicted proteins | sample 3178371 | NCBI WGS metagenome assembly SXGQ01 (sample SAMN11356859, study PRJNA531348) | freshwater metagenome | isolation source: freshwater sample F1-20 | place: China: Fuxian Lake, Yuxi | collected 2017-12-25
GACGGCAAAAGAACTAAAGAAATTCACAATTCGTAGAGAGCTTTATGAGTCTGCACAAGAGATTGCTCGCAAGATGAAGTCTATCGCTCCAGAGTCGAGCTATAGTCAAATCATCGGCGCAGCAGATGACTCTTACAATTCTCGTATTAATCTTTACGAGATTGGCAACGATACTCCAGAAAACATCTACGATGAAATGGAAGCATTGATCGAAGAGAGAGGTAATAACCCAATCACCGAATTTGGCATGATGGGTCCTCATGAAAAAATCAATGAAATCTATGGATCGTTGCTACGACCTGGTAATATCACGGTTATTGTTGCTCGATCAGGCGTAGGAAAAACTCAGTGGTGCATGGACTACTCTACAAAAGTGTCAATGAAATACGATGTGCCTGTGCTTCACTTTGACAATGGCGAGATGAGTAAAGAAGAACTTATCATGCGTCAATGCGCAGCAATCTCTGGCGTTCCAATGCACTTGCTAGAAACAGGTAACTGGAGAAAAGCTGGACCAGATGTAGTTGCTAAAGTTCGTGCGACTTGGCCAAAAGTAAAGAATTTAAAATTCTTTTATTACAATGTCGGTGGCATGGATGTAGACTCAATGCTTAAAGTTCTCAAGCGATTCTATTATGGAAAAGTTGGTCGCGGAAATAAAATGATCTTTTCTTTCGACTATATCAAAACAACATCAGAATCTGGTGGCGGCAAGAATGAATGGCAAGTTGTCGGTGAAATGGTGGACAAGTTCAAGAAGTGCATTCAGAAAGAAATTCTTCATGAAGGCGAGCCAATCATTCCAATGATCACTTCCGTGCAATCCAACAGAAGCGGTATTACCAACAACCGTCAATCAGCAAATATTATTGATGACGAAAGTATTGTTTCGCTATCTGACCGCATTACTCAATTCTGCTCGCACATGTTTATTCTTCGTAATAAGACCGCAGATGAAATTGAAACAGAGGGTCGCAACTTCGGCACTCACAAAATTATTAACGTAAAAGCTCGACACCTTGGCAAAGATATTGCTGGCGCTGTTGAACCAGTTCGCATTGGCGATAACTTACGCAAGAATTTCATCAACCTTGAATTCCACAATTTCTGCATTACTGAAAAGGGAGACCTTCGCGATATTGCTAGAGTAATGGAAGGTGGCGCAGACTTAGAAGACAATGAATCAGACGACATCCCAGACTTCAATTGATCCTGTTCATATCAAGCCTACCCTTGAAAAAATAGGGTATCGCTTGATTGACTGTGGAAATCATTGGCGCACAAAAGCCTTATATCGAGGCGGCGATAATGAGACAGCAATCTGTGTTTACAAAAATACAGGTGTATGGACTGACTTCGCTCAAGGTAATCAAAAGTTTCCATTTGAGAGACTAATCAAATTAACTTGTGGCTCTGATCAACAAGCTATTAAAAAAATCTTATCTTCTATCAACAAGTCTGAAGAATACGTATATACTGAAAAACAAACAATCGAAATGGACCAAATCTACCCTGAATCAATGCTGAACAATCTGTTCCCAAACTTTTCTTTTTATAAGAAGAAAGGATTGTCAGATGATACTCTTAACTTTTATAAAACTGGGCTTGCTCAATCTGGCAAGATGTATCGACGCATGGTATTCCCAATCTATAATGAACACAGTCAAATCATTGGTTTCAGCGGAAGAAAAATAGACTCAGACAATGATAAAATCCCCAAGTGGAAACATCTTGGCAAGAGAAAGAATTGGATCTATCCAGCATATATTCCCGCCGAAGAAACTGTTGATTCTATCATCCGCAAGACTGGGGAAGTTGTAATCGTAGAAAGCATTGGTGATAGCATGGCGCTATTTGAAGCTGGCGTTAAAAATACACTTGTATCTTTTGGATTGGGATGCCAATCAATTATGCTATCGTATCTCAGCTCATTTCCTGTGAAAAGAATTGTGATCGCTGGCAACAACGATCTTGAAGGCGAGAATCATGGCTACCTTGGATGCGTAAAGACGCTGCTTAATCTTTTGCCTTATTTCGATTTCAATTGTATCGAAATTAATCTGCCGCCAGAATCCCACAATGACTTCTCTGACGCATTTACTTCTGGAGTTGATCTAAAAAAATGGTATAATACTCCTGTAGACCGTTCTCAATTCATCAAGGAATTGATTACTTTTGTAGCCGCAAATAAGCAAAAATTTAAAGAAAAAGACTTGTCTATGCTTAGAAAAGTATTAAAATCCTCATGAGTGAACCCAAGAATTCGTTATCCGCTAGCCGCATTAAAACTCTTCAGTCGTGTAGCTGGATGTATTACGCGAAGTATGTCATTGGCATACCAGATAAATCAAATGATGGCGCAAATCGCGGTACTATTTGTCACTTAATTTTCGAAGTTCTTGGCGAACCACGTAGAAAAAAAATCTACGATAAAATCATTAAAAAACAAGACGTTTTTGCGGTCAAGTCGATTGAGAGATTGATACTCAAACACGCCAAGCGTCTTGAAGTAAGCGATGATGATAATATTGAGTTGATTAAAAAAATGACACTCAATGGACTAATGTACGATTTCTTTGGTCTGACTACTGGCAAACCTAGTCTCGCGGTATCAGAGCAAGACTTTGACATTGTCGTCAATGACGGCAAATTTAAATACAAAATCAAAGGATTCATTGACAAGCTATTTCTCTACAAGAAACAAAAGTTTGCGCTTATTCGAGATTTTAAAACTAGCCGCGAAACTTTTAAAGGCAAAGAAGTCAAAGACAATTTACAAGACTACATGTATAGTCTTGCAGTCAAACATTTATTTCCAGAGTATTCCAATCGTTCGAGTGAGTTCTTGTTTTTGAAGTTTGATTTGGACGATTCAAAAAGCTCTGGAGTCATCAGGATGGCTCCAATTACTGATGATGACTTAGAGGGCTTTGAGTATCAGCTCACGGCAATTCAAGAATACCTTGATAATTTTTCTGAAGAAGATGCGTATTCTAATTTCGCGGCAAAACAACCTTTCCCAACCGACAAATCATTTAGTGGTCCACTTCAATGTGGATTCGCTAAATCTCCAGGGCAGCTAAAGAAAGATGGAACGCCAATGTGGGCATGTTCCTGCAAATGGCCTTTTGACTACTTCGCTACTGTTGACGAAAATGGAAAACAATTAAAATCATATTTTAATGAATCAGAAATACCCGAAGGACAAAAATATGAAAAGCGTCACTACGCAGGTTGTCCAGCTCATCAAAAAAAGTCTTGACATCATAGTAGGGATGTATTATTCTCTTCTTGATGATTCCTATATTTACATCTCACTTCTCAATAGGGAAGTCAATTCTGACGCTACAGCACCCCGACAAAGAAACTTCGGATGGTTCTGATAGCATCTTTTCAATCGCTAAAGAAAGCGGTTTGAAGCACTTGTTCTTAGTCGAAGAATCAATGACTGGTTTTTTCGAGGCATTCAGAATCTCCAAAGAATTGGGCATTCAACTCCACTTTGGTTACAAATTCGTATGCTGCAACTCAGATGCTAATACCAAGTCTAATCATAAGCTCATTGCATTTGCTAAAAATGACGCAGGTTGCAAGGCTTTGAATCAATTGTATTCATTCATCAATACAGGTCAGAATGGTGCTATTTCCAATGACGATTTAATCTCTCATTGGAGCGATGATTTGATGCTCGCTGTTCCATTCTACGATTCGTTTATTTTCAATAATCAAATGATTATGGGTAACTGCATTCCAAACATTGCGCCATTAAAGCCAGTGTTTTTTGTGGAATCTAATGGGCTACCATTTGATGATCTTATCAAGAAAGCAGTGCATCGTTACGTCTCAGATAGAGTATCTGACTCTTCTATTCAATTAGTGCAATCTATTTTCTATAAGCACAAGTCTGATTGCGATGCCTTTCAAACTTACAAGATTCTCAGTGACCGCAAATTCGGTAAGCAAGCAACTCTATCTTGCCCCAACTTAGACCACTTTGGCAGCGATGAATTTTGCTGGGAAGCATACGAATATAAACTCGAAAAAATAATGAACCAACCATGAACGACTTACTCAGATTTAAAAAAGACCAAAACTACATAGTTCTGGACACCGAAACAGAAGGATTGAATCTCGTCTCTTCAAGACCATGGCAAGTATCATGGATTGTGTGTCGCGGTAATACGATCATTTCTAAACATGATCATTTTATCCGCTGGGACAATATCAACGTATCTCCCGATGCTGCCAGAATTACAGGCTTCGACAAAGATCATTACTATTCAAAAGCAGAAGAACCAATCAAAGTTTTTGATAAGCTTTCCAAGTATCTTTACGATCCATCGTTTTTAGTAATTGGACAGAATCTTTTGGGGTTTGATGTTTACATGATTAACGTGTGGCGCAAGCTCATGGGTATGAAGACTGATCATTTTTATGTGAAGAGAATCATTGACACTAAGTCTATATCGACAGCAATATTCAAAAACATTTTACCCGACAAAGAAAATTTCTTGTCATGGCAATATAAGATGTTGCATATTCGTGAAAAGGGTTTAAAAACAAGTCAAGCATTCATGCTTAAATATTACGACATTCCTCACGATCCAAAAAAACTTCACGATAGCCTCTACGATGTAGAAATGACTTTCGAAATCTTCAAAAAACAAATTTTCAATATCGACCTATGATTCAACAATTCGCACCTTACGAATCCCCATTTCCAGCTGGGGTTAAACTTCCTAAAATTCAAATCGAACAACGCTACTATGAGCAGCTTGGCATTCCTAATGACATTTCTAACTTCGAGTTTTTACGCCGCATTTGTTTTGAGGGAGTAAAAAAACGTGGCATCTTGGAGCTTCCAAACAAAGAAAAATACTTTGAGCGTCTCAAGATGGAGCTTTCTATCTTTGAAGATTTAGGCTTTATTGATTATGTTCTATTGAATTGGGACATTATCAACTTTTGCCATGAGACAGGTATTCCTACAGGTGCTGGTCGTGGTTCTGCTCCTGGAAGTTTGGTGCTATATGCCATTGGTGTAACTAACATTGACCCAATCAAACACGATCTATTCTTCGAACGATTTGTTTCCAAGAGTCGTGCGCGGAAAATCGAACACAATGGCGAAGTCTTCTTGGATGGTTCTTTGCTGTGCGATGTTGATAACGACATTAGCTACGACAGACGACAAGAGGTACTAGATTATATTAATAAAAAATACGCTGGCAGAACTTCCAAGATTCTCACCCTCAATACTCTTAGCAGTAAATTGTGCATCAAAGAGTGCGGCAAGATTGTTGGCGAGATGTCAGAATCAGAAGTGAACATCATTAGTGATTCAATTCCTAAAAAGTTCGGCAAAGTTGCAAAGCTTGGCGCTGCATACGAAGAAAGCGAAGTATTCAAAGATTTTGCCAACAGCAATAAACGCATTTATCGTATCGCTAAAAAGATCGAAGGTCTGAACAAGAATGTCGGCGTTCATCCATCTGGTATTGCTATCAGCTACTATCCACTGGAAGAAGTAATGCCTGTTCAGAATACAGGAGAAGAAGCATTAGTTTCGGGGTATGATATGAACAACGTAGCAGAGTTGATGGTAAAGTTTGATATTCTTGGGCTGCGCACATTGTCAGTAGTAAATGACGTTTGCCGACAGATTGGTATCAAGGCTCATGATATTGATGTAGAGCATTCATCTATTTATGCCGCACTACAAACACTGCAAGCTCCGAAAGGACTCTTCCAGATTGAAGCTGATACCAACTTCAAAGTCGCACAGAAAGTCGCGCCACGCAACCTAGAGCAGCTTTCTGCGGTCGTGGCTATCGCAAGACCTGGAGCATTGGACTTCTTGGACAGATATGCAGAATACGTAAGAACAGGCGAGTCGCAGTCTATCCATCCATTCTTCGATGACGTTCTCTCATACACTGGCAACATTCCTTTGTTTCAAGAACAGTTGATGAAGATGGCAGTAAAAGTCGGATTCAACCTCGACGAATCAGAACAACTACGTCGAATTGTCGGCAAGAAAAAAGTTGATAAAATGGGTGAATGGAAAGATAAGATTGCTCAGAAAATTCAAGAGAATGGTCTTGATCCAGTGATCGGAGATATTCTGTGGAAAGTTGCAGAAGACTCCGCAAACTACTCGTTCAATAAATCTCACTCGATGGCGTATGCCTATCTTGCAGCAACAACCGTCTATCTCAAGTTCAATTATCCACAGCAGTTCTTTTTGAGTCTATTGAAGTTCGCGCAGTTTGAGCCGAATCCACATGAAGAGATTCTCAAGATTTCGCAAGAGTTGTCATCCTTTGATATTAAGCTTTTGCCACCTAGTCTGACAAAGTCTGAAATTGACTTCTCTATCGAAGGCAAAGATATTCGCTATGGCCTGAATACAATCAAAGGTGTTTCTACGAAATCGTTGGAAGCGTTGTTAGAGTTTCGTCAGGGCGCTTTTGAAAACAAGTATGAAGTATTCTTGGCGGCGAAACAAGCAGGTGTGAATATTGGCTTAATGTCAGGACTTATTCAAGCAGGTCTGCTCGATCACTTCGTTGAGAAAGATCGCTGCCGATTAGTGTTGGAAGCTCAAACATTTAACATCCTCACCGATAGAGAAAAAAGGAATTTAATTACCTTGGGCGAAAAATACAATTTCAATCTTTTGGAAAGCATCAGTGATTGTGTAAAAACAAAAGCAGTTGGTGACGACAACAAAGCCATCTTTTCTGAAAAGCGTTTTGAAACATTCAAAACAAAATATCAACCCTACAGACAAATTTATGATCAAAACAAACAGCATATCAAATACGCTAACTGGTTTTTTGAAAGCAAACTTCTTGGCTACAGCTATTCACAAAACATTCGTGAAGTGTTTAAAGAAGCTAGTCAGTCTCACTTTATTTCTTCACAAGACTTGTCTTCGGTTAGTAACAATACCACCGTCTGTTCTGTCGGGTTTGTTGTGGATTCCATTTCTAGGACTAGCGCCAGTGGAAACAAATATGCTCGCATTGACATTGCTGATGAGCGTGGTAACATTTCAATGCTTCTTATGGACAATAACAGAGAGGCAAAGCTAACTAACTTCCTTAACTCTGGTAAAAAAATTCCTAAAAAGGGAGAAGTGGTAATTGGAGTTGGTCAAAAAAATAACGACATTATTATGCTTGACAAGCTCGTTCTTTTGGAAGATAAAATCTACATGAAGCTCTCAGAGCTGAAATAACAGTGTAATTAAATATGATGGACCTTGACAAAAAAAATTGGACATTCAGTGCATTAGAATCGTGGATGTATGTAAGCAAGTTAGCTCAATCAAAAAACCACAAAATGACCAACATCTACCACTTGTTCATTTCCCTGTGGGAACATAGCAATAAACCCTTCCTCGAATTCATCGAAAGCAAAGGTCTATCTATAAAACCTAAAACAGTTCATGCAATTGTAGATAAATATGCCAAAAAGAATCCTGACATGTTTTTCAACACTCAAATGGATTCGTTGGTTACGAAAGAAATCGAAAGCTGTGTAGCGAATGCAACTCTTCTCGCCATCAAGCACGAAAACTTGTTCATTGGAACAGAACATTTTATTTGGGGTGTATTGAATAGTTCTGATAAGTTTTGTGAGTTTTTGCTAGAGAATGGTATTGATACAGAACATTTTAAGACATGTATCGACGCTTTTCTTAAAAGCGATGCTCTTGAAATGATGAATGATGACGATGATGATATGGACTTTGACGATAAAGAAGATGTCGCAGAATCAAAAGAATTGAATCAATCACAAATCAATCGATTCTGCACTTTGTTAAATGATGTTGTCAACAAACCTGACTTCGGAATCATTTCTGGCAGAGACCAAGAAATTGGTAACTTAGAGGAAATTCTCAACTGCAAAATCAAAAGTAATTGCGTTTTGCTTGGAGAAGCTGGGACAGGTAAAACTTCCGTGGTTGAAGGGTTGGCACAAAACATTTCATCTCCCAAATATCGAGGTCCATTAAAAAACAAAAAAATATACTCTCTTGATGTTGGTTCACTTATTGCTGGCAGCAAGTATCGTGGGCAGTTTGAAATGCGCTTTAGCAAATTGGTCGAAGAACTAAAAGCTGACAAAAATGCCATCTTATTCATTGACGAAATTCACGGAATCATTGGCGCTGGTAGCGGCAGAGAAGGTTCTCCAGACTTTGCTAACCTAATCAAACCAGCACTCGCTCGCGGCGAAATTAAATGCATTGGCGCGACAACTTATTCAGAATACAAAAAATACTTCGAAAAAGATCCCGCACTTACTCGCAGGTTTCACGTTTTAGATATTAAAGAACCAGACTTAGAACAAATGAAAGAAATTGTTCTGAAAGCTGCTCCAGCTTATGAAAAGCATCATGGAATCAAGTTCCCTAAAAAAATGCTTAAAATGTCTGTTGATATGTGCGAGACTTATTTGCCGCACAAGAAGTTCATCGACAAAGCTTTCGATGTGATTGATCGTGCTTTTGCTAAGGCAAAAATCCGAATCTTCAACGCTGCTAATCAAACAGGTGAAGAACCCATCGCTGTCGTCACCATGGAAGACTTACTCAAGGTTATGTCAGAACTCTCAGGAGTTAATGTAGATACCCTTAGAAACAACTTGGATAAAAAATTCTCTGACTTGGCAGACAATTTCAAAAAAGAAATCTTTGGTCAAAACAAAGCAATCGACAAAATCTACAATTGCTTAGCGTGTGCAAAAGCAGGACTGAATGCTCCGAATAAACCGCTTTCAAGTTTCTTATTTGTTGGTCCAACAAGCGTAGGTAAAACTTATACAGCTAAGAAAATCGCAAAAGAATTTTTCGGCAATGATAGCAGTTATCTGCAACTCAACATGAGCGAGTATCAAGAGTCAGCCTCTGTATCGCGTCTTCTTGGGGCAAGCGCAGGATATGTCGGTCACGATGAAGGAGGTATTCTTACAGAGTTCGTACGCAACAATCCAAACAGTCTCATCTTATTCGACGAAATCGAAAAGGGCAACTTTGCTGTTCTCAATCTGTTGCTTCAAATTCTCGATGAAGGAAAGCTGAAAGATGGATATGGGCGCGATATTGACTTCTCTCGCACGATTGTCGTATTGACGAGTAACATTGGTGCGGTAGAGGCTAGCAAGCCTTCTATGGGCTTCTTGTCTCATGCTGATGATGCTACCGTATCTTTTGAATCTTCAATCAAAAAAGCACTCTCTCCAGAGATGCACTCACGAATTGATGAAGTAATTGTCTTTGAGAAAATCAACAGCGATGCTTTGTCTCGAATCTTCGATCAGTGCCTTGAGGAACTTAAAGAAAGAGCAGATAAAAAAGGAATAAAAATTAACTGCCAAATCACTCTTGCCGATCTTGTTGATGATGTTAGCAAATTACACGCTCGCGAAATCAAAACAATCTTCCGCAACAAAGTGCAAACATCTGTAGCGAAACACATCGCTTCTGGTAAAAAAAGTCGCAATTTAACGATAAAAGTTCTTGACAAGTCGGTGGTAATCGCTTAGTATAACTGCGCAATGAAAAACAAACAAACTAAAAAAACATCGGCAGTAGACGCAATGAAACAAGCAAAAGGTCGTTTCTTCGGTCTTTATCTTAAAAACGGAGAAGTAATCAATGCTCAGTTTCGTCGCGAAACTCCGCAGAAAGTGTCGATCTATGATCGTAAAAACGGTCGTGAACGACTAATCAATAAGTCGGGTATCGACTTCGTCTATACTAATAGCAGAGGTTACGCTGCATAAACTAGTCGAACATAAAAAACCTAAAACCCAGTCGAAAGACTGGGTTTTTCTGTTATAATACAACGTGCAATCTATCACTAACACTAATAGACCATATCTATTTTCTTTAAATCAAACAGATACTGAGAATGAACTTTTGGCGCAAAATATGCTAAAAAAGATTGGTTTTGCTTCTATTGAAGATGTTAAATTTTTGGATTCCCAAATGGATTTCGACAGCTTTAGTGTTGTAGTTGATGGACAAGCTCGTTGTTTTAAGTATTCATTTGATGTCGATGGATCATTTTTTGCTCACGAATTTAATATTTTAAAACAGCTTGCTCCATTTTCTCCCATTGCCTATAAGCACGGCAAAACAAAGTATGGCGAACCTGTGCAATATATAGTAACATCTTTTGAATCTGCCGATACTGTTACTGAATTTGGTTTTTCATCTATCTTTGAGTATAATGATTCATTTATATATACTTTTGATAAGTTACGTAGTGTGAAGGTGGATAGAACTTTTTCTCACTATCTTAACGATATATTTTCTCGCTGTGATATTGAGCAATTACCAGAACACATTCTCGCCGCTATTATCGATCATACTAATATTGATAATTTGCGTTTAATTTTAAAAACACTCAAAACTGAAGTGGAATATCTTTCGCGGCAAAGTTTCTGCAAGACTTCTGACTTTTGCCACGGAAAGCTTATTCCAGATAACATTTTAATCAGAAATAATCTATTTAAATTCCAGCACCTGCAACACGGTTACATGGGCAATCAGTTGTTTGATTTATGCAATCTTTTCATCAACATGGGAATTCCTTTGGAATATCAAAGGCAGTTTGCCATGGACTACAAATCTCTCTTCCCCAACTTTAATGAGCAGCAATTTATCGAAGAGTATAACTCTTGTTTCAATTTAATGCTTCGACTGTTTGTTTATGAGACGATCTTCAATTACTTATGCGAAGTGTATCTATACGAGAATTCTCGCCCTGCAAAGATATTGCAGATGGTAAGCGTATTTCTACGCAATGAAGAGGCGTTAGCAATGATACCAAGCCTCAGTCAATACAATACTTTCTTGATTAGAGATATTATGGAGCCACTAATTGGTAGTCCAAATCAATAATCAAGCAATATCATCGTCAGGTTCTTCAACAATAACTTCTGGCTCAGGATCAGGCAATACCACAACTGGAGCAGTATAACTGAACGTATTTGTTGCACTATCAAAGCTATAGCCTTCTGGCATAGTGATATGCATACGATCTGGTATACCTGCAACAGAGGCACGATCATTAAGTACAATACCAAGTATTGTGTTGCTTTCAAATCTTTCAAGGTAAAGCGCAACATTTGCGTTCATCGTTTCTACGATTTGTTGTGGATCACGACCCCAGAAGTCACGATACACTTCGTTCATAACGAGTATAACGTGGCGTACTGCTTTGAGGGCTTTGAGAGTGAATTCTCTGTCTTGTTCTTTATATGTTTGTGGTTCTATCATAATTTTATTATCTAATAAAAGTGGGGTTAGAGTAGCTAAACCAATCGGTTATTAATATACGGTTTAATTGATTCGATTTATTTCTTACGCTAAATAGAGGACTTCCTTGTCCTAGCGTTCTATCTTGAGTTGGTGTTTGAATAATTCCATCAAATACAGTAGACCAACTATTTGAAGTAGCATCGCATTCTAAAATTCTTATATTAGCTCCAGTGACAGATAGTATCTCTGTTCTTACTCTATATTTTTTACCAATAACAAAATCACCATCTCGCGGTGTCGCTCCAGTTGGCAAAGAAGCTCCAGTTATCAAAACGCTCGATGCTGATCCGCTACTTAAAAAAGTCCATCTTCCGCTGTTGATGTCAGTATCAGCTGTAACCCCCAGTGAAGCATTTGAACCAGCTCTTGTTAATCCAGCAAAACAACTCATGCTGCTGAAGGTTGGCATAGCAAAACATACTTCAGTAATTGCTCCTTGAGGAGTTCCTCCATAAGCACGAAGCAGATAACCTCTAAAAGAACCATTTCCAGTTGAAGTATTAAATCTGACCAAGCCAAATGCATTAACAGATGATTGAGATGGCTGATCTGTAAAACTAGGACTTAAAAATGATAGCTCCCAGTTTAAATCAGTTGCAGTATTTCCTAAAAAATCATCAAAAAAAGCGGCAGCAGGAGAACCTACTACTGTTTGATTTGAATAGATTCTATCTATCGCAGATTGTTGAATACTTGACAATCCTAAACTGCTTAAAGTTGCGCCTTCTGATCTTACAAATCCACCGCCACTTCCATTCTCATCTGATAATGCAGTGGCAAGAGTATTGCTTGTAAAACTTCCCGAATGAGTTGTTAATATATCTCCCCATGCTGTGCCATTATATAAACTTAAATCAAATAGATCGCTAGTATATACTACCAATCCAGCTGCAGGAGATGAAATAGCAGTACGCTCTTCCTGATTCATTCGAGGAGGTAGAAATCCTCGTGATGTACTTGAAAGATCAAGAATGGCTGATGAGTTCGGAGATGCTGTTCCTACTCCAATTTGCCCACTGTTGGTTATTCGCATTCTTTCTGTTTGCCCAGCTGTGCTAGCCAAGCTTGATCGAAACATAATACCATTATAACCTGCGATGATAGTGGAGAAGTTGTTAAACCAAAGTCCAGCAGAGCCATTACCATTATTGTCAATACCGCCAGCAGTTGATGTTGCACTATTGGAGAGATACAAACCCGTTACCCTAGATATACCATTAACATCTAATGGCACAGTTGGAGTGGCGACGCCAATGCCCACATTGCCACCGTTTGGCTGAATTAATACATAGCTTGTTGTCCGTGTGGCATTGGTCGTACCTTGTAGCGTCAAATCATCGTTTGCTCCTGTTCCACCGTTGATAGTGGAAATAGTTTCATTGCCAAGAAATGTTCTCATGTTGGCAGAGACATTTAACTTAGCTGGTAGTATTGTACCATCAAGGATTACATTATTTGTTATTTGTGTGATTGCCATTGTGATTATTTAGTTAAGCTAATTTTTCTGCTATCATGTGCGAACCTGCTTGAATACTGACAGATGGATTTCCATTGCTTCTCCACATATATCGAAAATCTCCAGCGTTATTTGTTTTCACGATAAATGTCATTTGCCATGCGATTGGCGTGGTAACTGATCCGTTACCAAAGTTAAATGACTTTGGAGGAGAAACTGTCTCCCATGTCC
>SXGQ01430019.1_pt1 | contig 13024 bp, 13 predicted proteins | sample 3178371 | NCBI WGS metagenome assembly SXGQ01 (sample SAMN11356859, study PRJNA531348) | freshwater metagenome | isolation source: freshwater sample F1-20 | place: China: Fuxian Lake, Yuxi | collected 2017-12-25
AGCTGAGGTCGTAGGGCAGCTTTTTGATGATAAATTCGGTCATGATGTTGCTTACCTTAAGGGTGAACAGCATTTTACACCTAAGTCGTTGATTTATATAGATAAATCAGCATTTATTTGATGTTAAATCACGGATTCAGGATTTAGCCAGCAGTAAACTTAGAAAGTCCATAAATTTGAACTCGAATGCCAGAAATGACCTATAAAACTGTAAATAACATTGCCGATCACTATAAGGTCTTGCTAAATCGTGCTTTAAATTCAGAAGCTATGAATCAAGTATCGACTCTCGCAGACGCGTTGCTTGATGGTTGGCTGGATCAAAAAACCATTTACTTGTGCGGAAATGGTGGTAGTGCAGGAAATGCGATTCACTTGGCTAACGATATGCTGTACGGGGCGGGGGTTTCAAATGGAGGTGGTTTAAGGGTTGAGGCGATTAGTGCCAATCCTGCTGTGCTTACATGTCTGGCTAATGATTTGGGTTATGAAAACATATACTCAGAACAGCTTAGAATAAAAGCCAACCAAGGCGATATACTAATTGCTTTATCCGGGAGTGGAAACTCAGCAAATGTAGTTAAAGCCATCGAGACTGCTAATAAAATTGGAATGAAGACTTTCGCGATATTGGGTTTTGACGGTGGTCTCTGTAAATCAACAGCGCACTTCCCCATACACTTTGATGTGGATGATATGCAAATTGCTGAAGATTTACAATTGGTAGTTGGTCATATTTGCATGAAGTTCTTAAGTCAACACAACGTAAAGGGGTGACGATCTTATGAAGGTGGTAGTAACGGGAGGAGCGGGCTTCATTGGGAGTCACTTAGTCGACGCGCTTTTAGAGCTTGGCCACGATATAATTGTTTTAGATAATCTCAGCACTGGTCGCCTGGAAAATCTTAGTCATGTTAAATCTAAAATCGAGTTGTGTGAGTGTGATATATCGGTCCCTAGCGATTGGACCCATAAATTAAATAAGATCGACTGGGTCTTTCATTTGGCCGCCCTTGCGGACATTGTGCCTAGTATCCAGCAACCTAGGAAATACTTCAACTCAAATGTAAATGGCACTTTTAACATTTTAAGTGCCTCAAAAGATGCACACGTTTCGCGCTTTGTATACGCAGCTTCCTCCTCCTGTTACGGCGTACCGGTCGTATATCCTACCCCTGAGACGGCTGCTATAAATCCACAATATCCATACGCGTTAACAAAGTATATTGGTGAAGAGCTCGTTATGCATTGGGCGAAGGTATACAAATTGCCAGCGAATTCCACTAGATTTTTCAATGTATACGGCACTCGATCGCGAACCTCGGGGACATATGGTGCCGTTCTTGGTGTTTTTCTAGCGCAAAAACTTGCTGGCAAGCCGTTTACGGTGGTCGGAGATGGCCTGCAGACTCGAGATTTTACTTGCGTGACTGATGTTGTTTCAGCATTGATATCCGTCATTCAAAGTGATAAGGTGGGACATATCTATAACGTAGGCAGTGGTAAGAGTGTGTCAATTAATCGGTTAGTTGAAATTTTGGGAGGCGATAAGATACATATACCAAAGCGACCTGGCGAGCCCGAAATAACATTCGCAAATATCGGAAAGATAACAAAAGATTTGGGTTGGCGCCCTAAGGTTGATTTAGAGGCTGGGTTAGCGGAAGTTCTTTTGAACATCGATTATTGGCGCGATGCACCGATTTGGACGTCTGAATCAATTGCATCTGCGACGGAGGATTGGTTCAAATATTTAGGGAATGTTTAAAATATACAATAAAATAACAGTAACGAGATTTTTTCTTGGTCATTAAATGTACAAAAGTAACAATTCAAAACGTATTTTTATAACCGGCGGTGCTGGTTACGTTGGCGCCGTATTGATTCCTAAGCTTCTTGAGCGATGTTATCACGTTACCGTGCTCGATTTAATGATTTATGGTGAAAATGTCATTGAGGCGCATGAACATTTGACTATGGTCAGGGGTGATATTAGAGATTTAGATTTGTTGAAACAGATAATTATAGGGCATGACATTGTTATACATTTGGCTTGTATATCTAATGATCCGAGTTTTGAATTAAACCCGGACCTTGGGAAGTCGATTAATCTCGAAGCTTTCGAACCTTTAGTTGCACTAAGCAAAAGGTCGGGCGTGTCTAGATTTATTTATGCATCGTCTTCGTCTGTGTACGGCGTTAAGCATGAGCGCAATGTACATGAGGAAATGTCGCTCGAGCCATTGACAGATTATTCAAAGTTTAAGGCGGCTTGCGAGAGTATTTTGATGGGTTTTGAGTCTCAAAACTTTACTACGGTGACAATTCGCCCCGCTACTGTTTGCGGCTATTCGCCGAGACAGCGACTTGATGTTGTAGTGAACATACTTACAAACCTCGCATTTCACAAGAGAGAAATAAGTGTGTTCGGCGGCAATCAGTTGAGGCCTAATATTCATATCGACGATATGGCAGACGCTTACATAGCTGTTATAGAAGCAGATGCAGCAAGAATCAGCGGTCAAATATTTAATGTTGGAACTGAAAATCAGACGGTTTTAGAGCTCGCTGAGACTGTAAGATCTGTGGTGGGAAAGGACGTCAGACTAGTTACCTCTCCAAGTAGTGATAATCGGTCGTATCATATTTCTTCTAAAAAAATTGCTGACATTCTTGGTTTTGTGCCTAGTCGTTCAATTGCTCAAGCAAGCAGTGATATAAAGCGAGCGCTTGAAGCCGGTCTTTTGCCTAATTCATTGACTGACGAGCGGTTTTTCAATATCAAGCGCATGCAGAGTTTAAAGTTAAGTTGATGTTCCGCATCGGCATTGATTTCGACAATACTATTGCTTGTTATGAGCAAGCGTTTTTAGAGGTTGCGGCTTCACTCGATATAGTTATTGACTCGGGAGTCTTAAGGAAAAGTGATGTAAAGCGCTGTATAGTCGATCAGCCGAATGGCGAATTTAAGTGGCAACGGTTGCAGGGGAAAGTATATGGTAAATATATGTCTTTGGCGCGTTGTTATGCTGGTGTACAAGAGTTTATATACCTGGCTAGGGAGCGCGGACACCAAGTTTTCATAGTTAGTCATAAGTCTGAGTTTGGGCACTTCGATGAGGAATTAGTACCCCTAAGAGTCCAGGCAATTTCTTGGCTTAATCAATTTGGATTTCTGGGCGAGCCGAATCACCTGATTTCATACGAGCAGGTATTCTTTGAGCCCACGAGGGCGGAGAAAATTGCTAGGGTCTGCAAATTAAACTGCACGCATTTTATTGACGACTTGCGCGAGGTTTTTGATGCGCCTGGTTTTCCGAGTAATATTGTCAAGATCTTGTTTACCCCGCATCAGGTTGAATATTCAACTAACGGTATACATGGCGTGTCTTCTTGGCGTGGTATTACGAGTAGATTACTTGGCACTTGGACCGACGACGAGATGTGCGCTGCGCTTCAAAGAGAGGTGCATGATATAAAAATAACAAATATTAGTCGGCTGGAGGGGCGAGGAAATAGCCGCATATACCGATTGTCAGGGGATGACGAAAAATTCTATATTCTTAAATGTTATCCGGATAGACAATTGGACAAACGCCCCCGGATGCAGACTGAATTTTTAGCAAGTCAGACTTTATTCCGCTTAGGTTTTCCTGTGCCAGAACCCATATTTTTTGATACCCAGTTCGATTGGGGTTTGTACGAAAATATACCGGGTGGAGAAGTGTATCCTGACGAAAATTTTATTGAAAATGCCGCGACGTTTTTAGAAAAAATTTATGAAGCCGGACGGTCGACAGAGCAATTTAGTGATTTTGGACTTGCTTCGGAGGCCTGTTTGTCCGGTGAAGAAATCATTAGTCAGTTAAAGAGGCGTCTAGATAAATTAAGTGTTGTACGCGCCCCTTTGCTTGAGAAATTTATCGATGAAGATTTTATACCTCTATTATTGATGGCATCCGCATCGGCTGAACGCATTACGGGTGAAAAGTTTTTCGAGATCCTAGCTAAAGCGCATCAGGTTCCCAGCCCTTCTGACTTTGGCTCGCACAACGCTATCTTGACCCCTGAGCAAAAGATTTTCTTCATAGATTTTGAGTATTTTGGCTGGGATGACCCAGTGAAGTTGGTTAGTGACTTCTATTGGCATCCAGCTATGATGTTGAGCGACGCTTTGCGTGCCCAGTGGCTTATTCGATGCATCCAGATTTTTGGCAACGATTATTTTTTTGCATTACGCCTCAAAGCTTATTTACCACTTTTTGGTTTACGGTGGTGTTTAATCTTGCTTAACGAGTTTTTGCCTACGGGCCTAGAGCGCCGTGGCTATGCCAATTCGTCAGGCCTCTCCTCACCAGCAGAAATACTGAAGTACCAATTGTCCAAAGCTAAAAGGATGTTGCAATTGGTTAAACAGCTTCCACCTTAGAGCTCGATATTTGCCTTGGCATAGTTTGCCGGGGTGCCGATGTCCAGGAAGGTAGCATTGGTCTCGTAACTGTAAATTTTGCCGACAAATCGGTGTAGCACCTCCGTGCTGAAGTCGCTTACTCCGCCCAAATCTGAGGCCAACCGTTGCAACAACTCTGCGCAAAGGATGTACACCGCGCCATTGGCCAGATTCCCCGGTGGCTGGGCTACTTTTTCATGAAAGTCCACCACGACCCCGCACGCATCCAGCTCAACGATGCCGCAGGAGGAGGGCGCGTCGGTGCGAAAGGTCATCATGGTCATCAGACATTCGGGCGGGCGACTGCGGTGCGCTTGCAAAAACGCTGAAAAGTCCGCCAAGCAATAGTTGTCTGCATGGATTAACAAACCATCGGTGCCGGCAAAAAAATCCAAATTAGCGAGCAAGGTGCCAGCGGTTCCTAGTAAATCGCGCTCGTGCACCAGGAGAATGTCTTGCCGATATGGGCTGGATTCGACAAATGCATTGATCTGGCCCGACAAATAATGGGTATTGACCAAAAACGGCCCGATGCCGGCTTGGGCTAGGCGCTGCAGCCAAATGGCCAACAGGGCCTGGCCATGGATGGGGACCAGGCATTTGGGTGTTGTGTCGGTAATCGGGCGCAGGCGTGTGCCCAAGCCTGCTGCCAAAAGAAGGGCTCGCATCAGATCAGCTCTCTGACCAATTCTTCAATGCTCAAGGGGGTATTACCTACTCGGCCCACTTGCACCGCAGCAGCCAGCGAGCCCAGGCACGCGGCTTCCCAAATGGTGCCGCCACAGGCCAGGGTCATGGCGCTGGCAATAAGCAAAGAGTCGCCTGCGCCGGCCACGTCTTTGGCCGCACTATTTAAGGCGCCTACCCGGTCGGTCAGCCAACTATCTCCCCTGGCCGAGTCGGCGTGCACGAGCAGGCCCTCTTCACCCAGCTTGAGCAAAACATTTTGGGCGCCAGATTGCTGCCTAAGCTGCTCGGCCAACACCACCAAGCCGTCTTCGCGGTTGCGTGTGCTGATACGGGCTTCGCGTTCGGTGGGGGTAATCAAGTTCATTCCCTTGAAACGGCTGATGTCGCCAACTTGCGATGAGGACTGGCTGTCTGCGGCCACCATCACACCACGGTTCTTTGCCATTTCCATCAGCTGATCAACCAGGGGCTGGGGCAAGCAGCCGTAATTGAAATCGGAGAAAACCAGCAGATCCGCGCCGTCTAATGCCTGGCCCATCACCTTGACGAACTTTTTTTGCAACGCGGCAGAAATTGCGCCTTGGTGCAGGTGGCTAACCCGCAGCAGGCTCTTCCCCTTGCTGCGAAAGCGCTGTTTTAAGGTCGTGGGGCGGCTATCGTCGACCAGCAACTGGGCCTTTACACCTGCCGCAGCCAAACTCTCTACCGCGTAATCACGCGAGGCGTCTTTGCCTGTAACGGAAATGAATTGAACCGCAGCCCCAAGGCCTGCCGCATGTGCAGCCACAATTCCAGCCCCACCGATAAAACGGGTTGAATCAATCGGCATCACCACAATTGTCGGGTCTTCTTGCGACATGCCCAGAGGCTCACAAGTGATGTATTCGTCGATGATTAAATCGCCGATTACGCAGACCTTGATCGTTGAGAATTGATGAAGCAATTCAATCAATCGGCCGGTATTTAGCTGATGTCGTAAGAGGTATTCTTGCGGCAAATTGATGGAGTGGGTATCTAAGAGCTGGAATTCTTTCCGAATAAGATCCAGCGAAGAAAACGTTGTTTCCCCCGAACTAAACAGCAGGGTCCCACCGTATTCTTCAAGAATGGCCAATTCGGGGTTGCTGCCCAACTCGTGCTCTTTGCCTTTAACCAGCACATTTGGCTTGAGACGCGAAATCAAGTCGACCAGCGGCTCATCGAAAATAAATGCCTCATCTACCCACGCGATGCTTTGCACACTCTCAAGCCGAAGCGCTTCCTGCACATGTGCAGCATTTCCGGCAATACGATCTGATTGAACGGCAACGATCAACCGATCCCCACAGTCTTTAGCAAAGCGCAAAAGACGCAGATGCCCAGGGTGCAGCACATTAAAGGATCCGTAGACGAAAACAGTTTTCAAGAAATCCCCCGCGCAGGTATCAGTGTGGGCCGTCAAGCGGATCGGTAGATTATGGTCGATTGATCCAAGGCGTCGATTAGCGCTTCTTACGAATCAAGCTAAGGTACTGTTGACCACGTCCCCACCATTGCGGGAACTGCAATAGATCCATGTTCGGCGTTTCGCTTTGTAGCAAAGCGATGGCTTCGCGAATTGCTAATACCGTAGTTGGTGCCTGATCCTCAATGTGAGAACATAACTCATCCATCAGATCGAAAAATTCTTTCCAAATCAAATCGTTACCATGTTCAATCTCACACATCAAGTCCCAAGAACGGGAACCAAAGTCTTCCAATTTTTCACCATAAGCCCTGGAGTGCTCTGGAAAATTGAATCTGTAGTCCAATAAGTTAAGGTTATTTTTATAATAATTATCTAAAGCCAACTCGCTAAATTTACGTTCGTCGCCAACAATCTCCTTGTACCACCGCCAGTCGGTCAAAAACCGAGGCGATGAGCCATACACATCAAACTCTCCGTTTAAGCAAGCGATCACCTCCGGAATACTTAGTAAGCGGCGATCCCGCAAGGGCTGAACGATGTTATCCAAAATCCAATCCTCAACTGGACGACTCATGCCGCGCAGGTAATGAAGGTGTGATTCGATATAGGGGGTCAATTCGCGAACTTGTTCGTGAATATCACCCAAAGCCTGCAAAAAACGATCGCGGAATAAGCGCCGGATTGTCTCGGATAGGTAGGAGATGCCGTTGCTTATTGACACACATAGACACCCGCCTACTACAACAAATGATGCCATATGTTCTAACAACGGAATCGGTTGGGTCTGGTGGGGTAGGCAACCCTCAGCCCAAACAATATCAAATTTGTTATCAGATTGATACTCAGTAAATAGAGCGTGATGTATTTTAATTCGATCAATACCGAAGGATTCCAAGCGTGCCCGAGTATCTCGAACACCCTTCAGGTTTCCATCGACTAGTTCATACAATTCCGGAGAAAGGCTTGCAGTGTATAAGGCGTTGTGCCCGCTGCCGGGCCCAAACTCCAAAACTTTTGAGTTTCTAACGAGATTAGGCAATATTCCAAGTGAGCGAAAAAGTGACTCTCTCCGCTGGTAATGCTTGTTGATATCGGAGATATCCTGACTAACAGGGGAAATATGATTTGCCTCATAAAATCCGACAAATGCTGTACTATTTTGTATTGGAATGCTTTTGTTCATTATATTCACGAGCTATACTCTCTTGTCCTCTAATTGATAAACCGCCATCTACAAAGAATGATTGACCGGTAATAAACGACGACTTTTCGCTACATAAAAATTCAACAGTGTTGGCAACATCTTTTGCAGTGCCCATACGGCGAAGTGGAGTGATGCGCTCAATCATCTTTCTAACCTGATTCTCTTCAGTGAAGAAGTGTTCATTCTCTGGCTTGATTATCGTTGTTGGTAATACGAGGTTACACCGAATACCTTTGTAACCTAGGGATGATGCATAATACTTAACCAAGCCAACTAATGCGGCGCGTGATGCATGATAAGATGCGGGTTGCTCATCCACTACAAATTGTCCAGCATTAGATCCCAGTATAACGATGGATGCTTCTGAGGAGAAATTATTCTTTAATCGATTAATCAATAGATCTATCGACTTAACCGTGATATCAAAATCATCATCCCAGTCGGTGCCGCGATATCTGTGTGCGAATACTAAATAGTTGAGTTTGACATTTTCGTTTATGTCAATGTGATCGGGTAAATCAACATAAAAATGTTTTGGATCAGTCGAAATCGTTCGTGAAGCGGTAGACACATCATCCCCTCTAGACGTTAATATATCTTTGATAACCACTCCGATACCGCGCGTTCCTCCGATGATTAATGATCGTTTACTGTACATATCTTGAACTCTGGTACAGGAATCAAAAACTCCCCACCATTTTCCAAATAGTCGTGGTTTTTCTTGATAATGATATTTGCGAATCTCCAAGCTAAAATAATAACGTAATCTGGCTTGCGTTCACCGAGAACTGAAGAAGGTAAGACAGGTAAGTGAATTCCAGGACTGAAACGGTCTTGTTTTGTCGGATTATCATCGACAAGGTAGTCAATGTACTTCCCAATATCAAAATGATATATCAAGGTCGTGCACGTGATGGAGGCTCCAAAACCTGCAATACTCTTCCCATCGCGCTTCGCAGCTATTAAGAAATTGCAGGCTTGAGCTTTCAAGCCTTGAATTCTTTCGCCATAGGTCACAAAGGTTTCTTTCCGATAAAGACCTATACGGTCTTCAAAGGCCAGCATACTTGTCACCGTACCATCATCACTTAAGGGCCCGCTACCTCGTTGTACAAAATACCTCAAGGATCCGCCCTTTGTAATTACGCGTTCGACCGCTATTAATTTCAGCCCCACCCGTTGGAATAGGGCTTGCAGGGGTCGTACGGAAAACGACGACAGGTGCTCATGGTAGATGAAGTCGAACACGGTGTTTTCCAGCAAATCCGCGAGGTAATAGCTCTCAAACACGAATATTCCATCAGCAGACAACAAAATATCGACTGCCCGGACCCAAGACATCAGGTCGTCGATGTTAGCGAATACATTGTTTGCAGTAATTAGACGGGCGTGGCCATGCCGGCTAACGATCTCCGCGGCCAGACTCGGTGTGAAGTACTTGCTGATTGATGGGACTCCCAGTGATGTGGCATGTGCGGCAATATGCGAAGCTGGCTCCACCCCAACGACGGTCATTCCCCGCTTCTGAAAGCAGCGCAGCAAAGTACCATCATTGCTGCCAAGATCGACAACCAGCGAGCCAGGGACCAGTTTGCAACGATTGGATACGCTGTCCGCATAACCTTGAAAATGCTCGGACAAACCTGTAGAACTCGACGTTACGTATATATAGTCAGCGTACAAGACATCCGGATCGATAACATCAGTGAGTTGCGCCAGGCCGCAGCTGCCGCACATATACAAGTCAATGGGATAACTGGGTTGTGACACATTGAGCTTGTCCGCAGTAACATAAGCGTCTCCGATGGGGGTTGGCGCTAAACTAAAAAATAAATCAAGTTCTTTTCCATCACACCCACGGCATGTGTTTCGCCGGTGAATTACATTTTGCATAAAGTTTTCCAAAATAAACGGTTAGATCAAACTCAGTCTTTCGTTAAGGTCGAACATAAAACCAGATACCGAAGTGCCATCAGCATCTTCCGGTGCCCATGGTGCAAAAACAGTTGCATTCCTATTAAAGGGCCCGTTGGTTGTTTCATGGAACACCAAGACATCAGAGCGAATAACCAAAGTGTGAAATACTGGCGTAGTCATGCGAAAATAGAAAATCTTTCCTGATGCATAATCTCCCATACTAAGGACACTGTTAATTATACCGTCTTCATCAAAGAGAACTATATCGACCAGCCCCTCGATGATATGGGTTGACTCGCTTTTCCCTGGGTGTTTATGCGGTCGAACATATGTGTTTTTATCATGCACGATAAGCATCTCATGCAACATTTCACGTGGATCAGAATGTGTGCATAACCGGATTCTTTTTCGGTCGTTGTCCCGTGAGAGATCTTTGAAAGTCGCAATTTCGGCGCTAGCCACTGTCGAAATACTATCAGTTGTGTATAGTACCTCTGAACTCTCCCGCAGATATTGTTTATCCATAGATATACCTTTTCAAGAAAATAATAACAATTGAAATGAAGTTGTAATAATTAGTTAAAACGGAATAAAGTCTATGCAAGTAAAATAATCAATCAATCAATCAATCAATAACTCTTGATCTTAATTTAAAATTAAATTTTGATTTTTAGATTCACACACAATGCGAGAAGATAATGAGCCATCTTTGAAAACCCAGTATGAACAACTTCGTCATTCATAGAAAAAAGAAAAACATGATCAAAATATTGCAATAGCAGGGCCTGAAGCGCTATCCCAGTTTTGCAGTTTACGTGTCCTTCGCGACTTCCCGGTGATGCGTAGACTTGGGACTCCAGACTAGGTATGCCAATAATAGCGCAACCACTTTTTTTCAAAGAAAGGCAAATGTTTTCAAGAAAAATACTCTCTAGCTCCGGACTTATATGCTCCAAAACGTCCAGAGAATAAACGGCATCCATTTCAACAGGCAATGGCGCTTTTAGAATGTCATGTGTTTTGGCTTCAGTTTGCCATTGCTCACATGCGTGTTCGTTAAACTTTTCTATGAAATACGAATCATAGTCGGTTATAAGTAAGTTACCCACCGCCTGTCGAACAATACGCGATCCAAATCCGTCACCGCATCCGATTTCGGCAACTTGATCTTTTCCCGCAAGCATCTTCGCGACAAATTTGTACCGTGCTAAAGTGAAGACTAGCCGTTTTGGATCTTCAAACCACACGGCATTGTTCATTACGCCCAATGTTTGCAAGCCGATCCTCTGCTCTAGAGTAATCAGCGATTGATTGACGGGATCTTTGGTTTTAATATAGTTTTTCATAGGCGCTCATTCAAAATATATAAATTCGTAGTCACCCGAGTAGCCAAATTCTTGGTAAAGCCAAATCCATTCGTCTTGATCAAAAAATGATTCGCAAGTCAAGGCCCAACATTGCAGGTTAAAAAGTTCCTGTTCATTTCGGTAACTCTCTAACATGACATAGCCCTGTCTGCCCACACGTTCGATTTCGCTTAAGGCCACTTTAAGCTCAAATAGACGGAGGTTGTGCAAAGTGCCGAGTGAAATTACTAAATCAAATTCATTGTCAGAAAATGGATATTCGATTTGGGCTTGCTGTATGCGCAGATGCGGCTTTACGAGGTCTGTCGCTTCGGTAAAGGCGTGCTCTGATATATCCATTCCAACAATGCGCAGCATAGGCTCTAGTAGTAGCATTTCATGGAGCAGAAAACCTTTTCCACAGCCGACGTCCAGCACCTTAGAGGCTGGACCAAGGTGGTAAGTGCGAATAATGGCCTCTGCAGCAGAGCGCCAACGGCCTGGCATATAACGGTGGCCGCCGTAGCCGAATCGGCGATCGCCATCCCAATACTGCACGCCATAGCGTTTGGCAATTTGCATGCATGTCACTTTGTCGTCCACCATGCGGGCTAAATAGTCCCGTCGTGTCGCCTGGTGAAGGCGCGTGACAAAGTTGCGTAATTGGCCCATGGGTAGCTAGCTTGGTTAAACGAAATTCACATGTTCTTGGTCTAGCGATAGGTACTCATGTATCGCGAGATTCTTGGCATGGCTTACGCAGTGGTGACCACATTGCGTTGACGGATCAAACGTTTTCAGGAATTGCTGGGACTCTTCAGAAAACCAAAAATCTTTGAAACTTCGGGTTGCGATAGAACCCATACGTCCGGACTGTGTATATGCTTTGTCCTGACAGGTGTACACATGCTGGTCAGCGCCCACAACCGTCAGGAATTGAAGGAATGGACACGTCCCATATTGCTTTTCGAAGCGGTCTTCTAAATCATGGTAATGGTTTAGTACGGATAAGCGGTTGTCTGTGAGTGCTTGTGCCGCTTTAATCTGTCGCTCCATTTCATTCTTATTCGTTAGATGATAGGAGTTGTTGCCCGCGGCATCGTTACTCACCACTGCACCGGACACTTTAACGTGGTTGACGCCACAATCTTTGAGTAGTGAACACACCTCCAAGACATATCGGTGATTGTCATGTCCGACTATAAGGCTGACGCCGAGTACGCACTCGGTTGTACGCGCGGTAAAGTTGCGAATGTTCTCGATTAGCCGAGAAAAATCACGCCCTTTAGCGCCACGGCTTTTGACATAACTTTCGTTATCCCACGCGTCTAGAGAAACCCGGATCCACGTGCCATGCGCTGCAAATGCGTCGGCAACACGCCCCTTTAAGTTGGAACCATTCGTCAATGTCGCTATGCGAACGCCACCGGCTGCCAAAATTTCGATCACTTCGGACAGGGGTTTGTACAAAAGGGGTTCTTCACCACCTGAGAAAGTTACCGCCTTAACGCCCATGCTGACAAATTCGTGCGGCAAGGCAAGAATGCGTTCTGCTGGGATGCTGTCTTTGAGGACCATTTCATCACCTATGTCAAGGTTGTCGGCGCGGTAGGCGCAGTACCAGCAATTGTGATTGCAGTGGTTAGTGGGTTTTACCCTTATGTGTACGGGTGCGACGATTTCTCCTTGGTCTAGGCCGGGCGATGTCCCGAACTCAGTTGCAGGTTTGAGTCGGTGATCATTGTGATTATGCTGCCTTCTTGAGTGAATCGGAGTTGGGACGAAGACCGTTGACCAGGATTTTCAGATCTGCATGGCCTCGGAGTTTCGTGAACGATTTCTCCGCCTCGATGAAGCCCGCAGCGGTCCAGCGCAGCGCCATCTCGGCATCCTTGTAGTTGGTTACCCGGCCACTGACCCGGCGCACCACCGAGTTGGGTGACTCGATCACATTGGTGGTGGCCAGGCAG
>SXGQ01264270.1_pt1 | contig 13023 bp, 17 predicted proteins | sample 3178371 | NCBI WGS metagenome assembly SXGQ01 (sample SAMN11356859, study PRJNA531348) | freshwater metagenome | isolation source: freshwater sample F1-20 | place: China: Fuxian Lake, Yuxi | collected 2017-12-25
CGCTCACAAGATCATAAACAAAACGCTCTGGATTCCATAACAGCCTGTAAAATAATCGATCGGAGCAAATGGGACAAGTGGTGCAATGAAATTAAAGGAACTGTCAAACAGAACAAGCATCCATATTCAAACAATTTCACCAATGACATTATGTTTGATATGATGCTTCAAGGATGCTTCTATTGTGGAGACGTCGCCACCACAATAGATAGAATCGACTCTAAACTCGAACACACGATCGATAATTGTGTAGGTTGTTGCAAAGGATGCAATATTTCAAAAGGTAATGCGGATATTTCGACGTTCATCGGAAAAGCGTATTATCGTGTTCACAAGAAGTATTATGATGACAGTGATATATGGTTCGTTCACAAGAAGAAACCGAGAATGTGTGAATACAAATCTCGTGCTGATAAACAAGGAGTTCCGTTTGAACTGACACACGAGAACTTTTATACTTTGACCAAGGGCGATTGTGTGTATTGTCACCGGTCTCCTTCCACATGGTTTGGTATTGACAAGATAATTCCATCACTAGGTTATGTGATAGGCAATGTAGCATCATGTTGTTACGATTGTAACGTGGATAAATTAGACGATGATGTTGATATAACGATGATGAGAAATGAGCGGATCGCGGATCGTGTAGATACCGGAGAACTAGTGATTGTTGATTGTGAGAAAGTGATACTTCACACGGGCATCCGTAAGTCGTCTAAAACATTTAATTGACTTATTTTTGTCATCAAACAAATTGTTGACAAAAACAAAAGGTGTAAACAAATCAGAAATCAGCCAAACCTCCTGCCAAAAAGGGTTCGGTCATGAGTTCGTCACCAGTGGGAGCATTCATCACGAACGATAGAGCGACTCCGGACACCAATACGGCCATGAACACCTGAGCAAACTTGGACGCAAGCTTCTTCTCCTCAGGGTCGTTGAATTTGACGTATAGAGTAACCAGAATTGCGCTAATGAATGCCACGAGTGCTGACTTCACGTAAGGATTATCGATCATTGTTTATTTTGGCAATATATATTTTTTTTGAATTATTTACATTAAAATACGACGAGGTCGTCCATAGAGAAGTAATAGTCGGACATGTCATCGAGTCTGATCCTCAATATGTTAATGCGGTCTTTGTCGTGGAAAGGGACTATATCCGAGGCAAATACCAGACAACCATCCGATATGTTAAAATCTGCGTTAGGCCCTGCGTATTTAATAACCCGTCTGGTCACATTCTGGATAGTCCCGTCGTTCAATGTAATGAACGCAAACAAGATGCGCGGATTCTTTTTCATCTCTAGCTTTTTACGGATAGGGAGGTGAACATCGTCGTGGTTCCTGACGATACACCTGAATTTCTGCCCATGCGAAACATACCGGACCTCGATCCTGTATTGCTTCAATGCGACATACTCTTTCAATTGTTTTACTGACATGTCAGTGGGGGCGTACTCGTACATACTGTCCGGGGTTTCAGATTCATCAAAAACGAGAACCTTGTCTACCTGAAATCCATGCGGGTGACTGACCATCCTGAATACATTTTTGGCCCATAGACAAGCAACGTCGTATGCGTAGGAAAGCATTTCTCCTGTAATAATTTAACATTTTAATGCTTTAAGTTATTAAATATGCTGAAGAACCAGGAGATCGCCAAATACACCAGCGCGGACAGGATGATGTCCAGGACAAAGTACGAGACCAAGAAACACAAACTAAAAAAAGACCATAAAGTAGCGGAAACTTCAAAATTCTCTACGTTTCAGGAGGCTTATGCCAAGAACATAGAGCAGTTCCAAAACAAGAAGAAGAAAAGCCCTAAAAACGCCGAGCAAATCGAACAAGACGAGATAGAATACTTGCTGAATACGATACCTTTTGTAAAGGAGTATTATAGCTCCGATGCGGCGATACCAGAAGAGGAAGAAGAGGAAGACGAAGATGAAAAAGACGACGCACCTCTGTTGTACAACGTAAAGTCTACGAACACGAATAAAAGAACATTCAATAAGTATCTGTATACGGTGGAAAAGGTTGTAAACGGAAAAACCGCTGGCGCGATGATAGACTTTACAACACAAGACCAGATGGAAAAATGCAAATGTGGCGGGTACTTGGTGCATCACGTGGCAGAGGCGGCTCTCGTGTGTGATAAATGTGGAGAAGTACGTCCGTTTATAGAATCATATTCACGTGCAGAGGATACCGAAGGAGGTATGGCATACAAACGGATTAATCACCTCACAGAGTGCTTGAATGCTCTGCAAGGGAAGGAGGGTACAACCGTGCCGGACGAAGTTATCGAGAAAGTGCGCGCGGAATTCAAGAAAAACAGGATCTCGTCCACTTCCGAAATCAAACCATCGAAAGTAAAACAATACCTAAAAAAGCTCGGGTATTCCGCGTACTACGAAAACATCCACACGATTGCCAATACGATTTCTGGTATGCCAACGCTGAAGTTATCTCCAGAACTAGAAAAGAAGCTGAAAGACATGTTCAATCTCATCCAAGACCCGTTCTACAAACACAAGTCGCCCAAGAGGAAGAACTTCCTGTCGTACAATTACGTGCTATACAAATTCTGCGAGCTCCTCGGCGAAGACGACTTGCTCATATACTTCCCGCTATTAAAGTGCCAAAAGAACCTGCACGTACAAGACACTATCTGGAGAAAAATTTGCGAAGAATTGTCCTGGGAATACATCGCCACCGTTTAGCCATCGTTTACATAAAAGTGTTCGAAACTAATTTCCTTGTATCGACAAAACGCATTTCCGATAAAATTAAAATATATTGATTACATATAAAACATGGCTATGCTCTACGAAGCCCACCGGATGAACACGATCGAGCCCTTTTCAATCAAAATCCCCAAGCCCAATATTGGTGGCATTGTAGACAAAGGCAAAGACATTGGTGGCGGCATCGTGGACAAAGGCAAGGACATTGGCAAAGACGTCGTGGACAAAGGTAAAGACGTCGGTGGTAAGGTCGTGGACGTCGGCAAAGACGTCGGTGGCAAAGTGGTAGACATCGGCAAATCCGTTGGAGGAAAGATCGTGGACATTGGCAAAGGGATCGGTAAAATTTTAGGACCAGCGTTCAAGAAGCTGCTCGAGTTCTTGATGATGATCCTAAAAAATTGGAAGATTGCCCTCGGTGTCGTTGTAGGTCTATTTATACTATTTTGGGTAAGCAGAATCGCCGGATTCTTCAAGATGTTCAGCGGATAAACCATCATGTAATTACATTTTTTCGATACGAACAATTATCATGTCGACAAACTGTGTTATTTAATAATATGTTCACTTTCTAACTGTGACATCTGGTACCGGCATGTTTAGGATTTCGAGGTCTGCCTTGTCCAAGTTATTGGCAACGAAGTTATCGCTGAATGTATTGTCGTTTCCGAAGTTATTGTCGTTTCCGAAGTTATTGTCGTTTCCGAAGTTATTGTCGTTTCCGAATGTATTGTCGTTTCCGAATGTATCAAAGCTATTGTCGTTGCCGAAGTTATAAGATGGTGCAAAGTATTTCTTGTAAACGAAGAAGCCGATGATGCATAACGCGATCAAAAGCAAAACTATCCCGCCCCAGAAAAACCAATTAATACCTTTCTTAGGTGTGTTGCAAGAAGGGTCTGACAAATCACCTCGCAGGGCTTTGTCAACACAGCAACTTCCCATATCTTTGGCATCTTTGCATAATGTAGATGGTGCAGGGGTGGGTGCAGGGGTGGGTGCAGGGGTGGGTGCAGGGGTGGGTGCAGGGTCTGGATAGTTTATCACACACCAGTTATCCACAACGCCATCTACTTTCTTATTTTTACAGCACGCCTCACGACCTGTTGGACTAACAGTGCCGCATGAAGATCCTAGAGGTGGTGCGGGTTTAGGTGCGGGTTTAGGTGCGGGTTTAGGTGCGGGTTTAGGTGCGGGTTTAGGTGCGGGTTTAGGTGCGGGCTTGGGCGCAGGTTTAGGTGCGGGCTTGGGCGCAGGTTTCGGGGCAGGTTTGGGGGCAGGCTTGGGGGCAGGATTTGCCGATATATCGTCAGTTATCTCAATCTGCGTTTCTTCTTCATCTTCAGCGTCTGCCATCTCGTGACACGTCTTTTCAATGAAAAGGTTCAAGTTGCTCAGTAAATCACCTACGTCCGCCGACACGACATTTGTATAATCCACGGCAACATACTTTGACACGTCCACGAGATATTCCACCAGATTTTCAATAGTCATTTGGTCAAAGTGCTGAGGGAAGTTCAATTTGTTCATGACAACTCTGTTTGCGACTTCTTTTGCCACGCTCAGGAAACGGCTCGTCGCAATGACATCGTTGCTTCCTATAGAAGCCTTTAGTTCATGACTAAATGTCTGTAACAATACACACTTGATGGACATCCTTTGGTATAATCAAATATTTTTTTACTTGAATTTATATCGTTAAACAACAAACCATTTAATCAAAAATTTGTAGTAAATCACAGAAAATGGGATATATTTATATGCTCACATCACCGAATGGGAAGATCTATATAGGCCAAACTACACGTCCTATAACAGAAAGATTCAAACAACATTTGAAAAAAAGCAGTGGATGTGTGGCAATTTCCAATGCTATACAAAAGTACGGGTGGGAAAATTTCGAAAAAGATTGGTACGAATGTCCCGACGAGGACCTTAATTTTGACGAGGATCTCCTGGTGAGAGAGATGGGAACGCTATCACCCGGAGGATACAATCTCATGGAAGGTGGTGGTAATGGCAAACATAGTGAAGATACCAAACAAAAGATGAGGAAACCAAAGAGCGAGGAACACAAAAAAAATATTAGCGAAGCACTTCTTGGGAGAGCACTGAGCGACGACCATAAACAAAAAATGAGCGAAGCTAATATTGGGAAAACACTAAGTGAGGATACCAAGAAAAAGTTGAGCGAAGCACAGCGAGGCGATAAAAACCATATGTATGGAAAAACACACACCGAAGCAACCAAACAAAAGCTAAGCGAAGCACACCTTGGGAAAACGCACAGCGAGAAAACCAAGCGAAAGATCGGTGAAGCACAACGAGGCGAGAAACATCATAACTCTAAAAGAGTATATCAGTATGACCTTGAAGAAAATCTTATCAACTCATTCGGGTCTATGGAAGAAGCGGCACGGCATTTGAAAAAGAAAGCTAGTTCGGGTATAAGAGCGTGTGCAGTTGGTGATCGTAAAACCGCGTATGGTTTTAAATGGTCGTATGAAAAAGTATGTAATCAATTATTTTTAACTAATTTTCAAATACAACCTTAAACGCTTATTCGGAGGTTGTGTAATTTTCAGAGTCCACGTTGCTCGTGCCCCAGGATTGAACATCGTAACATTGTCTCCCGTAATTGTTTTTACAATCCCTCCCAAGCGGTATTGGGTGGACATGATTCTCCCCGTCTTATCAACGGTATCAATTGCATAACGAATCCGTTTTCCGATGGTGGCGGGTAGGTTCATCGGCGATATTTGTACGAAACCCACGAGATACTGGCGAAATGTCGCTTCCGTGAGTCTGCTTTGAATTCCCGGACCTCCCACCATATTCTGAGGTATGGGTATTGGAAGAGGCATCGGAAGGGGTACTAGTTTTGGTACGGTTTTTGGAACAGGTTTGGTCCTCGTAAATTTGACGACCGCTTGGGAACTCTTTGATTTGTTTTTCGAAATCGTTAACATTTAATGTAATCAATTATTATTTTATCACGAAATGGCAACATATTGACGGTATGCAATTTCATAACGTCAAACTGTTTTGTATTATCTTTTAAGACTAGCGCTTTCTGCACAGGGATAGAGACGAGCGTCCAGGTTCTACGGAATATACAGCGTTGGGTCCGGCTTTCATGAGTTTAGAGCACCCCCCTCCGATATCTTTCTCTCTTCCAACAACTTCTTTAAGTGAACCAATGCGGACGAAACTGCCCGAGTTAGGTTTCTTAGACGAACTGACTACGACCACGTCATCGTATGGGACAAAGTCATCAATCGTGATCTTAGCTCCGGGTGCTAACGTTTTCATCCTGGGGCACTTGGCACCATCTCCTCTCGGAAAGGCCATGTCGCTGATCTTGACTGGAACCCCGCAATTATTCTTGATCGTGATCTTCTCACCTTCAGAGTCAGAGAACTTTTCTTTGAGTCCCTTGCGCCGTGTCATGAAATAAACAACGGCGCCAATGAAAAGTACGACCGCTATGAAAATGAGAATTTTCTTAGATACGAACATATATACATAAATAAATATATTTTTTAAAACAATATTTCTGTACTTTTATTTGATTACATATTGACACCCCGAGACATTTAACCACAAAAAATTATATCTTACCGTATAATTATGAATGCCCATGCTACTGCCCGCCCTCAGATTTTCCGGCTGACGTCTAGGGGCGTGAAGATTGCGAAGTATGTCGTCAGGACGTATGACAACATTAAAAAAATCCAGAAGGGCGGTGAGGCTGGGAAAAAAGCTGCGGACGAGTTCGTCCAGGACACCTCGGAAATCGGACCCATTGCCGTGAAGATGAGCCAGTTTCTTTCTGCTCGCGGGGACGTTCTAGACGAGAACACGATGCGTGTCGTGGAGAGGTTCCAGAATGAGGTCATCGTAGACGACGAGGTACTTCCCGATTTCACTTTTTACGAGTTCGACAAAACTCCCATCGCGTCCGCGTCTATTGCCTCGGTGTACAAGGGGAAGCGGAAGACTGACAATAGCGACGTGGTGTTGAAACGCGTCCGCCCCGGAGTTAAGGACCGTATCAGCGAAGATCTCCCACTATTCATCGCCGTTCTTGGCATAGCCAAATTTTTCGGGGTTCAGGGCGCGGAGAATATGCTTGAAATCGTCCGGGAATGTAGTCCGGTGATTCTGGGAGAGCTTGACCTTCGCCAAGAGGCCAAAGTCACGAACATTTTCAAACGTAGTTTCTCGTATCTCGAGTGGCTGACAATCCCAGCCGTATACGAAGCTGGAGAGACTTATATGATTTCGGAATATGTCCCATCTCGGAAAATAACCGACGCGGTTCCGAACGGGTTCCTTGCCAAACGTCTGTTCGAACTCTATGTCAGGATGATTCTCGACGTTGGGTTGGTTCACGCTGACCCACACGCCGGAAACATTGGCGTTCGGAGTGATGGATCATTTGTATTGTATGACTTTGGCGCGGTGATTGACATCCGCGACATCAAGCCCAATATTTCAAGATGTATCAAAGCGATCGTGCTAGAAGATTCTGACGGAGTCATCAGGGCTTTGGAGGAACTAGATGTCATCAAATCCGGAGCTTCCGCTGCTCGGTTGAAGCGCATCGTTCCAAAGCTCAAGAAGATCATGGCGTCTGACGACTTCAACGTAGAGCTTGGGAAAATACCGGAGTTTACATCCAACGACAATCGTATTTTCGAGCTAACCACAAAATACGTGTATCTCATTAGGTCTTTGACGATCGTAGAGGGGATCGTTTCATATCATGACCATAAGTTCTCTCTCAAGAAATACATCAAGAAATTTGATGATTTGCTCGAAGTTGACATCCCGTTCACTAATGTTATTCAGGAAATTGCAGGGGACTTTATGGCATCGCCGTCGAGTCTTAAAAACCTGAATGAACTTTTGTTTAGCATGCGAGACGAAATGGACATGACCATGCAGGACTCGAAGAAATTTATGAAATTTGCCTTCATTACGGTCATCATCCTTGAAATTCTCAAGATGGTATAAATAAATGTAACATAGTGTAAATTAACGACGCCTGGCCATACGTGGTGCTACTGGAATTTGTGGCCTTGGCCTAGCTTGTGGTTTAGGTTGATTGAGTCTCACAGACCTTGTACTCGCATTCGTAATAGCCCGGCGAATAATACTTCCACCAAGGAGAAGTTTGTTTTTCCCGGAGACAGTCCCCAAACGTTGTAACATCCTAGTCTTATACTTCACTAAATCTGATCGGACATAATAATGAACTCTGTTTCCCATTATGCTATTAAATCTTACGGAGTTCGGTTGAGGAGGAGTAAATTGAACGTCGCATACTTTGTTGGTTATGTAAAAACTTCTCCGATCGGTATCCCACCTAAAAGGCATGAGAGGACACGGTCTGTCAACGCGATGTATATTGCTTGTGTTTTTGTTATTTGTATTAGACTTGGCAGCATCTTTGGTCTTCTTCATCCACCCCGAATAAATAAAACGATTGCCGTTACACGTAACTCCTGCGATCGAATGGCTACCCACCTTCAACATACCCTTTTTCCCCATAACTTGGTCCCCTTTGTTGACATTGCTCAGTGTAACAGTATCCAATATGTACCTACTCCTCCCGAAACGTATCTCCTGCGGTAGCGTTCTATAACTCCCGCCGAACGAATAATAATCTGGTTTAGGCACTGTGGTTTTTTTCTGCCAGTCGTTCTTGTACCCAATGTTCACGGAGATGATTGGCGGGTTCGAGCCTAAGATTTGCTGAACTTCTTTTCTAGATTTAACTTTGTACGAATATGTTGTCTTTCCATTCCTGTTCATGGTGGTGGGCGTTCTAGAATGCTCATTCGAGAGGCCGAGGCGAAAACTTCCATCCGTAAATTTGATGGCATCCAGGGAAACAGATGTTATCCCGAAGAAATGTAACAACTTTCTGGCATACAACCTAGGGGTATACCCGGATTTCCACCCATCTCTGATCTCATAAGTACCTCTGCTCGTGAGACGAACTGACCTATATTCAAAAATGACCGGGTCTGCTTTGTGCAGAAGATACAAGATCTTCTCAGGCGTCGTAGTATTATAAAAACCCCCGTCGCTTCCATTTGGACGTTTGTAGAGCCTGGCCATTTTATCAAATATACTAACAAGCTCTGTGGTATATTCGTTTTTCGGCATCGTAGTCGCCCATTTTTTCCTATACATTATCACGACGTCACGCATAGCTTCCGAATAGAACACGCACATAAGGAGAGCGTTCATCCAACAAGTTCCTACCAGCTGGGGAATTACGATGGTATCTTTACACGGTAGCAGTTGTTGTGGAGTTCCCACACTCATTTATTTATAAGTAAACATAAAAATATAGTTTGTCGATACGAAGGATTTCATATTGACACACTTAATAACTTATTAAAAAAATGTTAGAGTATCGTATCACAATCACAATGCTTGCAACTCTACGTACCCCAGTGTCAATGGCTTCCTCTACCAACAACTTCCAGAAGCGTGTCCAGAAGGATTCCAAGAAGGTGAGCAAGGCGTTCGATAAACTGAATAAGGAGAGCGAGGTTCGCAGAGAAGACCTGAACAAGAACCTGAAGTCTTGGGTGGAGGAGATCGACAAGCTGGCCAAGAAGGATGTCAAGAGGATTCAGGAACTGTTCGAGGAAACCGACCTCGAGGGCACTATAGATATTGATGAAGATAACTTTGACACCATTGATGACGTGGTTGTTTTCAAGTAAACAAAAATAAAATATTGTATCATAATATAACCAGAATGGACGCCTTTTTCTTGACCAAGTCTCTAGAACGCGAGACGTACGTGAACCCCATGCCCAAGATGAGCCTGCTGTCTATGTTGCAATTCGTCATCTCTCTCACCATTTCTGTATACGCCGCCTTTCTGGCATGGAACGCCGGTAGCTCGGACTCTGCCTTTTTCAGAATTTTCATGACAGTGCTTGCGTTCATGTTCAGCACCCTGTACATTATCGGCTATGTAATCTTCAAGGGCTTCAAGGCGATGTAAAATATTACGCGAGCTGCTTAACGCCTGCTTTACAATCTCTGTCCTCCCATATGCACTTGGGGCAGTCAGACGTATCAAGACCGTAGAACTGTTTACTTGAACACGGAGCCTCTACCTCCCAGTTCAATTCTTCTGTTGCGATCTTCAGGAACCGCTTCCAGGCCTTTTTCCAATCGTCGGAATGTGATGTCTCCCCAAAATATTTATTCCTGGTCCCATGAGCGAGTTCGTGCGTGATAGACTTGTTCAAACTCCTTTCGTCTCGCATATTCCCAGAGCCGTCTCGAGATGCCACGTGGAGGGTACCCGTCTTATGGTCAAACATCCCCGAAATGTACGACGTGGGGGTGCTGCCCTTCTTGAACGGAAGCAGCTGCACGTCAGAGAATTTAGAAATTAGGTTGTTGGTAAAACTCTCACCAGGGTATCTTGATTTCAGGTGCTTGATGAATATGTCAACCTGCTTCTTAAGGAACCTGAGTGTTTTCTCGTCCTGGTGGGTGTCCCCCATGGTCAGGGAAGACTGCGAGTCCAAGTACGCGTACTTCATAACTTTTAATAATAATTATGGTTTTATTTTTTTGTGTATTTTTTTTCATAAGTCATTTGCCCCCGGTACATGTAAACCAAATATAAACCATTTAATAAATTTAGATAATCACGAGAAAATTGTGTAAAAATCCGTACAAAATAACAATTATGATTGTATATATTTAAAATGCCATCAGTCTCTAGGACAAGGAGATACTCCTCTGCATTCGTGAACGTCCGGGTGAGGACCGCGGACGACTACGGTTCCGAATGCCCCATATGTCTCCGCGACTGGTGCCCGGACGACGCATGCAATCGCACGATGACGCAGACCAACTGCTGCTTTCAGTTCATGTGCGCCGCCTGTGCCAATAAGATTTCGATGATATGCAAGTGCGAAGAAGACTGCACGGCCGTCATTCTAATATGCCCGTTTTGCAGGAACATCTCCAAGACGGCGTCGTCGACGTTATTTGTTGGTACCAAGAGACCATGCAAGAAATGCAGAGAAAATGATACGACTGTGCACTCTGAAGAACACGAAGCTGAAGCCGAAGCTGATTCCGAAGAACACGAAGAACATGAATCGGAGGAAACAACTTAAAGAAAGGCAACACGGTATTACATAATTATAAATATGCCTTACGATGACCTCGAGGCGGGTATTCCAGAAAGCCCAATTAAGACGGAAGAAATGATGTACGATTTAATGTGTGCAAGTTCTGCTCTGAGCACTTCTAAAAGTCTGTCGGCACACTCTAAAGTGAGGTCTGTTCTCATTGGAGTGTGGGTGATCAATATTCTTTGTATCGTACCCTTTTTCGTGTATTCAATTTTACAGGAATCCCAAGCGGACCTGATTGGTCTAGGAATGGTCGTTATACCGTTGTACATCTCAAAAATAATTGAGAGTTTGAACAAAGTATCTGACAAATTAAACAAGGTATATTCTGATTCCGAGTATATTAAATTGAGGCTCATAGAGATATTCAACGCATGCGAAGAACAAACTCGCAAATGTCCGAATGGACAGCTAAAACATTCGGTGGGAAAGTATATCGTCAGTTTGTCTCGCGGTATCTTGGCGGATATTGTAACATGCGAGAAAGAAGTTAAAATAAAGAGTCTCGTACTCAACTCATTCATGTGGAAATCCCCTCATTACACCAAATATCTGGATAGATCATTCGTTAACGATAAGACTATGTTGATAAAATCAATGCTGGAGTGCCAAAATAATGTTATATAATAATAATATTGATGTCACTGCCATCAACACCAACGCCATCACCAACATCGTCACCAACGTCATCTACATCGTCATTATCAACGTCGCCAACAACGACTTTAAAAGATAATGTAAAAAATAATAGAATTGAAATCGAAAATATCGTCACAAGTTCTTCGATGTTCGTACGTGAGAAAAAGTCGGTCAGAGAACTATCGCAAAAATTCGCCAACGAAATAGGTGGGGACGAGAAAGATTGGATAAAACAAAACAGAAATCTGTGTGGGTTTTTTGGTTCTCCGGACAAGGAAGTTCCTCGATACACGAAATTCAGAATACCAAACCCGTTGGTAGAAGAGGCAAATCATATATATTTCGGTTCTCTCACACAAACGCGCTAAACTGTAAAATACTACAAAATGCTTTTGATTGTATTTACGTATAATCAAAAGCATCATATGTGGGTTATCAGCAATGCACACAGCGTCCCGAGCAATAATTATACTTGCATGGGTCCACATTTCTCATGTCCCACTTGCCGTCAACAGCTAATTTCCGGAAGGCACCTAGACGACCCTCGCGCATCTTGGCGGTATTTCCTGCCGTGAATTTTGCATTACGAAGATTCAAAAACGAATTTAACCAGTTCGCCCTGTCATTTCCGCGAGCATTCTTCATGAAATCCCCAGAACAGTTTCCGCAAATCCCACCCCCCTGGTTGATGGTGGCGTCCAACGCGGCGGCGATAATCAGCGGTTCGTCGCGAATCCCGGCGGGGACATACTTCCGCATATCATCCATCATCGGCTTGATGTACATCTTCAGGTAATAATCCCACTGTGCGTCGTGAAAACGCTTGTTGTTTGCGTTGTCTCTCACCCAATTGCACAATGCTCTCTCATCTGGGTACGAATCCGTGCCATATCTCCCATTTGCAAAACTAGGACCACCCGCGTTTCTAATGATTTCCTGTGGCCCGTTATACGCAGTGACAAACCCTGTCAAACCCATCGTAACTCCGCGTTTATCTCTGATGTTTTCGCAATACGAATATACGTTTTGTTTGTTGGTACGTTCCCACCATCTGCTCTGAGATTGTTCCGGGCCGTTTATAAGGTTTAACGTATTGGTAACTTGTTCAACGTCCATACCAAGAGTCCGCATCACCTGGTCCGGAATCCCCTGTGGGTTGTTTTGGCTTGGCTTCGGTGCAGGTGGTCTGTCAGGGTTCAGGTCTACTAACTGGCCCTTGGCGTCGTACCCAGTATTACAACCGGTGTTATTATTGTTCGTGCATCTTAATCCAGCATGTTCGTTCCACCCCCAGTAGGGGTATTTCCGTTCGAGGGCAGTCGGCGGCCTTGGGGGCTGAGGTTTTGGTGGTGGGGGTTCGACGTCTACCAATCGACCATCCTTGTATGCGGTGGTACAACCACTATTGTTGTTATTCTTGCACCTTAACCCTGCGAATTCGTTC
>SXGQ01873806.1_pt1 | contig 13022 bp, 7 predicted proteins | sample 3178371 | NCBI WGS metagenome assembly SXGQ01 (sample SAMN11356859, study PRJNA531348) | freshwater metagenome | isolation source: freshwater sample F1-20 | place: China: Fuxian Lake, Yuxi | collected 2017-12-25
CCGGCGTCGCCGGCACCGAAGCGAAGTGAGACGCGGTTCGCGCCCTGCAGGTTCAGTTCGCAATCGAGGACGCCGTCACCGAACGCAAGCGGCGTGCGCAGTGACGCCGGTTTCTCCGAGCCGCCCTTGGGCTGGGCGAACACGCCACCGTCGCGCGTGGTCCATTCGCCGGCGGAGGCGAGCCAAGGTTTGCCAGGGAGATTCGTCAGAGACTCATTGAGCACGACCTTGCCCGTGAGAGAAGGCAGAGTGGCGATGCGTGCGTGGGTGGGCTTCACGTCCGCCGGAGGAAGTTCGCGGCTGTAGCCGCCATCGCGATAGCGTCGGAGGAGGTCCTTCATTTCAGCCACGACCTTTGGGTGCTCGGCTGAGACGTCCTTGGTCTCGCTCGGATCGGCCAAGGTATCGTAGAGCTGCGGGCGAAACTGGTCTTTACGGTTCTTGCGGACGCTGTCCTTGATTTCTTCGACGGGCACGCCTTCGATCCACTTCCAGCGGCCTTTGCGGACCGCAAACGTCCCGTCAGCGCTATGGACGATCATGTCCTCGCGGCCTTTGGCGTCGGCGGAGCCCAGGAGCACGGGCAGGAAGCTCCGGCTGTCTTCGACGCCGGCTTCCTTGGCGGGGAGCGGCGTGCCGACGATTTCGGCGGTCGTCGCCAAGATGTCGACCACGCTGACCATCTGCGTGGCGGTGGAGCCGGCGGGCACCTTGCTGGGCCAGCGGGCGATGAAGGGCACCTTGAAGCCGCCCTCCCAGACGTCGTGCTTGCTGCCGCGGAGCACCCCATTGATCTTCAGTCCCGCCTTGGAGGCGGTCGTCTGCGGCAGTCGTTCGTTCTCCGGCCGGCACACGCCGCCGTTGTCGCTGGTGAAGATCACCAGCGTGTTCTCCGTCGCGCCCATCTTATCGAGGGTGGAGAGGATGCGGGCGACGCTCTGGTCGAGTTCATGGATCCAGTCGCCGTAGGGGCCGGCCGCGCTCTTGCCGGCGAGGTCTTTGTCGGGAGTGATCGGGTTGTGGACGGCGACGGGCGCGAAGTAGAGGAAGAAGGGCTGGTCCTTGGGCTGGGCTTCGAGCCAGGTCGTGGCTTTGTCGGTGAGCACCTTCATGACTCGCTCTTTCTTCCGGCGTGGCGCATCCAGTTCGAGGATTTTCGACCGCCCGTTCTCCGTATCCTCGGGTCCGTAGGTCGATTGGAAGTCGTCGCTGTCGGCCGCTGGGCCGGCTAGCTTCATGCCGGTGGGGAGCGTTCCGGAGCGGAGGCCGTAGACGAAGCGGTCCTCGACATAGACGCCCGTGAGGTCACCATGGTTGCTGGGCACGCCGAAGTGATGGTCGAAGCCGATGTCGAGCGGACCCGGGGAGAGTTCGGCCTTATAATCCGTGCGCCACTTCGGGTCTTCGTTCTCCCGGCCATAACCGAGGTGCCATTTACCCACGGCGGCGGTGCGGTAACCCTTCGCTTTCAGCAGGGAGGCCAGATTCACGCGGGTCGGCTCGATGTGCAGGGGCGAGAACGTGCCGAGCACTTCATGCGTCAGCGAGGTGCGCCAGCAGTAGCGTCCGGTGAGGAGCGAGTAGCGGGTGGGGGAGCAGACGGAGGACGTCGTATTGCCGTCGGTGAAGTGGCGGCCTTCGGCCGCGAGGCGGTCGATCGCGGGCGTGCGGACCAGTTTCGGGTCGGCGCCGTAACAGCCGGCGCTGCCGTAGCCGTAGTCGTCCGTGAGGATGACGACGATGTTGGGGCGGTCGGCGGCGGACGCCGTCAGCGCGAGCAGTAGGCAGAGTAGGGGGCGCATGAGATTACTTTCCTTCGGCGGCCCATTTCTTCATTTGGGCGATATTGCTTTCGATCACGGGGCTACCCTTGCCGACGTAGGGCTTCATGTCGCTGTCATACATAGCCATGGATTCCGGAGCAGGGTCCTTGGTCGCGACGAGCTTGGCGTCGAGGCGACGGCGGTGGTCGGCCAGTACGGTCGCATAGGCCGGGTCGTCTGCCAGGTTGCGGATCTGCCAGCGATCGGCGGCGAGTTCGTAGAGTTCCTCGCGAGGGCGGGTGGGGCTGAAAAGGAGTTTCTCGGAGAGTTCCGAAAGCTTGCCGGCGATGTGCAGGGCGCGGAGCTGTTGGACGATCGCCTTGCCGTCCTTGTAGGCGCAGGGCTGCAGGTGCGGACGCTCCGGATGATAGTTGCGGATGTAGATGAACTTGTCCGTGCGCAGGCTACGGATCTTCTCAGTGGTCTCGTCGCAGCGGTCGCGGGCGGAATACGCCTCGTCGCGCTTCACATAGTTAGACGCGAGGATGTCCTTGCCTTGCATCCAGGCTGGGACGCCGAGGCCGGCGGCGGCCAACGAGAGGGCGGCGAGGTCGATGTGTTCGACGAGGTCCGGGCGGACCAGACCGGCGGCGACACCAGGGCCGCGGATGACGAGCGGCACGTGCGCGCCTTCTTCGTAGAGGAACTGCTTGCCGCGGGCATGACTGATGCCGTGGTCGGTCATGAAGACGACCAATGTGTTCGCCAGCTGGCCTTCCTTTTCGAGGCGTGCGAGCACACGGCCGACGTGCAGGTCGGTCATGCGGACGGCGTCGAGGTAATCGGCCCAGTCCTGCAGTAGCACCGGGTCGCGCGGGTAGTAGGGCGGGAGGGTGACCTTGTTGGGGTCGGTGACGGCGCCCAGTTCACTGACGACTTGTTCACGAAATTTCACTCGAGCGGCTTCTTGGCCTTCACGCAGCTTTCCGCCGTTCAGCTGGACCTGCATGAAGAACGGCTGCCCTGGCTTGCGGCCAGCCCAGTCATGCGAGTCGTAGATGGCCGGATCCCATTCGAAGTTATAGTCCGTCTTGCCGAGGCGGTTACCCGCACCGCCCGTCTTGGCCTTCTTGCCCTTGCCGGCGCCGAAGGGCAGGCCACGGAAGTCGAGGTCAGTCAGGCCGCTGCCGATGCAGGTGTAGTAGCCGCCTTGTTGGAAGAGCTTTGGGGTCGGTGTGACCTCGGCGGGGAGGTTGATCTTCAGTTCGCCGCGTCCGCTCCGGTGGTGTTGTGCACCGATGGTCGTCTGATACATCCCAGTGACCAATGCCGAGCGGCAGGGCGAGCAGACCGGCGCCGTCACGTAGGCCCGGCTGAAGCGGGTGCCTTCCTTGGCGAGCCGATCCACGTTCGGCGTGGCGATGGTCGTCTCGCCGTAGCTACCGAAGTTCGCGGACATGTCGTCCACGATGAACCAGAGGACGTTGGGCCGGTCGGCGGCGAGGGCCGTCAGGGCGAAGAGCAGGGTGAGCAGGGGACGCATAGAATGGGTGTTAAGATAATGGGGTCAGACCCCATTAATAGGGTCTGACCCCATTATGGGGAATGAGCAGAGGGTTACTTCTGGGTGAAGACGAAGACGCCGTGCTTGTTCGCGATGACGATATCCGGCTTGTTGTCCTGGTTCACCTTGCCGGCGAAGAACTGGGTGCCGACGCCACTATCGGAGTCGATGCGGCGAGGGACGAACGAGGCGGCGCCCGCGGCGTCACGGTTCAGTTCGAACCAGTAGAGTAACGGGTCGGCGTTGGGCTCGTCGTCGCCTTTGATGCCGTGGGCCCAGCGGCGCTTGCCGCAGATGATGTCGGGTAGGCCGTCGCCGTTCATGTCCTGGAACTCGACCGCGTGGATCTGGCTGAAGCCCTTGCCGTCGGCGTTGTCTTCCTTGGTCTTGCCGAGGATGACGTGTTCCTTGAAGGAGCCGTCTTTGTTTTGTTCGAACCAGGAGAGTCCGTAGCTGTGGGCCTTGATGCTCGTGATGACGTCGTTACGGCCGTCCTTGTTCACGTCGTAGACATACATCTGGGCGCCACCGACACCGAAATTGGCGGCGTGGAACTTCCAGTCGGAGTCCTTGGACGTGTCGGCCGGCTGCTCGTACCAACCATTCGCTTCGAGAATGTCGACACGGCCATCGCCGTTGACATCGCCGGCGCCGTAGCCGTGCGTATACTTGAAGATCTTCTGGTCGTTGGCCTTGTTCTTCGGCGTGATCGGACGGAAGCGGGCCTTGCCGAAGGGATTCTGCCAATCGATCTCGGCGTAACCGAACTGTCCGCCGTGGCGACCTTTATTGTTCTTGGGGTCCTTGACGAGGTCGCTGGTGTGGCAGAGGAGCTCCGGCTTGCCGTCGCCGTTCATGTCGACGAGCTGGGGGGATTCGCCGTCGGCGACGTCGAAGATGTTGTGGACGGTCCAAGGGCCGGCCTTGCCCTTCGGGTTCTCGTAGACGAGGGCGGGGTCGCCGGGGAAGCCGAAGACCAGGATGTCCTGCCAGCCGTCGGCGTTGAAGTCGTAGGCGTAGGAGATGAAGTAGTCGGAATAGCCCGTGGCGCCGTTGAAGGGCGTCTTATTCGGCCCCTTCTCGTGCGAAGGCTCGACGGCGTAGCTGATGCGCTGCTTGAAGTCGGGACCCTTCCAGATGTACCAACCGGCGGCGACGTCGACGTGGCCGTCATGGTCGAAGTCGGCGACGGCACAGCCTTCGGCGACGAAGTCTTTCGTGAGGGTCTGCTTATCGAAGCTGATGGGCGCGGCGGCAGCCGACGCGGCAAGGAGGAGGGAGGCGAGGCATCGCATGGGGGTACTATTAATACACCCAACGCCCCGAATGGTTGCGAGGAGTTTTTGCCCGGAGCCCTATTTGAGGCCTTATGATTACTCCAGCCGTCCGAACATGATCCGTTCCTTGCGGCTCGGGTCGGAATCGCCCTGGGTCACGCAGAACCAGATCTGTCCATTGGCTTCGACGAAAGTGGGGTATTGGAAGGACTTCTTGGTCTCGAAGCGGTATTTCCTCTCCCAGTGTTTCCCGTCAGTCGAGACGTCGATATTGAAGACGCTGCGGCTGACCTTGTCGATCTGGGTGCGTTCCTGCCAGCCGAGGTAATAGATGCCGTTGAACTTATCGAAGGTCGGCTTGGAGGCGGCGCCATTCTTCACGAAGTCCTTCTCGCCGCCAGTGGTCCAGGTCTTGCCGTCCTTGCTTTCGCCGAACCAGTAGTTGCGGTCGCCGTTCTCCTTGCGACAGATGGCGAGCCAAGTGCCGTCGGGCAGACGATTGACGGCGGGCTCGGTCAGCGACGGTTCGCCGGGGCCATTGAAATGGCCTACGACCGTGAGCGTGTCGGCAGCTGCGTCCAATGTGCAGAGCGCCTGCTGGGCGCCGAGGTAGTTATTGATCGCAATATAAGTCTTGCCGTCGAACTCCTTAAAGTTGTCGAACAGGTACAAGCCGGCGTCGACTGGCTTGCGCATGAAGCCCTGCTTGGCGGCGTCGGTATGCAGATATTGTGGCTGCAGGTCGAAGACGCCGTCGCTCGTGCGCAGCTTCATGCGATGGATCTCGCGTTCGAACGTCAGCGTGCCGAGGTCGAAGTCGCGGTAGTAGGTCTGCGACTGGCGTTTGCCGGGTTGCTCGCTGGCGAACCAGCAGCGGAGGGTCTTCGGGGCGATCTGCTTGATGCGGGGTACGAAGCAGGCGCCTACGGGCAGCGTCTCATTAGCGAAGGCCTGTTCGGAGCGGGCGAGGGTCATCACGTCGAGCAGGCGTTCGTTGCGGAGGTCGACGACGGACAGCGTCGCGTAGACGAAGGGCCACTGGGCGGCTTCACCGGCCTGACGATCATTGACCTCGGCCACGACATAGGCGCGTTCTCCGACAATCGTGAAATGGGCGTCATGCGCGCCTTTGACCTCCGGGCCGGTGACCTTGAAGAGGCCGGCCATGACCTTGTCGCCCGCGATCTTGGCGTCCCAGCCGGCCGGGAGCAGCGAGGCGACCGGCTTAGGTTCCTCCTTGGACGTGGAGCAGCCTACGAGCAGGGCCGTGAGGCAGAGAAGCAGGCGGGTCTTCATGGGGCTTATTTAGTTGGGTTGGCGACCGGGAGCAATTGGAAGGCGTCGAGGATCACGAACCCTTTGGTGTCCTCGTTGGTCACGGTGAGCGTATATTCGACCCCGGTGCGCAGGCGGAGGCGGGCGACTTCGCGGAAGGCCTGTCCGGCGGGGAGCGCCATGGTCTGGTCGACCGTGAAGCGTTGTATCGCACCATCGCCGACGATCGTGATAGGCAGGCGCGTCGTCCGCGTCTCGTGGGCGGAGTAGGCCATGCGCAGCAGGAACTCGCCGTCGGCCTGCCCCTTGAAGCGGAACACCGCGCGCGACTTACCGTCAGAGCGCTGTTCGTCGTGCAGGTAGCCCGTGCCGACGTGCGGCTTGAAGTTCGTGGAGCGTTCCCAGTCGCCCGTGAGTTCGGCCTGCGCGTCGTCGAGGATCAGCCCTGGTAGGGACTTCGAGTCGATCGACATCGGGCCGGCGGGGCGGTCGGGCTTGGCGGGCAGCGGCGGAAGCACGGGCAGCTTGAGCACGACGTTCTGGGCGAGCAGGCGGGTACGGAGCGTGGGGTAGTCGAGGGCTTGGACGGTGACGCCATTCTTGGCGGCGAGGGCGGCGGCGATGCCGGCGGATTGTCCGATGGCCATCCAGGTCGGTTCGACGCGGATGGAGGAGTAGGCGACGTGCGTGGCCGAGAGCGCGACGGGTACGAGCAGGTTGGAGCACTCCGATGCCGCAGGCGTGATGGCGCGATACGGAATATGGTAGGCGTAGCCGTGGCGTCGTCCAGGTATGCGCACCGGATAGATCGTACCTTCGTTGATCACGCCGTCGGGCAGGGCGATGCGGCGGCAGTCGTGCGAGTCGATCGGAAAGGAGGAGACTGCGATGGCATCGTCTTTCTTCGGATCATCGATGATGTCTTTTTGCGTCAGCGTATAACGTCCGTCCATGCGCCTTCCTTCGCGGACGTAGAGCTGGGGTGACCAGTGCTGCGTCTCAGGGAACTCGTCGCGACAGAGGCCGAGCTCCGCCATCGTCGCCCGGATCTTCGCCGGCACGGCGGCATCCGTCGTCAGGAACTTATAGAATTCGAGGGTATACTGCTTATGCTTCTCCCAGAGCTTGGCGCGGCCGGCGGGATCGGAGGCGCACCAGCCGTTGGCTTCGCCGACGAGGCCCATCGAGAACATCTTACCAATTCCGTTATTGGCGTCGAACTTGTCGCCCGGAAGGGGATAGAGGTCCCACGGCAGCGGAGCGTTCGGGTATTTCTGGAAATAGCGGCGGATCAGTTCGAAGCGGGCGGGGTCGTAGGCCCTCGGCTCGGGGAAGGGGATGCGGTTGGCGGGATTCTTCGTGAGACACAGGCGGAAGCTGTAGACCATCACGGTCTCTTCGCCGGCCTGGTCATCGCCGGGGCGGACGGAAGTGATGAACGGCAGCGGCAGGCCGTTGGCATCGAAACCGTTGATGGCCATCTTCTCCTTCGGGTATTGGCGGCCTGCGAACGATTCACCATATTCATCACGGCTCTCGCGGCCGATGTGCCAGACCACCCCGGCACGGGCCATAAGGTCGCCTTCGTACGTGGCGTCGATGAAGACCTTGGCGGTGTGAACGCCCGCGGTGGTACGGAGCCCGACGATCCGGGCGCCGTCCTTCTCGACGCCTTCCAGGGTCTGCTTCGTCAGCACGCTCACGCCGGCTTCCTTGAGCATCGCGTCCGTCACGCGGGCGGCGACGTGCGGTTCGTAGGTCCACACGGAGTTGTCCTTCACCGCGACGTCGTAAGGTAGTTTCACCGCACGGGCGGCGTAGTCGGCGGCGACGCGCTGATGCCATTCCTCGAAGAGGCCGAGTAGGGTAGAGCGGACCGTCTGGTTGGAGTCGCTGAAGCTCAGCCCGCCGGTGTTGACGCCGCCGACGTGGGCGGTGGGTTCAAGGAGCACGACTTTGGCGCCCTCGCGGGCGGCGGCGATGGCCGCGCAGAAGCCTCCGGGCGTCGCGCCGTAGACGATGACGTCGGCTTCGGCGGCCCGGGCGATGGGCAGGGAAAGCAAGAGCCCTAAGGCGAGGAGGAGGCGCATGGGAGGGGAAGAGGGCAACTTAGCCCCGAGCCCCGCTTTGCCAACTCATTCTGCCTCCCGCGGACTGTTTACTTCGCCGGCAGGGGCGGAAGTTTCGCGCTGTAATGGACGGCGCGATGGCGCGCGTCGTCGTAGGCGAAGTGTAGCCACTGCTTGTCGGCGCTGACGAAGCCGTCCGGATAATTGAGCGAGCCCTTCATCATCATGCCGGAGTACTTGGGGTCGGGGCCGGCCTCGGCCACGAGCACGCGCTGGTAGGGCCAGGTCTTGCCGTCGTCGAAACTGATCCAGAGGGAAAGAGGAGCACGACGTTTGGAGTTATTGTTGTGTAACAAGGCGACGGCCTTACCGCCGAGCGGGAAGAGGGTGGCTTTGCTGCCGGGGTTGGGGATGTCGGTGACCGAAGCGAATTCCGGCCACGTGCGACCGCCGTCCCGGGAGGTCGCCTGATAGAGCACGCCGCCGAGGCCATCGGCGCGGATATACATCAGGATCGATCCGTCGGCCCGTTCGTGGATGGTCGGTTCGGCCCAGCCGAAGTATCGGTCATTCGGCGTGAGGCGTACGTTGCCGTGCTCGCTCCAGGTCTTGCCGCCGTCCGCGCTCATCAGCACGCCATTGCGGGGGTTGGTGAAAGCGCGGTCGAGCGGGGCTTTGGCTTTTTCGGAGTCCGGACCGACGTAATGCTGGAAGGGCATCAGGATGCGCCCGTCGCGCGTGGTGATGGACGGGCGGATGAAGGTGCGCTCCTTGAGGCGTCCGGGGAGTTCGGACGGCTTGCTCCAAGTCTTGAAGGAGTCGTCGCTCGTCAGATACCAGGAGCGGAAATCGTTGGCCCAGTGTTTCGAGTGCGTGGCGAAGAAGAGCGTCGCGCGGCCGTCGCGGACGAGGACTTCGGTCGGGCCTTGGCCGATGGTCTGGCCTTCGCGGGGGAAGCCGACATCGAACGTCGCCAGCGGCGACCAGGTCCGGCCTTCGTCGGTGCTCCTGGTGATGGCGGTGTAGTTCAGCGGGGAGGGCTCGGTGTCGCCGCCGGCCAGCATGAAGTAAATCCAGGAACCGTCGGGCATCAGGCGCAGCGTCGTATCGCAGACCATCCGGTTGGGTGTATAGCCTTCATACGGGATGCTGGTGCGGTCCTGCTTGGCATCGATGAGTCCTTGGGCCGTCCACTTGGCGTCAGCACGGACGCCATGGCCGCCGAGTTCCGGGTGCGGCGTCTTGGTCGCCTTGTTCACGAGCGAGCGAGTGACCTTGGTCTGCTTGGCGATATCCTCTTCCGTGAACTTAGTGAGCAGGATCTCGGCGTCGGTGTGGCGGTTCCAGTCGTAAAGGATGTGGATCGTGCCGTCCGGGGCTTGGAAGCCGTCGGGGTAGGAGACCGAGGCGCGGTCGTCGAGCAGGAGGCCCGGGCCCCAGGTCTTACCGTCATCCTTCGAGACGAAGGCCATGAGGCTGGAGCGGCGGGGCAGCTGGACGTCGATCGGACCGTTCTTCACCAACAGCAGGTTGCCGGAGGCAAGCCGACGGAGAAAGAAGCGGGCTTTAGGGTTCCGGATCGGCGAGTCCGTGGGCGTGCTCCAGGTGCGACCGCCGTCGGTCGAGGTGGCTTCGCTGATGCCTTTGCCAGCGCGGGCCAGCATCCAAAGCGAGCCATCTTTACGTTCCACCATCATGTGCTCGTCGAAGTCGGTGCCCGGAAAGGTGACGCCGCCGCGGCGGGTCCATGTCTTACCTTGGTCGGACGACGCATAGACATTGGCCATACGGATGGCGTCAAGGTCGCGGTGGTGGTCGCGGAAAGTCGCCACCTCCGGGAAGTCACGATTCCAAGGTCCGATGCGATCGCGGGTCCAGAGGGAGACCGGCAGGAGCCAGTCGCCGTTGGCGAGCACCGTGGGTTTGTTGAGCGTGCAGCCGTCGGCGATGCGCACCGGCGCGGACCAGGTCGGGTTCGCGTCATCGGGGTTATCGCAACGCGTGACCCAGTCGCCGCCCCGTCCGTCGAAGTAGCCGAGGCTCTGGTCGAAGAAGCACCAGAGGCGGCCCTGCGGATCGGTCCAGAGGTTGCCGACGAGCGTGCGGCGGTTCGGTTTGCCCGGTAGGTCGGTCGGGTCGATGACCAGCCGAGGCTTCGACCAGCTCTTCCCGCCGTTGTCGGAGGACGCCAGCATCAGGAAGCCATTGGCGCTGTCGCCGTTGCCGATCCACGCAGCCCAGAGTCGCCCCTTCGGCGTCCGGTCGAGGCCGATGATCATGTTGCCGGGACGATTGGCGTCGGCGTATTCCGGTCCGGGGTTCGTGTTGAGCGCCGGCGGCTCCAGGGCGAGGTCGAGCGTCGCCTGATCGAGCGCGGCTAGGCTCAGCGAAGAAGTCAGCAGCAGGAGGAAGGTGCGATACATAAGATTCTTAGGCCTTACCCGTGAGGGCGGCCACGGCCTGGCGGATGACCCAGCCGTTCGTCTCCAGCGCCGTGCGGGCGGCGGCTTCTTCTACGCCGGTCAGCTCGCGCACGATGCGGATCGCGCGCCCGCGCAGCTTCGAGTTCGACGGATGGAGGTCGATCATCAGGTTGCCCATCACCTTGCCCGAACGAGCGAGGGCGAGGGTCGTGATCAGGTTGAGCACGAGCTTCGTCGCCGTGCCGGCCTTGAGGCGGGTCGAGCCCGTGAGCACTTCGGGTCCGGTGTCAGGCAGGATGGCGCACTCGAGTAGGGGGTGGTCGCGGTAGGCCGGATTGCACGCGACGAGGACGGTCTTGGCGCCGCGGCGGCGGGCCTCGGCGAGGCAGCCCCAGATGAACGGCGCATGGCCGCTGGCGGAGATGCCGACCACGACGTCCCGGGCCGTCACCGACCGGGCGACGATGGCCTGGACGCCGGCGGCCTCATCGTCTTCGGCGCCTTCGACGGCGCTCCAGAGCGCCTGTCGGCCTCCGGCGATGATGCCTTGGACGAGCGAGGCCGGGGTGCGGAAGGTCGGCGGGCATTCGCTCGCGTCGAGCACGCCAAGGCGGCCGGACGTGCCGGCGCCGCAATAGATGAGTCGTCCGCCGGAGGCGAAGGCCCTCATGACGGCTTCGACCGCCCAAGCGACGTGGGCGCTTTCGGCGAGGATCTTGCCGGGCAGCGTCGCATCTTCGGCGAGCATGAGCTGGATCGCCTCGGCGAGCGGCATCTCCGCGAAGCCCGTGGACTTCGGATTGCGTCCTTCGGTCGGGGCGTTGGCGACCGGACGCCAGGAGGCCGTGGCGGAGGGGGTGGGTACAGGCAGGTCAGGCGCGGTCACCAGAGCGGGTCCGGCGAGGCGTCGGGCAATGGCGATGGCACCCCAGACGCCGGGGCGCGCGAGCTGGACGACCTCGCTGCCGGGCCGCGCGGCGAGGATCTTCGCGGCGACCTCATCGGCGAACCAAGGATTCTTGAGCAAGGTCGAACCGTTGAGCACGAAGCGGACTTTCTCGCCCGGACGGGCGACCCGCGCGGCGCAGTGGACCGGGTCCTTGCTGAGCCGCTCGGAGGCGCGGCGCAGGATGGCCACGGCGATCGGGTCCTGGCGCGAAGTCGCGGCGGCGAAGACAACCTGCGCCAGCGAGGCGATCTCGGTCTTGTTCGCCGTCATCGACCACTCGATGAGCGACTCGGGGTCGTTCATCTGGAGGAAGGCCAGCATGTCGGCGCCGAGGCGGGGCCAGTCGGCGTCGATGTCGGAGATCGTGACCGTGGACTTGAGCGCATGCATCGCGATGTCGCACGCGCTGCCGCGGTCGCCGATGATGTGCCCGCGACCGCCGATCTTGACCGTGCGGCCGTCGCGATGGCGACCGAGGCAGCAGGAGCCGGTGCCGCTCAACTGGAGTACCTGGGCCGCGCAGTCGGCCGGCCAGGGGTCCGCCTCGAGGGCGAGGAGCAGGTCGTCGCCGACCACGACCGGCACGCCAGGCCAGGTCGATCCGACGGCGCTGCGCATGCGTTCGCGGTCGGCGTCGGTGCGGACGCCGGCCATGCCGACGCCGATGCGGTCCGGCGGGGCGGGCAGACGTTCGCGGATGGCCGTGAGCAGGGCGGCTAACTCCTCCGGGTTGAGGAGGCGCAGGTTGCCGGGGCCGACGGCGAAGGAGGCCAGTTCGGCGTCGTGCCCGTCGACCAACAAGGCCGAGGTCCGCGTGCCGCCGCCTTCGATGCCGAGGGTCCGCATAGGTTCAGCGGACCTTGTAGATCTTCACGTCGTCGATCCAGACCGTCGAGTTCGCGAGGAAGCTGAACCACCGCTTCATGTCATGGGCGTAGCCGGTCGAGCGATGGGCGGCGAGCGGCTTACCGTCGAGCGTGAAGCGCATCTCGTCGCCTTCGGTGACCAGCGTGAGCACGTGCCATTCCGTGTCGGTCTTGAAGGGCGTGCTGAGGCTCTTCTTCTTGAGCAGGGCCTCGACTTCGGCCGGGAGTTTCTGCTTGGCCGCCGCGGCGGCGGCACGCTGCTTGCGCAGGGCGAGGTTCATCTCGCCCGTCATGCTGTCCTTAAGCACGAGCGAGGTCGGCGACAGGATGGCGTAGCACATATGGCCGGCGTGGACGCCCTTCAGTTCGCGGTCGACGAAGCCCAGCTGCAGGCCTTCGGCCTTGTTGATCCCGGGGAACTTGAAGCGGACGATCACGCCGCCGTCGGCGAAGCCGGCGTCGTGGTGGATGTGCGCGGCGTGGCCGGCTTCCTTGGTCGCGCTGGCGATCTTCATGATGCCAGCGTCCAGGTCGGCCTGCTTGATCTGGGGTACGCGGTCGGCCGTGGCGCTGTTCCAACCGTTGCCGATGTCCTTGGCGCGGTTGCCGGTCTCATCGCGCTCGAAGGCGTCATGGAAGATCAGCGTGCCTTTCGTCTGCAGCCAGGCGGTGTCGTCGGCGGCGGAGAGAGGGGCTGCCATGAGGCAGAGGAGTAAAGTATACCAAGGGGAATGGCGCATGGGGTAGGGGTAGGGGTAGGGGTGGGGGTAGGCAAGATGCGACAAAGGGTAGAAACGAAAAGGGGCAGGAGATTCCTGCCCCTACCCCTATCCCGA
>SXGQ01040578.1_pt1 | contig 13020 bp, 10 predicted proteins | sample 3178371 | NCBI WGS metagenome assembly SXGQ01 (sample SAMN11356859, study PRJNA531348) | freshwater metagenome | isolation source: freshwater sample F1-20 | place: China: Fuxian Lake, Yuxi | collected 2017-12-25
TTAACATGGACGGTCAAAAAGTAGGTGAGGTTGTAGCATTAGCACTTAACACAACAGGAGGATAAAATGGCAAAGCTACTTAAAAACATAAACCTCGCAGAGAGATTGCTACCAACAATTAATGCAATCATTGAGCCCGTCAATCAAGGCCAAACAACTCCAACTGCATTCAATCCATCATATGAGCAGGGTGGGCTATTACCAAAACCATTCAATCCAGAAATTGTACAAGGAAGTGTAGTACTGCAAAACCTAATAGCTCCAGTAGAGCAAGGTGAGAGTATACTTAAAATACAACCACCAACAAAGGAACCAATAACAGCATTACTAAAAACAAACATAGTATTAGCAAATCAAGTTGTACCTGAGGAATATAAAATAATAAACCAGCTATCATCACTAAGCAGGCAGACATCTGTAGTGAATATTAATTTCACAGATAAGATATCCTTAGAAGATAGGATAAAGCAATCAAACCTAGGTACAACAGTTAGCTTACCGTCCTTCTTTTTGTCTGATGTGTATACTGATTTTATAAAGGTAATACCATTTGATCCAGTTATTGCACAAGGTGAGACAACACCATTGCCGTTTACCTTTGCACCAACACAGGGTTCAACAACACCATTGTCCTTTGCTTTTGCACCAATACAAGGATCAACTACACAACTGCCATTTACATATCTACCAGCACAGGGAATTATTGTGCAGAATAGCTTGGAGCAGTCGTTTGTGCAAATACCAAACTTTACATTTCAACCGCAGTTAGGAGGCACTACGCCACTACTGCCTATACAAGATATATCCGGCTTGCAGGGGATTATAACTCAAAACAATCAGCAGCAATCATTCATCCAGATATCAAACTTCACTTTTCAACCAGTTCAAGGAGAAACGGTACCAAACCTCATAATCATTACACCACCTAAAGAGGGTCTAGATCCAGTCGAGTTTAATCCAGTAATAAACCAAGGTGGTAATGTACCAATTAAGTTTGCTGCACCATTAGTTGAAAATCAAGCAGCAGATAAAGGGTATGAATATATACAAGGCTTTGCTGTTGGAGCAGCACCGTTGTTATTCAAGACGCAAGGGAAGACTCCAGAAATATTGTTATATGAAGTTGACAGAGCAGCATCTAGGCTTACACCACTATTAAAGCATGGCGGAGCAGTATTACCGCCAGTTGATGCCGCAGCTGAAATAGGTGGAAACAGTCCATCATATCCGCTTGAAACTGGTACAAACCTACCAAATCAAGGACTAGGACCAATAACCGCAAATCCACAGGCTGCTAGTGCAAATTATAGTACAGCAAAGGGACAGCTAAAAAAAATAGACGATTCCGTAGATACCTATGCAACCTACAAAAATCAACTACAGTTTAATGAAGATGGTACTACCGCTGTCATTGAAAACACACTAACACCGGTTAGGTTATTATCAACCCCAGATCCAATTGCAGCATTCACATATCAAGGAGTAACTGATTTTATTGCAGGTAGACTAAACAGAAGAAATTCTAACGAATCAAATGGTGTAGATGGTGCTGGGAATGAGTATGGTCTAGCGGCAAGTGGTATTAGATCATATGAAGAGATTGCCCGAGTTGCTAACGATCCAACAGATCAACAAGCAAATCCAATGTATAGATTGCAGTTAGAGGCCGAAGCGAAATATGAAATTACAAATGAAACTGGAGATGCGCTAAACAGAACAGTTACTGCAACCTCAGACGATACAGTTGTACTCAAATTTCAAAGTATTAGGGACGGTATAACTCTTCAATTCAGAAGCTTTATAAAGAGTTTTAATGAAAGCTTCAATGCAACTTATGAAGATGTGGCTTATATAGGAAGACCGGATAAGTTGAAGCTATACACAGGCAACTCTAGAGGTGGTAGCTTGGGATTTATGGTAATAGCTATGAAGGAGGAAGAAATGCAAATTATGCATAGAAAAATTGATAGACTGGCTCAAATTGTGTATAGTGCTAAATATGGTGATAACGGTCTTTATTTCCAAGCACCATTTATAAACCTAACTGTTGGCGATTACTACAAAAACATGCCAGTGAATATAAACAGCTTAAAGTACGAAATGAATCCAACAGAATATACATGGGAGACCAACTACAATGGAAACATCTTCCAAGGACCTATGATGTTTGATGTATCTCTAGAATTCAACGTTATTGGTAAAACAATCCCAGTTTATGGTCAGCGATTAATTGATACAGCATAATAGTATGGCAGCAAATAGATATAGCGGAATACCTACAACAAAAAATGCAAATGGCAATAGAGTAACAACTAGTGTCATTTATCCAACAATTAATGCAAAAGTTGGTGATACTTATATTATAACTAAAACTGGGGATTCCTTAGATAGTATTGCGTATGAGTTTTATGGCGATCCAAATCAGTGGTGGATACTGGCACAAGCAAATGCACTAGGGAAAGGTAGCCTAAAAGTACCACCAGGCATCCAACTTATAATCCCAGCCAACCCAAGTGATTTAAGAGATCAGTTAAATAACGAAAATATATTATGAGTTACTTTCAAGGTAAAGAGGTACCTAAGGTAGTCGTTGATGAGCTAAGAGCAAGATCGAAACAGCTTGCAAAAGTTGGCTCCGGTGATAGTAGATGGGCTCAAAGCAGGCAAGTGTGGTTTAAATTAACTAGCTTAGCCAGCGTTAATGGTAACACATCAATCAGAAGCCTAAGCAGTAAAGCACCATTACAAAATATAGGTGGTGGATACACTGCAGATACACTTAGACCAAGTGAACCAGCCGTAACAAGCATAAAAGTAACAAAACAAGGTCAGATTGGAACAAGCAGAAAAGTAAACGTAGAGCTGACTTTCTTTACAGACGAGCAGTTGGCTGAATGGGAACCTTACTTGTTAGTACCAGGTATATCCCTTAGAGCCGAATGGGGATGGTCTGTCGGAGCAAGCACAACAACACCAGAGAGCCCAATCTCAGACAGCATTGTTCTAGACAGCCTTGCATCTAATGCAATTTTAGAGAAGGTGAATAAGAATCCAAACTATGATGGCATCCAAGGACCGGTAACAAACTTTAGCTATGCAGTTGAGGGTGATTTGTGGAAGGTAACCGTTGAATTCATTGGAGCAGCAACCCAGCTAGCATCACAACCGATTAACGATGCAAATTGTGGTTGTGCTTGTGGCGAAAAGGATGGTGAGGAGGAGGATACTGATATACAACTATCAAACCTAGAGCAGAACTTATTAGCAATTACTAGAGCAGGAGATGAGGATAGTAGTGGAGCAACTTTCACAAAGCTGCTTGCGAGCAACCCTGCACTTAGGGATTTAAACTTCGCATATGTTCGATTTACTGGCATAGACAGAACGGAAAAGGGAGAAGTTGATGATAGTATGATGGAAGGTGCAGAACGAACTACTGAGGAGGTGTTTATAACGCTTGAAGCGTTGACAATATTAATATCAAGAGTTACCGGCACAAAGAGGGATGGAAATTCATTTATCAATGCTGACGGTAGATTTACATTTATCGATCCATCAAACAGCCAATATATGGTTGTACCAACATTGGACAGTGATCTACCAACCATATCAGTTGATCCATATGTATGCCTACTACCAGGTCAACATGAAAAGTTAGTTGGAAAAACCGGTCTAGCGAATGAGATTAAAGAGGAAAGAAACTGGCTGCAGGCTATAAGCGGGTTGGATATCGATACGCTAAAACCTAGAATACTAAAAAGTAACAACACCATCGATGAGTTTTACAATCCCAGCAATAGCGCAGAGGGCTATATAGGCAAAATTCTAGTAAATGTAAAACACGCATACAAAGTCTACAAAGCAAATGAATCTGGAACATACTCCGATTTTATGTTAGCGTTATTAAATGACATAAATGATGTGACAGGCAATCTATGGGAGTTTGGTGTAGTAAACATAACAGATAGGCAAAAAAAAGATGCAAACCCATATTATGATAATCTACTGACTATCATGGATATGAAAGCTGCAGAAAAAAAGACAAGGGTACTGCAAATACGCACGAAACCAGACAGCTACAACAATCCAACCTTTGCACCGATAGCCAGATCAATATCAATAACTAGCAAGCTTACGGATGCAATGAAATCACAAGCGTTGTATGGGAATGCTGCAAGAGGAACTAAAGATGTTGGGAATTGTGAGGATAGGTATACTCGGCTGCGTGGCATTGGTGGTGGCGTAACTAGAGTGGATAACCAAGGTCGTCCTTATACAGAACCTAGTTGTACAAACACATGCGTAAAGAGCGAAAATCCAGACGAAGATTGTGGTAGCTCTGATGATAAGGATCTGACACCGAAATCGCAGTTTGAAAAAGCAATGGCAAACTTGTATTTCAAAAGAAAGGACGCAAGAGTTGCATCAGCTAAGGAGGCATACAAAGCCTACATAGCCACACTAAACAAAGACACAACCAGCCCAAACCCAGCATGCCCAACAATGGCTTTTCCATTTGAACTGCAGCTGACGTTAGATGGTATCGGTGGTTTTGTTTGGGGACAGTACACAACAACAGACAGATTGCCAAACAGATATAAAGCGGGGCAGACAGGTAAAGATCAAATAGTGTGGCAAGTAACAACCGTCGAGCATGTGATACAACCAGGTAAGTGGGAAACAAACATTAGCACACTTGCAAGATATATTAGTAATGCAACAATAACGATAAACCCAATAAGATAGCAATGGCACTGCTTAAAAGAAAACCATATCAAGGAGATCCAAGGCAGCAAAGTGGAGATGCCAAGTACACAAAGGGTGGAGAGCTTATGCTCAACGGTGAAAACTACATCGGACCGTATCACATTTATGGTATAGCCAGATTCACAGGAGAGGAGCATGATGCATTCTCACAAATACTAACACCATTCATTGCAAATAAAGACAAAGCTGTATACATTAACGACACATCAGCAGACTTTCAACCAAATGCATCAACATTCTTAGATTACTACAAACCCCAGCCAAAACAAGAAAACTACGATGCTGGGTACTTCTTTAGATACTTTGCGCAGAAATTGATAGCACAAGATGCAATAGTTTATGAGATAGCACAAAGCACTTACAATGACAGGCAATCTAGAATAGATCTGGGATTGTATGGTGTAGTAGAAGTATCTTGGAAATTGACTGGACCAATACGATCACAAATTGTACGAAACAGAATTGGACCTGGAGTGTTGCAGGAATCAAAAATAGTAGGTATATTTGATTATAATAGAGAGCAAGTACTGAAAGCAAACACAACGCTACCAGGATTGGCTACGTCAATTGTTGACTATGTTGAGTTTGCAAGACCAACACCACTTAATCCACAATTTGAAGTAGTAGCTGGTGATGTTGTGTTGAATGAGGTTCCAGCACCTATTGTAACAAAGCTAAACCAAGTGTTACGGAGATTATGATATTTATCCATGTTATAAAGCAAGCAGATTATACACACGACAAATACAACAAACCACTCTACATCTACAAAAACGAAGATGATCTAGGTGGCGAGCTCTTGCCATACGAATCCTTTGATTGGGCATCTTTAGTAGGCAAGCAAGTTTACGTAACAGATTCAAGATATCTAAAGTACTTAGGAGTTAATGTGAGTGCCTTTCAGGATGTATCCTTCTTGTATTACAACAAGTGGAATGTTCAATATGAGATTGAGGAGCCATCACTAAAGCACTTCTATAGAAGGCTATATCCTAATTCTAAGCGTGTTAATTTCCTACTCCCGCAGTCTCACTGGTTTGAGCACTGTGAGTCGATTTATGCCGCATATAAACCTGTCATAGTGGGGGATACAAATGCATTCTATAAGCAGCAGGTTGAAGTATTTCATACAATAGAATCTAAGGGGATTATGTATGATGGAAAGCTCGAATACAGTAAGTATAATTTCTTCACAGCAACAGGAAGGCCTAGTAATGCATATGGTGGTACAAACTTTGCAGCATTTAGTAAAAAGGATGGTTCACGAGATCTAGTACGGTCTAGGTATAAGAATGGACTACTTATTGAGGTTGATTTTGAGTCATACCATCCAAGGCTTATTGCTGAGTTGGTTGGATACGAGTTTCCGAAAAACAAAAGCGTATACCAATATTTAGCAGAGCATTACTTTAAAACAGATGCACCAACAGAGGAGCAAGTTAAAACAGCAAAGACAAGAACTTTCTACAAACTATACAGTGCAGACGAAGATACATCTATTCCATACTTCAAAGCAATAACAGATTATGTATCAGGTATGTGGAAGTCCTTTGAAGATAATGGATATGTGAAAGCACCGATATCAGGCAGACTGCTCTATAGAGAAAACTATCCGCAAATAATTACAAAGCAGACACTATTCAACTATCTAATCCAGCTTACGGAAACAGAGAGGAATACAAAAGAATTAGCAAAGCTGAGTATCTTGGATAAGGTAGTACTATATACCTATGATGCTATATTATTAGATGTTGAGCATGAGAATGTTGAGAGTACTTTGATAACACTAGCTAAAGAACTACATTCGGAGAAATATCCAGTTAAGATAAAAGTTGGACCAACTTATGCAAAACTAGCTGTTTGGGAGAATACGACAATATTTATGTAAAAAGAGAATGACGAAGACGACTTTGTTATGTACTTTTTTACACGAAAGTACAGTAATTGAGAGTGTGGGCGATCTAAGGAAAACATACGGTCAACAAGTGCGAGATATTGAGCTATATAGGTTTAGTGAAGAACCGGTAAATTATATATGCGTATTTAACACAGAAGCAAGACTTCCGACCTTGCCAAACACAATAACAATCAACAAAAAGAAGCAAACTACAACATTTTATACAATAAATGCGCTCAACACGTTGATTATTTCATTAAATGGTGGTATATTAGATAAAACATACACAATAGATTGGAGCAGCTACGAAAATACACTAATACTAGCAAATCGAGCAGAAGGATGTCGATTTGTAAAAATAGAAAGCGTAGCTGTTGCATAATTGGAAATCAAGTAGTATATTTACGTTATAAACAAATAAACCGTTACATCTATGGGAATTAATCTAGATGCAATCCAAAAGCGATTGCAAGAAATGCAGCAAACTGCAAAAGGCGGTGGTAACTCTGGCAACAAAGATCTGCAGTGGAAACCACCAGTAGGTAAATCACAAGTCCGTATTGTACCCTACGCATTTAACAAAGACAATCCATTCATGGAGTTGTACTTCCACTATGAGATTGGCAAGCGCACATACTTGTCACCAAGCTCATTTGGTCGTCCAGATCCTATTGTGGAATTTGCAGATAAGTTAAAGCGCACTGGTGATAAGGAGGATTGGAAACTGAGCCGTAAGATTGCACCTAAGTTTCGTGTATATGCGCCCGTCATTGTACGTGGTGAAGAAGCCGAAGGTGTTAAGTTTTGGGGATTTGGAACAAAGATCTACCAAGATCTGATGGGAGTGTTGGTTGATCCTGACTATGGAGATATTACAGATCTGATGAATGGTCGTGATATTACTATAGAACATATCGCAGCTGACAAAGAGGGTGCCTTTCCTAGTTATTCAATTCGAGTGAAACCAAACACTACTCCAGCTACAGAGGACAAAGCAATTGCAAATCTCATTGTGAATGATCAAAAAGAGATTACAGCTTTGTTCGAAGAGCCAACTTATGAAGAACTAGAAACAGCACTACAAAACTGGCTAACACCTCAAGGCAAAGAAGAGGGTACTGTAAAAGCAGGTACGCCTGTAAGTAGCGCACCTAAGGCTAGCAAGGTTGGAGATGTTAAGGGAGCATTTGAAAGTTTGTTTGGAGATAGCGAATCATCTGACGTACCCTTCTAATTATGGCAAAAAAGCAAGTTACAGAGATAGCAGGCAGGGACGAACTAGCTACAACCCTAGCCGAAGGACTGAACAAAAAGTTTAAGGACTTCAAAGCTGTGTACTTTTTGGATAACACCGAAGAGACACCAACCGATCTAACTGAGTGGGTATCAACTGGCTCCAGTACACTAGACTTGGCTATATCCAATAGACCAAATGGCGGACTGCCTGTAGGTAGAATCGCAGAATTCACAGGACTGGAAGCAGCAGGTAAGAGCCTTATTATGGCACACTTACTAGCAAACACTCAGAAGAAAGGAGGACTTGCTGTTTATATTGACACCGAAAATGCCTTGAGCGAGGAATTCCTCAAGGCAATCGGTGTTGATGTAAGTAACATGCTCTACATACCATTGGAGACGATTGAGGACATTTTCGAAGCGATTGAGAATATCATTGAATCTATTCGCAAATCTTCGAAGGACAGATTGGTAACAATTGTTGTCGATTCGATAGCTGGGGCAACAACTAAGATTGAGCTGGACGCTGATTATGAGAAGGATGGATGGGCAACTACAAAAGCAATCTTAATGAGTAAAGCAATGCGTAAGATTACAAATACGATCGGAAAGCAGCGCATCTTACTAGCGTTCACAAATCAACTTCGGGAGAAGATGGGTGTTATGTTTGGAGACAAATATACAACCAGCGGAGGTAAGGCATTAGGTTTTCATGCATCAGTGCGAGTACGGCTGCAGTCAGTTGGCAAGCTTAAAACCAAGATAGGATCTAAAGAGACTATTGTAGGTGTAGAGACAGAAGCAACAGTAACCAAGAATCGCTTAGGACCACCATACAAGAAAGCAAGGTTTGAAATCTACTTTGACTCAGGTATCAATGACCTAGGTAGCTGGTTTACATTACTAAAGGAGTATGGTGTGGTTACTGGAAGTGGTGCATGGTATACGTTGGTGCGAGAAGACACTGGCGAGGAGATTAAATTCCAAGCAAAGGATTGGGTTGCTAAGCTAGAAGCTGATGACGATCTTAAGCAATACGTTTATGATAAGATGTGCAGTGTAGCCATTTCAAAGTATAAGCACACCGACAATCTTGGTGATATTGAAGTAGACGATAATGATACAGTAGGTTTTGATGAGTAATAGATACCTTAAGCTCTGGGAGGAGCTCAAAAAAGAGCCAGTAGAGTCCTTGAATAGAAATTCTAGAGTACTGATTGTAGATGGATTAAACACCTTTATACGATCGTACGCAGCCAGTCCAGTAACAAATGAAGATGGACTGCATGTTGGAGGAATCTCTGGAACGATATTATCAATTGGCCATGCAATTAAAACAGTCGATGCAACAAGAGTTGTAGTTGTGTTTGATGGCAAAAATGGCACAAAGCGTAGAAGAGATTTCTTCCCAGAGTATAAGGCATCTAGAAAGTTTAAGATCAGACTAAATAGATCAGAGGAACTTGAGGAAGGTGAAGAGTCACAAAAAAGGCAACTGCTGCGTTTAGTTGAATATCTAGAGCAGATGCCAATTGATATCGTAACGGTTGAGGGTATTGAAGCAGATGATGTTATAGCATACATGGTTCAAGAGATGTTCAAGGAACAATGCTATATCATGTCTTCAGATAAGGACTTTCTGCAGCTTATTAACGATAGAGTGCAGGTATGGAGTCCGACTAAGAAGAAGCTGTACTATGCAGCTGATGTACTTGAAGAGTATGGTATAACACCACAAAACTTTGTTCTGCATAGAGCGATGGTGGGGGATCAATCAGATAACATACCAGGAGTGGATGGTATTGGATTGAAAACCCTACTAAAGCTCTATCCATCGCTCGGTGGAGAGGAAGTAATAACAGCAAAGCAGCTTATAGAGGAAGCTAAAACGCAGACAAAGAGTAAGAAGTACACAGCAATTGCCGAATCAGCTGAAATACTTGAAAGGAACCTAATCCTAATGTCTCTGAAGGATGTTGATATACCATCGACAAAAAAGCTATCAATAATCGGTCAGCTAGACAAAAAGCATAGACTTTCTAAGCTCAAATTGCAAGCAATGTTCTACCAGGACCGTATGTCAGGTACTATTAGAAATTTTGATATGTGGGTAAAAGAAACACTACAAAAGCTTGATTTATTTTTGCTGAGCCAGTAAATTATTGGTATAATAGGTTATGAGTGATACATTTCAATACTACGGAACATCCTTTCAGCATAAGGTAATAGCAGCCATGATGTCTGATCGCATATTTCTACAACAGATCAATGACATCCTAGATCCAGCATACTTCAGCTCCGATGGGGCTAAGTGGTTAGTAAAGCAGGTGTTGCAATACTACAACAAGTATAAAACACCACCAACCTTAGATGTATTTAAGATTAGCCTAGATGATATTGATTCGGATTTACTGAAGACGACAATCAAGCAGGCACTCAAGGAAGTGCTTACACATCTAAATAGTGCAGACTTAAATTACGTTAAGGATCAGACAATCAACTTCTGCAAAAACCAAAAGCTGAGACAAGCAATTCTAGACTCAGTAGAGCTGCTAAAGGCATCGGATTATGATGGAATTAAACTACGAATCGATGATGCTATGAAGGCAGGTACTGATAGAAATATCGGTCATGAGTATGCTGAGCATATAGAGCAGAGGTTTGCACAGGCAACTAGAAACACATCACCAACTCCATGGGAACCTATTAACGATATTACGGATGGTGGAATTGGTGCTGGTGAATTGGCTGTGTTTGTAGCACCAGCTGGTATTGGTAAGTCGATGGCATTAGTAAATGTTGCAGCGCATGCAGTTAGGGAAGGCAAGACTGTATTTTATTACACCTTAGAGTTAAATGAAGCATATGTTGGTGCGAGGTTTGATTCCTTCTACACAGGCATACCATCTAGCGAACTCAAGCACCATAAAGAAGAAGTTGAGAAGCTAGTTCGCAATCTACCAGGTAAGCTAGTCGTTAAGTATTACCCAACTAAAACGGCATCAATAACAACAATCACAGCGCACTTAGAAAAGTCAGCAATGCAGGGGTACAAGCCAGATATGGTGATCGTTGACTACGCAGATTTGCTAAGAGATACATCAAACAAATCATCGGCAAGACATGACCAAGTTTTGGGAAATATTTATGAAGAATTGCGCGGTGTTGCGGGTAGCTACCAGATACCTATATATACAGCTTCACAGGCTAACAGATCTGCTCTTGACCAAGAAATCATTGAGGCCGACAAGATCGCTGAATCATACAGTAAGGTAATGATTGCAGACTTTGTCGTTTCCTTATCTAGAAAAGTAGAAGACAAGATCTCTGGTACTGGAAGGTGGCACGTTATAAAGAATCGATTTGGCCCTGATGGTATAACCTTTCCAAGTAAAATGAACATGGCAGTGTGTAGAATAAATATATACGAACCGACAAGCGAAGAAGGCACACAAGTCAATAATACTATGAAAAAAGGGGATGAGGTTGTACGCCAGGCATTATCGGCTAAGTTCAATGAACTTATAAGCAAAGAATAGTTTAACACAAAATTAACAAATTATGAACAAATCTACACAAATACTTAGTGATATCACTGTCTTCATGAAGTATGCAAAGTACATCCCCGAACTGCAACGCAGAGAAACTTGGACAGAGCTTGTCGATAGAAACAAAGCCATGCACATAAAAAAATATCCACAACTGGCTGAGGATATTGAAGAGGCTTACAAATACGTTTACGATAAAAAGATACTACCATCAATGCGTAGTATGCAATTTGCAGGCAAGCCAATTGAGATTAACCCAGCTCGTATTTATAATTGCTTTAGGAGGGATACCGAATTTATCACTAGTGAAGGAGTCCGCAGCTTCGCCGACTTTGCCGATGGGGATGAGTTGCAAGTACTTACACATAAGGGCAGGTGGATGCCGGCAGTAGTGCGCAATTATGGTAAACAGTACCTAAACAAGATAACCATCAAGAGAGGTAATGGCTTAGAGCAAGTAGTACATGCCACGGGTAACCATCGATGGATTTTGCAGTCCGGAGAGGAAACAACCAACTTACGAGAAGGAGACGTACTTGCTGCTATGCAAAGTTCTTTTAATGAATTCGACTACGATGCATCAGATCCAATAGAGAGGCTGTACTGGGCTTATGGATACATCTTCGGAGATGGTCACCTATACAAAGACGGTTCCGACACTTATCGCTACTCCGGTGTGCGTCTATGCGGAGCAGAGAAGGAGAAGTTTCTATATAGGTTCGAGGAACTAGGTATGAAGACCTCTAGCTCCAATTCATTGAACGGAGATGTTATGGTGTATAGTGGTCACTATTTGAAAACCGCTCCTGATGCTAGTGTAGATTCTCCAAATCTAATTACTGCTTTCGTAAGAGGCTACTTAGATGCGGATGGTGAGAAGTTGCACGATTCAACTATGAACTCCCAATTCAAATCAATACACGCTGCAGATGCCAATCACCAAGAAGTTATTGAAAAGCTATTTCCGGTAGCAGGAGTTATTATAACTAGCACTAGAGATGTTGGAGGTAAGAAAACAAACTTAGGACAGTATCGAAAGGGGTCTAAGCACTACAATATAAACACTAATATAAAAAACACTCAAAATACACGATTTAGAGTTCAAGATATAGAAGAATCGGTATCTTTTGAGGACGTTTGGTGTCTAGAAGTGGAGGAAGATAGGAGCTTTACGCTAGCTAGCGGAGTTGTTACGGGTAATTGCGCTTACTTACCAATCGATGATTGGAGAGCTTTTGGTGAAGCCATGTTTTTACTACTTGGCGGTACTGGGGTTGGATACTCTGTACAAAAGCATCATATCGAAAAGTTATCAGAAATAAGACTACCAAATCAAAATCGCAAGAAAAGATATTTAGTCAACGACAGCATTGAAGGTTGGGCAGATGCGGTGAAAATGCTAGTGAAGTCTTATTTCACAGGAGGACCAACAGTCAACTTTGATTTCTCAGACATTAGACCAAAAGGTGCAAGATTGGTTACATCTGGAGGTAAAGCACCAGGACCGCAGCCATTAAAAGAATGTTTGATTAAACTCGATGGTATCCTATCTCAAAAACAAAACGGAGATAA
>SXGQ01665608.1_pt1 | contig 13020 bp, 13 predicted proteins | sample 3178371 | NCBI WGS metagenome assembly SXGQ01 (sample SAMN11356859, study PRJNA531348) | freshwater metagenome | isolation source: freshwater sample F1-20 | place: China: Fuxian Lake, Yuxi | collected 2017-12-25
GTGCGGACTTGGCGGCCGCCCATGCCATGAGCCTTGACCGGGTAGGCGTTCTTCACCCAATTGGCGACGTCCAAGTTGTGGATGTGCTGCTCGGTGATGTGATCGCCGCACAGCCAGTTGAAGTAGTACCAATTGCGCATTTGGAACTCGAGTTCGGTCTGCCCTTCTTTGCGCGGGTTGACCCAGACGCCACCGTCGTTCCAGTAGGCCCGAACCAGGTAGATGTCGCCGAGGGCGCCATCGTGCAGGCGCTTCATGGTCTCCAGATAGCCAGGTTGGTGATGACGCTGCAGGCCGACGCCGACCTTCAGGTTTTTCTTCTTGGCTTCTTCGGCTGCGGCGAGAACACGGCGGACACCAGGACCATCGACGGCCACGGGTTTCTCCATGAACACGTTTTTACCTTGGCGGACAGCCTCCTCGAAATGCTGGGGGCGAAATCCTGGGGGTGTTGCTAGTACGACCACGTCGGCCAGCGCGATGGCTTTCTTGTAACCATCGAGACCGACAAACTGCCGGTCGGCCGGCACGTCTACCTTAGCGCCCTGGGAGGACTTCAGGCTGTTTAGAGCACCGGTGAGTCGGTCCTGGAAGGCGTCGGCCATGGCCACGAGCTTGACGCCCGGAACATTGAGGGCCTGGTTGGCTGCGCCGGAACCACGGCCGCCGCAACCGACGAGGGCGATCTTGATTTCGTCGCTGGCGGCAGCGAAGGCCATGCGCTCGATGGCTAGGCTGCCGATCATGGCTCCGCCGAGGGCGGTGCTGGAGGTGGAGAGGAAACCGCGCCGGGTTAGGACCGAAGCGCTGGCTGCAGGAATAATTTGGCTCATGTCGTTGAACTGTTGAAAGGACTCCCGGCGTCCCCGCTCCTTCGGCCATTCATGGCTTTGGATTCGGGCGGGGACAGTATGGGAAATCACGGGTGAGTCTGATAAAAATCTACCTCCCGTTCTGGGGCGGGATCAACCGGAAGTTTGCGTCGGTTCCGGCGCTGCATCGGTTCGCTTCCTTCGACGACGGAGAATTTCCAGGACGTCGGAGGCCTCCCGAATTCTCAGGAGTGTCGCGGTCAAAAAATATCCCATGGAGGCCAGTGCAATAGGGACGAACGTGGCACCCACCCGGGCCGAGAGCCCTGCCTGTCCGATCCAGCGGTTCCAAACCCAAAAGGATGCCAGGGCTATGACGGCGGCCACCAGTCCGGCAAGGCCCATCCGCAGCACTGGTGCGAACAGGGCTCTCAGATCAAACTTTGGCAGCTTCCGCTTGAGCGCGTAGAAGAGAAGGAAGCATTGCATCGCTGCACTGGTTGAGTTGGCGATGGCCAGCCCCGCCTTTGGCATGAGGCTGATGGAGACGAAGGCGGCGATGAAATTGACAGCGATCGCCGCCAGGCTAATGCGCATGGGAGTTTTGGTGTCTCCGAGGGCATAGAAAGCCCGGGCCAACACATTGTTCAGGGAAAACGCCAGGAGGCTCGGACTCAGGCACAGCATCATGAGCGTCACCTGCTGGGTGGATGCGGCTTGGAACTGGCCTCGTTCGAAGAGCAGTCGCACGATGGGCTCGGAGAGGGTCAATAGGAGCACTAGCGGCAACAGGGTGAGGAAGATGAGTTGCTGCAGTCCCTCGGTCAGGGTGCTGCGGAATTCAGGGAATTTCTTATCTACCGCCAGCGTGCTGAGTTCGGTCAGCAGCACCGTCGCAAGCGAAATACCCACGACTCCCTGGGGCAATTCCATGAGGCGCACGGCGTAATTGTACGACGACACGATCTCCCTGCCGTGCGTGTAGGCAAAACTTTGGCACAGCACAGTATTGATCTGGAACGCAGCGACGCCGATCACCGAGGGGCCCATCCGCCGGGCCACTTCGCGGACGGCTGGGTTTTTCCACGGGCTCAGCCATCGAAATTGGAATCCTTCCGCGACCAGTGAAGGCACCTGGAAGGCTGCCTGAGCAATCCCGGCCACCACTACCCCGATGGCCAGAGCAAAGACCTGCTGGTGCAATTCGGCCCCGAAGCGAGGGGCCAGCCACCAAATAGACGCCAGCATTGCCACATTCAACATGGTGGCCCCGAGGGCTGGCAGGAAGAAGTGGTTGCGGGCGTTGAGCATGCCAATGAAACCAGCAGCCACGCAGACCAAGGGGAGATACGGCAGCATCCATCGCATCAGCCGAAACATCAGTTGGGTATTGATGTCGATGCTAGAGAACTGGATGAGCACCGTGACTCCGATCAAGAGCACGGCGCAGATGGCTGTGCAGGCCAAGAACACGGCCCAAGTGCAAGCTAACCCCACTTGCCACGCCGCGGCGACGCCCTCCTTGCGCTCGGTTTCCTTGAAGACCGGGATGAATGCCGAGGACAGCGCTCCTTCTCCAAGAAGTCTGCGAAACAAATTGGGGATCTGGAAGGCCAGGAAAAAGGCGTCGGCCACGGGGCCGGTGCCCATGAAGGCTGCGTAGGCGGATTCACGGATGAACCCGAGAATTCGACTCAGCAGCGTTGCGGCACCGGCGGCACCCGACGAGGACAGCCATCTGGACATGTATGTAATATCATCCTGCAGGAGGCGGAACGACCCAAGGCAAATTCAGAAATCTGGAGCCCATCCGGGCGATTTCTCGAACCACGGGTCGGGCCTGCAGGCAACGGGGTGAATCAGGGTGTATTACCTCGGAATGGCTGCGGTCATCGAATGCAGTGCCGACCGCCTTGCCTTCGGAGGGCAGATTGGTTCATCATCCACGTCCATGCCAACTGTTCAGGTTCCGCTGGGGAACCGTTCCTATGAGATTCAAGTCGGGACCCGCCTCATTGCGACGCTGGGTGAGCGTTGCCGTCGTCTCAAGATTGGGACGAGGTGCGCGGTGATTACCGACACCAACGCGAGCAAGCACTACGGAGAGGCGGCCATCAAATCCCTCAAGGTGGCCGGCTTCACTCCAACTCTCATCACGATCGAGGCGGGTGAGTCGTCCAAGACCCTGTCCACGGTTCAGAAATGCTACGATCAATTGGCCGCGCATCGGATTGAGCGGAAGAGTTTTCTGGTGGCCCTTGGAGGCGGAGTCGTAGGTGATTTGGCGGGTTTTGTAGCGGCGACCTACTTGCGCGGCATCGCTTTTGTGCAAGTGCCCACCACGCTTTTGTCACAAGTTGACAGTTCCGTGGGTGGCAAGGTTGGAGTGAATCTGAAGGCTGGCAAAAATCTGGTGGGCGCCTTTCATCAGCCGCGTTTGGTCCTTTGTGACTTGGACACCCTGTCCACGCTTCCCGATCGGGAATTGCGTTCTGGCATCGCTGAGATCGTGAAGTACGGCGTGATCTATGATGCCCCCTTGTTCCAGCGGTTGGAGAAACAGTTGGACGGGCTCCTCGAGAAGCAGTCGCCGATATTGTCGGCCATCATCGCCCGATGCTGCACCATCAAGGCGGAGATCGTGTCGCAAGACGAAACCGAGACAGGCTTGCGGGCAGCCCTGAATTTCGGGCACACCATTGGCCACGCGATTGAGAACTCCTCCGGCTACGGCAAATTCCTACACGGTGAGGCCATTAGCATCGGTCAGGTGGCTGCGGCTCATTTATCAGCCCGTCGGACGGGGCTACCGACGGCCGATGTTCTGCGCATCCACAATTTGTTCGAGCGCCTCGGGTTGCCCACATCCATCAAGCTGTCGGGGGACAAGCGCGACAAGCTGTTTTCAGCGATGCGCCTCGACAAGAAGGTGAGTGCCGGTGAGATCCACTTTGTCTTGGCCGAGCGAATCGGTAAGGCGGTCTGGGGTCAACGCGTACCGGATGCTGAGGTCAATTGGGCCTTGGATCAGGTGAAGGGCTGAACGACTGAACGGCTCGGGTGCCATGCATGGGGCAGCCGAGCCGTGGTTTTGAGATTCCTTTGGTTGATGATACCTGTGGTTGTGTCTCCTTAGCGCTCAGGATCGATAGATATCGCTCGGCCTTCGGTGAAGTCTTTGGTGAAGTCTTCGGTGAATGACCAACCTCTATTGCTGGATCAAAGTTCAGCAATGCGCTCCATGATGGTGTCGGCGATCTCTTGGTAAATCGCCTTGAGACGATCCTTGTCGCAGGTTTTGGCCTCGGCCCGCAAAGATTCGAAGTAAAGGGGTTTACCCACCACCACTTGGAAGCGTCCTCGACCGGGAAACCGTTGGTTGCGCCCCCAAGCCTCGAAAGTGCCGTGCAAGCGGATGGGGACAACCGGGGCTCCTGATTTGATGACTGTAAGGCCGATGCCCGATCGCGCAGGCCTCAAACGGCCATCGTGGGTTCGGGTTCCTTCAGGAAACAGGAGGATGGCGGCCCCATTGTGGAGTCGGTCCAAGATTGCTTTCAACCCCGCACCCCCACCGCCATCGCGGTTGACCGGAACTGCGTTCAATTTGCGGATGTACCAGCCGAGGAGGGGAATCTGGAAGAGGGTGTCTCGGGCCAGAAAATTGACGGCCCGCGGAACCGAGCCGCCAATGAGCGGGGGGTCCGCTAAACTCGCATGGTTAGAGGCCAAAATCACCGGGCCCACCAGTGGGATATGCTCCACGTGTTTGACTTGGGTGCGATAAATGCCGCGAGAGGCGAGGCGTGAGAGCCACCAAGCAATACGGTAGGTCCATGTCATCGGTGCGGCACGGACCTGATCTTCGGGTAACCTTGTTGAAGGCGCTGGGGAGGATTCCATGATGCTCAGTCGAGCCGAACCCTTAGTCCATCCCAGGCCAGCGAGACTCCCGGAGGTAATTCCGACTGATCCCGATCGTGGTCGTAGTGATGGGTTAGGTGGGTCAGGTAGGTGATGTCAGCCCCGATGCGTCGGGCTGTGGTGAGAGCCTCATCCAGACACATGTGGGTGGGGTGAGGTTCGGGCCGTAGCGCGTCGAGAACTGCCACCTGGACACCCTGGGCGAAGGCCAAGGCAGGGGGGATTACCTCCTTACAGTCGCTGAAATAGGCCAGTCGCTTGACGCCTCCTTGTTCGAAGACCATGCCTGTTGTGGTCATGCGACCGTGGGGTAGTTGAAAAGGGGTCACATGCAAGTCCCCGATCTCGAAGGGGCCCTCGATGACCTTGGGCTGCGGGTGGAAATAACTGAAGGGGATAGGATGGTCGCCAAAGGCATAGTCGTAAACCCGGCGGAGCGAACGGAAGGTCTCCTCCGTGGCATAGACCGGCAACGGGCCTTTACGGAGGTCGCAGACGCGGCGGCAGTCATCCATTCCCATGATGTGGTCGGCATGGGCATGCGTGATGAGGACGGCATCCAGATAGCCGAGTTTTTCACGGAGCATTTGGGCCCGGAAATCTGGAGTGGTGTCGATGACCAATCGAACAGACGGCGTCTCGATGTAAATCGAGGAGCGCAGTCGGTGATTCCGAGGGTTGGCCAGAAAGGCCTCAGGATACTCCTTTCCGATGATGGGAACCCCCTGCGAGGTGCCTGTGCCCAAGAAGCGGAATGCGAACGACATTATCAGAGACTGCGAGTGGTCAGCCTCTGATGTCAAAGCCCGGCCTCAGGACTTTGATCGGGACTTAGAATTGGGGGAGGTTTTGCCGCGCTTAATGGGTTTTTCGGCGGTCCTGCGGCGGAAGTTCTGCAATTCGATGCTCCAAGTCTTGTTGCGGACCGGAACCACCGTTGGTTCTGCTGCGGGGAAGCCTTCCATGGCAGAAAGCACACCGGGTGAACCCACCATCAGCAATCCGGAGGCGCGAGGCGGGGGGATGGCTGCCTCAGGAGCTCTTTCGGACGGAGCAGTAGCCGGTCGCGGTGCAGGTGGAGCGGGAGCAGGCGGAGGAAGCGGGACGTGCGTGGCCTTGTCCAGATGGACTCGTAGGTCGGAATTCTCAGCTTCGAGCAGTGCCTTTTGAAGATTTAACTCCGTGTGGGTCTGCTTGGCGGAATCTAACTGAATCCGCAACTGGTCGCACTCTTCATGGGCTTTGCCCAGCGCTACCTCGAGGTGCATGCGCAATGCGGTTTCGCGAGCCACCTGCGCGCCTTGTTCGGCCATTTTTCCACGCAAATCCAACAACTCTTGCTGGAGAACCCAATGGCTGCTTTCTAGGATTTGGTTTCGCCCTTCCAGCCGGCTCTGTTCCGGGGATGGGGGCAGGGGAAGGGACGGGGACTCCTTGGGATCGGGCTTTGATGTTGTCGCTCTTGAGGAGAAAAATCCCTGCAGCATCAGCGACCGCACGGCGATCCCGACACCCAGAAAACCAACACCGCCACCGAGAGAGGTTAGTAACCAAAACAGTTGAGGTGTTCCTTCCATACAAAAGCTACATCGCGAGGATGGTTTGGAACAGGTCGTTGACCGTTGAAATGAGCTTGGCGGACGCCTGATAGGCCCGTTGGTACTGGATCAGGGAAGACATTTCTTCGTCGAGCGATACACCTGAAACTCCTGCCCGCATTTGCGTCAGCGTATGACTAATGACTTCCTGGTCGGCCAAGCGGTTGTTGATGTTGGCCAACTCCTGACCGTAGCTGGCCACCGCTTCGTTGTAATGCTGGGCTACAGTCATTTTTCCGAGACCCTCCTGAGGAGACTCGAGCCACTTCAGAAGATTGCCCGCGACAGTGTTGTCGCCTTCATCAGTGTCGGCACTGAGTTGAATTTTATTCAGATCGGCGATCAGAGCAGCGTTGACAGCGATGTTCGATGCGTCAGTTCCCGTGAAAAAATCCGCACCGGTAGAACCATCCAGACTGACTCCGGGCTTGTGCACGGAGTTTATCCCCTCAATCAGTTTGGCGGCCATGAGGTTGATGTCCTGGCGCAAATCTTGGAGCACCGTGTCTCGGGCCTCGATTAGCCCTTGAATGGAACCTTGGCCGGTGAGCTTGGCCGTGCTGTCCGAATCGGAGTTTCGTACGGAAACCTGCACGCCACCATCGGCATCTAGGGCTCCTTCAATCTCGCCTACGACTAAGTTGTCTTTGATGACGTCTACGCCATCGATGGATACGGTGATCCGATCTTCCTCGTCAAATTGGGTTTTTATGGAGGAGTAGGCGCCTAGCTCTTCCAAACGCATCTGCAAAGTATCTTTAGCAATGCCTCCACCGTTGCTGCTGACCGAGGTGTTATCCATGGCGGCACGCGAGGTGAGATCAATCAGTTGGTTGGCCTGCTTGATCCGATTGTTCAAGTCCGTGTTCAGGTCCGACCTGAGGCTCGTGAAGCGCGCCTCGACCGAATTGAACTTGTCAGTCAGCTGACCGGCCTTGAGGAGGAGTACCTGACGATCCGGTATCGAAGTCGGTGACACGGAGACCGTCTGGAGGGCGTTGTAGAATTCTGAGAAACCGCTGGCGATGGCCATCTGACCGCCGAGATTTCGGGCGGCACTGTCCGCCTCGGGTGTCGCGCTTTGTCGGTCGATTTGCTGCCCTAACAGCACCTGTCCAATTTGCAGGGTGCGTTGGAAATTCTCGAGGTAAGCCTTGTTGCTCGACTCTCGGATGAGCTGCTCATCCAGAATTGAATCACGCAAGGATTTGACACCGACAACCTCGACCCCGGCGCCGGCTCCCGTGGGATCACGCCGCGGTTCGACGATGACCCGCTGGCGTGCGTAGCCGGGGTTGTTGACATTCGAAATGTTGACGCCCGCCGTTTCGATCCCGGCCCGTGAGGCCAAGAGCGAGGATGACGCAATTTCGAGAGTGTTGAAGAGTCCGCCCATGATTCTGGCTCATACGACCGCTTGCCATCGAGAGACTGGGTTTGCACTAGCGAAGGCTCGCTCTTTGCCCCGGGCTCCGTATGTGCGGCCGGTCGAAACCACACCAGATCGTTGCAGCACCTGTTGGGCCAACTCGATGGAACGACCTAAAAGGAGTTGGTTTTGGCGGAAGGCCCTCTGACAGGAATCCATCACGGACTGCAAATGCACGACCAGTCGCTCGATTTCCTCGACCTTGAACGCCGGTAAATGCGTATAGATTTCCAAGCGTCGGCCCGGCGGAGCAATTTGGTGTTGTTGCGCGAGTTGCTGTTGGGAATCCGTGCGGCGTTGCGTTAGCACAAACAATTGCTCAACGGCCTGTTGCTGAGCGGCTAAGTTACTGGTGAGTTCAACGAATTTCCTGTGAATCAGGAGTGTCTGCTGCTGATCAGTGATGCTGAGTAACCGCTCCGCGCACGAAGTCTCCGCGGCGAGTGAATCTTGCCAATCCTGTGGGTCGAGGATCACGGCTGCGGAAGTTGAAGTGCCTTTTCAGGGTGTGATTCAGTCCCGATTTGGAGAGCCAACTGTCGGGAGAGGGCTACTTTCATACCCAACTGTCCGGATTGGCTGATTTGGTTGGCCACCATGTCGTGAGCCATGTCGCCATAGACTTCGCCGATCAACTTGGCCTCGCCACTCTTGGCTGGCAGAATGCTCGGGGGTTTGGCTGATTTAAGGATTTCTCGGACCAACATCCCCTCAAATTGTCCGACGACTTGCTCGGCTCGGTGTTGTGGGGTTCCCGTCTTGGCAAGTCGCGACAATGCATTCGGGTCTACATTGCTCAAGAGGGTGGTGGTCATAGTCTTGAAAAGCTTATCGAACCTGAAGTTCTGCCTGCAGTGCTCCCGCCTGCTTGAGCGACTGAAAAATGGCAACGATGTCGCGCGGACTGGCACCGATAGAATTGAGGGCTGCGGCCACCTTTTCCACGGTGGGCATCTCCGCGAAGGGGATGAGTCCACCTTTAGCTTCGGTCACATTCACGTCGGTGTTTGGAACAACGACGGTTTGTCCATTGGGCGCCAGCGGGTTCGGTTGTGAAACTGTGCCAGACTGGGCGATGGATACGATCAGACTGCCGTGAGCAATGGCGCAACTCGACACGCGGACCCGAGAGGTGGCGACAATGGTACCAGTCCGCTCATTCAGAATGACGCGGGCCGGGACGTCCATCGTGACTTCCAGAGCCTGCACTTGGGCGATGAATTCGATGGGTAGCGACTGGTACTGGTCGGGCAACTCGATCATCAAAGTCCCGCCATCCACGGCGCGTGATGAGTCTGGGAACTTCCGATTGATGGCCTCAGCCGTCCGAGCTGCCATAGTGAAATCAGGATCGTTGAGAACCAGTTGCATGGTGTTTTCCTGGAGCAAGGTCACCGGGATCAACTTCTCGACCATGCCGCCTCCGATAATCTGTCCGCTGGTGGGGTGGTTCTTGGTGACCGAGCTGCCGCCACCGCTTGCTGAGAATCCGCCAATGCTGATGGCTCCTTGAGCCACGGCATAGACCTTGCCGTCGGAGCCAATCAGAGGGGTTTGCAATAGCACGCCGCCTTGAAGGGTCTTGGCATCACCCATGGCGCTGATCAGGACATCGATTTTGGAGCCGGACTTCGAGAAGGGCGGGATTTCAGCGGTGACAATGACAGCGGCTATATTCTTCGAGGTCACTCGGGGAGGAGGAACGACCAAGCCGAAGCGCTGCATCAAGTTGGCGATGGCCTGCTGGGTGTAGTTGGGGTTCTTGTCGCCGTCGCCGTTAATACCGGAAACTAGACCGTAGCCCATGAGTTGGTTGCCTCGGGCTCCATGCAGGAATGCGATGTCCCGAATGCGGACACCCCCGTACGGTTGGGCGGACACCGGAACGATGGCCATCCAAAGAGCCACGGCCCAAGGAGTGCCGAGTCGGATCAAATTTTTCAAAATGGAGTAGTTGGGGTTAGTCATCGATCACATCGGGTTGACCTTGTCCCACACCTTGCCGAACCAACCGCGCTTTTGGCTGTCGTTGACCGAACCAGATCCGTCGAAGCGCAGGGTGAGATCGGCCAATTGGTGGCTGAGAATTGTATTTTCCGAAGTCACATCCACCCGCCGAACCGTGCCGCGCATCACAATGGTTTGCCCTTCTCCCGAGAAGGAGGTGGAGCGACGCCCCTCGATGAGCAGGTTCCCATTCGGCAGAGCGTCCACGACTCGGACCGAAAACCGCGAATTGATGGAATCAGAATTTTGAACCTGCCCGCCTCCGTTAAAGTCGGTTTTGGAGGAGGCGTTCATCCCAGGAAACATTCCACCCTTGGTCATGAACTTCATGTTCTCGGGCTTGAAGAGGAATTGGTTGATGCTCGCATCAATGCTCGATTCCTTCTGTGTCTTCTTGGTCTGGTTCTTGGTGGCTGAGTTGTTTTCCTGAACGATGACCGAAAGCAAGTCACCCACAGCCAAAGCTCTCCGATCGGCCAACGGCGAGATCGAGGTTTCCGTCCACAGAGAATCGGCCGGCAGCCCACCGGTGCAGAACAGAAGACTAACGAACAACAACAACAATCGTTTCATTGATGACCTTTCCTTTGAGTTCTACCGGTTTTAGGGCACTTCGAAGCTTCATCGTCCCACCTTTGAAGCCATCCTCGAGGGCAATGGCCTGAAATTCGACCGAAAGAGCCCCATCTTCGAGGCGAGCGGAGATGGTATCACCTCGACGGATCGCGGGTCGGCGGCGCAGGGACCGTTCCATAAGAACTCCTCCGGCCGGAATTGGGGAAGAAGTCATCCAATCATCAGCAATCGGATCACCAGACCATGCCGATCCGGGGAGGCTCAAAACATCGAGCGACTGCTTCTGGAGAGAGTTCGCCGAAAGGACAACCTGGCTGAGTATGGGGCTATCGGTCACCCAGACTTCCCGGATCCATTTGACCCGGATGGGAATTGCCAGAGATGCGGCCACCTGACCATCGACCCGGATTTCAAATTGGGGGTAAATGCGACGATTCGGTTGCTGGATTTGTGTCGTCCACCGCAAGGAGGGTTCTCCGGGAGGTAGGGAAATCGGGGGGAGGTTCCGCTCAAACTCGACAGTTAGCGTGCCATCTTGGACCTTCCAAAGGTTTCGCAAGGAGTTCTCCAGCAGTCCTGTCAGTTCTTCCCCACTCATTGGATGCTGAGCACTGATAGCGGCGTTATCGGCCGCCAAGGCCAATGATACAGCGCTCAGCAGGCAGCCGATTAGGAGGAGGGTTCGTTGCATGGTGATGGGCATCAACGCTTGAGGTTGTTGCTCTGCTGCATCATCTCGTCCGCGGCAGAGATGGCCTTGGTGTTCACCTCGTAGGCCCGCTGGGCGATGATCATGTTCACCATTTCCTCGACCACTTTGACGTTCGAAAGCTCGAGGCTTCCCTGGTTCACCTCGCCGAACCCATTTTCGCCCGGTTGCCCGGTCTCGGGAGCGCCGGAGGCAACGCTTTCGCGGTAGACGTTCCGGCCGATGGCGGTCAGGCCTGAGGGGTTAGGAAAGCGGGTAAGCTGCAGTCGACTGGTTTGGGTTCCACCAGCCGTTGCGATGGACACCTGACCATTGTTGGCGATGGTGACTCCAGTGGTTCCGGCCGGGATGGCTGGGAAGCCGGTCACGTTGTAACCGTCACTGGTGACCACGGTGCCAGCGGAGGAGGTCTTGAACCCACCGTCGCGGGTGTAGCCGCGGGTTCCGTCGGGCAACGAGACCTCAAAGAAACCATCACCCATGATTGCTAAGTCCAATTTTTCACCGGTCTGGCTCATTTCGCCATTTGTGAAGACCCGGGCCGTGGCTACGGTTCGTGTTCCGTGTCCGACTTCGACACCGGCCGGCAGCGCGTTGCCCGCACCTTGCTCCGAGCCAGCCATACGAGTGGCCTGGTAGAGAAGGTCTTGGAACTCGATCTTGCTCTTCTTGAAACCGGTGGTGTTCACGTTCGCCAAGTTGTTGGCGATCACATCCAGGTTGTTCTGCTGTGCTTGCAGACCGGAAGCGGAACTGTAGAGGGCTCGGATCATGGGAGTTTCAGAAAGTCAGTTACGGTGAAATCAGGGGCTATTGGGGCGGCGTTCCGAGTTCTTGGATGGATCGGCCCATCCGCTCATCGGCCACTTGCAGGGCGCGCTGGTTGGCTTCGAAATGACGCATCGCCAAAAGCATGTTGCCCATTTCCTGAACTGAAGAGGTGTTGGCTCCCTCCAAGAATCCCGTTTGCACGGTGGTTCCGGCTGCGGGAGTTGTCTTCAAATTAGCGGGAAGACGGTAGTAGCTCCCGCTGAGATGCTGGAGTTGGGAGGGGTCCGCAACTTCAACCAACTGGACTTGTCCCCGAGGAATTCCGCCTTGGGAAATTTCACCGCGGGGCCCAAATGACACCGCTCCCGCTTGAGGATCGATGCGAACGGGGCCGGTGTCTCCGAGGACTGGATACCCTTCCTTCGTCATGAGGGCTCCTTGTCGGTCGACATGGAACTGACCATCTCGAGTGAAGGCGCGCCCGCCGCCAGGAGCCTGAACCGCGAAGAACCCAGGTCCCTCCAAGCCTAAGTCCGTCAAGGAGCCTGTGGGTTGAAGAGCTCCTTGGTTTCGATTCAGCCCAGCCCGCAACATGGGATAGGCGCTGCCCATTTGAGAATTGGAGGGCGAGGGATTGGGTGAACCGGGGATGCGGAACTCTTCAAAGCCACCCACCTGAGCGCGATATCCCGGAGAGGATTGCCCAGAAAGGTTTTGCGCCACCAAATCATGCCACTGCATGTTGGCCGTCATGGCCGCTGCTGCTTGATGGAGCGCGATGTTCATCCCGAGCTATCGCAGCACTCGGTGTGCCATCAATATGCTGATGACTGGCATATTAGGTGCTGCGTTTTGCCGGGGCAGAATTTAGATTCGTCTAAAGTTGGTGCTCTTACTTTAACAATGATTACCAATCCTCAGGAAATGGGTCGCCAGATGCTGGCTGAAGACTCGGGCGCTGTGCCGCCGGGTGCCACTGAACCCACGGGGGCTCAGTCCAAGCGCTGGGTGGACCAAGCCGAGGCTAAGGCGGCTTCTGGGGATCGTTTAGGTGCAATCCAAGATTTGGAGCAGGCGTTGACCGTGGAACCCAATTCCTTGTTCGTGCTGCGAACTCTGGGAAGCCTTCTCATGGATGAAGGTAAACATTGGGAAGCCAAACAGCGGTTTCAGCAGTTACTGGATCAACAGCCA
>SXGQ01015627.1_pt1 | contig 13019 bp, 25 predicted proteins | sample 3178371 | NCBI WGS metagenome assembly SXGQ01 (sample SAMN11356859, study PRJNA531348) | freshwater metagenome | isolation source: freshwater sample F1-20 | place: China: Fuxian Lake, Yuxi | collected 2017-12-25
ATGACGCGTGCCTTGATCGGCAGCTTCTGCACTGCCTTCTCGAGCGCGGCCCGGGCCTGCTCCTCGTTGGGGAAGCTCAGCTCGAACAGGACGCGGCCCGGCCGGACCACGGCCACCCAGAACTCCGGGTTGCCCTTGCCGGAACCCATGCGGGTCTCGGCCGGCTTCTTCGTGACTGGCTTGTCGGGGAAGATGTTGATCCAGACCTTGCCACCACGCTTGATGGCTCGGGTCATGGCGATACGTGCGGCTTCGATCTGGCGGGCGGTGAGCCAGCCCGGCTCGAGAGCCTGGATTCCGTACTCACCGAAGGCGAGATCGCTCCCGCCCTTGGCCATGCCGTTCATGCGCCCGCGCTGCTGCTTGCGGTGCTTGACCTTCCTGGGCATCAACATGGTCAGTCCTCTCCCCGAAGCTTGGGTGTCTCGTGGGAGTCATGGAGGCGGCGCTCGATGGCCTCCTCCTCCTCGAGCAGGCGCTCGAACTCCGGGTCTGCCTCTTTCACGAGGGGTGTGACCTCCTCGGTCGGCTCGGCAACGCGGGGCCCGGCAGAGGACACGAACTTGCGTGCCTGCGCCGGCTGCTCCGACATGACCTGGCCGGAGGTCTCGCCGGCGGCCATTGCGGCCTCGCGCGAGATCTTGTCCTGGGACTGGGTCTTGTACGGGACGATGTCACCCTTGTACAGCCACACCTTCACGCCGACGCGGCCCGAACCGGTGCGCGCCTCGGGAGGGGCGACCGACAGATCGGCCAAGACCGCGTCCACATCCTGCGGTGCGGCGGCGATGCGCTGCTTCGCCTCGGCGAGCTTCGGCGGCAAGGTGTGGATCAACGTGTTCCCCGACAAGCCCGTCACGAAGACGCCGGCCGAGACCCGCTTGGGTTCGGGCAAGGGCAACCCGGAGTTCTGGGTCGCCGTCGTCAAGCCCGGCCGCATCCTGTTCGAGCTGTCGTACCCCGCACCAGACATCGCAAAGGCCGCTCTCGAGCGTGCCGTGCAGAAGCTGCCCATCAAGGCCCGCGTGATCTCGCGCGACGAGCCGATCTGACCGGAGGAAGAAACAGATGGCACGTTCACTCAACGATCTCCGGGACATGGATCTCGCGGCCCTCGTCGCAGAGCTCCGCGCGTCCAAGCAGGAGGCACTCAACCTGCGATTCCGCCACGCGACCGGCCAGCTCGACTCCCATGCCGAGCTGCGCGCCGTGCGCCGCTACATCGCCCGCATCAACACCCTCATCCGTGCGAAGGAAATCGCCGCGGCTGAGGCCGTCTCTAAGTGAGTAGCACAATGACCGACGCAACAACCACAGACCGCTCGGCCCGCAAGGTCCGCGAGGGTCTGGTCGTCTCCAACAAGATGAACAAGACCGTCGTGATCGCCGTCGTCGAGCGCGTGAGTCACAAGAAGTACGACAAGTTCGTGCTCCGCACCAAGAAGCTCTATGCGCACGACGAGGCGAACGACGCCCAGATCGGCGACCGCGTGCGCGTCATGGAGATCCGCCCGATGTCGAAGCTGAAGCGCTGGCGCATCACCGAGATCGTGGAGCGTGCGAAGTGATCCAGCAGGAATCCCGTCTCAGGGTCGCCGACAACAGCGGCGCCAAGGAAGTGCTCGTCATCAAGGTGCTCGGCGGCACTCGCCGTCGGTACGCCTCGATCGGCGACGTGTTCATCGGGACCGTCAAGGACGCGATCCCCGGTGCCGCCGTCAAGAAGGGCGAGGTCGTCCGCTGCGTCGTCGTGCGCGTGAAGAAGGAGAAGCGCCGCGCCGACGGCAGCTACATCCGCTTCGACGAGAACGCCGCCGTCCTCATCAAGGAGGATCTCACGCCGCGCGGAACCCGCATCTTCGGGCCCGTCGGCCGTGAGTTGCGCGACAAGAAGTTCATGCGAATCGTCTCGCTCGCACCGGAGGTGCTCTGACCATGAAACTGAAGAAGGGTGACGCCGTCATCGTCATCTCCGGCAAGGACAAGAACAAAGAGGGTGTTATCTCTGCCGTGCTGCCCAAGGAGAACAAGGTCATCGTGTCCGGGGTGAACACCGCGAAGCGGCACACGAAGGCCACGAAGGCCAACCAGAAGCCCGACATCATCGCGAAGGACCTGCCGATCGACGCATCAAACGTGATGCTCGTCGTCAAGGGCAAGCCCGCCCGGGTCGGTTACAAGACCAAGGCTGACGGCACCAAGGTGCGCGTCGCCAAGAAGACAGGAGACGAAGTCTGATGGCCACCGCCACCACTCCGCGCCTGAAGGAGCGCTACGAGACCGAGGTCAAGCAGGCACTGCTCACCCAGCTCGGGCTCGCGAACTCCATGCAGGTCCCCAAGCTCGACAAGATCGTCATCAACATGGGAGTCGGCAAGGCCACCCAGCAGCCTTCGCTGCTCGAGGGCGCCGTCGCCGACCTCACGCTGATTTCCGGCCAGAAGCCCATCGTCACGAAGTCGCGCGACTCCATCGCCAACTTCAAGCTCCGCGAGAACCAGGCGATCGGCTGCAAGGTCACCCTGCGCGGCGACCGTATGTGGGAGTTCTTCGACCGTCTCCTCGCAGTGGCAATCCCGCGAATCCGCGACTTCCGCGGCCTGCCGGCCCACTCCTGGGACGGCCGCGGCAACTACACGTTCGGTCTCGCCGAGCAGACGGTGTTCCCGGAGATCGATTACGACAAGATCGACGCCCCCCGCGGCATGGACATCACGATCGTCACCACGGCGACCACGGACGAGCAGGGCAGGGCCCTTCTCGACGCGTTCGGTTTCCCCTTCAAGCGCGGCAACGAGGGTGGAGCCCCCGCGCGCAAGAAGGCAAAGGGCCGCGGCCCCGTCCGCGGCGGCAAGAAGAAGTAGGCAGGAAGAACATGGCAAAGAAGTCCCTCATAAACAAGGCGAACGCCACCCCCAAGTACAAGGTGCGTGCCTACACGCGCTGCCGCAAGTGCGGACGCGCCCGTTCGGTGTTCCGCAAGTTCGGCCTCTGCCGCGTGTGCCTCCGCGAGATGGCGCATGCGGGCGAGATCCCGGGCATCACGAAGGCGAGCTGGTGAGGTAACGACATGATGACTGATCCCATCGCCGACATGCTGACCCGCATCCGCAACGCGAACACCGCGTTGAAGGAGATCGTGGTCATGCCCTCGTCGAAGCAGAAGGTTGCGCTCGCCGAGATCCTCAAGAAGGAGGGCTACATCGCGGACTTCGCCGTGGCCCCTGCCTCGGCCGGTCCCGGCAACTCGCTGACCATCCAGATGAAGTACTCCGATGATCGTCACCGCACGATCAGCGGGCTCACCCGCGTGTCGACCCCGGGTCTGCGCGTGTACCGCAACTCCGCTGCGGTCCCGCGCGTCCTCGGTGGCCTCGGTGTCGCTGTCCTGTCCACCAGCCAGGGGCTCATGACCGACCGCGAGGCGCGCAAGCGCAAGGTCGGCGGCGAAGTCCTGTGCTTCGTCTGGTGACCACGGTCCGAAAGTAGGAAACGAACATGTCACGAATCGGCAAGGCCCCGATAAACATCCCGAGCGGCGTCGAGATCTCGATCGCCGGCCGCACCGTCACCGTCAAGGGCCCGAAGGGCACGTTGTCGCGTGACATCCCCGGCGACATCGTGGTTCGCAAGGAGGACAACACCCTCCTCGTCGAGCGCCCGAACGACGAGCGCAACAACCGCTCGCTGCACGGTCTCTCGCGCACCCTGGTCAACAACCTGGTCGTGGGCGTCACGGAGGGCGTCACCAAGGAGCTCGAGATCGTCGGCGTCGGCTACCGCGCCGAGGCACAGGGCCAGAACCTGCGTCTCGCCCTCGGGTTCTCGCACCCTGTCATCGTCCCCGCGCCCGACGGCATCTCGTTCGAGATCCCGGCACAGACCCGCGTGATCGTGAAGGGCATCGACAAGGAGTTGGTCGGCCAGGTGGCCGCCAACATCCGTTCCATCCGCAAGCCCGAGCCTTACAAGGGCAAGGGTGTGCGCTATCTCAACGAGCGCGTCCTCCGCAAGGCCGGCAAGACCGGCAAGAAGTGACCTGGTAGGCATCAAATGGCAAACATCGCAAAAATCCGCCGTGAGTCCCGGCTCCGTCGCCACCGTCGCGTGCGCAAGAAGATCCACGGCACCGCGGAGCGCCCGCGTCTGGCCGTGCACCGCACGAACAAGCACTTCAGCCTCCAGCTGATCAACGACGACCTGGGCCACACCATCGCCGCCGCGTCATCCGTGGAGGCTGACCTCCGCGGTGCGAGCGGTTCCACCGTCGAGGCAGCGAAGAAGGTCGGCCAGATGGCTGCCCAGCGCGCCAAGGCAGCCGGCGTCACCGCCGTCGTTTTCGACCGTGGCGGCTACGCCTACCACGGCCGCGTCGCAGCGGCAGCCGAGGCTGCCCGTGAAGCAGGACTGGAGTTCTGATGAGCAACACCTACAACACCCCCGCCGCACCCGAGCCTGGCGCGCTGCGCGAGTCGCGCGTCATCCACATCAACCGTGTCGCGAAGGTCGTGAAGGGCGGACGCCGCTTCTCGTTCACTGCGCTCGTGGTGGTCGGTGACGGCAACGGCCGCGTCGGTCTCGGCTACGGCAAGGCCAAGGAAGTCCCGCTGGCGATCCAGAAGGGGACCGAAGAGGCAAAGAGGAACCTGTTCGAGGTCGCACTCGCGGGCAGCACCATCACGCACCCGATCCTCGGCATCTCCGGTGCCGGTCGGGTCCTGCTGAAGCCCGCCGCCCCCGGTACCGGTGTCATCGCCGGTGGCGCGGCACGCATCATCCTCGAGGAGGCAGGCATCCACGACGTGCTCGCCAAATCCCTCGGTTCGGCCAATGCGATCAACGTGGCGCGCGCGACCATCAAGGGACTGCAGGACCTGCAGCGTCCCGACGTGGTGGCCAAGCGCCGCGGTCTCCCGGCTGACTCGTTCGTGCCGAAGGGGATGCTGAAGGCGTACACCGACCGCAAGAAGGCGATCGCAGCAGGCGAGGTTCACTGACCATGGCAAAGACACTCACAGTCACGCTCAAGCGCTCGAAGATCGGGTCAAAGCCGAAGACACAGGGAACCCTGCGTGCGCTCGGCCTGTCGAAGATCGGCGACACCAACACGCTGCCTGACCGCCCGGAGATCCGTGGCATGATCGCGCGCGTCCCGCACCTCATCGAAGTCCAGGAGAACAACTGACCATGCGCATTGACGAACTCGCACCCGCACCCGGGTCCAAGAAGCGCCGCAAGCGCGTCGGCCGAGGCATCGGCGGTCGCGGTGGCAAGACCGCCGGCGCGGGCACCAAGGGCCAGCAGTCCCGCGGCCGCGGCAAGGTCGCGCGCGGCTTCGAGGGTGGCCAGATGCCCCTCAAGCAGCGCGTGCCGAAGCTGAAGGGCTTCAACAACCCGTTCCGCGTGGAGTACTACGCGGTGAACCTGGACGCGCTCGAGGAGCTCGGCGCATCCGAGGTCACCCCCGAGATCCTCGTCGCGAAGGGCGTGGCCCACAAGGGCACGTTCGTGAAGATCCTCGGCCGCGGCACACTGACCAAGGCAGTGAACGTGTCGGCGCACGCCGTCTCGAAGTCAGCGGAACAGGCCATCACGGCCGCAGGCGGAACCGTCACGTTGCTGCCGCTCCCGTTCAAGATCCGCCCGGCCGCCAAGGGCAACCAGTTCACCAACCGCTAGTCCGCCGGACCGCCGCCCCGTGCGGCGCCCGAAAGCCCAGCAGCCCGAAACCACGCAGTCCCAGACAAGGAGAAGACATTGTTCTCTCGCCTGATGAACATCTTCAAGGTGGAGGATCTCCGCAGGAAGGTGCTGTTCACCGTCCTGATGATCGCCGTGTACCGGTTCGGCTCGGCCCTGCGGGTTCCCGGCGTGGATCCGGCCGCGGTGGCGCAGCTGAAGGAGGCCGCCAAGTCGCAGGGAGCTCTCGGCTTCCTCAACTTGTTCTCCGGCGGTGCGTTCGGTTCGTTCTCCATCTTCGCCCTCGGCATCATGCCCTACATCACCTCGAGCATCATCATGCAGGTGCTGAACGTGGTCATCCCGAAGCTGCAGGAATGGCAGGAGATGGGGGCGGTCGGCCAGCGCAAGATCACCCAGACCACCCGCTACGTGGCTGTCGTGATCGCGTTGCTCCAGGGTGCCGGCCTCACCTTCATCTTCGGCCAGGGCAACGGTTCGGCCTTCTTCGGCGCCGCCGCACAGGCACCAGACGTGGTGCTGCTCGATCCGTTCATGCCGCGGGCACTCCTCGTCATCCCCACCCTCGTGGCAGGCACGGCACTGCTGATGTGGGTCGGTGAGCTCATCAGCCAGCGCGGCATCTCGAACGGCATGTCAGTGCTGATCTTCGCGTCGGTCGTCGCCGGTCTCCCGTACAGCTACTACTCCATCCTGCAGAGCAAGAAGTTCGTGGTGTTCGCAGTGCTCGTCGTCGTGTCCGTCGGCGTCCTCATCGCAGTCGTCAGGGTGGAACTGGGCCAGCGCCGGATCCCCGTGCAGTTCGCCAAGCGGGTGGTGGGCCGCCGCATGACCCAGGGCCAGAGCACGTACATCCCGCTCAAGGTGAACCAGGCCGGCATCGTGCCGATCATCTTCGCCTCGTCCGTTCTGCTCCTGCCGGTGCTGCTCTCGAACATCCTCGGCAGCGCCGAGGGCTGGCGCGGGTCCGTCGCCGGCTTCGTGAACGACTACCTGGTCAACAGCCAGAACCTCGTCTACATCGTGGCCTTCTCGCTGATGATCGTGATGTTCGCGTACTTCTACAACTCCATCGCCTTCGACCCGATCCGCCAGGCGGACCAGTTGCGCAAGCAGGGCGGGTTCATCCCGGGCATCAGACCAGGTCCGCAGACGGAGCGTTACCTCGCCAAGACCGTCAACCGGATCACACTCCCCGGTGCGCTGTTCGTGGCGACCATCGCGATCCTGCCGTACATCATCCTCTGGGTCGGTGACGTCCAGTCGTTCCCGTTCGCAGGCACCACCGTTCTCATCGCCGTCGGTGTCGCGCTCGAGTTGATGCGCCAGATCGACAGCCAGTTGATGCTGCGCAACTACGAGGGTTTCCTCAAGTAGGGATCCCCGGGGTTGGGCAGAGAGAGTCGACGATGATTCCCGGAGCGCGGGTCGTGCTGCTGGGCCGGCAGGGTTCCGGGAAGGGCACCCAGTGCACCCGGCTGTCACGACACTTCGTCGCGCCCCACATCTCCACTGGCGACATGCTGCGCGCCGCGGTGCGCGAGGGCACCGAGCTCGGCCGTCTCGCGAGAGAGATCATCGATGCCGGCGGTCTCGTCGGCGACGACATCATGGTCGGGATCGTGGACGAACGCCTGCAGCGCGATGATGCCCAGATCCGCGGCTACATCCTTGACGGTTTCCCCCGCACCGTTTTCCAGGCCGAGTCACTCGACCGCATCGCGGGGGACAAGCCCCTGCACGTGGCGATCGACCTGGATGTGCCCCGGGCCATGGTTCTCGACCGGCTGTCGCGTCGCCGCGTCTGCCGGGACTGCGGAACCAACTACCAGTCAACGGGGTCAGACCCCCGTCCCTGGCTGTGCGACACCTGCGGCGGGGACGTGGTGCAACGTGATGACGACACCCCCGAGGCCATCAACCGCCGCCTTGACCTGTATGAGTCCCAGACCCAGCCCCTCATCGAGTTCTACGGCCGGACCCGCCGTCTGGAGCGGGTCGACGGGGTGGGGACCCCCGATGAGGTCTTTGCCAGGCTGACCGGCACCATCGAAAAGCGCCGCTAGGTCCCCATTGGAGGCGCCCCGCTTGGGCGGTAGCCTTGCAACTTGTCCCCGTCGCAGGTCTGCTAGGGGCAAAACCTGTCCGTTACCAAAGAGGAGGGCCCCCTGGCCAAGCCAAAGGAAGATGCGATCGTGCTGGAAGGCACGATTCTTGAGTCCCTGCCGAACGCGATGTTCCGTGTGGAACTCGAGAACGGACACAAGGTGCTCGCGCACATCTCAGGCAAGATGCGCATGCACTACATCCGCATCCTGCCCGGCGACAAAGTCCAGGTGGAACTCACCCCCTACGACCTCACCCGCGGTCGTATCACATACCGCTTCAAGTGAGATCGACATGAAAGTACGCCCGAGCGTCAAGAAAATTTGTGAGAAGTGCAAGGTCATCCGTCGACACGGTCGCGTGATGGTCCTCTGCGAGAACCCCCGGCACAAGCAGCGCCAGGGCTGACCAGGAAACCAAGAGGACGAACAGACATGGCACGTATTTCCGGCGTCGACATCCCGCGCGAGAAGCGCCTCGAGATCTCGCTCACCTACATCTTCGGCATCGGCCGCTCGACCGCCCAGCGGATCTGCGCCGACACCAACCTCGACAAGAACACGCGCGTGCGCGACCTCACCGAGGACGAGATCAACCGCATCCGCGGGTGGGTCGACCAGAACGTGACCGTCGAGGGTGACCTGCGCCGTGACGTGCAGCAGGACATCAAGCGAAAGATCGAGATCGGCTGTCTCCAGGGCGTGCGGCACCGCAAGGGCCTGCCCGTGCGCGGCCAGCGCACGCACACCACCGCGCGCACCCGCAAGGGGCCGAAGAAGACGGTCGCGAACAAGAAGAAGGCAGTGAGGTAGTCGCGTCATGGCGAAGGCACAGGCAGGCGGACGTCGTCCGCGCAAGCGCGAGCGCAAGAATGTCACCACGGGAGTGGTGCACATCAAGAGCTCGTTCAACAACACGATCGTCTCGATCACCGACACCGAGGGCAACGTTCTCGCATGGGCATCGTCCGGCGGCGTCGGCTTCAAGGGCTCGCGCAAGTCGACCCCCTTCGCCGCGCAGCAGGCAGCCGAGAAGGCAGCCAAGGCCGCCATGGAGCACGGTCTCCGTCGCGCAGAGGTGCACGTGAAGGGTCCGGGCTCAGGTCGCGACACCGCACTGCGCTCCGTCCAGAACGTCGGCATCGAAGTGACCGGCATCAAGGACGTCACCCCCGTCCCTCACAACGGCTGCCGCCAGCCGAAGCGTCGTAGGAGCTAACTCATGGCCCGTTACACCGGACCCAAGGTGCGCATCTCGCGCCGCCTCAACACCAACATCTTCGAGAACGCCAAGGGCTCCAAGGCCCTCGACCGTCGTCCCTTCCCGCCGGGTGCACACGGCCGCACGCGCCGCCGCAACGCGGGCAGCGAGTACCTCGCCCAGCTGCAGGAGAAGCAGAAGGCCAAGTACATCTACGGCGTCCTCGAGCGCCAGTTCCGCAACACCTACGAGGAAGCGAACCGTCTTGCCGGTCCCACCGGCGAGAACCTGCTGCGCCTCCTCGAGCAGCGCCTCGACAATGTCGTCTTCCGCGCCGGTTGGGCCAGCACCCGGCCCCAGGCACGCCAGTTCGTCAGCCACGGCCTCATCCAGGTCGACGGCAAGCGCGTCAACATCGCTTCGTACCGCGTGAAGAAGGGTCAGGTCGTGTCGCTGTCGCCGAAGGCACAGAACCTCATCCAGATCCAGCACAACATCGACACCCTCGACCGTCCGCTCGTCGGCTGGCTCGAGGGTGGTTCAAACCAGGTCACCGTCCGTGAGCTCCCGCAGCGCGAGAACATTGACGTCCCCGTCCGCGAGCAGCTCATCGTCGAGCTCTACTCGAAGTAACCGCGAGAAACTTCCCCAAAGGAGAGCACCATGCTTGTCATTCAGCGCCCCACAGTCGAGGCTCTCGGCGAGGACCACCCGACCCGCCAGCGGTTCGCCGTCGGCCCGCTTGAGCCCGGTTTCGGCCACACCAGCGGCAACTCGATGCGTCGTGCCCTGCTGTCGTCCATCCCGGGTGCCGCGATCACCACGGTGAAGTTCGACAACGCCCAGCACGAGTTCACCACCATCACCGGCATGACCGAGGACATCACCGAGTTCATCATGAACCTGAAGGATGTCGTGGTGAGCAGCGAGAGTGACGAACCCGTCGTCATCCGCGTCGACGTGAAGGGCCCGAAGGGCCTGACCGCCGGTGACCTCGAGTTGCCGACCGGTGTCGAGATCCTCAACCCTGATCTTCACCTCGCCACGCTGAACTCCAGCGGTCACCTTGCGCTCGACATCACGATCGAGCGTGGTCGCGGGTACATGTCGACCGACCGCGACGCGGACAGCCGCATCATCGGTGTCATCCCGATCGACGCGATCTTCTCGCCCGTCCGTCGCGTGATGTTCGAGGTGGAGCCCACCCGCGTGGCCCAGAGCACCAACTTCGACCGTCTCGTCCTTGACATCGAGACCGACGGCTCCATCTCACCGCGCGAGGCACTCGCTTCGGCAGCCGCGACTCTGCGGTCGCTCGTCGATCTCATCGCAACGCTGTCCGAGGAGCCCCAGGCACTCGAGCTGAGTGAGCCCGTCGGGGCGAGCGTCGGCGTGCCGGACCTGGACCTGCCCATCGAGGATCTTGACCTGTCGGAGCGCCCGCGCAACTGCCTCAAGCGTGCACAGGTCAACACAATCGGCGAGCTCGTCCTCAAGTCCACCGACGACCTGCTGAACATCACCAACTTCGGCCAGAAGAGTCTGGACGAGATCCTCCAGAAGCTCGACGAGCGCGGCCTCAGCCTGCGCTCTTGATCCCGGACTGATCGAAGGAGAGACACCATGGCAACACCACGTCGCGCCCCCCGCTTCGGCGGCAGTGCCGCGCACCAGCGCCTGATGATGGCGAACCTGGCCGCGTCGCTCTTCGCCGCAGAGGGCATCGTCACCACCGAGGCGAAGGCGAAGGCCCTCCGTCCGGTGGCCGAGAAGCTCATCACCAAGGCCAAGAAGGCACGGCCCGACTCGCCGATGCGCATCCACCGGATCCGCCAGATCCAGGCCGTGCTCGGTGACAAGGAGATGACCACCAAGCTCGTCGATGAGGTTGCCCCGCGGTACCTCCAGCGAAGCGGCGGCTACACCCGCATCCTCAAGCTCGGCACCCGCCAGGGCGACGCCGCGCCGATGGCGCGGATCGAACTGGTCTGAGGCAACCGCCGGTGACCGCACCGGAAATCGCAGAACTCGACGGGCTCGCCACACGGCGAGCCCGTTTTGTTGTGGCCTACAACGGCGCGGCGTTCCATGGGTTCGCCGCCAATCACGGCGTGACGACCGTGGAGGGAGAACTGACCCGCGCGGTGTCGACCGTGGTGCGGGTGCCGGTGGAGTTCTCCGTTGCGGGTCGCACCGATGCCGGGGTTCACGCCCGCGCCCAGGTCATCAGTTGCGATCTCCCGGGTACCACCGATCTCGACGCGTTGACGAACAGTGTGAACGCACTGTGCCGGCCCCACATCGCCATCCGTGACGCGCAGTGGGCAGAGCCCGGGTTCGACGCGCGTTTCTCCGCCACGTGGCGTCACTACAGGTACGTGGTGCTGAACACCGCGACCCCCGACCCGATGCTCCTCGACCGGGCATGGCACGTGCGCGAATCGTTGTCCCTGCCGCTCATGAACCTGGCGTGCGACGGCCTGATGGGGGAGCAGGACTTCACGAGTTTCTGCCGTCGCCCCGACACCCCCGGGGGTGCGGAGCCAGCGAGCATGAAGAGGTACCTGATGTCCGCGCGGTGGAAAGACAACGGTGACGGGTGCCTCGAGTTCGACATCCGTGCGAACGCTTTCTGCCACCAGATGGTTCGCTCCATCACTGGTTTCCTCGTGGAGGTCGGCCTCCGTCGCCGGCCCGCCTCCGACACGCGGGGGGTCATCCTCGGCCGCGACCGTCGTCTCGTCCCGCTCCTTGCCCCTCCGCAGGGTCTCACCCTGTGGAAAGTGGGTTATGACGGGGTCCGCGTCCATCCCTGAAGAAGCGATTTTGGCCTCGTTCCCCGTTGTGAGGCGGTGCCGGGGCCTCGTATCCTTCACTGTCCCCGTGTGACGGGGCGGCGGGTCGGTTGGCGACCCCCACAAAGGAAAGTCTCATGGGTACCTACTCACCGAAAGCAAGCGAGATCCAGCGCGCCTGGCACGTCGTCGACGCAGAGGGCATGGTCCTCGGGCGTCTCTGCACCGAGGTCGCCCGCATCCTGCGCGGCAAGCACAAGCCGGTCTTTGCCCCCCACATGGACATGGGTGACCATGTCATCATCATCAACGCCTCCAAGATCGTCATGACCAGGGGCAAGGCCGAGAAGAGCATGGTGTACACCTACTCCGGCTATCCGGGCGGCCTGAAGAGCGAGACCTACCAGAACCTGCTCAACCGCAAGCCCGCCGATGCGATTGCACGCTCGGTCGCCGGCATGCTCCCGAAGGGCCCGCTCGGCCGCCAGATGATCAAGAAGCTGAACGTGTACGCAGGTGCCGAGCACCCGCACGCGGCACAGAAGCCCGTCGTCCTCGACCTCAGTGCCGCCAAGGCCCGCTGAGCACCGCCGCAGAAGGAATCCACATGGCAAACACACCTCTCACCCAGACCACCGGCCGCCGCAAGGAGGCAGTCGCCCGCGCCGCGCTGCGTGCCGGCAGCGGCACCATCACCGTGAACGGCAAGCCCCTCGAGGCCTACTTCCCGACCGCGACCCAGCGGATGGTCGTCACCGAGGCGCTCCGCGTGACCTCACTCGAGACCGCGTACGACGTCAGTGCCAACATCTTCGGCGGTGGTGTCACCGGCCAGGCCGGTGCACTGCGCATGGCAATCGCCCGCTCCCTCGTGGAGCTCGACCCCGAGCTGCGTCCCGTCCTCAAGAAGGCCGGTCTCCTCACGCGCGATGCGCGCCGCAAGGAGACCAAGAAGTACGGCCTCAAGAAGGCGCGCAAGGCGCCGCAGTTCACCAAGCGTTGATGCTGGCCCTGCGCGCTGCGCAGGGATGTCACGATCATGCTCCACTTCGGCACTGACGGTGTCCGCGGGGTCGCCCTCGAGGAACTCACCGTGGAATCCGTGCGCGATCTCGCCCGTGCGGTCGCCCGCGTGCTCTCGCCCGCCTCGGTCGTCGTCGGCAGGGACACGCGCGAGAGCGGCGAGACACTGGAGCGTGCCGTCGTGGATGGTCTCGC
>SXGQ01172371.1_pt1 | contig 13019 bp, 6 predicted proteins | sample 3178371 | NCBI WGS metagenome assembly SXGQ01 (sample SAMN11356859, study PRJNA531348) | freshwater metagenome | isolation source: freshwater sample F1-20 | place: China: Fuxian Lake, Yuxi | collected 2017-12-25
CAGCGGTGATCTGGCCAGTGAAGAATCGCCCGAAGTGATGGGCTACCTCGATGACAGCACGATAGCCGGCGATATTCGCCATTGAAGAGAGCGCATCCATCTTTTGAGCGCGTGAGATACGCGGGACGCTGTCCATGGCAAGAACCGTGAGTCGGCGCTCCGCCATCTGCTTCATGAGCTCAGGATTTTGCGCAGGCCAGATGAAGCTGATGAGCGTTGTGCCGGGACGCATGGCTGCGACTTCATCAGCCGAAGGAGCGCGGACTTTAAAGATAAGTTCCGACCCGGCGTAGAGATCCGTGGCATTGGCAGCAATGCTCGCGCCAGCTGCCACGAAGGCAGAGTCGCTGAAATTCGCTGCATCACCCGCACCGGATTCGATCCGAACCGAGAATCCGAGCTTGATGAGCTTCTCGACCACCTCAGGAGCGGCTGCGACTCGTTTCTCGCCGGCAAAAGTCTCCCGTGGAACGCCTATGGTCAGGGGCATAGCAACCTCAACATTAATGTCAGCAGGGCAGGACGCCCGGGGGCCGAATGATACTCGAAAGCCCTGCCTTTATAAGGTCACGGCTAACAAGGTTGCTTGCCGGATGGCCCGCTTGGCGTCGAGTTCGGCAGCTACGTCCGCGCCGCCGATCAAGTGAACTGGGACTTGGGCTGCCCGCAGGGGCGCCTCGAGCTCCCGACGAGGCTCTTGGCCGGTACACAGGATGATGCTGTCGACTTCGAGGGTGCGGGGTTGCCCGCCTTTTAAGATGTGTAAACCGCGATCATCGACGCCCAGGTATTGGACGCCCGCGATCATCTGTACCCGCTTCATTTTGAGCGCAGAGCGGTGGATCCAGCCGGTCGTTTTGCCGAGTCCCGCCCCGGGCTTGCTCGTTTTACGTTTCAACAAAAAGACCTCGCGTGACGGATGAGCCGGAGCAGGTGCAGCGAGTCCTCCACGCGCGACGGCGGGATCCGTAACACCCCACTCTTTCATCCAAAGATCACGGTCGAGTGCTGGAGAGGCGCCCTCGTGAGTGATGAAGGTAGCTACGTCGAATCCGATTCCACCGGCGCCCAAAATCGCGACTCGGCGACCTACTTCTCGGCGACCGGTCAGCACGTCGAGATAGCTCATGACCGACGCATGCGACTGTCCTGATATTCCTGGGTCGCGAGGTACAACGCCCGTCGCAATGACGACTTCATCAAACTTCGCGTCAATGATTTCTGACGCCGTCACGGTATGACCTAGCTTGAGCTCCACCTCAGTCTCGCGCAGTCGCTCGCCGAAATACCGCAGGGTCTGCTCGAACTCTTCTTTACCCGGCACGCGCTTGGCGAGGTTGAACTGCCCACCGATGCGCGAGTCAGCCTCGAACAGCGTGACATGGTGTCCTCGCTCGGCAAGCGTAGTAGAGGCCGCGAGGCCAGCCGGCCCCGCTCCTACTACCGCGATACGCTTGGTCACTCTTGCAGGACGAATGACGATCTCTGTTTCGTAGCCTGCGCGCGGATTGACGAGACAACTGGCGATCTGTTTCGAAAAGGTATGATCGAGACAAGCCTGATTACAGGCGATGCATGTATTGATGCTCGATGCACGGCCCTCGGTCGCTTTGCGAACGAAATCGGGGTCGGCAAGTAACGGTCGTGCCATCGACACGAGATCTGCATCACCCGCTGCAAGGATCTGCTCGGCAGTTTGCGGATCGTTGATGCGATTACTCGTGCAGATCGGAATCGAAATCTCGGTCTTCAATTTTTTGGCGAGCCAAGTGAAGGCGCCTCGCGGCACCGAAGTAGCGATGGTCGGGATTCGCGCTTCGTGCCAGCCGATACCTGAGTTGATCAACGTGGCGCCGCCCTGCTCAATGGCCTTGGCGAGCATCACCACCTCTTCCCAACTCTGTCCGTCCGGAATCAGGTCGATGAGTGATAAACGATAGATGAGAATGAAATCGGGTCCGACGGCCTCGCGTATCCGTCGTACGATCTCGACGGGCAGCTGCATACGATTTTTGTAGTCGCCGCCCCACTTGTCCTCGCGCCTATTAGTCGCTCGCACAAGAAACTCATTGATGAAATAACCCTCGGAGCCCATGACTTCGACGCCGTCATAACCGGCCTCTCGCGCCAATACGGCGCAGCGCACGTAGGCTCGAATCTGCCTCTCGACACCCGCCGTACTGAGGGCGCGAGGCGTGAAGGGGGTGATCGGCGACTTGATCCGCGACGGGGCAACGATCAGCGGGTGATAGCCATAACGGCCGGCATGAAGAATCTGTAACGCGATACGCCCGCCCTCGGTATGCACCGCATCAGTAATGAGCCGATGGCGATCGGCAGCTCGCCGCGTCGTCAGTCGAGAAGCGAAGGGCGCAACCCATCCCTCGATGTTGGGCGCGTATCCACCCGTCACGATGAGCCCAACACCTCCGCGAGCACGGGCAGCAAAGTATTCGGCGAGGCGCGGAAAATACTCTGTGCGATCTTCGAGGCCGGTATGCATGGAACCCATGAGCACACGGTTCGGCAAGGTGGTGAAACCGAGATTCAGCGGCGCGAGCAGATTTGGGTACATGGCATCGGATTGTGTCACAACACACCGTGGATTCGGCGCTACCTCTCTACGATTCGCGCATGAACTTGCTCCCTCGTTTTCGGAATTCCGCCCTAGTCACTCTGTCTCTCATCGCTCTCGCTGCATGCAGCAGCGGAAACAATGACGATCGCTTAGCCCCCATCGCCCCGAATAGTGGGTTCCTGACGGTGGCTCTGACGGATGCTCCGGTCGACGACGCAGCAGAGGTCATCGTTGTCTTCACCGGCATCGAGTTGCAACGCAGCGGAGGGAATTCGATCAGCATCGACTTTGACACCCCGCGCTCGATCGACCTCTTATCTTTCCGAGAAGGTAGGACTACCAATCTGGTCGAAGGGACCTCTTTGTTACCCGGCGACTATGATTGGATCCGACTGAGAGTTCGCGCGGAAGAGAATCTCCAGAACGGCTCCCGCATTCGGTTACGAGATGGTCGGCAGTTTCCCCTCTATATTCCGAGCGGCCTGGAATCGGGGCTGAAACTCAATCGTCGATTCCGAATTGCGCAGGGCGCGACGACACGTCTACTCATAGACTTCGATTTGAGGAAGTCGATCGTCGCTCCGCCGGGCCAAGGGCCAAACTGGATCCTCCGTCCCTCGTTACGACTCGTCGATCAGCTGGAAATCGGAAATCTCACCGGCACGGTAGATATTGCAGGTCTCGCTTCTGCTCAGCAACTGGCGTCGTCTCAGTGTCGTGCTGGACTTTATGTTTATCGAGGTCTTGATATCACGCCGGACGACATGGACGGGGATCAGGCGGATGGCGCTGATCCTGTTGCCTACCAGCCCTTGTCCCCGACGGTACCGGCTACGGCCGTGAACTACACCGTGCATTTCTTGGAAGCGGGTGACTACACCGTGGCGACGACATGTCAGTTCGACGTGGATGCCGATCCGTCGCGCAATGAATACGACCCCACGGCAACCGTAGCGCCCGGAGCGCTCCCGAGCATGCGATTCCTGCGAAAGAACGCGCGGATCCTGACGGGAACAACGACACGCACGGATTTCCCGTAACGCACCGCTCCCTCGCGCTCCGACGCGGGATATCATGCCCGACGGCATGACCTCGCCCCGTCACCCACAACTTTTCCTACACCTGTCGAACCGTCTCGAAGTTCTGGCAGATCGACTTGCGCATGATCTTGCCTCGACGACGGGCGATCCGATGGCGCTTCGTACCGTGGTCGTCTCGAGTGCCGAGACGAGTCGCTGGCTGTCGATGCAATTGGCGGACCGTCAGGGTCTTGCAATGGGTGTCAGGTATCCCTTCCTGCGTCGGGTGGTCGATGAGCTCACCACAGCGATGCTGGGTGGTCAGCGTCGTTACTCCGCGCTATTTGGCCGAGAGGCTATGGCTTGGTGGTTCTTCGACAAGCTACCCGAGTTCGTTACTCATGAAGACTTCGATCTCGTTCGCCACTACTTGCGAGATGGCTCTGCGCAGCGGCGTTTCGAACTTGCCAGGCGGATCGCTGATTTATTTGATCAATACCAGGTGTATCGGCCGCAGATGCTCAAGCAATGGGACATAGCCGACACGGAGGGCGGCTGGCAAGGGGTGTTATGGCGCGCGTTACGCCGCGACCTCGTAGGGCAGGAGTCTTTCGTCGATCTTCATCATGCGCTCAGCGATCAAGACGATGACTCGGTAGTAGCCTCTCGCTTGCCGGCCTCGCTCGCGATCTTCAGTCTGAATACGATCCCGCCCGCATTTCTCGATGTACTCCGAAAAGCGTCGGGGCATCTCAGAATAGACCTCTACTTACTCACTCCGACCGATGAGTACTGGAGCGATCTCCTTACCAAGAAGCAGCAACTAAAGACGAAGATCGACGCCGACGACGTACCCGGCAATCCTCTCGGAATCTCTCTTGGGAAGCTGGGCCGCGATCTGCTCGACCAACTGATCAATCGGGAAGCCCAACAAGAGAGTGAACACTTCGACCACCCGACACGACCGACGTTGCTGGGTCAACTTCAAGAAGACTTGCGGAGCCTGAGGGATCGCAGCACAGGACCCACAAAAGACTCTGTTTCGGAAGACGACACCTCCATCGAGATTCATTCTTGTCACGGACCGATGCGCGAAGTAGAGGTGCTTCACGATTATCTGCTCGGACTCTTTCAGGACGATGCCACGCTCAAGACGCGTGACATCATCGTCATGGCGCCGAATATCGATGCCTATACGCCTTACATTTCTGCGGTATTCGGCGCGCCAGAAAGCGAGTTCTCGCAAATACCGTACTCGTTGGCAGATCAGTCCGCTCGTTCCGGATTCGGAACCGCCGACGCCTTTCTGAAACTTCTCGCTCTCGGATTATCGCGCTTCGAGTCCACCCGGGTTCTAGGTCTACTCGAAACTGAGGTATTCAGGCGTTGCTTCAGACTGGACGGTGGCGACTTGGAGCAGATTCGTGTCTGGATCAAAGAATGTGGCACCGTCTGGGGACTCGATGCCGAGCACCGCGCAAGCCTCGGCTTTGGCGACAGCGACGATTTTACTTGGGTACGACTGGAAGCCACGCTTTTAGACGGCTACGCCCTCAATGGCGAAGGCTCGAGGCTACTCAATGGCATCCTGCCCTACTCCGATCTTGAGGGAGATCATCTCGATACGCTCGAGCGATTTTTATCGGCGTTCGATGCGCTCCGTTATACGGCAAAGCAACTTCGCGGTAACCGGACACGCTCAGCATGGGCAGAAGCTCTTCGGCGGATATTGCTGAAGCTGAAGGTCGATGATCATCTTCCAGCGGCCGAGGTCCGATCGATTCGAGACATTCTGAGCGAGCTCGAGCAAAGCGAGAGGTCGGAGTCGTCCGAGGAAATCACGGCCGACGTGATCACTGAATTTCTCGATTTACGACTGCGTGAAACACCCGTCTCGGGTGGTTTTCTCGATGGTCGCGTAACGTTCTGTTCGATGAAACCGATGAGAGCGATCCCCGCGAGAGTGATCGCTTTGCTCGGTATTAACGAAGCGGACTTCCCACGGCAAACTGTACGCCCGACCTTCGACTTCATCTCGATGGATCCCGCTCGGGGTGACCGATCGCTGCGTGATGACGATCGCTATCTATTTCTGGAGAGCTTGCTCAGCGCGAGAGATCGTCTGTTCATCAGCCATGTTGGCCAATCGTTTCACGATCCGAGAACGTCGCCGCCTTCGAGCGTCGTGATCGAATTGATTGATTATCTTTCTAAAGGCTTCGTGTTACCCAAGTCGGTCTCGGAACGGCTCAATATCCAACACCGCCTGCAAGCCTTCAGTCGCCACTACTTCGAGCTCGGCAGTCCGCGCAGTTTTTCGCAAGCCAACGCGGAAGCGGCAGCGACTCTGGCCCATAAGTCTCCCAAGGCGTACGAACTATTCACAACACCGCTCGGGGAGCCCGATCTCGACGCGCGCCGACTGACACCGAGTCGTCTCTGCGAGTTTTTCGTCAATCCTGCGCGTCAGCTCTGTGAGCAGCGGCTGGGTATTCGGCTGGAACGCGAACAGGACGGACTGCCCACTCACGAACCGATCGATCTCGATGCATTGGCTAGTTATCAACTTCAGCAGACGCTCGTCGAGTCGATACTTAGCGACGACGATCGCCCCGTCTGGGACGCTGCTCGTGCACGCGGACGTCTACCGACGAGTCCGTTTGGCGATATTGCGCAAGAGGTCATCGAGCAAAAAGTAGAGCGCTTTGTCGAGTCGGTGCGCACGCAGATCGGTCAACACACACGCGAACATCGAATCATCCGATGGGAGAACGCTACTTGGACGATCGATGGTCGTATCGACGGACTCTACGGCGATCAGCTGTTGTGCGCGCGGTGTGCCGCACTTAAAGCCAAGGACCTCGTCGCGGCATGGATCGAACACCTCTTGGTGAACCTCGCCTCAACTGGAACGACGACTCGGCTCGTTGATCGGGATGGGGCGTTATACGTCTTCCATGCACCGTCAAAGATAGAGACCACGAGAAACCTGGTTGAAGATTTACTGGCACGGTATTGGTCAGGGCTCACGCAGCCGCTCAACTTTTTTCCGCAAACCTCACTGGCCTATGCCGAAGCGGCGCTCAAGGCGGGAGAGCGTGACCGCTGGAGCGAAGATGGGCTGCGCGCAGCGCTTCGAGCCTGGCAGCCGAATGATTTCTCCAACTCAGCGAAAGACAGCGAAGACCCCTGGAACGCGCTGGTCTATGGCGACCGCCTGCCGTTCGACGACCGATTCCGCGATAGCGCGATCGCATTTTTTGAGCCGCTCATCGCGCATATGGAAGGTGACCTTCCATGAGCGCCCCGACCCCATTCCGCCTACAGTCGACACCGCTTGATGCGGGCGTCACGCTTCTTGAAGCCAGTGCCGGCACGGGCAAGACATTCACCATCGCCGGAATCGTCACGCGGCTGATCGCGCTCAACGACTTGCCGATCAGAGAGATTCTGATCGTCACCTTTACCGAAGCGGCAACGCGCGAACTTCGCGATCGAATTCGGAGAAGACTCGCGCTCGTCTCGAAAGAGCTAGCCGATAGGACGAGATCCGACCCCGTCATCGAAGCCCTGCGGAATTCGGGAGTCGAGATCGAGCTTCTTCGTCGACGTCTCGACCTTGCCCTCGCCTCGTTCGACGAATCGTCGATCTCGACCATCCACGGCTTTTGCCAACGCATTCTTCGTGACCACGCGTTCGAGGGTGACGCGCCATTCGAGGCAGAGATTCTCACCGAGACCTCTGATCTTTTCGTCAATCTTGCTCACGATTTTTGGCACCACACCCTGCGCCCCACATCGACACTCCTGGCTGCAGCGGTTGAGCAACAAGGTCTAAGCCCGGAGTATTTGGCTGAGCTACTCGTGCGCCTGTCGCGCTACCCGACGCTCACCGTACTTCCCTCCGTAATAAAGCCTTTCGATCAGACGAGTACAGCAATCGAGAGGGCTTTCGAAGCAGTCATCAACGCGTGGAAAACAGAAGGCTCGCGCCTCTGCGCGCTAATCGCCTCTCACAAGTCGATCAGCAAAAATAAGAAAGATGGTTTTTCGGAGCATCGCCTCGCCGCGTTCCAAAATGCGCTCGATCGCTCGATACGCGGCGGCTTCGTCACCGAAGCCTCACTCGAGGCGATCGACGCATTCTCCGAAGAGGCGATCGACGAGCAACGACTCACCAGCAAAACCGCTCTAAGCAATCCCTTTCCGCATGATGCGTTCTTTTCGTTATGCAGCCGTTTCGTTTCAGCCAGAAAGGAATGGATCGCATCGCTCAGGGCCGAATGGTTCAGGTTTGCGAAGTCCGAGCTGCCGAAGATCAAGGCTGCGCGTCGCATCATCACCTTTGATGACATGCTGACGTTGACACATTCGGCTTTGCGAGGCCCGCATAGCGCTACACTGATCGCCGCAGTTCGCAAGCAGTATCGGGCAGCCCTCATCGATGAGTTTCAGGATACTGACCCGCTGCAGTACGAGATCTTCAGGCGTTTTTTCGGCACGCCTCCTCACCGGCTCATGCTGATCGGTGACCCTAAGCAGTCAATCTACGGATTTCGCGGCGCAGATCTCTTCACTTATCTCGAAGCCCGAAAAGATGCCGAGCGCACCTCACAACCTCGCGTTCATACACTCGATACCAACTATCGGTCGGCTTCGAATCTTGTCGCAGCGGTCAATGACCTCGTCAGTTTGAAATCTGGCTGCTTTTTGCAGCATGGCATGACCTTCACCCCCGCCGCAGCGGACGGCAAGGCTGCAGAGAAAGCGCCATTACGAAGCGCTGATCGTCGTTCAGGGCCGCCTATGGTGTTGATCGAGGCGGCCATCGAGGGTCGCGACGACCAAGTCACCGAACTTCGGCACCGAATCGCCACAGACATCGCCACTGAGATCTCGAGGCTGCTCAAAAGTCATTACCTCGGAGACCGACCCGTCTCGGCTGCAGATATCGCGATACTCGTGCGCTCACATCGTGAAGCCGCCTTGATCGAGGACGTTCTACGTAGCGCGAAGATTCAGGCGGTCAGACACAACGACGCCAGCGTTTTTCACACTGTAGAAGCTCAAGAGCTACTGCGAGTACTCAGTGCTGTGCTCGAGCCAGCGAATGAACGCGCTGTTCGTGCCGCGCTCGCCACCACGTGGCTTGCGCTCTCGGCATCGGATATCGCTCGACTCGAGGACGATGCGGTCGCATTAGTGTATTGGCTCAATCTTTTCTCGGAATTGCGTCAGCGGTGGATCACGCGTGGATTCTCGACCATGTTCCGCCACTTACTCATCGTCGAGCATGGGCGAAGGAAATTGGCGGAGCAGGTCGGAGGCGAACGCAAGCTCACCAACCTGCTGCAGCTTGGAGAGCTTGCGCAGCACGCCGAGCAGCAACTCCGGTTGTCTCCAGTCGGCGTGATCGACTGGATACGCGAGCAACGGCGCAGCGAGAAAACGACCTCCGACGAACACGTGCAACGCCTCGAGAAGGATGACGATGCCGTCAAGATCGTCACGATCAACAACTCGAAAGGGCTCGAGTATCCGATCGTCTTCTGCCCCTCTCATTGGGCCGACAAAAAAGCCAAAGAGATTCTTTTTCATGACCCGAGTCACGACTCGCAACTGACGCTTGATTTGTCTGAGCCGCCCATCAATGAACATGTTGCTCTCGCGGCACGCGAGGCACTCGCCGAAGAGGTGCGGCTGTTCTACGTGGCCGTCACTCGGGCCGTGCATCGCTGTTATCTCTACGTGCCCCAACGCAAAGACCCGAGCAAAACCGCGCTCGGCGTCGTGCTCGGTAACGATCTACGAGTAGCCTGCCAAACGCTCGCAGACACCGCCCCGTCACGCTTCGAACTTCGTTCGTTACATCCGGTGCAGGAGCAATTGGCCGAGGTCAAGCCTGACGAGTATCCCGCGTTAGTCGCACGCGCACTCCGACGCAGGCCGAGCAGTGAGCGAATGATCGGCAGTTTCAGTCAGTGGGTTGCCGGTATCGCCGAAGAGGCGCCCCAGGATCATGACGAGACCGGAGAACGTGGCGTTACCAGGGACGACATTTTGGTCGATACGACTCCCCTCGCCCGGCTGCCTCGGGGTTCAGCAACGGGTATCGCCTTACACGCCGTGTTGGAGCATGCGGATTTTCAGCGCCTCGAGTCGCTCGCCCCCCTGGTGGAACAGCACTTCGCCTCGATGATTGCGGATGCCGAGGTGCTCGATATCGTGACGCAACATCTGAGCGCGATGATGTCTCATCCGTTACGCGCGGCAGCACATCAGCTGCAACTGAAAGACGTTGCGCTCACCGATCGACTGAATGAGGTCGAGTTTTACTATCCGATCAAACGATTTGATCCCAAGGCGCTCTCATCGGCTACCGCAATCAATTCGAGCCGATTCCAATTCAGTCCCGTTGACGGATTTCTACGCGGGTTCATGGATCTCGTGTTTCGGCATGACGGTCGGTATTACCTCCTCGATTGGAAATCGAATTGGCTCGGGCCGAAGAGCAGCGCCTATTCTCGAGATCGCCTCGATCAGGCGATGAACCAGAGTCTTTACCCATTACAGTCCTGGCTCTATGCATTAGCCCTCGATCGCTTCCTCGCACAGCGAGTTCCCGAGTATCAATACGAACGTGACTTCGGCGGAATTTTCTACATATTCGTACGAGGCCTCGACGCGAAAAATCCCGAATATGGCGTGCACTTTTCGAAGCCCGAGCCGGCGTTCATTAATAAGCTGGGTGATGCGCTCCTGCGACCAGGAGCGGCGCGATGAAAGTCCCGACGCTCAATGCCTTTCTCGAACATGAGGCGTTCAATACGCTCGATCGCCACTTCGCGACTCGAATTTCGAATAACGCAAAGTCGGGCTCAAGGCTCGCAGGTCATGCCGCCGCAGTCGCGAGCGCGATGCTCCGACGCGGACACCTCTGTGCACGTCTCGACGAGCGCCCCGATTTCGGTAATGAGCTCCCTCCTGTCATGGAGCGCTGGCCGAGTCTCGAACAATGGAGAGCCGATCTCGAGGCGAGTGGGCTCGTAGCGCTCGATAGCGCAGATTTCCTTCCCCTAGTGCTCGATTCCCAAGGACGTCTCTACCTACATCGATACTTCGAATATGAACGACGCCTCGCAGACGCCTTGCGGGCGCGTGTTGCAAACGGTCGTTTTAAGGTAATCGTCGGCGGACCTGGCACCGGTAAAACAACGCGCATCCTCGAGGAGCTCGCAACGCTGCAACGTCGATCACCGCCGCTGCGTGTCGCCCTCGTCGCGCCGACCGGGAAAGCGGCAAAGCGAATGGAGGACAGCGTTCGCTCCGGCGCTCCCGAGCTACCAAAGACGGCCTCGACCTTGCACCGACTGCTCGGCACCCGCAGAGACTCGGCCTTCTTCAGACATCATGCAGGCAATCCGCTGAACGAAGATGTCGTGATCGTCGATGAAGCCTCGATGGTCGATCTGCCCCTGATGGCCAAGCTGCTCGACGCGCTCAAGCCCTCTGCAGAACTTATTCTGGTCGGTGATCCGGATCAATTGGCCTCTGTAGAGGCGGGCGCAGTACTCGCCGATATTGCGGAGGCTGCCGCTCTCGCCCGTAACGCCGCGACACCGCTTGGTATGTCGATGGTCACGCTTAAAACTCAGTATCGGTATGGTGCCGAGAGCGGTATCGGGCAGTTGTGCGAAGCCATCCGGGTTGGCGATGGGGATCGCGTCATCGACCTGCTCACCCACTCGCGACACAACGATATCCGTTTGCGCACGCTACCTTCGAGGGACACCCTCGAAGCAGAACTTAAGCGCACACCTGCGATCTCAGATCTTCGCGATGCGCTCACGCTGGATGAGCCTGGCGAAATCTTGTCGGCGCTGGGGCGCAGTCGTGTGCTCTGCCCCACCCGCCAAGGCCCCTACGGATTGGAATCCATCAATACGCTGATCGAAGATCAGCTCGCGAGCGCTCGCCGAACGAGGCCAGTCGTGCTCACCCGAAACGATCATGCGCTGCAACTCTTCAATGGTGACAGCGGATTGATCATGGACGTCGTTCAGAATGGCGAGTCGTGGGCGTGGTTTCAGGGGCCAGAAGGATCAGCTCGAAAGTTTCCAACGGTGCGACTGCCCTCGCACGAGACGGCCTATGCCATGACGGTTCATCGAAGCCAGGGGTCGGAGTTCGATCGAGTGCTCATCATTTTGCCGAGCGGGAAAAACGCTGTCGTCACTCGAGAGCTGCTCTACACGGCGGTGAGCCGCGCCCGGCGCGAGGTCGAAATCTGGAGTGACCCTCAGACGCTTCGCGAGGCCTGCTCACGAAAAGTGACGAGGCATTCAGGCCTTATCGATCGCTTGCGTTAGTCCTTCGCCCACAATCGTGCTGCGCCACGCACGCCCGAAGAGTCTCCCCATCGAGCTTGCAAGATCCGCGTGGTCCAGGCATCTGAAAACACATGTCGTCTGATCAACGAAGGCAATCGGTCGTACAACTCGTCGACATTGGCCATGCCGCCACCCAAGACGATGGCATCAGGATCAAAAATATTCACGACAGCGGCAAGTGAACGCGCCAGTCGATCGATATAACGCTCGAACGCGGCGACAGTATCAGGCTCTCCGCGACGAGACGCAGCAATGATCTCTTCCCCGGTCGCTCGAACACCGGCGGCTTCAAAAAAATCTCGCTGTAGACCAGAGCCGGATATCCAAACCTCCTGACATCCGATCTGACCGCACCAGCAACGGGGTGCGCCCTTCACTTCATCTACGGAAGGCCAAGGCAAGGGGTTGTGTCCCCACTCGCCTGCGATGCCATTGGCCCCATGAATCAATTTTCCGTCGACGACGAGACCCCCGCCGCATCCCGTGCCGAGAATCACGGCGAATACGGAATGTGCGCCGGCGGCTGCGCCATCAATGGCCTCGGACAGTGCAAGACAATTGGCGTCGTTGCTGAGGCGCACACGCTTTCCTAGCGCACGCTCAAGATCTTGCGCGAACGGCTTACCGTTCAAATAAATCGTATTAGAGTTTCGCAGCAACCCGGTTTTGGGGGAGATCGAACCCGGTGCGCCGATACCGAGACGATCCACTTCAACCGTTTCGCTCTCGATAGCACGAACCAGATCGCGCACCGTGTTGAGCGCAGAGTCGTAGTCGCCAGGCGTTGGCAGGCGCTTGCGAACGATCGGGGTGCCCGCCGCATCGAGCGCTGCCGCTTCGATCTTGGTACCCCCGAAATCGACACCCACCATGATTGACGCTCCGGTCATGGCGCTATTACACCCGCATCGAGAGGCTCGGCGCAAAAAAAACGGCGACGCTTTCGCGCCGCCGTCTTTTTCCGGCGTTACCGAACTGGAGAGATCAGAGCCGGTCGAGGGTCATCACTTTGTTCCAGGCGTTGACGAAGTC
>SXGQ01535840.1_pt1 | contig 13019 bp, 8 predicted proteins | sample 3178371 | NCBI WGS metagenome assembly SXGQ01 (sample SAMN11356859, study PRJNA531348) | freshwater metagenome | isolation source: freshwater sample F1-20 | place: China: Fuxian Lake, Yuxi | collected 2017-12-25
TGGCGCATCCTCACCGCCAATCGCACCCGCTGCGCCGCCCCGGTGCCGCAGACCGGCCTCGTCGTCTACGCCGCTGGTCAGTACGCCGGCGACTATCGAGCGGTGGCCGAGCGCCTCTTCCGGCTAGACCGCGGCCCTGCGATTGTATCGGTCGCGCCCGGCAGTGCGGCCGCGCGCGCCGGTCTCGCGCCGGGCGATGTCCTCGTCACCATCGACGGGGTGCCGTTGCCGCCCACGACCGCCGAATCGGCCAGCTTCGCTCCGGTGCAGCTTGTCCACGACCGCCTCCAGGCGGCGCTGGCGACCGCGCCCGCCGACCTCGTCGTCGAGCGTGGCGGGGCGCGGCGGACGGTGGCGCTCGCCGCCGACCTCGGCTGCCCGTCGTTCGTCCAGCTCGTCCCGTCGAAGAAGCGCAACGCCTCTGCCGACGGCGACACGGTCACCATCTCGTCGCGCGTCGCCGAGTACGCGCGAGGCGACGACGAACTCGCGACCCCGATCGCGCACGAGCTCGCGCACAACATCCTCGGCCATCGCCGCGCCCTTGTCCGGGACGGCGTGTCGAAGGGCGTCTTCGCCGGTCTCGGCGCCAACGGCAGCCGCTTGCGGGCGACAGAGGACGAAGCCGATCTCGTTGGCGTGGAACTCATGGCGGCCGCCGGTTACGATCCGAATGCCGCCGTCCGCTTCTGGAACCGATTCGGTCCGGCCTCCTCACAACTGATCGGCGACGGCACTCATCGCGGCTGGCGCCAACGGGTCGCCGCGATCGCCGCCAAGGTGGCCGCGATCGGGCGTGACAATCCGGCCGCAGGGGTTCCCAAATGAGATCGTGCCGCTATGCAGCAGGAACCTTCGGGCGATCGGCTCATTGGGGCGTTGCCGCGTAACCGATCGTGACTGTTGCTCTTTTGGCGCACAGTTCTTCGAAGGCGAGTGGTCAGGTTGCCGTCACTGTGCTGCTGTGCGAAGGGCCGGATGCCTGCCTGCGATTGTTGAAGGGAGTTTCCATGAACGTATTCAAGAAAGTCATGACGAGCGCGGCTGCGATGTCGCTCGCCGTCGTGCCGGTCGCGGCCCACGCCGCGGACGCCAGCAAGCTGTCGGTCGCGTCGAGCGCGCGTGTCGCCAAGTCGACCAAGGCCGGTGACGAGCTCGCCGGTGGCGGCGGTTTCGTCGTCGCGGGTCTCGCGGCGATCGCGGTCATCGTCGGCATCATCATCGTCGCCGACAACGACGACGAGCCGAACAGCCCGTAACCAGCGGGCCGTCTCGGACGGTTTTTGGGAAGGGCGCTGCCGGCGACGGCGGCGCCCTTCTTCGTGTCGAGCACGGTGGATAATGTGGGCTAGCGTCGATCATTGTTCCATGTTAGCAATTCTTCGCTTCCGCCATCTCGGCGCTAGAGGGGAGTGACGATGATCCTGAAGAAGGTAATGACGAGCGTTGCGGCGATGTCGCTCGCGGTCGTCCCGGTCGCGGCGCACGCGGCGGACGCGAGCAAGCTATCGGTGACGCAGAACGCGCGCGTCGCCAAGGCGACCAAGGCCGGCGACCAGCTGGCCGGTGGCGGCGGCTTCGTCGTCGCGGCAATCGCCGCGATCGCGGTGATCGTCGGCATCATCATCGTCGCCAACGAGGACGACGAGCCCAACAGCCCCTGATGGCGGGTCGATCCTCGTAGGACGTTGCGGGTGCGGGGCTTCGGATCCCGCACCTCGTGCGACTTCGCCTTCGACAGCTCTGGATTTAGCCGATCGGTCATGCTATCGGCGTCGTGGTTTTGCCATCACGGCATGAGAGAGAAGGGGAGTTTCCGATGATGATCCTGAAGAAGGTCATGACCAGCGTCGCGGCGATGTCGCTCGCGGTTGTGCCCGTCGCGGCCCACGCCGCCGACGCGAGCAAGCTGTCGATCGTGCAGAACGCCCGTGTCGCCAAGTCGACCAAGGCCGGCGACCAGCTGGCCGGTGGCGGCGGCTTCGTCGTCGCGGCGATCGCCGCGATCGCGGTGATCGTCGGCATCATCATCGTCGCCAACGAGGACGACGACGCGGACAGCAACTGAGCTGATCGGCCGTTGAACGATCGGGGCGTCGCCATCGCTGGCGGCGCCCTTTTCGTATGCGCACGATGAGGGACGTCGCCAGACCCACGCCGCGCGACCGGCTTTGCGTTCCCCGCCTCACGCGGTAGGGCGGGCCGATGGACCAGCGTCACCGCCGCCTCCGATCGCCGATGGGGTCGATCGGGCACCCGATCGTCACCCTCGTCGTCCTCCTCGCCGTCGTCGCGCTCGCCGGCGGCAGTTCGCGCGCCGATTCGCTCGGGCAGGTGATCGTCCGCGCCGCGTCGGTGATCGCGCTGCTCTTCTGGACCTTCGCGCCGCCGCCGCCGTCGGTCGAGCGGCTGCGTCCCGGCTTCCTCTTCCTTTCCGTCGTGGCGGTCGTCGCCGCGATCCAGCTGGTCCCGCTACCGCCGGCGGTCTGGACGGCGCTGCCCGGGCGCGACTTCTACGCGGCAAGTTCGACCGCGATCGGCCAGCCGCTGCCGTGGCGGCCGATCGCGCTAGTGCCGAGCCGCGGCGCCAGCGCGCTGTTCGCGCTGCTCGTCCCGCTCGCCGTCCTCGTCGGGCTGGCGCGCTGCGCCTCCCGTGAACGCGCCGGGCTGTTGATCGTGCTCGCGGCGCTCTCGCTGGTCAGTGCCGTCCTTGGCCTGGCGCAGCTATCGCTCGGCAGCGAGAGCAGCCTGCGCTGGTACGAGTACAGCAGCAACAGCTCGGCGGTCGGCTTCTTCGCCAACCGCAACCACCAGGCGTTGCTGCTCGCGGTCGCGCTGCCGGCGCTCGCCGCCTGGGCGGTCACGCCGGAGCGGCGTCCCGATCGCCGCCGCCTCCGCCGCTACACCGCGATCGGTCTCGGCGCCTTCTTCATCCTCATGCTGCCGACCACCGGCTCGCGCTCGGGCCTCGCGGTCGCCGCGATCGGCCTCGTCGCGGCCGCCGCGATCGCCGCGCCCGCAATCCGGCAGGCGCTCCGCGGCATGCGCAGCGCCCGCCGTCGCCGACTCTACGCGATCGCCGCCGGCGCGCTGGTCGCCTTCATCGCGGTGCTTGTCTTCTTCGGCCGCAACGAGGCGTTCGTCCGCCTTCGCGATCTCGACGCCACCGGCGACCTGCGCGCTCGCGCGCTGCCCGTCGTGATCCAGATGGCGCGCGACGCCTTTCCGATCGGTACCGGCCTCGGGTCGTTCGAGACCGTCTACCGCCGTTTCGAACCGTTCGACCAGCTCTCCTACACCTACCTCAACCAGGCGCATAACGATCTCCTCCAGGTCGTCGTCGAGGCAGGAGTGCTGGGGGGGCTGCTGCTCGTCGCCTTCGTCGGCTGGTGGGCATGGGCGAGCTGGCGCGCCTGGCGCGAGTCCCCGACGGCGCAGTCGCTCGCCGCGCGCGCGGGATCGGCGGTGGTGCTGATGATCCTCGCCGCCAGCGTCACCGACTATCCCGTGCGTACGCCCTTGATCATGGCGGTGCTGACGATCGCCTGCGCGTGGCTCCTGACCCCGCGGGCGATCACGCGCGAGACGATCGGGAAGGATCCCGCACGGGACCAATCCTGATCAATCCTTTACCCTTTGCCCCGGCGGCTGTATGTCGCCGATCACAGGGAACCCTTTCCGATATTGGATGTGTAGATGCTACGACCGCTGTTGCCGGTCCTTCTCGGTGCGCTGCTGTTGTCGGCGTGCGGCGGTGGTCCTCCGCTGGAAAGCACCCCCAACCTGACCGTTACGCGCGACACCTCGTTGCCGGTGCCGACGCGCCGCGACTTGATCGCGCCCGACCGACAGAGCTTCATCGGCCCGCTGGACACCATCGCGGTTGACGTCTTCGGCGTGCCCGAACTGACCCGCGATGTCCCCGTTGATAGCAGTGGCCGCCTGTCGCTGCCGCTCGCCGGCCAGTTCGACGTCAACGGCAAGACGGCCGCCGAACTCGCGACCGAGATCGCCGGGCGTCTGCGCGGCCGCTACGTCCGTGATCCGCAAGTCAACGTCCTGATCCGCGCCGGCGTCAGCCAGAACGTCACCGTCGACGGCTCGGTCGAGAACCCCGGCGTCTACCCGGTCAGCAACCAGACAACGCTCCTGCGCGCGCTCGCGCAGAGCGGAGGCCTGACCGAATTCGCGAAGATCGACGACGTCGTCATTCTGCGCACCGTCAACAACCAGCGCATCGCCGGCCTCTACAACGTCGGCCAGATCCGCCGCGGCGCCTACGCCGATCCGGCGATCTTCCCCAACGATCTGGTGATCGTCGGCGATTCGGCGACGCGTCGCCGCTTCCGCGACTTCCTCCAGGTGGCGCCGCTGCTCAGTGCGCCGCTCATCGCCGTGCTCCAGTGATCGAGACGACCTGCCATGAACACGCTTGATCCCCTGCTGCGCCGCGAGGCGGTGTCCGCGATGAACTCGGCGCAGGTGCGCGCGCCCGCCGAGCCGGAGCAGGTGCCTTTCCTGCGCTACATGATGCGGCTCGTCTTCCGCTGGAAGAAGGTGCTCGCGGCGATCGTCGGCGGCTGCCTTCTCATCGGCCTGATCATCACCTTGCTGATGACGCCGATGTACACCGCGACGACGACGCTCGAGATCGCGCGCGAGGGCGACCGCATCGTGAACATTCAGGGCGTCAAGGGCGACACGACCGACGCCGACCAAGAATTCTACCAGACGCAGTACGGCCTCCTGAAGTCGCGCTCGCTCGCCGAGCGCATCGCCGCGCAGCTCAAGCTCGTCGACGATCCCAGCTTCTTCGAGATGTTCGACGTCAAGACGGAAGGCGCGATCTTCCAGCGCGACCGCAACGGCCGCCTGACCGCCAACGGCCGCGACGAGCGCCTCCGCATCGCCGGGGGGCTGCTCCTCGCCAACGTCGAGGTCGAGCCGCTCCGCTCGTCGCAGCTCGCGGACGTCAGCGTCACCAGCCCCGACGCCGCGCTGTCGCAGCGCGTCGCCAACGCCTGGTCGACCAACTTCATCGAGCAGACGCTCCAGCGCCGCTACCAGGCGAACTCCTACGCTCGTCAGTTCCTCGAGAGCCGCCTCGCGCAGCTCCGTCAGCGCGTCGAGCAGTCGGAGCGCGCCGCGGTGGCCTACGCGTCCAACCAGCGGATCATCAACATCCCGGCCGCCGGCGGCGGTGAGCGCTCGATCGTCGGCTCGGATTTGGAGGCCCTCAACACGGATCTCGCGCAGGCGACCGCCGACCGCGTCAAGGCGGAGGCGCGCTTCCGCGCCTCAGGTGGCCGCGGCAGCCAGGCGACCGAGGCACTCGGCAATTCGGCGATCAACACGCTTCGTACCCGCCGCGCCGAACTCGCCGCCGACTATTCCAGGATGATGATCCAATTCGAGCCGGACTATCCGCCCGCCAAGGCGCTGCGGACCCAGCTCGAGGCGATCGATCGCAGCCTCGCGGGCGAGGAAGGCCGCGTCTCCGGCTCGCTCGATCTCGCCTACCGCGAGGCGGTCGGTCGCGAGCAGGGTCTACAGACCCGCGTCGACCAGCTGAAGAACGACATCCTCGACCTGCGCCGCCGCAACATCCAGTACGGCATCTACCAGCGCGAGGCGGACACCAACCGCCAGCTCTACGACGCGCTGCTGCAACGCTACAAGGAGATCGGCATCGCCGGCGGCGTCGGCGTCAACAACGTCGCGATCGTCGATCCGGCGGACCTGCCGACGCGTCCGTCGAGCCCGCGCCTCGTGCTCAACATGCTGCTGGCGCTCGTCGCCGGCTGCGCGCTCGGCGCCATCGCCGCCTTCCTGCTAGAGCAGGCCGACGAAGCCGTCGCCGATCCGGCGGAGGTCGAGCGGATGGTCGGCCTGCCGCTGCTCGGCAGCGTCCCCAAGCTGCTCCATCGCACCCCGTCGGAGGCGCTGGCGGATCGCAAGTCGGATCTGGTCGACGCCTATTTGGCGGTGCAGACCAACCTGTCCTTCTCGACCGAGCGCGGCGTGCCCGCGTCGCTGGCGATCACCAGCACCCGCCCCGCCGAGGGCAAGTCGACCACCGCGCTCGCGCTCGCGACCTCGCTCGCGCGCGCGCAACGCAAGGTCGTGCTGCTCGACGGCGACATGCGTTCGCCGTCGGTCCACCACCTGATCCACACCGATCACAAGCGGGGCCTCAGCAACTTTCTGTCGGGCGACGACGAGATCGACGGCCTGCTTCACCGCGTCGACGAGTTCGGGCTCCACGCGATCACCGCCGGCCCGATCCCGCCCAACGCCGCCGAGCTGCTGACCAGCGATCGCCTGTCGCTGCTGATCGGCGAACTGCTCCGTCGCTTCGACCACGTCGTCATCGATTCGCCGCCGGTGATGGGCCTCGCCGACGCGCCGCTGATCGGTAGCCGCGTCGAGGGCGTGATCTACGCCGTCGAATCGCACGGCATCCGCGCCAGCCTCGTGCGCACCGCGCTCAACCGCCTCGCCAGCGCCAACGCGCGCGTGCTCGGTGCCGTCCTCACCAAGTTCGAGGCGCGCCGCGGCGGGATGAGCTACGGCTACGAATACGGCTACAGCTACGGGCAGGGCGAGCAGCGGGCAAGCGCGTGACGGGTACGACGACCGGGCGCCGTCGCTGGCTGATCGGCGTCGCGGCCGTGGCGACGCTCGCCACCGGCGCGCTCGCCGTCCGCAACTCCTTCTCGCTGACGATGACGCGCGGCAATCCGGTGCTCGCCGCGCGCGTCGACTCGTCGAACGGCGCGGCGCGAGGGCAAGCGGCGCTCGCCCTGATCCAGGCCGACCAGAGTGCGCAGGGCCGTGCCGCTGCGCTCGCCGAGGCACGCGCCGCCGTTGCGCGTGACGCGACCAGCGCGGCCGGCCTGTCAGTCGTCGGTCTCGCGTCTCAGACGCGCGCCGGATCGTTGCCCGCCTTCACCCAGTCACAGGCGCTGTCACGTCGCGGTCTCCCCGCCCAGCTCTGGCTGATCGAGGACGCGGTCACGCGCGACGACGTCGCGGAGGCGCTGCGCCACTACGACATCGCGCTGCGCACCTCGCGGAGCGCGCCGTCGCTGCTCTTCCCCGTCCTGATCGGCGCCATCTCCGATCGATCGTTGCTACCCGAGATCGCCCGGACGCTGGCGACGCGGCCGCGCTGGGGCGGGCTGTACCTGCAGCAGCTCGCGCAAAGCGGGACGGACCTTCCGCCGATCGCCACGCTGTTCCAGATGCTCAACCGCCGTGGCGTCGAGCCCGGCATTTCGGCGAGCGCGACGCTCTACCAGCGCCTCGTCGACGCCGGTCTGATCGACGCCGCCTGGGCGCTCTATCGCTCGCGCGTGCCGGCCGCGCAGCGGGGCGGCATCCGCAACAACGCCTTCACCCAGTCGCCCGGCACGCCGTCGCCGTTCGATTGGAACATGGCCGACGACATCCAGGTCACCGCACGGATCGAGACGGGGACGCCCACCGGCCGCCTGGTCTTCTCGGGTGCATCGGGGGAGGGGGGCGACGCCGCCCGTCAGCTGCTGCTGCTCGCGCCGGGCCGTCACCGCTTCCGCGTCGAGATCGGCAGCCTCCACGCGCCCGACGACGCGCGCCCGTCACTGCGGCTCGTCTGCACGCCGGGCGGCGCCGAGATCGCACGCCACTCGCTTCCCAACGCCGATGAACGACCGGTGGTCACCGCCTTCGAGGTCGTCGTGCCCGCGGGGTGCGCTGCGCAGCAGCTGATCCTCGGCATCCAGGCGCCGACCTCGATGGACGCCGTCGAGGGCGCGCTGACCCGCATCTCGGTCGATTAGGCCCGCGCCGCCCCGGCGCGGGCCGTCCTCACGGCTGCATCGTCGCCGCGTCGAGCGTCACCGGATAGGTCAGCGTCCGGTCGGTCGCGTCGCGCGCCACCGCCACCGTGTATCGTCCCCCTGCGATCCGCCACCCGGGCAGCCGCGTGTCGTAGTCGGCGACGATCCGCGGCTCGGCGGTCAGCGTCACGCGCTTGGTCTCGCCGGGCTTCAGCTCGACCCGCGCGAACGCGGCCAGCCGCATCGGCGCGCCGCTGCCCTCGCGGCCCACGTAGACCTGCGGCACGTCGGCCCCCGCGCGCCGCCCGGTGTTGGTCACGTCCACCGTCACCGTCAGCGCCTTGCCCCCCGTCACCACCGGGTTTCGGAAGGCGAACTGCGTGTAGGAGAGCCCGTGTCCGAATGCGTACAGCGGCCGTTGGCGACGCTTCTCGTACCAGCGGTAACCGACGTCGGCCCCCTCCTGATACTCGACCGTCCAGCTCGGCACGAGCGTCTTGGCGCCGACCGGCGGGTTGGACGCGTCGGATAATGCCTTCGGCCCGAGATTCTCCAATCCGACCGGCGACGGCCGCGGCGGCTGGTCGGCGGAGGCGGGGAAGGTGATCGGCAGTCGGCCCGACGGATTGACCTTGCCGAACAGCACGTTGGCGATCGCCTCGCCGCCACGCTGGCCGGGGTACCAGGCCTCGACGATCGCGGGCACGCGGTCGGCCCACGGCATCAGCACCGGCCCCCCGGTCTCCAGCACCACGGCGGTCTTGGGCTGCGCGGCCGCGACCGCCTCGATCAGCGCGTCCTGGCCATAGGGGAGCCGCAGGTCCGGCGCGTCGGCCGCCTCGGTCGTCCACTGCGTCGCGAACACCAGCGCCAGGTCGGCGTCGCGCGCAGCCGCCGCCGCCGCCGCCGCGTCGCGCCCGTCGACGAAGGTCACTCGCGCGCCCTTCGCCAACCGCCGGATCGCGGCGAGCGGCGACGAGCCGTGGTACGTCACCCGCACGAACGACGCCGCCGGATGTTCGGGCGATAGCGGGATTTCGAGCGCGATGCCGCCGGTCGACCGCACCTGGCTCGATCCGCCCCCCGACAGCACGCCGATGTCCGCACGCCCGCCGATCACGACGATCCGCTTGGCGGTGGCGGCGACGGGCAGCACGTCGCGCTCGTTCTTGAGCAGCACGATCCCGGCCTCCGTCGCTTTCTGCGCGACGCCCGCGTGCGCGGCGACCGGCAGCGGCTGCGCCTTGGCGGGCACCGGCGTGTCGAACGCGCGCGTCTCGATCAGCCCGGTCAGGTAACGCGCGACCATGTCGTCGAGGCGCGCCGCCGACACCTCGCCCGCCGCCAGCGCCTGCCGCAGGCCCGCGTCGAAGAAGTCGGGCCGCTGGTTGAGTTCCTGTCCCGAATCCTGGTCCAGCCCCGCGTTCGCCGCCTTCGCCGACGAGTGCGTCGCGCCCCAGTCGCTCATCACCCAGCCGGGATAGCCCCAGTCGCGCTTGAGCACGTCGGTGAGGAGGAAGCGGTTCTCGCACGCCCAGTCGCCGCCGACCTTGTTGTACGCGCACATGACCGATCCCGGCCGCCCGCGCTCGATCGCCAGCTGGAAAGCGAGGAGGTCGCTCATCCGCAGGTCGGCCTCGCCGATCCGCGCGTCGATCACCGCGCGTCCCGTCTCCTGCGGGTTGAGCGCGAAATGCTTGACCGTCGACACGATCCGGTTCGACTGGACGCCCGCGATATGCTCGCCCGCAATTCGGCCCGCGAGCATTACGTTGAACCGCTTCGCGCGAGCCTCCGCGCCGATCATCCTGCCGCCGTCGTACGCCATCGCCGGTGAGAAGCTGGCGGCGGTGGCGAGGCCGGAGGGGAGGGCGGTCGCGGTATCGCCCTTCCTCTGCTCGATCTGGTTGGCGACGCCCAGCGACGCGTCGGTCTCGCGGACCAGCGGCACGCCCAGCCGAGGCACACCGTCGATGTGTCCGGCCGAGGGAATCAGCTCGTTCGCGGTCTTTCCCTTGGCCATCGGCGGAAACAGCCCGTGGACGAGCCGGATCTTCTCGTCCTGCGTCATCCGCGCGACGATCGCGTCGGCGCGCGCGCGGGCGGGCGAGGTGGCGGCGCGTCGCTCCTGCGCGGGCGCGGCGGTGGTGGCGAGCGCGGTGGCGCCGAGCAGCAGGACGGCGAAGCGGCTGGTCATGTGATCCTCCCCGACCGCTCCCACGCGGCCATTGTGGCCGGGCTGCCACATCCTGTGAGCATTCACAACCGGCGGCGCGAGTCTGCGTCACATCAATGTCACCGAACTTGACACGTTCCGCACGCGGTACGAATGAACGTTATCAATGACCGGCGCGCCATCGGTAGCGTCGCCGTGTGTGCAGGGGAGAAATGGGATGCCGAGCTTCAACGCGCGCGCGCTGTCGCGGCTGGTGTTGGGGGCCTCCGCCCTCGCGATCGGTGCCACGCCGGCCTGGGCGCAGGACGCTAACGCAACGCTCGGCACCACCGGCCCGTCCGAAATCCCCGCGACCCAACCGCAGACCGATCCCGCCGAGACCGCCAGCGACGATATCGTCGTCACCGGCATTCGCGCCTCGCTTCGCGCCTCCGCCGACATCAAGCGGGACGGGCAGGGCATCGTCGACGCCATCTCCGCCGAGGACATCGGCAAGTTCCCCGACACCAACCTCGCCGAGTCGCTGCAGCGAATCACGGGCGTGTCGATCGACCGGTCGAACGGCGAAGGCTCGTTCGTCACCGTCCGCGGCCTCGGCCCCGAGTACAACCTCGTCGTCCTCAACGGCCGTCAGCTGCCGACCTCCACGATCGGCGACGGCAACAGCGCGCCGACCAGCCGTGCCTTCGACTTCGCCAATCTGGCGTCGGAAGGCATCGCCGCGCTCGAGGTCTACAAGTCCGGCCGCGCCACCGTGCCGTCTGGCGGCATCGGCTCGACCATCAACATCCGCACGCCGCGCCCACTCGACAAGGCCGGCACCCGCGGCTCGCTCGCCGTCCGCGGCGTGATCGACACGTCGCAGAACGGCAAGAACGACGTCACGCCCGAGGTGTCGGGCATCTTCTCGACCACCTTCGCCGACGACCGGATCGGCGTGCTCGTGACCGGCACCTATCAGAAGCGCAACGCGTCGGTGAACCAGGCCAACGTCGGCTACCGCGACGGGTATCTCGGCTCGGAGAACAACTGGGGTTCGCTCGCGCAGCCGGGCACGACCGGCGCGCGCAACATCACCAACCGTCCCGATCCAACCGACGTCTACGAGGTGCCACAGAACGCCTCCTACGACGTCAACAACATCCGCCGCGAGCGCATCAACGGCCAGCTCGTCCTCCAAGCGCGGCCGACCGACGCGCTCACCGCGACGGTCGACTACACGTACTCGCGCAACGAGGTGACGAACCGCAACAATAACGTCGGCATCTGGTTCAACCACGGCGACACCTCGTCGGCTTGGACCGACGGACCGGTCGCCGGCCCGATCTTCTACACCGAGCGCTTCGCCATCCCGTCGTTGAGCACTCCCGGCGTGACGGCGGAGGACATCAACAGCTCGCTCAAGGACCTCTCCTACTCGAGCGCGCTAACCGCCTCGCGGACGGAGAACAAGTCGCTCGGCGGCAACCTGACGTGGGAAGCGCCCGGCGGCGTCACCGTCGGTCTCGACGCGCATCACTCCACCGCCGAGTCGAAGCCGACCAACAAGTATGGCAATTCTAATTCGGTCGGCACCGCGATCTTCGGCGTCGCCAATCAGACGATCAACTTCGAAAACGACCTGCCGGTCATCTCCTACGCGATGCAGCCGGGGATCAACGCGCTCAACGCGGCGCTCATCACTCCCACCGGCAACGCCTTCCGCAACGCCTATTTCCGCAACCGGATCAACCAGGTGCAGCTGAAGGGCCATTACGACCACGACGGTAGCTTCCTCGATTCGATCGATTTCGGCGTCACCTACACCGACAATAAGGTCCGCTCGGCGTACGGCGTGCTCCAGAACGACACCTGGGGCGGCACCGGCGGCGGCACCATCGCGCAGCGTGCCGAGGCGGCGGCGCTGCTTCCCGACAACCTGTTCAGCCTCATCGACATTCCGGGCAAGTTCAAGGGCGTCAGCGGCGCCAACGATCCGGCGATCGCGCAGCAGTTCTTCGGCTATCGCTTCGAGGACGTCGTCAACCTGCTCGACCAGCGCTACGGCATCTGCGGCGGCGACGGCGATTGCCGCACGCCGTTCACGACCGATCGCCGCCTTCGCGAGAAGACGGTCGCGCCGTTCCTGCAGATCAACAACACCTTCGATCTCTTCGATCGGTCCGCGCACCTGATCGGCGGGCTCCGTTACGAGAACACCACGGTGCGCTCGTCGGCGCTGGTTCCGATTCCCAGCGGCACCCGGCAGAATTCCCAGAACGAGTTCAACGTCGTGCTGTCCGGCCAGAGCAGCTTCACGACCTTCTCGGGGTCGTACGACGAATGGCTGCCCTCGGTCGACTTCGACGTCGAGCCGCTCCGCAACGTCAAGCTGCGCGCCTCGTACAGCCACACCATCACGCGCGCCGACTACGGCTCGCTGCAGGGCGGCCTGACCGTCGATCTGCTCTTCCGTGCCGGCGGCAACGGCACCGGCAGTTCGGGCAACCCCAACCTGATCCCGTTCAAGTCGAAGAACATCGATCTGTCGGCGGAATGGTATTACTCGCCGGTCAGCTACATGTCGGTCGGCTACTTCCACAAGAACGTGTCGAACTACATCGGTCAGACACAGGTGCGGCAGCCCGCGTTCGACCTGACCGACCCGTCGAACGGTCCGCGCTATCGGGCGGCGATCGCCGCGCTGGCGGCGCAGGGGCGCGAGGCCAACTTCGCCAACATCCGTGACTTCATCGCGGGGGCGTTCCCAGGTACCGTACGTGACGGCACCATCCTCGGCACGGCGCAGGACGCGCCGGTCACCTTCGTGATTAGCCAGCCGTTCAACAGCGACGACACCGCGACGATCGACGGCTTCGAATTCAACATCCAGCACAGCTTCTGGGAAACCGGCTTCGGCACCCAACTCAACTACACGATCGTCAACGGCAACCGTCCGTACAACAACGCACTGCCCGCCAGCGTGTCTCAGTTCGCGATCAACGGCCTGTCCGACAGCGCCAACGCGACCGCCTACTACGACA
>SXGQ01682277.1_pt1 | contig 13019 bp, 8 predicted proteins | sample 3178371 | NCBI WGS metagenome assembly SXGQ01 (sample SAMN11356859, study PRJNA531348) | freshwater metagenome | isolation source: freshwater sample F1-20 | place: China: Fuxian Lake, Yuxi | collected 2017-12-25
GCCGGTGAGCCGACCTCCATGATCGAGTTGGTCGACGCGGCCGTGACCACCTCCGGGGACGCCTTTCAGGAGGTGGAGATCGACGGCGTGCGGTACAGCCACATCGTCGACCCCCGCACGGGCCTGGGGGTCGCCGGCCCCGCGGCCGTGACGGTGATCGCGGGCGACTGCACAACCGCCGATGCGCTCGCGACCGCTGCCAGCGTGCTCGGTCCCGGCGCGGGGGCCGCCCTCATCAACGCGTTCCCCGGATCGGCCGGCCGCTTTGTCTGGACGGCGAACGGGCGACTGCACGAGTCGACCACACCCGCCTGGCCTTCCCAGCCTTCCCAAGACCGCGGCCCTCGGTCGCGACTTTGACGATTGCCCCAAGTTTGCGGACTTTTCGGGCCGATAAGTCCGGTGCTGCCGCTGCGCCTGGGTGCATGCGGTGCGGGCACGGAGTCGGGGGGCACCGTGCCGGGAGAGGGCCGCGTTCGCGCGGCCGGCTCCCCCAAGGCGCAGCGGCGGCCTTTGCGACACCGTGACCACCAGCAACCCGGATCGACCCCCCGTGCCGCGTTTCGCCCGCACAATTTGGGCGGTTTTGACGAGCGTCTCGCTCCTCGCCGGCGGGTGCGCACCCCGGCAGCCGTTCTACTTTTTCGAGGACGGCGATCTGTCGCACTACGTGGGTGCGATCCAGAAGCTCGAATACCCGGACACCTGCCAGGAGCCGCTCGCGGAGGCCGCCGGCGCCGTCGAGCCGGTCACGCTCTCCAACCCGGGGTACGACTCCGTCTGGGAGCTCTCGCTCGAGGAGGCGATCCGCACGGCCCTGGAAAACGGCAAGGTCCTGCGGAACCTCGGCGGCCGGTTCGCCAGCTTCGGTGGGCCGCGTCCACAGACCGGCGAGCCGCCGGTCTCCCTGCTCACCAGCCCGCCTCAGACGCCGACCGTCTACGACCCGGCGATCACCGAGACCGAGCCCTTCCGCGGCGTGGAGAGCGCCCTGGCCCTGTTCGATGCCCAACTCTCCAGCTCGCTGACCTGGGAGCGGATCAACCGGCCGCAGAACTTCAACAGCGGCACGGGCGCCCAGATCTTTCCCCAGAACCTGCAGGGCGAGACCGGCAACTGGACGTCGGGCATCTCGAAGCGGACCGCCACGGGTGCCAGCTGGGGCTTCTCGAACCAGACGCTGTTCGACAACAACAACTCGCCGATCCGCGAGGTGCCCTCGACCTGGACCACGAACTACGACTTCACCTTCAGCCAGCCGCTCTTGCAGGGCGCCGGTGTCACCTACAACCGCATCGCGGGGCCCGACGCGTTCGACAACATCTACGGCCGACCGTTCTTCCGCGGCGTGCTGCTCGCCCGCGTCAACGCCGACATCGCCCTGGCCGACTTCGAGGCCGGCGTCCGCAACCTGGTGAGCGACACGGAGCAGTCCTACTGGGAACTGTACTTCTCCTACCGGAACCTCGAGGCCCGCAAGGCCGGCCGCGACAGCTCCCTGGAGGCCTGGCGGAAGGTGCACGCCCTGATGGTCGAGGGCTCGCGGGGCGGCGAGCGGGACAAGGAGGCCCAGGCCCGCGAGCAGTACTTCTTCTTCCGCAGCGAGGTCGAGCAGGCTCTCACCGACGTCTACCGCTGCGAAAACCGCCTGCGGTACATGATGGGCATCTCGGCCAGCGACGGCCGGCTGATCCGGCCCTCGGACGAGCCGACCACCGCCCGGCTCGCCTTCGACTGGCAGCAGTCGCTCGTCGAGGCCCTCTCCCGATCCGCCGAGCTGCGGAAGCAGAAGTGGGTGATCAGGCAGCGGGAACTCGAGCTCACGGCCGCCAAGAACCTGATCCTGCCGCGGCTCGACCTCGTCGGCCGCTGGCGGTTCTTGGGCATGGGGCAGGACCTGCTCAACCAGCGCTACGACCCCTACAACGCCGACAACGCCGATCCACTCGCCGGCACCGACGCCTACTCGACGCTCTTCAGCGGCCAGTTCCAGGAATGGCAGGCCGGCGCGCAGTTCCTCATGCCGCTCGGCTTCCGCCGCGAGCTGGCCACCGTGCGGCACCACCAGCTCCAGTTGGCCCGCGAGCGGGCCCGACTCCAGGACGAGGAACTCGAGGCCTCGCACGCCCTGGTCGAGGCGGTCCGCAACGTCGACACCAACTTCGCCCTGGCCCAGACGAACTTCAACCGCCGTGTGGCGGCCGAGCGGCAGGTCGACGCCGTGCAAGCCGCCTACGACGCCGGTCAGGTCACGCTCGACCAGTTGCTCGACGCCCAGCGGCGTCGGGCCGAGGCCGAGAGCTCCTACTATCGGGCCCTCGTCGACTACAACCGTTCGATCTCGCAACTGCATTACCGGAAGGGCTCGTTGCTGGAATACAACGGCGTCTTCCTGGCGGAGGGGCCCTGGCCCGGCAAGGCCTACTTCGACGCCCACCGCCGCGCCCGCCAGCGGGATGCGAGTTTGTATCTCGACTATGGCCACTCGCGACCGGGCGTCTTCAGCCGCGGCGCGATCACCCAGAACTTCGAGTCGATCGGCGCCGACGCCCGCGCCGTGCAGCTGCCGCCCCGCGACCCGGCCACCCGGGAGGACGAGCCGCAGCCGGCCACGGCGCCCGCCGACCGGCCCGCCGTGCCCGAACTGCTGCCCACTCCGGCTCCGGCCGGGGCTTGATCCAGCGGAGGCCGGCCAAGGAAACCGCGGCAGGATGCCGCAGGGTTTCCGTGAGTCTCGCCATGCCCCTGCCGCCCGCACCACCATCCGTCGGCCGCCCGGATGGCGGCCCGTCGAGTGCCGGCGGAGGCCGGCCAAGGAAACCGCGGCAGGATGCCGAGGGTTTCCGTGTCCTCAGAACCGCACAAACCGGCTGCCACCGGTGCTCGTGCGACTGACCTCGGACCCGAGGGCATCGAGTTCCACGAGGTCGCCTGGCTGCTCCTGCACCAGGGTGCGGCCGTCCGGCAGACGCTGCGCATCCAGGGGCACCCTGAAACCCTGCTTCTGCCACACGACGCGACCCGTACGATCGATCTCGCGGATGACGCCCGGTTTGCTCATCGCGACAAGCGTGTTGCCGCTGGGAAGTCGCTGGGCGGACTGCGGGTCCTCGATCCCCTCCGCGGCCCAGATCTCGTTGCCCGCGGCGTCGAGTTCGACGATGCGGTCGGCCCGATGGGCCGCGACCAACGTGGTGCCGTCGGGCAGGCGTCGCGCGTCGCACGGGCGACCCTCGACCCGCACGCTCCATGCCATCCTGCCCTCGGGATCGTACTCGGCGACGACGTTCGCATCCGACAGGGCCACGAGCGTGTTGCCGTTGTCGAGCCGGCGCACGCTCATCGGGCCGCCCGGCAGGTTCCGCACCCCCCACACCTCCTTGCCGCCCGCGTCATACTCCACGATGGCCTTGCCGGCGTGGTCGCCGATGAGGCGATGGCCCTCGGGCGTGATGTCGCACGCCCAGCCGGCCTGCGTCGCCGCCGTGAACACCTCCTTGCCAGCCTCGTCGAGTTCCACGGCGTCGTGCCGCGCGGGTCGGCAGACGAGTGTCCGACCGGTGATCGGCCGGCCGGCGGCCCATTCGGCTTCCCGCTGCTGCGGAAACCGAAGCTGGGCCGAGAGCCCTTCCTTCGCCACCCACTGCCGCCAGCTCTGCAACTGCTCGGGGCGGGCGGCCGGCTGATCATCCACGACGAGGGGCATCTCGGACTCCCACAGGCCGGTGATGTGGCGGAGTTGCGCGATGCTTCGTCGCCGCACCGCAGGGGACTGCGCGGCCAGCAGTGCGCCGAATTCTTCGAGACACCCACGGTCCCCGCGGCGGGCCAGGTCGGCAGCGCGGGCGAGTTCCTGAAACTCGCGCCGGATCTCGCGGGAACCGGCGACCAGCGCCTTCACCCGGGCCCGGATCCGCTCCAGGCCGCCCTCCGCCAGCGGCAGGACGTCGGCGATGCAACCCTCCCGATCGACGAGGAGGCAGGCCGGCATCGTGAACTCGCCCGACGCCGCGCGCAGCCGCACGCCGGGGTCAAGCGCGATCGACGGCCTGGGCTGCAGGTCGGCCACGGCCCGCTCCACCGCCGCGCGGTCTCCGCCGGCGACGACCGCCACGCAGCAGACACCTTCGGGCTCGAGCGGAGCCACCGCCTCGGCGAGACGCGGCAGCCGTTCGAGGCCAATGTGGTCGGAGACGTCGACAAGGCCGAGCACGCCGATCCGCCCCTCGAGACCGATGGCCGACAGATGATTGCGGCCGGCGGCGTCCGGCTCCATGAGCGGCAGCACGGGGATCGAGGCTGGAGGGCCGGCCTCCGGGCTCCCGGCCGCGGCCTGGTCAAGGGGCACGGCGACGGCCGCGCCCGGCTTTCGCGCGGCCCGGGGCTCGGCCGCGGGCCGAAGCTTCCACTGCGCGTAGGGCACTTTCCCGGGCACCGTCGTGGAGGCGGCCCGGCCAAGGTCGAGTTCGGCGCACGCGGCGAGGTCCACACCCACGGTGCCGAGCGGGCCGCTCGTGCCGACGATCCGGTCACCGGCGATGCGTTCACCCCGGAACGACAGCCGCCGACCATCGGTCATGGTGGCCCGGGCCGGAAGGCCCGCCCTGCCGGGAGGACTCATGACCGCCTTGATGGCCTCGGCCTCCGCTTCGTCGCCCTCGACCGAAAGCCAGATGATCCGCGTGACTTCGGCCCGCGGCAGTTCCTTCACCTTGCCGAGCAGGTCGATCCGGACCGACCGGTCATCCAGCGACACGAGCTTGCCGCGCAGGTAGTCGCCGCTGGGCAGCCGCAGAATGTGCGTGGGTGGATCGGCCTGCTGGGTCCGCGGCAGCGTGAGCAGCCGGCTGAGCTTCTCCCGCGGGATGTCCACGCCAGCCCCCGGCGCCAGTTCGACGGCCCGCAGGGCGACGGCCGGCACGGCCGTCTCGCCGCCAAGATCACTGCGAATGCGGATGCCCGTTGGGTCGGCGGAAACGACAACGCAGGTGATGGTATCGCCCGTCTTCAGGTGGACCGTCATCTGGCCGGGGGCTGCCGTGGGGCCGGCGGTGTCGCCCTGCGGCACGGTGTTCGCCGGCCGCGGGGGGGCGGACGGCGGGTCAGCACCGCGGGCGGCTTCGACCCCGCGGTAGGAAATCCGCAGCGCCGCATCCGCGCTGATCGGCGCCGGCTCGAGGGCGCCCAGCGGCTGCCAGGCGATGCCGCCGTCGGGGCCGCTGTTCGCGAGGCAGCCCAGCATCAGCCCCGTATCGGCCGTGAGTCGCCCAAGACGGCCGGGGAGCGGGCCGGGCTGCCGGCGCACCAGTGCTTCGATCTCGGCCAGCTGCCGGAACTCGCAGACGAGCGGGTCGAAGAGCGCGGGACAGTCCAGGCGGATCGTGTCGGCGGTGATCTCCGCGACCCGTCCCGACAGCCGCGTGCCGTTGTGAAAGGCGGCCATCACCGCGGCCAAGGGGGGGTCATCGCCGGCGGCCTCGACCACCGGAAACTCGATCATCGGCACATCTCCCGCCGCCACCTGTCGGGGCCCGCCGGGGCCGCGGAAGGTGAACGCGCCTCGGTCCTTGTCGAAGGACTCGAGCGTCGCTTCCGGCCCACCGAGGCCCCCGCTCGTCACCATCCGCGGCTCCGCATCTGTCCACGGCGTGACCCGCAGTCCGTCGATCCGCACATTCCCACCGCGAAGCAGGATGCCGAACCCGGTGCGACTGCCAGGGTTTTCCGGCGCGAGGGTCTCGTCGAACACCGTCTTGCCGGCCGACTCGCGTCCCGGCAGCACCACCGCCATCCGCCCGGCCTGCTGATCGATGAATACCCGCAGGTGCAGACCGCCCGCCCCGGATGGGATCGAACCGACGAGATCGAACTTCCCGGCCTTCCTCCCCTCGCGGACCGCCAGCAGGTCACCGGCCGTCATCTCGAAGCGATACCGCTCCGCACCGGCAGCGGTCTGACCGGCCCCGGCAGCCGCCTGGGAACGGCCTGCGTCGGTGGCGAAGGAGACCACGATCTCGGGCCGCTCGTCCCACGAGAGCACGAGATCGAAGCACGATCGCGCCGCGGCGGCCAGGTCACGGAACGCCTCGGCACCCGCCTGATCGCAGATCAGCCGGCCGGCCTGCTCCCGCCACGCCCGCGACTTGAGGTTCCACCCGGCGAGGCCGCCCGGCACGATCACCCGCCCGGCGGCCGAGTCTCGACCAATCCGCTCGACCGCGGCCCGCCGGATCCGCAGAACGCCGCCGGCCACGCCCGGTACGGCCAGGACGACACGCTCGGTATCGACCGCCTCGAGGTCGCCCGTCGCGAATCCCCCGCCACGGAGCGTCACGCGCCACGCCGTGGCCGGCGGTTCGGGAACCTCCTGCCTGGTGAATCTGAGCCGCTCGATCCTGTCCAGGTCGAACACGATCGGGGCGGAGAACAGCGGCGACTGCAAAACCCACGTCGTCACTGGGCCCGATCCGCCGGCCGGGGTCGGCAGGAGGCCGCCCCGCAGAAAGCCCCCGTCCGGCAGGTCGACGACGGCAGCGGTGCCCGCCGGCTCCCTGGCTTCCTCTGCGGGGACGCGGGTGGCGACGACGAGGACCGCCGCGACCAGAATCAAGGCGGACCGCCTGCCTCCGCGGATCATGGAGCCGCCTTTTCGAGGAGGCCCTGGGCCTCGATGAACGACCGCATCGCCTTGCCCTGGGCGGCGAACTGCGCAAGCATCTTTCCCTGCCGCTCGCTGACGCCCGCTCGTAGCCGCTCACCGTCGATGTCCGAGAGCACCATAAACACGAGCATCTGCTGCGCGTGCTGGTTCTGCCGCGACGCGAACCCCTCGAGCCGCAGGGGCGGCCGCCTGTCGAGCAGCAGTTTCTCCACGGCGTCGTATTGGACCTGGTCGAGGCCCAGGAGGTCGTTCAGTTTGAGCATCGCCGCCGCCACGAGCCCCTTCCACAGGGCTTCCCGGCGGGTGTCCGTCTCGGCCGTCAGCCGGGCGTACTGGGCCGGCTCGAGCGTCGTCGGCAGCACCTTCATGAACAGGGAATCGGCGTCGAGCAGGGTCTGCAGTCGCTCCCGACACCGCTGCACGTCCTGCTGGAACTGCTGCCACCGCCGCTGGCCATCCTGGTCGGCGAAGTTCACCTCGACACCCTGGTATTTCCTGCGCTCGGCGTCGATCTCCTCCGCCAGGCGGCGCATGTCCGACTCCATCGCCAAGCGGAGTTTGCGCCGCTGTGCTTCCGAGAGCCCGCAGGCGGCGTCGATCCTTGCGAGCCGGGCGTCGCCGAGCTTGCGGATCGTCGGCAGCGCGGGCGACTCCGTGGCCGCCGCGGCACCGTTCTCCGGCCGTGACGTTCCCGGAGCCGGCTGCCGCCGGCGGCCATGCGTCAGGCTGAAGCCGCCGCCCGTCTGCTGGAACACGTTGGTGTCGAAGTTCGCACCGAGGTCAATCCAGTTGGCCTGCTGCTGGTTGTTCCGCTGGGCCCCCTGTGGCACGTCATCCACGGCCCGATCGTCCTCCGCCCGGCCCACCACGCCCACCGTCACGAGGCAGGCGATCGCGCAGGTCCGCGTCAGGCGGCGGCAGGCCGCCGCCGCTCCCTCGCGGTCGATAGTCGGTCGTGACATCTTCATGGTGCCCACCATGGGTCGGGCTGGAGCGACTGGCCGTCGAAGTTCCAGCCGGTCTGACCTCCGAAGCGGCTCCAGCCGGCCTGCTGGCACCACTGCTTCCACTGCGTCCGCTGCCGGTCGTCGAGATGCGGGGTGATGCAGGCGTCGGCGAAGTCCGGGGCGGGGCGATGGTTGTTGATCATCATGCCGCCGTTGTCGTCGAGGTCGCGGATCCAGCCGGCCTGCCACCGTTTTTCGAGGTCGGCCTCAATCGCCTGTCGTTGGGCCGAGGAGAGTTCCAGTTCCTGGTCGAGTTTCACGATCATCAGCAGTCGCGCGGCCCGCTCGCGGCGGAGTTGCCGGGCCGCGTGCTCCCGCTCGAAGGCCGCGAATTCCTCCGGCTTGGCGTGCGGCTTCACGGCCGCTGCGACGGCCTCGTGGATCGACTCGCGCGGGTCGAATCGTGTCTTGCCGCGCTCGCCGAACTGCTGGGCCGCGAACCGCTTGGCCGATGACTGGACGGCCTCGCCACCGGCGGCGACGACCTGACGGCGGGCGGCGGGGGCGAGGCTGCCGCAGGTTCGCCGCACGAGCTCCAGTTCCGCCTGGAGCGGCGGCTGGAAGAACTGCTCCATCTGCTTGGCCTGCTGGGCGATCTGCTGCTCCCGCTGCCGGCGGGCCGCCGCCCGCGGGTCGGCTTCCGCCTCCGCGGCGGCCTTGCCCTCTGCCGCCGGCTGGGCCTGCGCCACGCCCTCGAGCAGCGCCTCCAGCAGCCGGCCGGCCGCCCGCACGCCGCCGGCGGCGTCTTCCTCGGCCCGGATGGCCGCGGACCCCGGCGCGACGGCCGCAGCGATCGCCCACAGGATCGTGAACCGGTGACCCTTCCGCATGGTTCGCATCTCCTTCCTCACCGCTCGTACACGGGGAGGAACTTGTAGTTGACGGCCAGCGCCAGCAGCGTCAGCGGCGTGTCGACTTCCGCGCCGTACGTCATCGCGAAGCTGCCGTCCTTCGCCTGCTGGGTCTTGAGCACCTTGACGAGCCCGGCGTTCCACTTCTCCCAGGCCGCCACGTCGCACTGGAAGAGCGCCTGGGCCCGGTAGTAATGCTCGTACGACGAGCCCTGGCCGCGCACGCCCATCTGCCGATTGCCGATCACCGCTCCCGCGGCGCTGGCCTTCTCCAGATACGCCTTGGCCGCCTTGTACTGCGGCAACGCCTGCCGGCGGGCGATCGAAAACACGAGGACGCCGATCGAGGTGGTGGCCTCGGTGCCGTTGCCCGCCCCGCCGGAGTAGCCGACGTTGCCATTGCCGCCGGTCATCGAGACGTAGTACTTGATCGCTCGGTCGATCGTCTCGTCGGGCACCTCGATGCCCGCGTTGCGGGCCGCGAGCAGGCCCATGAGCACGGCGCCGCTGACCGACGTGTCGGCCGAGGGCATCTCGGGCCCGTAGTGCCAGCCGCCGGTGGGATTCTTCTTGTTGGCTGTGACGGCCGCCCGCACCGCCAGCTCCAGGGCCTTGCCGATCGACCGCCCCTGACCGGCGCCCCCTTGCGCGCCCGGCTCCGTCCACAGGCCGCGGTCATCCACGACGCCATACGCCTCGGCCAGGCCGAGCATCGCGAACCCGTGGTGATACATGCTCGGGTTGCCCTCGCCGCCGATGTAGCCCACGCCGCCATCCTGGGCATTGATGAGCGACCGGATCGCGCGGCGGATCGGGCCGCGATACGGGCCGAAGTTCGGGTCCTCGCCGCTGGCCAAGAGCACCATCAGGGCCATGCCCGTCGGTGCCGGGTTGCCCTGCGGGCTCTTCCAGGCGCCCGACGCATCCTGGGTCTTGAGCAGGTACCGCAGGCCGGTGTCGTAGATCTCGCGGACGTCCCGCGGCACGGGGTCGCCGTACTTGACCAGCGGCCCCTCGGCGCGCGCTGCGACCGTGGCCACGAGCAGCACGAGTCCCGCCGACATCCACTTCATGGCCGCGGCCCTCAGCGTTCGTACACGGGAAGAAACTTGTAGTTCACGGCCAGCGAGAGCAGGTACAGCGCGGTCGTGACCGTGCCCTGCATGCCACCCATGCCACGACCGCCCGCCAGGCTGCCGTCCTTGCCCTGCATCGCCTTGAGCGACCGGACGAGCCCGGCATTCCACTTCTCCCAGGCGGCGACGTCGCCCTGGAAGAGCGCCTGCGCGCGGGAGTAATCGGTGTAGCCCGGGTAGCCGTCCATGCCGGCCTGCTGGCCGGCCGAGGCGAGGCTGCGGCCCACGAGGTACTTCAGCGATGCCTTGTACTGCGGCAGTTCCTGCCGCCGGGCGATCGCGTAGACGAGCACGCCGATGCTCGTCACGGCGTCGCTGCCGCCGCCGGCTCCGCCGGAATACCCCACCTGGCCGTTGCCGCCGGTCATCGACACGTAGTACTTGATCGCCCGATCGATCGTTTCGTCCGGCACCTCGATGCCCGCGTTGCGGGCCGCGAGCAGGCCCATGAGCACGGCGCCGCTGACCGACGTGTCGGCATCCTTGGCGTCGGGCCCGTACCGCCAGCCGCCGAGCGGGTTCTGCTTGGCGCTCGACACGGCCCGGCGAACCGCGAGTTCGAGCGCCTTGCCGATCGGCCGGCCCGCGCCCGGGACACCGCGCACGGCCCCGGGCTCGGTCCACAGCCCGCGGTCGTCGACCGCGCCGTAGGCCTCGGCCAGGGCCAGCATCGCGAAGCCGTGCTGGTACATGCTGTCGTGGCCGCCCCCGCGCTGGTCGCCGAAGAAGCCGGTGCCGCCATCCTGCTGGCCGATCATGTTCCGCAGGGCCTTGCGGATCGGCACACGGTAGGGGCCGTAGTTGGGGTCTTCGCCCGACGCCAGGAGCACCATCATCGCCATCCCGGTGACCCCGGCGCCGGCCTGGCCGTCCTTCCACGAGCCGTCGGCGTCCTGCGTCTTGAGCAGGTAGCGGATGCCGGCGTCGTAGATCTCGCGGACGTCGCGGGGCACCGGATCGCCGTACTTCACGAGTGGGCCCTCGGCGCGGCCGGGCCCGGCGGCCGCGGCAAGCGGCACGATCAGGCAGGCGACGATGGGCAAGCGATGCGTCATGGATCGGTCCACACCTTCGTCAGAAGACTCCGCCGCCCAGGCCCATGCCCTCGACGATTTCGCCTTCGTCCATCATCTCCTCGTGCGCCGCAAACAAGGCCACCACCTGCCGCTGCCGCGGATCGAGGATCGCGGCAAGCTTCGCGTCGCCCAAGGCCACGAGCCGGCGGGCCACGGACAGGGCGGCGGGCAATCCCGCCCGTGTTGGCGACTCGTCCTCCGCCGGCGGGACATCGGCCACGAGCAGCGCCGTCACGGCGTCGTGCTGCTGCTGGGTGAAGCCCACCTGGTCGTCGACCTGGACCAGTCCGGCAGCCACGACCGCCTTCCAGCGGCAGGCGGCCCGGGCCCGCATCACGACGGCGTAGTGCTCCGCCTGCTTTTCGTCGAGCGTGCCCATCATCACCTTGGCCAGGAGCGACTCGGGGCCGGCGGCGGCCTGGATGAGCTGCCGGCAGCGCTGGCCATCTGCCTGGGCCTGTTGGACCTCCTGCTGCCCCGCCGCATCGAGCCCCGTGCGGGGGTCCACCTTGAGTTTCCGGCCGGCGTACTTCGCCCGGGCCTCGGCCACCGTGTCGACCAGCCGCCGCAGGTCCGACTGGGCCGCAACCTCGAGTTTCTTGCGCTGCGCGGCCGAGAGACCCACGATCCGGTCGACGGTGGCGATCCGCGCCGCGGCCTGCCGCTTCACCGGCGCGAGCCGGCGGGCGAGCGCGTCCTCGACCAGTCTCGGATTCGCCTCGTCGTTGTCGGCCACATCGACCACCAGCCCGGACTCGTCGATCTCGGTCGGGCCGCCGAACGCCTGCGCGTCGAACTGCATCCCCAGGTCGTACACGCCGCCCAAGGCCGGGGCCGCCCGCCACACCGGCTGCCCACCCGGCTGGTCTTCCACGATGACATCATCGCCGCGCACGACCGTGCCCGCGCCGGCGACCGCCACGACCGCCGCCAGCGCCACGATGCCGAGCCGTACGCGCCACAGGATCACTTTTCGTCCTCCTCGGCATCGTCCGCCTCGGGAGCCGCCGGGCCGGCACCGCCCACCCGCTCGAGTTTGACGTCGTCGCGACGGACCTCGATCCGAATCTGCACCCGGTTCATTTTGCCGTCGACCTGCCGCCGGATCACCCTGCGCAGACCACCGACCGCCATCTCGTCCTCGACGGTCGTCTCGGCCGCATCGGCCAGGAGTTGCCTGGCCTCCGCCCGCCGGGCGAGCCATTCCGCCGTGCGTTCCTTGCCCAGCGCCTTCTCGACGCATCGCTCCACGCCGGGCAACGGCGCGGGGGCCACCCATGTCATTCCCTGCTCGAGCGACGTGGCCGCCGGCCGCCACCGGTCGCGATACGCCGCGGCAAGGGCCGCAGCCAGCGCCGTGCGCTCGGCCTCGTCGAGGAAGGCATCGCGATCCACGTCGGCCACGAGCGCGGCGATCGTCGCCTGTCTCACTCGTTCCTGGCGCAGCCCGCGCTCCGCCGCGTAGGCGTCCGATTCCGCGGCGGCCGCGTTGGCCGCCACCGAGGTCCGCACCACCTCGCCGATCGTCGCCTCCATGTCGGCCGCCCGGCCGCGCCGGCGGCCCACCAGCGTCGCCATCTGCTCGTCGGCGAGTTTTTCGATCGCCTGCCGGCCGGCCTGGAGGACGAGCGCCCGCTGCTGCTTTTCGAGCGACGGGCAGGTGTGCCGCACGACCGAGAGTTCCCGCCGCAGGATCGCCAGGCCCTGGAGTTCGATCCCCTGCCGCAGCATCTCGGCCTGGGCCTGGAGTTGGGCCTGCATCTGGGCCTGCGGATCGGCGGCTTCGGCCTCGTCGTCACCCGGTTCCTCGACCGGCGCGGCTGGCGCATCGCCGGCCTGCGGCTCTGGCGCCGCGTCGTCCCACCACGGGTCGCCGATCGCGAGGCTCGCGGCCTCGTCGGGCTGGAAGAACACGCCGTCCCCGAAAGGCAACGCCCGTTCCTGTAGGTCACCCAGCACGACCTGGCCGTGCGCCGTGCCGGCCGCACCGGCCAGGCAGAACCCTGCCAGGGCGAGCCACGACGGGAAGCGTCGCACGACGTTCATCGCCGCTCCTTCTCGAACCGGTTGAAGTAGGCGTCGAGGCCGGAGCGGAACTCGTCGGGCAGCACGCGGCCGGACTGGCCCGTGCCTTGGCCCTTTTCGCCGTTCTCGCTGCCTCCCTTCGTCCTGTTGCCGCGGCCGCCGAGGACCTCGGCAAGGGCGCTGGTCGTGCCCGAGCCGCCGCCGCCGGGACTCGTGCCGGGGCCACCGCCCCCCCCCCCCCCACCACCCACACCGACCCCCCC
>SXGQ01643842.1_pt1 | contig 13018 bp, 9 predicted proteins | sample 3178371 | NCBI WGS metagenome assembly SXGQ01 (sample SAMN11356859, study PRJNA531348) | freshwater metagenome | isolation source: freshwater sample F1-20 | place: China: Fuxian Lake, Yuxi | collected 2017-12-25
GGCCGGGCGCGCCTGGCCCGGGCGCGGCGGCGGCACGTCGCGCAGCGGGGCCGGCGCGGCGCCGTCCTCGCGGAAGGGAAGCCCGGCGAGGATCAGCAGCAGGATCACCGCCGAGAAGAACCCCCAGCCATAGATCACGTGGTCGGCCGCCGCGGCCTCGGCGCTGCCGAGATACTCGGCGAGCACGATGATCCCCCAGGCGCGCACGCCGTTGGCGAGGATCGGCACGAGAAGCGCGAGGCCCATCACGATCAGCCGCCGCCAGGGGCTGCGGAAGATCACCAGCGCATAGAGCGCGCCGAAGGCGAGGGAGGCGATGATGAAGCGCAGGCCCGCGCAGGCCTCGGCGACGTGGAACAGCCCCGCCGGCGTCTCGATCATCAGCCCGTCGACGTAGTGGGAGATGCCGACGACATCGAGCCCCCAGTCGATCAGCCAGGCGGTGATGTGCTGCAGCGGCGCGACGGCGAAGCCGCCGAAGGGGACGAGGAAGATCAGGTAGGCGAGGGGGCCGGCGAAGGCGAGGGCGAAGCGCCAGCCGAGGATGGTGAGGATGAGCACCTGGGCGAGGCCGAAGGCGGCGAGCTGCCGCCCTTCCATCACGCCGAGCCGCTCGGCCGCGAACCAGGCGAGCGTGCCGGGGATGGCGATGAGCGCGAACAGGGGCGAGGGCGCCGGCGCGAGGGAGGCGAGGCGCTCCCGCCTCTGCCAGAACAGCCACCCCGCGATCGGGCCGACCAGCCAGCAATGGTTGTAGGCGGTGGAGGTGTTCCACACCCTGACGGCGGCGACGATCTCCTCGGAGAACATCACGGTCCAGGCGGCGAGGCCGAGCGCCAGCACCAGCAGCGCCGGCTTCCAGTCGGCCGCCGCGCGCGGGGCTCCGGGCAGGTCGGCCGCGCCTTCGGGACCGGCCTCGGCCGCGATCCTGCCCATGAGGTTCATGCCCATCCTTCTACCAGCCGAAGGCGCGCGGCCAAAGGGAAAGCCATGGAAACGAGCCGATGCGCGGAAATTGATCCATGCGGTCGCATGTCGCCCTCACGCCCCCAGCATCGCGTCGAGCGGTGCGAGCGTGGCCTGCCAGTCGTGCCCCGCGCGCATCGCCGCCCGGCCCGCCTCGCCGAGGCCGGGATGGGCGCCGTCCAGCACCGCATCGACCGCGGCGGCGAAGGCCTCCGGCGTGTCGGCGACGAGCAGGTCGCGGCCAGGCTCGGCGCGCACCCCTTCGAAGGCGGCATTCGTCGCCACCACCGGCCGCGCCATCGCCATCGCCTCCAGCACCTTGTTCTGGATGCCGCGCGCGATCTGCAGCGGTGCCACCGCGACGCCGGCATGGGCGAGATAGGGGCGGATGTCGGGCACGGTGCCGGTCACGGACACGCCCTCCCGCCCGGCGAGCGCGCGGACCGCAGACGCGGGATTGGCGCCGACGATGTGGAAGCCGGGCGCGGGCGAGCGTGCGCGGAGGCGGGGAAACACGGCCTCGGCGAACCAGGTGACCGCCTCGATGTTCGGCCGGTAGCCCATCGCCCCGGTGAAGACGATCGCCGGCGCGCCCTCGGGGAAGGGGTTGGGATACGCCGCCCGCGGGTCGAAGCGTGCGGCGTCGACGCCGTTGTCGAGCGCCTGGACGTGCCGCGCCTCGGGCGCGAGGGAGAGGAAATGCGCGACCTCCTCGGCCGAGGCCAGCAGCGTGTGGTCGAACGCCCTCGCCGCGGCGCGCTCGAGCGCCAGCAGCGTGCGCGCCTCGCGCGCATGCACCGGGCGCAGCAGCGCGCGGCCGGTGCGCGCATAGGCCGCGAACTTGGCGCTGTCGACATCGACGAGGTCGAGCACGCGCGCCTGCGTCGCGGGGTGGCGCGGGTGGCCCATCACGTAGGGCGCCATGGCGGAGGAGTAGACGAACACCGCATCGTAGCGCCCCGAGGCGAGGCCCTTCCTCACCCAGGCATCGAGCGCGGGATGGAAGAACCAGCCGCGCGTCAGCGTCCCGCCCGGACGGAGATGGGCGAGCGCGCGCAGATAGGCCCGCGCCCCGCCGGCCACCTCATGCGCCTCGAGCGCGGCGACCTCGGCGGCCAGGGCAGGGATGTGGCGGCGGTCGGCGGGGTCGTCGACGAGGCAGCCGACATCGACGGCGAAGCGGCGGCGGAGATGGTCGAGGATGTGCCAGGCGCGGATCTTCTCGCCCTTGTCGGGCGGGAAGGGAATGCGGTGGCAGAGGAAGAGGAGCCGCTTCACGGCCGCTCAGCCGAGGCCGCGCACCAGAGGCGGGCCGAGGATGTTGGCGAGCCACACCGGCATGCGCTTCCAGAGCGCGATCATCGCCTTGTATTTCGGGTTGTTGGGGTTGTTGTCGGGGATCGAGGCGCCGGGGCCGAGGCGGTAGCAGTAGTGCAGCTGTTCCGGCTCGAAACCGAAATTCTTCTTGAAGGCGAAGGCGCCGGTGCCCGCCTTCGAGCGGCCGAAATCGAACAGCGTCGCGCCGCGCTCGGCTCCCGCCCGCCGCATCACCTCCCAGTACATCACCTCGTTCGCCGAAAGCCCGCGCGCGGCGAAGGTTCCGCCGCCGTAATAGGGCAGCACCTGCTCGCGGAAGTGGAAGTTCAGCACCGAGGCGACGGGCGCGCCCTCGTGCAGCACGGTCGTGACGTCGTGCGCACCCGGGAAGGCGTCCGCCAGGGCCTGGAAGTAGCGGCGCGGAAAGACCGGCGAGCCGAGGTTGCGCACGCTCTCGGCATAGACGCGATGCAGCGTCGCGATGTCGCCGTTGGAGACCGAGGTGAGCCCCTTCTTGAAGCCCTTGCGCACCTCCGCGCGTTGCTTGCGCGGAATGTTGCGCTCCTGGTCCTTCACGTCGTCGCCGGTGATGACGATCGACTTGCGGAACGTGTAGTAGAGCGGCGGCCGGTCGAGGAAGCCCTGATCCGCCGCCTCGATGCGGCGGAACTCGAGCACCGGCGCGCCGAGCCGCTTCTGCAGCGCCTCGGCATGCGCAACGAGCGCGTCCTTCGCCGCTTCCGTCACCGCCACTGGCCCGCCATAGACGCAGAACGGCGTCGAGGCGAGCAGGTCGCCGAACAGCGCCGTCTTCATCCGCGCGAGCGGCAGCACGCCGGTGATCGCGCCACCCTCCTCGGCGTAGGCGTAGTGGGTGGCGTGGCCGAAGGAACGCTCGATCACCCGCGCCCAGGGGGCGAGGTGGAAGAAGCTCGCCGCGTCCGTCGCGTGGACGAAACGGTCCCAGGCCTCGGCGGCTCCGTCCGGAGCCTCCGCGAGCAGGCGGACGGTTACGCTCATCGGGGTGCGGCGGCTCCGATCTCGGATGCGAAGACGGCGTCCATCCGCCCCCAGGCGAAGTCGCGCAGCAGCCGCGCCACGCGCGCGGCCATGCTCGCCATGCCGGTGTAGTGGCGGAAGCGGGAGAGGCGCGGCGCCTCGTGCATGCGCGGCTGGTCGGGGTCGATCTCCCAGGGGTGGAAGTAGAAGATCCCGCGCCGGTGCTCGACGGCGTTGACGCGCTGAAGTCCACGCCGGAACAGCGCGTAGGGGAAGAGGCGGAACCAGCCGCCGCCCGCGCAGGGCAGGTTGCGCGACCCGACCCGCACCGTCGTCATCGGCAGTTCGATCACCCCCGACGCATCCGGCCGCCACGGGCCGCGCGGTGCGTCGGGCGCGCCGTAGAGGTCGTGCTTCACCGGGAAGATCGAGGAGGAATAGGCATGCCCCGTCTCGGCGAGGATGGCATGCGCCCAGGGCGCGCTCGTCGGGCCGATCGAGAAGGTCGGCGCACGGTAGCCCGCGACCGGCACCCCGCCCGCATCCTCGAGTGCTGCCTTGGCGCGGGCGAGGTCGGCGCGAAACCGCTCCGGCCCGATCGCGTGCACGAGTTCGTGCAGGTGGCCATGGCTCGCGAGCTCATGGCCGGCCTCGACGATGCGGCGGACCAGGGCGGGATGGCGCTCGGCCACCCAGCCGAGGGTGAAGAAGGTCGCGCGCACGCCGGCCTCGTCGAACAGGGCGAGGATGCGGTCGGTGTTCGCCTCGACCCGGCGCGGCAGCGTCTCCCACGTGTCGCGGGCGATCGTTCCGGCGAAGCCCTGGACCTGGAACCAGTCCTCGACATCGACGCTCATGGCGTTGACGACGGGCGGGGCCGTCATGGCCCGCGGCCGCCATTGCTCGCGAAGAGGTCCATCAGCCTGTTGAACACCCGCTCGCGGCGGGCGGTGACGCGCTCGAGCGCCTCGATGCGGTGCGACAGCTCCGACAGCCGCGTGTCGTCGGTGTGGCCGTAGCCGTTGCCGCCCGAGCCGGGCAGCATGTAGCCATGCGCTGCCGAGGCGGCGTTCGGCGACATCATCGGCCCGACCCCCATCGGCGTGCCGGGCACCACCCCGCCCGAGAGATCCTCCTCGAGCTCGCGCGCGGTGATCTCGACGGCCTGGGCGGTGATCTCTCCCGTCTGCTCGAGCGCGCCGCCGAGCAGCACGCGCGAGGCGAGGCGGTTGATGCGGCGCGGGATGCCGCCGCTGTAGCGGTGCATCATGTCGAGCGCCTGCGGGTGCCAGTGCGGATTGCCGGTCCAGCCCACGGCGCGCAGCCGGTGCTCGACATAGGCGTGCGTCTCCTCCCGGGAGAGGCCGCCGAGATGGTAGGAGGCGAGCACGCGCTGGCGGAGCTGGTCGAGATCGGGGCTGGCGATGGTGCGGCGGAGCTGGGGCTGGCCGAGCAGGATCACCTGCAGCAGCGCGCGGCCCCCCTCGGTGATGTTCGACAGCATGCGCAGCTCCTCGAGAGCCGGCATCGGCAGGGCCTGCGCCTCGTCGACGATCAGCACGTGACGGCGGCCGACCTGGTCGCCGCCGCGCAGCATCTCGGTGATGCCGCGCAGGATCTCGGCCTTGTTGCCGTCCGACGGCACGCCGAACCCGTCCGCGACCAGGCGGAGCAGATCGTCGCCCGAGACCTGGGTGGTCATGATCCGGGCGACGGCGAAGGCGGTGGGGTCGAGCTCGGCGCAGAGCCGCTCGATCAGGGTGGTCTTGCCCGCCCCGACCTCGCCGGTGACGATGACGAAGCCCTCGCGCTGCTCGAGGCCGTAGACGAGATGGGCGTGCGCGCGGCTGTGGACGGAGGAGGCGTAGAACAGCCGCGCATCCGGCGTCATCAGGAACGGGTGGTCGTGGAAGCCGTAGAAGGCGGCGTACATGCTCGTGCCCTGGACCCTGCCGTATGGCTATTCCTACACCCGAGATCTGGTGCTCGGGCCTCCTGTCGGGAACGTCCTTAGCAGAAGCTTATTATCAGAAGGTTTGGCGCAGCCCCGCCGTGATCACGTTCTGGGTCGCGGTGCCGTCGCTGAGCTGGCCGGTATTGGTCAGCCCGTCGTCGCGCCAGCCGAAGCGGTAGGAGAGCGAGCCCGCGAGGCCGGGGGCGAGTTCCTGCGTCAGGGTGATGCCCAGGTTGATCGTGGTGCCTTCGGTGTTGAGGGTGCGCCCGGAGGTGCTGGTGATGCCGTACTCGCCATAGGTGATCAGGCTCGCCCGTGGCGTCAGGTCGTGCGACCAGGTGAGGCCGAGCGAGGTGGACTCGCTCGTCAGCTGGGTGGCGCGCGAGCCGACGGCCGCGCCGATCGGGGTGTTCTCGTAGTAGTTGAGGGCAAGGCGGACCGTGTCGCGCGGCCAGGTCTGGCTGACCGAGGCGCTGCTGACCTTGCGCCGGTAGAGCACGCCGGTGGCGAGGTTGGTCACCGCCAGCGAGGGCAGGACCGGCACGCCGGTCTGGGCGTCGACGGGGTTGCCGAGCGCATCGACCGTCGTCGTCGAGAGCAGGTCGCCCGCGGCGAGGGCGGAGGTGGTGAGCGTCTCCTGGTAGGTGGCGGCGACCTGCGTCCTGACGCCCACCGCGACATTGCCGTTGAGGTAGAAGCTGTCGAACCCGTCCCGGCGGCCGTACTTGGCGATCACCAGGCTGTCGGGGTCGGGGGTCAGCCGGACGCCGAAGGCCCAGACGGGCTCGTCCACCTCCGTGACCGGGAGGGTGTTGAAGCGCTCGCGCTGGTAGCCGAACTCGACGAGGGCGGCGATGCCCTGCGTGATGGCGTAGCGGGTCTCGAGCAGGGCGATGTTGCGGTAGGCGCCGTCATACAGCCCCTCGCCGACATAGGTCGTGCCGCTGAGGCTCGCCTGCCCGGCGAAGCGGCCGAAATCCTCGCCGGTGCGGAACACCACGAAGCCCTGGTGGGAGTCGTACTTCGAGCTGTCGAACTGCGAGGCCAGGAAGTTCTGCTGGTTCGAGCCCACGTTCCCCGAGGCCGCGGACTGGTCCACGTAGCTGTAGACGTAGCCGGCATAGGCCGAGGCCGTGCCGCCGAAGCGGTAGGTGATGTAGGGCGAGATCGAGAAGGTGGTGGTCTGGACCAGGTTGCCCTGGCCGGTGCTGTCCTCGGTCTGCGGCGTATTGCCGCTGATCGGCTGCACGAAGGACGAGCCACGGGCCTGGATGAAGAAGAAGTCCGGCACGATCGTGCCGAGGAGCTGGCCGTTGCCGTTCAGCGTGATCGCGTTCTGGTCGGAGGTGTTGGCGTAGTAGCTGAAGCCCGGCGCGTAGTTCAGCGTGCCCTGCAGCCGCGCGGTGTCGACCGAGAGGAACAGCGCGGGCGTGATGGTGGTGATGAAGTCGTCGCGCCTGTTGCGGGGCGTGAAGAAGATGTTGTCGTTGTAGCTCTGCGTGACGCCGATGCTCGGCACGATCCGCCAGGCGCGCGGCGGCTCGCCCGGCTCGCCCGCCGGGGAGGCGCCGACCGAGCCGAAGGGGAAGCCGACCGTGCCGGGGCGGCTGCGCGAATCGGCCGCCGTCGGCGGCACCCCGCTGCCGAGGCCCCCGAAGCCCTGGGTGCCGCCGGGCTGGCCGATGCCGGCCGGAGCGGGCGGCGCCTGGCCCGGCGTGGCGGTGCCACCGGGCGAGGGCGAGGACGGCGCGCCCGGCGAGGACGAGCTGCTCCCGGGCTGCGCGGAGGCGGGAAAAGCGAGCAAAAAGGCCGCGAACAGCATGAAGGCGGCGCCGGCCCGCGCAGCCGCGCCTTGGATGCCGCCTCGGCGATCCGCTGGTCTAGCTTCCCGGATAGGCCCCGTAGGCGCTGTAGCCGCCATAGGCACCGAACGTGTCATTGGCCGTCAGCACCGCACGGTTGAGGACAAGTTGCAGGGTGGGACAAGAGTCTACCATATCGAGCGCCGCCTCAACCTCGCTTCGCTGGGTGCGCTCGGCTTCGACCACCATCAGCACCTGGCCGGCGATCGGCGCAAGCGCGCCGGGGTCGGAGGTGGAGAGGCAGGGGGGCGTGTCGAGCACGAGGAGATGCTCGGGCAGGGCGGCGGCAAGGCGGAGCAGCGCGGCCGTGACGAGCTGGCCCGGCGGGATGCCCGGAAGCTCGGCCGGCACCGGCCCGTAGGAGAGCAGCGACAGCCGCTTGACCGCCGTCGGGATGAGCATCGAGGCGGGCGGGCGCGCCGGCTCGGCGGCGAGGATCCGCAGGCCCGGCGTGCCGGCGTGACCTAGCAGGTGGCTGATCGAGAGGTGCTTGCCGTCGACATCGACCAGCACGACCGGCCGCGTGCCGCTGTTGGCGAGGCTCGCGGCGAGGTTCAGCGACATGAAGGTCTTGCCCTCGCCCGGGCGGGCGGAGGTAACCATGACGATGCGCGGGCAGCGCCCATCGGTCGCGCGGGTGGCCTTCACCGTGCGCAGGATGGCGTGCTGGATGACCGCGATCTCCTCGGAGAGGCGGGAGCGGACGACGCCGCCGGGCGCGACGACCAGCCCGGCCGAGACCAGGGTCTCGACGCTGATCGGCTCGAGCGTCGTGGCTGCCCCAGCACCAGGAACGGCGGGAGCGGGCTGGGCTTGTGGCGGCGGGGCCTGGACGGCGGACGCGGCGGCGGCCTGTGCCGGTGGAGGGGCCGGTGGGGCCGGCGGTGGCGGGGCTGCCGTTTCGGCGGGGGTGGCGAGCGAGGACCGCCCGGCCATGGCCTCGACGGCACGCTCGACGAGATGGGCGCGGGAGCGTGGCTCGGCGTTCATGTGACGAGCCTCGCGACTAGTTCGGGCACCCGCGCGACGAGCGCCTGGCCGCCGGCGAGCACGACGCCGAAGGTCAGCAGCAGCAGCGCGAAGCCGCCGGCGAACACCACTGCCGCGCCGGTCTTGCGCTGTCGTGGGACGGCCGAGGAGATGCCGCCGAGCACGGGCAGCCCGAGGCCGCGCAGGTCGTGGGTCGTGTAGAAGCCGCGATCGAGCTGGATCAGCAGGAAGACGAGCACCGCCCCGGCGCCGATCCCGACGACGAGGACGGCGACGGCGAACAGCACCCGGTTCGGCCCGGTCGGGATGGTCGGCAGCACCGGCGGCTCGATCACCTCGATGCGCATCCGGTCGCTCTCGTTGCGCGCCGCGCCGGCGAGCTGCAGCGATTCGCGGCGGCCGAGCAGCTCCTCGAAGTTCTTGCGCACGATGTCGTAGTCGCGGTCGATGTTCTGCATCTCCGCCATCACGTGCGGCGCGGTGCGGGCGAGCCGCTCGAGCCGCTCGCCCTCGGCCGTCTCGTCGCGCAGCTGGCGCTCGAGCGAGGCGATCAGCCCGTCCTGGTCGATGAGGCGGAGGCGGATCTGCTCGTAGACCGGGTTGGCGATCGCGCGGCCGGAACTCGTCGTGCGTGGCGCCCCGCCGCCACCCCCGCCGCCGCTGGTGCGCAGTTCGGCGACGATGCCGGCCTGGGCGCGGACCTCCGGGTGCTGCTCGGTGTAGCGGAGCCTGAGCTCGCGCAGCTGGCGCTCGGCCTCGGCGAGGCGCGGGCTGCCGCCGCCGCCCTGGCCGCGCGCCGCCTGCGCCTCGGCGAGCGTCTGCGGCGTCCCCTCGAGCTGCTGGTTCAGCACGGTGCGCCGGAGCCTGGCGTCCTGCAGCGCGCCGTTGAGCTCGACCAGCTTCAGGCGCGACTGCTCGAGCCGCGTCGCGCCGCCGAGCGCGGCCGAGGGCAGGATGTCGACATAGCGGGCGCTGAAGTCGGCCTTGCGCGCCTCGGCCTCGCGCAGCTGCGCCTCGTAGGCGGCGATCTGCTGGTCGAGGAAGGTGCGCGCGGTGCGCATCTGCTGGCGGTCGTTCGAGGCGGCGGCATCGAGGAACAGCGCGACGATCGTGCGCACGACATCGTAGGCGAGGCGGGGGTCGCTGTCGGTGTACTCGAGGCGGAAGAGCTGGCGCGTCTGCGGGGTGAGCTTGATGTCCTTGGCGAGGCTCTGCAGCAGCCGCTCGCGGCTCTCGGTGTCGTAGACGCGGAGGTCGAGGTCGGTGCGCGCGATCACCCGCTCGAGATTGGGGCGGGCGAGCAGCGTCCGCTGCAGCATGTCGACCTGCTGCGCGGGCGAGCTGTCGACCGCGAGGCCGCGCAGCAGCGTGCCGAGCAGCGCCTCGGGGTCGGCGTAGATGCGTGCATTTGCCTCGTAGCGGCTCGGCAGGAGGTAGACCGCCACCCAGCCCGGCAGGCAGATCAGCCAGGCCAGCAGCAACGCCTTCCAGCGATGCCGCCAGCCGGCCGCGACGTAGCGCCGGGCGAGGGCGGGAAGGTTCATGGCCTCAGAACCAGCCTTGCGGGATGACGAGCGTGTCGCCGGGGCGCATCTGCACGTCCTGGGTGATGTCGCCGTCGCGGATCAGGTCGTTCAGCCTGACGCGGATGATCTGCGCCGGTGCCTCGGGGTTCTCGCGGCGGATGATCTCGGCCCGGTTGCCCGAGGCGTAGCGGGTGAGCCCGCCGGCCCGGATGACGACGTCGAGCACGCTCATCCCCTCGATATAGGCGACGGTCAGCGGCTGCGCCGCCTCGCCGATCACCCGCACCTGGCGCCCGGGCATGCCCGAGAAATCGGTCACCATCACCGAGACGGTCGGCTCGCGGACATAGGCCCGCAGCCTCTGCTCGATGTCCTTGGCGAGCTCGGTCGGCGTCTTGCCGGCGACCTCGACATCGGGAACGAGCGGCAGCGACATCCGCCCGTCGGGCCGCACCGGCAGCGCCGCGCTGAGCTCGGGCTGGCGGTAGACGTCGACGCGCAGCGTGTCGCCCGGCCCGATCACGTAGTCGGGCGCGCGGCCGATCTGCGGCGCGGGCTGGGGCGGCGGCGGGGTGCTCTCGCACGCCACGAGGATGCCGGCCAGGCCTGCTGCGAGCAGGGTCTTGCCAAGGGTTCTGTGCAGCCTTGTGTTCATGTCGGTCTCGGTCACGGTCTCGCCTGCCCCGCTGGATTGCCGGCCGATCCGCTGCCCGCCCGGACCCCGGCATCCCCGGAAGCGGCGGGGACCCGCCAGTCCAAGGGCCGCGAGAGGAAAGGTCCGGCCGACTGTGTGTTCATAACAATGACAGGCTTCTCCTCACAACGAGGAAAACCGGGGAATACTCGTTTTCGAGACACATCCCCACGATGTGGTCTCGCTTGCGCGTTTTTCATCCTACCACACCGCGAAGTTCTTGCAACGGTTGCGTTCCGTGACCGAAGCGAGCAAGGCCGCCGCGAAGTCGCGTGTCGGCGAAGGAGTGAAGTTCACCACAGGACTCCCCAACGCCCGCTTAACGGGCGGGGAATATCCGCGCCGGAGGGAATTCTACGAAAACGAAACAAATCTCTATTTTTGGGATGGACTTCTTGAGCCAAATCATTGTTTAAATCATGGCGTCGCGCGTAGATCATTATAAGCGTCTCTGGATAAGCTCTCTGGATACAAGGTCCTGGCCCGTGGGGGGTCGGATGCGTGCAACGACACGGTTGTCGGGGGCACAGTCATGACGAAGCTGTTCGGTCACAGCGTGCGTTCGCACGTGCTCCTGCTCTATCTGGCTGAGACGATCGTCTGCTTCCTTACCGTCTACGCCCTGCTCCGCTTCGGTCTCGCCCCGGACATGCCCTCGGCCAGCTCCGCCAAGGGCGTCGCGCTCGTCACCATCCTCGCCCTCTCCGCCGGCCTCGTCGCCGGGGCGAGCGGCCTCTACCAGCCGGACGCCTGGCGCCGCCTCGGGCGCTGCCTGCTCGGCTGCGCCGTCGCCGCCTCGCTGCTCTTCCTCGTCGCCCGCCTCGCCCTCGCGGTGCTCGATCCCGGGCTCGACGGCGCGGCGCACTGGGATGCGCTCGGCATCGTGCTCGCCGGCCTGGTCGCGGCCATCATGGCGACGCATCTCGCCTTCGCCGCCGCGACCCAGCGGGGCCTGCTTCGCCACCGCATCGCCCTGCTACATGGCGGCGAGCCCGCCTCCGCCCCGTCCCCCGGCAGGGCCGAGGAGGCGGAGGATCCCTTCATCGTCGCCTTCGCCACCTCGCCCGAGGAGGCCGCCGGGCCGCGCTTCTCGCCCGAGGCGCTGCGCGCCAACCGGATCTGGGCGGTGATCGCCGACGACCCATCCCTCGTCCCGGCCGAGCGGCGTGCCGCCTGGCACGCGGCCGGGGTGCGCCTTCTCCCGGCTGCCGAGTTCGAGGAGCAGCGCAGCAACCGCCTTGATCTCTCCCGCCTCTCCCCGGGCTGGACCGCGGCGCTGCGCGAGGGCCGGCTCGAGCAGGGGCTGCGGCGGGGGATCGACATCGCCGGCAGCCTCGCGCTGCTGCTCTTCACCCTGCCGCTGCTGCTGCTGACCGCGCTCGCGATCCGCCTCGACAGCCCCGGGCCGGTCTTCTACCGCCAGGAGCGGGTGGGCAAGGGCGGCCAGGTCTTCACCCTCCTCAAGTTCCGCTCCATGCGCCGCGACGCCGAGACGGCAGGGCAGCCGCGCTGGGCGGGGCCGGGCGACCAGCGCGTCACCCGTGTCGGGCGGCTGATCCGGCTCACCCGGATCGACGAGATCCCGCAGGCGATCAACGTGCTCTGCGGCCACATGTCGCTCGTCGGGCCCCGGCCCGAGCGCCCCGCCTTCGTCGACCAGCTCTCCCGCGCCATCCCCCATTACGACGACCGCGCCGTGGTGCGCCCCGGCATCACCGGCTGGGCGCAGGTGAACTACCCCTACGGCGCCTCGGTCGAGGATGCGCGGATGAAGCTCGCCTACGACCTCTACTACGTGAAGCACCGCTCGCTGTTCCTCGACCTCCTGATCCTGGTGGCGACCGTGCGGGTGGTGCTGTTCCAGGAAGGATCGCGGTAGCCGCCGCGCCATGACCGTGGCCCCCCTCGCCTCCTCCGGTCTCGCCGCCGCCGCGTCGCTGTTCTGCCTGGTCTGGGCGGTCGTGATCCTGCTCGGCGGGCGCGGCCGCACGGCGGGCTGGCTCGCCGCCGCCGCCGCCGCCGCCGCCCTCTGGCTCGGCACGGTCGCGGCCTTCCCCGCCCAGCCTCTCGACGGGGTCGCGGGGGCGGCGGAGGTCCTGCGCAGCCTCGTCTGGTTCGTGCTGCTGCTCGCCTTCTACCGGGGCGCGGGGGGCACGCGCGTGGCCGGTTCGGTGTGGCGCTTCGCCGTGACCGGGGCGGTGCTCGCCGCCGGCGCGGTGCTGTCGCTGCTGCCGGGGCTGACGGAGGCGATCGTGCTGCCCTCGCTCGGCTCGCCGGCGCTGCTCGCGCGCATCGGGCTCGCCGTCGTCACCGTGCTGCTCGCCGAGAACCTCTACCGCAACGCCGACGAGGCGGCGCGCTGGCACTTCAACCTGCCCTGCATCGTCTTCGCCGGCCTCTCGATCCTCGACCTGCTGCTCTACGCCGATGCGGTGCTGTCACGCAGCTTCGCCAATGCGATGCTCGACGCGCGCTCGGCCACCACCGCGCTCGCGATGCCGCTGCTCGCGATCGCCGCCGGGCGCGGCCGCCGCCTGCGCCGGCCGCTGCAGCTCTCCCGCCAGGTGGCGTTCCACGGCGCGACGCTGCTCGTCGCCGGAACCTTCCTGCTCGGCATCGGCGCGGCCGGCGAGGTGCTGCGCCAGCTCGGCGCCGACTGGAGCCGCGCGGTGCAGATCAGCCTTGCCGCCGCGGCGGTGATGGCGCTCAC
>SXGQ01156572.1_pt1 | contig 13017 bp, 7 predicted proteins | sample 3178371 | NCBI WGS metagenome assembly SXGQ01 (sample SAMN11356859, study PRJNA531348) | freshwater metagenome | isolation source: freshwater sample F1-20 | place: China: Fuxian Lake, Yuxi | collected 2017-12-25
CGTCAACAAGGTCGCCACCGCCGTCCGCATCGTCCACAAGCCCACCGGCATCATGGTGGTCTCCAACACCTACCGCGAGCAGCCGCAGAACCGCAAGCAGGCCATGGCCATCCTCACCGCCAAGCTCGAAGCCATCGAAGAGACCAAGCGCAACGCCGAGATCAAGGCCGCCTCCGGCGGCGATATGGACCGCGGCTGGGGCAACCAGATCCGCAGCTACGTCATCTACGACTCGCGCGTGAAGGACCACCGCTCCGGCCACGAGGTCAACGACCCCCAGCGCGTCCTCAACGGCGACCTCGAAGGCTTCATCGACGCCGAACTCAAACGCCGACGAAGAGAGCAGGCCGAAGCCGAAGCCGCCGCCAGAGCCTGACGGCTCACCGCCCCTCCCGTCCGACTCATCCGCCGCACTGCTGTTCTGAATTTGAGCTTTGAGTTTTGAGCTTTGAGCTTCGAGCCCCCACCCCGGAGGCGCCCATGACCAAGCCAGCCACCCAGCCCCCCCACCCCATCACCGCGATCCTGATCCTGACCCTCGCCGCAGGGCTGATCATGATGCTCATCCTCGGCGACGGCCCGGGCCACACGGTGGGCATCGGCATGGTGATCGTCGGCGTCATCGGCCTGATCTGGCGCCGCTTCACCGCCGCCGCCCAGACCAAGCCCCATACCACGATCCACACCTCCGGCGCGGACCGCGGCAAGTCAAAGAAGCACTGACACGTGCCATACCCGTGCCACTGACCTGCCGCGGCTGTGAGCGGGAGGTCAGTGATTCTGACCCTTGATTCACAAACCGTGCCACTGACTTGGCTCTGCAAGTCAGTGCTTCCCACCCTACGGTTGACCACCGAACTGAACATCAACTTCGAGCGGCATCTCGATCTCGCCAACCCAGCGGGTCAGCGCACCGAACGAGCTGATCGGCAACGCGGGCTCATGCACCAGCCGCAGCCGCCATCGCCCCGAGCGCAGCTCTTCCGCCGACCATAGCGATTGATCTCCGTGAATCGGTTGGGACATGAACCACCACCTGTCAAGATTCGCCCTCGCGCCGTCAGTCTCAGCCCATGACAAGGCGTCTGTATCCGGCGGCGCGACATACAGCAGGGTCTCCATGTCGTCTCGCATCGGACCGGAGATGCGCAGAGGGCCCGAGATCTTCGACCAGACGACATACGTTCGCGCGAGCACAACATCATCCCGAAGGACTTCGATCGTTCCGTACATAGTGTCTATGCCTGCAAGCCCGATGACCCGATGCGGCGAAGTCATGGCGATCTTCGCACCGATGACTTTCTCTGACGTCACAACCAGACGAGGCTGCAGCATCGCGGCAAGCTTCCGGTCAAAGTCAGCCGATCGAACGGGTGCCAACACGTCGTCGATGTGATCGACAACCTGAAAGGTCACGGACGATTCGCACACGGCCTGCGGACGGCGTACCCGCACGCTGTACACATCCGACATGGAGCGGAACACCTGAATCCGATGCCGGAGCGGCACATCAGAGCTTGCGACACCAATGATGCAGGCCTGGTACTCCCCGCGCAACTGCTGTTGGGCAGTGGGAATGGACACCCGAACACGTCGTGCATCGGGGCTGAGCGGATCGGCGTGTACTTCGAGGTCCGTGTTGCTGTCCCATCGCACGGCGATCGGATAGGCATACACCGGTGAGCCACGCAGATACTTGGGTCGCGTATGCCACTTGATGTGCACCAAGTCCGCCACCTGTCCCTGAACACCCATTCGGAGCAAGGCGCCGCTTTGCTCGGCGATGAGCAGAAGTTGCCGGTACCGATGAACCGTCCCGGGCTGCTGATGCGCGAGCAGCTCGGCGGGGCCGCGGCCCATGCACTGCCGCACGAGCACATGCCAGTGCAGCCGCCACAGGTCGCCGTTCCGGATCCGATTGTGCAGCTCGATGTACAGCCGGTCGCCCGGTTTGGATGCGGTTGTCCCGGGCTGCAGCAGGTCGGGCCCGACGTCGTCAATCAGCAGCGGCACGGTGCCCGCGATCAGCATGGTCGGTACGACGCCGAGCAGGCCACGGCCTTCGATCCGAGGCCAGTTGCCGACCACATAGGACATCACGGCCAGCACCGCCGCCGCGAGGATCCCGCGCCGCAGCCGACGACGGGTGCGGAACAGTTCGTGCTCGCACCGGCACTGCCGCCCGCACTCGGGGCACCGCAGCCCCTCGACGCCGCGCATGTCGTACCAGCACTTCGGGCAGCGCCGACGCCCACGAGCGCGGTCCATGAATGCAGCGACAACCAGCACGACGACCGCGACACCGAGCAGGCTGGTCGCCAGCGTTGCCCACTGCGATCCGAAGAGGAACTGGGCCATGCGATCTCAGGATAGAGCCGGCGCACGGTTTCGCAACCGATGCGCGGCGGGCCTGTTCCCTTTATCGCGTCCCAACCTCCGCCGGCTCGCCGTCGCGCGCCAGTTCGCGCAGCAGAACGCGGTCGGCGTTGTTGACGACGCCGTCGTTGTTCAGATCGGCGGCGCACTCGAAGCCGGCCAGCGTCGAGAAGGCGTACAGGTCCAGTACGTCCACCACGCCGTCGTTGTTCAGGTCGCCCGGGACTTCGACCCCGACGGTGAAGGTCAGCGTGGTCTCCCACTGGCTGATCGTCGTGCCGCCGGGCTGCTCGAGCGTCACGCCCGTCAGCGTGTGCTGGCCGGGGCTGAGGCCGCTGACCGGGAAGAGCCAGTCATTGCGATCCCAGGCGATGGCCTCGTTGCCGTTGTTGAGGGGCGGGATCGGCGCGCCGTTGGGCAGATCGACGAACGCGTGCACGCGCGACGCCGTGCCGTCGGGGTTGCGGAGCTGGATCGTGCCCGAGCCGGTGATGCAGTCGATCGTGTCGGCCGCGATCTGGACCTCGGGTGCCGCACGATCGATGTAGATCACCTTGCGCCACTCGCTGTAGATCGGGTCGGCGCCGGCCTCAGTACCGGTCGAACGGTGCCGGAAGGCGATCACGCTCAGGAAGTTGTACCCCTCGGGCAGCAGGCTTGTCTGGATCGTCTGCTGGTACAGCCCGATGCCGGTCGAGAAGAGCGGCTGGTTGAGCGTCAGGAAGTTCTCGTAGCCCCGGAACTCGCCCACGGGCTCGCCCGCGGCCGTCCCGTTGGTGCCGACATCGCTGTTGAAGTAGCCCTGATTGAATCGGTAAATCGCCGCATCATCGGTGCGCGGCTCGTTCGCGTCGGCCTGGAACGTATCGAGCGACAGCGCGAACGTCGGGCCCTGCACCACGTCGATCGCATTCATCCGGCGACGGAAGGAGGGCGTCCCCTCACCATCGGGCGGGATCACGGTTGTGACGCCGTTGACCGTCAGCGTGCCGCCGGGGGTCGCCGGGCCGTAGACCACGAAGCCCTTGTTGTGCTCGCCGGCGCTGCTGGCGTTCCGCGGCACACGGATGCGGACCTGGTTGGCGCCGACCGCCGGGCTGGCCTGACCGACGATGAGCAGGTTGGCGATCTGGCCGCTGGGATCGACCACGGGATTGTCGGCGTTGCCGGTCAGCTCCCACAGGCGGGTGCCGGTGGGGAAGCTGGTGTTGACGACGCGCTCATCGAATCCCGAGCTGTAGCTGTCGTTGACGCCGACGAGCACGTTGCTGACGTAGTTCCCGCCGCCGGTCGGCGTGCGCCGGTCGAAGATCAGGATGTCGCCGTCCTGCCAGCGCGGGGTGTACTCGCCGCGCCCGTAGCGGTTGTGGAGCTGCACGAGGTTGGTGAGCGTCGAGTCGGTGCCGCTGAGGTTGCGTCCAAGGCCCAACGCCTCGGGGCTGCCCTCGCGCGGCCAGAAGCCGCGCTGGCCGTTGCTGAAGCTGTGGAACGCCCGCGAGTTGTGGTAGACCTTGGTCACACCCGGGCGCATCAGCAGGTAGGCAAACTGCGGCCACGCGGCACGATCGGGGAAGGGCAGGTCGGGCTTGGAGCCGCCGTTACCGTTCGAGCCGTTGTCGTGGCTGTACACGTGGTTGATGCCCAGCGTGCCGTTGTTGAAGCCGTCGTCGAAGTTGTCGAGGTGCGCGCCGGTCGCGTCGCCCCAGCCGGCAGAGCCACGGGCGGACTGGATGTTTCGGAGCTGGCCCGCGCCGTTGAGGTCCAGCGCATCGCGGTTGCCGAAGCTGTCGCCCAGGCGCGCGGGCGAGCGCCCGTTGGGGCGGCGGATGTTGAAATCAAAGATGTAGTCGTTGCCCGCCACGCTCTCGACGAAGCTGAAGGGCGTGACCATCGTGCCGTCGGGCGCGCGGCGGCGCTGGTGGACCGCGACATCCCAGTAGCGATCCCAGAACCACGGGTTGATGTGCTTGGAGGCGTCGAGCCGGAAGCCGTCGACGTTGAACTCTTCGAGCATCCAGCGGGTCCATCGCGTCAGCAGCGCTGTGACGTTCTCCGGCACGGGGTCGCCGGCCATCGGGTTCTGGGTGTTGAAGGGATAGATCGTGACCTGCTCGGCGTTCAAGTTGCGATTGCCAAAGGGAGGATTGGGGTCGTTGGGGCAGCCGCTGAACGAGCCCTGGCAGCGCGAGTCGCGGAAGCCGGGGTTATTCACGATCGTCGGCGGCAGGTCGAGGTCGGGGTAGAAGCGGCGGTTGCTGGGGTCCGGCAGGTTGCGCTCGGTGCCCGCGGGGATATTCTGCGGGTTGCCGGGCTCGATGGGGTGACGGATGAACTGGAAGTTGGTCGCGTGGTTGATGTCCTGCAGGCCGACGAGGTCGCCCTGGTAGAGGTTGTAGTTGGGGCCACCGGGATTCTCGGATTGGGTGGTGCCGTCGTTGAAGTCGCCCCAGTTGGCGGGCGGGCTTGGAGCATAGAAGCCGGGCCAGCCGCCCGCGGCGGTGAATCCCGCGTTGCTGGTGCGGGCGCCGTTGTGGTTCATGATGCTGTCGACGATCACCTGGCCGTTGGCGCGCTGGAACGCCTTGACCATGGCGCGGAAGCCCTGCTCGGTGCCGTAAACGGTGGCGTTGCCGACACCGGGGCGGCCGAGGTCAAAGCGATCGAAGGGGTCGTAGCCGACGGAGTTGGAGCTGGCTTTGCTGGGCGGCGGGAGCCAGGTCATGTTGTAGCCGGCGATGAAGAAGTCCGGCATGCGGTACTCGATGGTCGACCACGGGGTCTCGAACCATTGGAGCACCACCGGCGACGCCTGCGGCTGCGCGGTGGCGGCCGATCCGGCAGCGAGCAGGAGGGCCAGAGCCATGGGGTAGGCGGCGCGGCCTGGGCGGCTGCTCCCGGTGTGGGCCCGGTGGTCGGGTTGATGCATCACTCGCTCCTGGTCGATGTGGCCGCGGAACAGCGGCCCGGCCCGGAAGGGCATACGGAGATGATGCATCATCGGGCGTACCGGGTAAAGCGTTTTACTCGACTTTTGGTGGGAAGGTCCGAAAGTTGGCGGGCTGGGGCCGGGTAAAACGGTTTAGCGGGCTGCGTAGGACCACTTCTGGCCACCTCAGGATCGCCCTCCACGAATGAACGAGTCCACGCTCCGTGCTCGTCCGCTCCTCCATGTCAGCCTCCTTTCGGACCACGATCTACGCCGCAAGGGCTTACGCTTGGATCGGTGCGGTGTTGAGACTGGTGATCAGAGATCCCGCTCCTAGAGACATGACATGATGCGCAAGGCAACCGAACCGTGGCGCTTCGTTCGTCGCCTGGTCTACTGTGCCGCGTTTGTGTGTGTCGTGCTGGCATTGCAACTGTGCTTTGCCGGGCGGCATCAGGGAGGCACACAGAACAGTGGGCCGGTCCAGTATTCCGACATGATGGCAATAGAATCGTGGCGCGATTGGTTCAGTACCCGTCTTCAGATTACAATCAGACTTGACGATGAATCCGAGTTGGTCGATATCGCCAACGAACCACCCTCGCTGGATTATTGGGCTCGAATCAGAATCGTGCCGCACTATCGACCGGCGAATCGTATTGTGACCGAGCTCGCCATCGGCTGGCCTTTCCGCTTCAGCCGGTGCACATGGATGTATTTCCCGCAAACACCCATGCCATGGCAAATCGCGGGCGGGCATGAACTGCCGGGACTAGCACGTGTTACTTGCAGCTTGGGAATAACGATGGAGTCGCCACGAGGAGTACCCCTGTCGCCCATTTGGACAGGCTTGCTTCTCAACACGATAGCGTATGTTATTATATTTGAACTGCTCGTACTCGCGTACAGAAGTGGCCGCCGTATTGTGTTGAATCGGCGCCGAACCAAACGGGGCCAGTGCCTGAAGTGCGGGTACTCAAAGCAGGGGCTACCGCAGGATTGTGCCTGCCCGGAGTGTGGGCATGACTACGTTCAAGAACGCATCGCGCACCATCGCGAGGCACAGGCGAAGCAGCCAACGAGGCGGGCGATCCGCATCGTGGTTTGCATGATGCTCGCGGCCGCCTTGCTCATTTTGCTCCCGAGAGTCCGTATGGTTGGCATCGACGGTGCTCATGGTGGTGGGTTATTAGGATTTGTGCGGTTCACGCTCGATCCGGCTGGCGAGCTCTTCTGTGGGCCCCGGTGGCCTGGGCCGTGCGATGTCGCGCTGCATCGGCAGTTCGCCCGAGAGCATAAGTCGCCAGGGTTGCTGTCCCCATGGACCGAGAGATGGAAGATTGAGAGCGAGCTGACCCCTTGCCGCACGTGCTCGGCATCAGCGGGATCAGACCAGAATGCGTGCGACCCTGCACAGCGGCTCGCGGATGCTGAGCGGGTCCTGCCGAGGCTCCTGGCCAAGGCGAATCGATCGGACTTCCGGAGGGATCACCCTGTTCAGAAGTTGTCAGTACCCGACCGAGTCTGGAAGCATCCCGTGACAGCCGTGATCGACGTGCCGTTTGTGCCTGGTATTGGGCGGAATGCCATTCGCTGTCTGATGGTCCTGGGCGTTGTGGTTGCTCTGGCAGCAGTCGGGCGCGATGTGGCGTGGTTTGCCAGGCGGCGGCTCAGGAGATCGTCGTCGCGGTGCTGAGTACGCGGGTATTCACTCAACGGGCTCGCGGATGAGGCGCCGTGTCCGGAGTGTGGGGCGTCGAGGGAGCGTCAGCGTTGATCCGCGCACCGCGTAGCATGTCCGTCCCACAGCTGACGGACTCCGTGGCGCGGGTGTTCCTCCCCCCGGCCCCCTCCTAAGAGGAGGGGGAGTGGGTGCGCGGCCGTTTTCAGACTCTGGAATGGATGAAGGCGAGAGGGCGCGCGGCACTGGTCTGCCGCTCAAAGCTGCGGCCGACCAGTGGCACCCGGGGCACTGAGCGCGGGGCACATGGAGGTTCCTCGCCCCTCCGGCACTTCCATGCGCCGGAGGGGTCGTCGGTCTCCTTGCTTCTCCGGAAGAGGTTGCGGAGTGGCACCGCAACGTCTCCAAGACGGGCAGGAACGTCTTTGGAGTATCAGCATCCGCGTGCTTGACGACGGCGATCCGAGCGTCTCAGCCACCGGTCCCGAACCTGGCGAGCAGGACGCTGAGGTCGGCGCCGTTGACAAGGCCATCGCCGTTGAAGTCCGCGCCCGATCCGGGTGGAACGCTGCTGCCGAACTGGGCGAGCAGCACCGACAGGTCCGCGCCGTCCACCACGCCGTCGCCGTGGGCGTCGCCCGTGACCGGCGTCGTCCCGAGGCGGGTGATGCCGACTCGATACGTGTTGAATCCGGCCGTTGTGACGAAGCGCGTCGACGCGACCAGGGTTGTTCCGTCGTTCCGACTCAGGAGCGACGGCGACGCGTTGCCGTCCGGCGTTGCGAGCACCGCGAACGCGGGGTTGTCGACAACGGTCCCGGCCTGGGTCACGCGCGTCGCGTACACGTCGGTGCGAGCGTCGAAGAACGCATCCTGGTTGCGCTGATCGTCCCATGCGACGATGAACTGGTCGCCGTCCCATGACACCGTGGGACGGAGCTGCCGGCCCGCGGCTTCGGCGATCGTGAACATCGGGCCGAACGTGCCGTCGGCATGCATGATGCGTCCGGCGACATAGTTGTTGGCGTTGGCGAGTGTGTTGTTGCGCCAGACCAGGAGGTACGTGCTGCCCGAGAAGGCGATATCAAGGTCGCCGGTCCCGCCTGCCAGCGGAGTGGGGTTGAATGCGGGCTCCGGCGCTCCGACCGGCGGCACCATCGCGAGGATCGCATCGCCCTGGCTGGAGTCATGGGACCACTGCGCGTGAGCGGCGACGAGCCACTGCGTGCCGTCCGTGCGTACCCGCGCCATGCCGTTGACGTATCCGCCGGCCAGGATCACGCCGTTCGGGCCGTCGAGCCGTGCGCCCGTCGCGCCGTCGATGCGGCTTGCCCAGAGATCGATGAACTGCGGATACGTCCCAAACCTGCTGCCGGCGACAAGAAAGTCACTTCCGAGCGCCTCGACATCGGGACTGAATCCCGGCATCACATCGATGGGCGATGCATCGATGAACGAGCCGTCGGGATTCAGGCGACGAGCCTTGATCACGGTCGGTGTCAGGCCGCTGGCGCCCTGGTCCCATGTCACCATGAAGCTCAATCCGTTCCACGCGATGCCCGCCTTTCCGACCGTCGGCCCGCGGAACACCTCGATCGGCTCGGGGGCCATCGCGATGCCGGACGAGTCCAGCATGTGCACAAGCACCCGATCGTCGTTTGCCTCCTCGCTGACGAACACCACCGCCGACGTGGCGCCCGGGCCCGCCGAGAAGTCCGGGTTGCGCTGGTTCATCGTGCCTGTGGACACGCACCGTTCCGTCCCGGGGATGTTCCCGCTGCTGACCGGCAGCACGAACACATTGGCGTCGTAGCCGAGGGCGACACGCACGTCGTACCAGAACACGTGCACGCCGCCGCCCGTCCGCGGCGCGAGCAGCGGGCTGTATGCCGTGCTGATGTTGCCGCCGATGACGATCGGCAGCAGCACACCGCCGCCGGGGTCGAGCACCGCTCCCGCGGCGTTGATCCGCACCGTCCGCAGGGTGTCTGAGGCGCCCCACTCCAGCCACCACTGTGCGCCGTCGTGCGCCAGGTTCGCGTGGTGATACTGGCTGAAGTCCGTCACGATGATCGTGCCGGCCGGATTCAGCAGCGTGCCCGTGCTCGTCATCCGGGAGCCGACGAGGTTCACAAAGTCGGCTGTCCACACCACGTAGAACTCGCTGCCGTTGGTCGCGATGTTCAGACTCGGCACGGTGAATGTCGCGCCCACAGGCTGGAGGTCGGTTCCGATGCGCCGGGCCTTGATCGTCGAGCTGTCGCTCCAGTCCGGGCCCACGACGAGGTACTCGCCGTTGGCCACCAGCGTTCTGGACTGGCCATAGACCCAGTCGATCAGCACCTGCGGCGTCGAGTCCAGCAGTTGGCCGTCGGACCCGATCCGCTGGCCTGCGAGATAGGTCCCGTACCCATCACTGTGATAGATGCACCGCGTCACCAGCCATTGTCCGTCCTGGCCGGCAACCTGCAGTCCGATGGTGTTCGGCGTGAACTGTGTTGGAGGAAACAGGATCGGGTTCGCGTCCAGCACCTGGCCCTGCGGCGAGACGCGCACCGCACGGAGCTGGTCCTCGTAGTAGCCGCCGACGGGGTCCTGGGACACATACAGCACCAGCCAGTCCTGGCCGTTCCACGCCACCTGGGGCCGCTGCTGCAGACCCATGCCCCCGGCAATCAAGAACGGCACCGCATCGATCGGGTTGCCCTGTGCATCGAGCCGGATTCCGAAGATGTCGCCGTCGCTTTGGACCGTCTGGCTGCCCGAGCTTCTGCCTCGGGAATCACCCCACGCGACGAGGTACTGGTTGCCGCCTTTGGCCACGGTGTGATCCTGCTGGCTGTTGGTCGCAGGCCCGACGCCCACATCGCCCGGCAGCAGACCCACTTCGGCGACGGGCATCGGCTCCGCACAGACCACCGTCGCGCACGCCATCCACGCCCCAAGCACAAGCACGGACCGATTCATGGCAGCTCTCTCCTTTTCGAGGGCCGTCGCCTTGCGCGACAGCTCCAACGCTCTTCAACACGACTTGCGATCTCGCCGGCAAGCAACACCCTGCGCGGCGTCGGGATCCGCCGCGGGATCACCCAAGTGGTGACAGGCGCGGCGATCTGCAGTGCCTGATTATACCAAGAATAAATGATCTCTATTTCGTGATTTTGAACCGTGCCCGACGCTTGCGTCGGGAATCGGCGTGCTCGGCACGCTACAGCTTGTGGCGCGGCTGCTTTCAGCCACGTCGGGCCCTGCGGAAGTACCCGATGTGCCCCGATGTCCGCGACGGCCACGTGGCGTTTCCTGTTTCCGGGAGCGGCTCGCGCGCTGGGCGTGTTCCGCTCCCCCGGCCCCCTCCGTAGCGGAGGAGGAGTTGTGTGACGCGGCCGTTCTCAAACTTTGGAATGGATGAAGGAGACAGGGCGCACGGCCGGGTGGGACCGGGGGTTTTGGGGGCGTTCATGTGTGAGACTGGCGCGCGGGTGTTCCTCCCCCCGGCCCCCTCCTAAGAGGAGGGGGAGTGAGAACCGGCCTGCTTCAACGCGGGCGTTGAAAGCAGTCAGACCAGCAGGGTCGCGGGCTTCTGGAGGTAGTCCTTGACCGTGGCGAGGTACTGGGCGGCCATGGCGCCGTCGATGACGCGGTGGTCGCTGGACATCGTCATCTGCATCTCGTGGCCGATGACGATCTGGCCGTTGCGGACGACGGGCTTCTCGATGGCGGCGCCGACGGCCAGGATGGCGGCGTTGGGCGGGTTGATGATGGCGGTGAAGTGCTCGACGCCGAACATGCCGAGGTTGGAGATCGTGAAGGTGGCGTCGCTCATCTCTTCGACGGAGAGGCCCTTCTTGCGGGCCTTGTCGGCGAGGGCCTTGGTGTCGGCGGAGATCTGGCGGAGGCCCAAGCGGTCGGCGTTGCGGAGGGTTGCGACGACGAGGCCGCCGCCTTCGCCCTTCTCGTTGATGGGCAGCGCGATGGCGACGCCGACGTTGACCTGGCCGTGATAGAGCAGGGACTGGCCGTCGGGGCCCCAGGAAGCGTTGATGTAGGGGTGCTGGTGCATCGCCAGCGCGCAGGCGCGGACGAGGAAGTCGTTGACGCTGAGCTTGACACCCTGGGAGGCGAGCTGGTCGTTGAGCTGCGTGCGCAGGCTCATCAGGGCGTCGAGGTCAACGGCGACGGTGACCTGGTAGTGCGGGATGGTGGTCTTGGACTGGACGAGGCGCTTGGCGATCGTGCCGCGCATGTTCGAGAGGGGGACGGTGCGCGACTCGAGTGCAGCGCTGGGGGCGGGCATGGACGTCGACGCCGCGGCGCGTGCGGGGGAGGCCATCGGCTTGGGCTCCGCGACGGGGGCATCCTCGACATCCTTGCGGATGATGCGGCCGCCGGGTCCGGTGCCGTGGATGGAGGCGAGATCGATGCCGCGTTCCTCGGCGATCTTGCGGGCCAGCGGCGAGACGAAGATGCGGCCGGAGCGGTCATCGGAGGCCGGGGCGGGGTGATGGCCGTTGGCGGCTTTGGCGGGCGGTTCGGCGACGGCGGTGGCGGAGGTTGATGCTGCCTTGGCGGTTGAGGACTCCCCTGCTGCTGCTGCTTTGGCGGCGGAGGCGGGCTTGGCGCTCGACGATCCAGCCCCGCCCGCGTACTTGGCTTTGACGGCGGCGACATCTTCGCCCTCTTCGGCGAGGACGAGGATGATCTTGGCGACGTCGACGGTCTGGCCCTGCGGCAGGAGGATCGCGGCGACGGTGCCGGTGTCGAAGGACTGAAGCTCCATGGTGGCCTTGTCGGTCTCGATGTCACCGAGGACGACGCCGGGCTTGACCTTGTCGCCTTCCTTGACGTTCCAGGCGACGATGGTGCCGCGTTCCATGGTGTCGGAGAGGCGGGGCATGGTGATTTCGATGGGCATCGGGAGACCTCTGGGCTCGGGCGGAAAACTCAAAGCTCAAATCTCAAAGCTCAAAGCTCAAATCAGGAGGCGGCGACGTGTCTATTTGGGCTCTTGGTGCGGGAAACCATTGTGCCGAGGATGCGGCGCAACTCGTTCGCTTCCGCTTCGAGCGTTGCGAGCCTCCGAGCGGCAACCCATCCTCGTCGACCGATGAATCGTATCCAAAACTTCGCCTCATTCAGTTCCTTGATACTGATACAGACACTCTTGGTGAAGTCGGCTCTGCTCATGGCCTCGTCCGCCTCGTACAAGTTCGCACCAACCGATGTTCCGCTGGCCATGATCTGCTCGACGATCCGGTTGGAATGCCCCTTCTCTTTCACCGCCTCCGCGACATCAACGATCCTGTCGCAGAACGACTCGATCCGCTCAAGAAACTCCGCTTTCAGTCTGGCCATTGCCTGCCTTTCTTTGAGCTTTGAGATTTGAGCTTTGAGCTTTACTCCCCGAGAGTCCGCTTCACGCCCGCGATGATCTTCCCCTTGTTGGGCAGGTAGTCGGCTTCGAGGTTCTTGGCGTAGGGGGTTGGGACATCCTCGGTGGTGACGCGGACGGGCTGGTGGTCGAGGTAGTCAAAGCAGCGTTCGCAGACCTGGGTGATGACTTCGCTGGCGATGCCGGCGAAGGGCCAGGACTGGTCGACGACGACGATGCGCCCGGTCTTCTTGACGCTCTCGATCACCGAGTCGATGTCGAGGGGGCGGATGGTGCGCATGTCCAGGACGTCGATGTTGATGCCGTCGTTCGCCAGTTCGTCGGCGGCTTCGATGCAGAAGTTCACAGGGCGGCCGAAGGAGAGGACGGTGCACGCGTCGCCTTCGCGGGCGAGGCGGGCGCGGCCGAAGGGGATGTAGTACTCCTCTTCGGGGATGTGGGCCTTGTCGCCGAGCATGCGCTCGGACTCGAGGAAGAAGACGGGGTCGGGGTCGCGGATGGCGGTCTTCAAGAGTCCCTTGGCGTCGTACGCGTTGGACGGGATGACGATCTTGAGGCCGGGGACGTTGGCGTAGAGCGCTTCGACGCACCAGGAGTGGGTGGAGCCGAGCTGGCCGCCGGCGCCGTCGTTGCCGCGGAAGACGA
>SXGQ01771424.1_pt1 | contig 13017 bp, 6 predicted proteins | sample 3178371 | NCBI WGS metagenome assembly SXGQ01 (sample SAMN11356859, study PRJNA531348) | freshwater metagenome | isolation source: freshwater sample F1-20 | place: China: Fuxian Lake, Yuxi | collected 2017-12-25
CCGGGGGCTGCTGCGCTGGGTGAGCGACCTCAACCGCGTGTATCGCGGCTGGCCGGCGCTGTGGGTGGCCGATGACAGCCCCGGCGGCTTCCAGTGGATCACCTGTGACGATGCCGAACAGGGGGTAGTGGCGCTGCTGCGGCGCGATCCGGCGAGCGGCACGTTCGTCGTGGCGATCCTGAATTTCACACCGGTCGTGCGCGACGCGTATGCGATTGGGGTGCCGGTGGCGGGTCGCTACCGCGAAGTCCTCAACAGCGATGCTGCGGACTATGGGGGCAGTGGCGTCGGCCACGGTGGATGGCTGCAGACCGAACCCGGGGCGATGCACGGATGCGCGCAGCACCTGCGGCTGCGGGTGCCGCCGCTGGGGTGCCTGCTGCTGGTGCCCGGGGACACGGCAGCGCTCGCAGGCTGATCGCGCCGGGAGCGCGCTTGACGCGGCGCGCCCCCGGCGGCGGTGGTGGCTAGAACGTCATGCGCAGGCCGAAGCGCAGCACCCGCGGCGCCACGATGCCGCTGATGCGGTTGGCGTTGGCGGCGGCCTGGTTGCGCTGGCGTGACAGCACCGTATTGATGTTGGTGAGGTTGAACGCCTCGAGGGACGGAATCAGCCGCACGCGGCCCAGCGTGACCGGGCGATCGAGCCGCAGGTCGACCGTCTGCAGCCGATCGTTGCGCACCTCGCCGAGCGGGTCGAGCAGCACGGTTGCCTGTCCCGCGCCGTTGATGCGGTTCGGCGACAGGATGCCCTGCGGGAAGGGGAAGCCCTGACGCGCATTGAAGAACGCCGACAGGTTGGCCTCGATGAAGGGAATCTGGTACACGCCGCTGGCCTTCACCAGCCACTTGGCGTTGGTGAAGATGCCCGAGATGCCGCTGCCCGTCTGCTCAGGCGCGAACTGCGCCCCGTCGAGCTTGTCGATGTTGGTCGGATCCTCATAGGCATTGGCCGAATCCCAGTGATCGACCGCGTTGTTGTAGGCATAGCTGGCCGTGGCTGACCAGCGGTTGGCCATGCGGCGGCTGAGGACCAGCTCGACACCGTTGTAGTCACGATAGCGGTCGGGCACGTTGGTGTAGACGAACGGCAGCCCGGCCAGCTGAATGTTCGGCTGGTAGTAGGTGACGGCCTGGCAGCGCGCGCTGGCGGGGCAGTTGGTGGGCGTGAAGCTCACCGGCGAGTAGTTTGCGCTGGTCAGGCCGATGCGATCCTGCCACGCGAACTGATTGTATTTGCGCCAGATGTAGCTGGCGCTGATGCCGACGCCCTGGAACAGCTCGTGGTCAAAGCCCAGAATGGCTTCCTGCGTGCGGTCGTTCTTCACGTTCGGATCGACCGAGCCGGGCGATCGGAAGTTGCCGGGATTGGCGGCGTTGTAGGTCGAGGACGCCGCGAGAATCGAGGCATAGTTGATTTCACCGGTCTGCACGAACCGGTCGCCGTTTGTGTCGGTCCACGGGAAACGGATGACCGTCGCTCCCGTGGTGGTCAGCTGGCTCGACAGCTGGCCCGGGGCCATCTGGCCGAAGTACATCGAGTACGACACCTTCGCCACCGTGCGGCCCTTGCCTGACAGGTCGTAGTTGAGGCCGATGCGAGGCGACACGTTCGTCCAGGTGACGCCGGCCGACAACCCGGGGAAGTCGATGGCCGGCAGCTGCACCGGCGCCAGCGGGCTGGCGGGCACGAGTGCCGCGTCGGCGCGGTCGGTCTGGCGGTCGACACGGAACCCGACGGTCAGCGTCACCCGCTTGGCCGTGTAGGTATCCTGCGCAAATGCGGCCCAGGTATCGAGGTGCGATTCCGAGTTGCCGTCGCGATAGACGTCAACCGAGTTGGCGACGCCGTTGGTCAGGCGGGCGATGGCGTTGCCACCCCAGTGATTGAGGCTGATCGAGTGGGCCGTACGCCAGCGGCCGCCGAACTTGAAGGCATGGTCGCCGCCCAGCAGGTTGGGCTGGAAGTAGTTGGCCATCACGTCGACGCTGTTGGTCGGACGCAGGAAGATCGACTGCTGAAATGACCGCGAGTAGGCCCCCGTCGTCGTCTCGAGCAGCGGCTGCACGTCGGCCAGTTCATCCTTGTGGAAGTCGAGCGCGAAGTTGTTGCCCAGATGCGCCGCCAGCACGTCGACGAGGAAGCGATCACTGAACACGTGCTGGTCGCTCAGCTTCCAGAAGGGCGACGGCCCGGTCAGCCAGCCGAAGCGGCCGAACTCGTCGCTGACGGCCCGCTGCCGGTAGGTGGTCTCGATGGGGCGCGTGTCTGAGGCATCGCGCACGTTGCGCACCTTCTCGGCCCAGGTGTTCTGCAGGCCCAGGCGGTTGCCCTTGAACGGGGCAAACGTCAGCTTCCAGTTGTAGTTGTTGAGTGTGGTCAGGTCGCTTTCCAGGCAGTCGCGAAGACCCTGCGTATCGGTGGGCGGTGTCGGCCGGCACGCGGAGGTGTTCTTGTAGAACCCGACCACGCCCACCCTGATGTCCTGAGTGCCGTAGCTGCCCCAGTACCAGGCCTTGCCCTTGCGGAGCGGGCCGCCGACTTCGAAGCCATAGTCCTTGATGTTCTGGATGGGGGCACCGGATCCCGCGCCGGCAGCCCGCACCTCATCGTCGATGTTGTCGGCCTGGAATTTCTGGTCGGTCAGGTACCCGCGCGCCGACCCGCGGAACCGGTCGGTGCCGCCCTTGGTGACCAGGTTGATCCCGACGCCGCCGGTCTGCTGGGTGACGTCGGCACCACCCGTGGTGACCTGCATTTCCTCGAGCATGTCGAAGTCGTAATAGATGGGCGATGCGCCGGTGGCCGACATGTCGGTGATGTCGACGCCGTCAATCGACCACTTGTTGTTGCCAGTGGCCGCGCCGCGGGCGACATAGTTCGACTGCTGGCCCGACTGGCTGCCACCGACGTTGACGCGGTCAACCGCAATCGACGGAGACCGCTCGAGCATGACCCACGGGTCACGGGCGGACGGCAGGTTCTGCAGCGTGTCGAGGTCGAAGGACGTGCGCGTGCCGACGGCCTTGGTGTCGATGAGCGGCGTGGCTCCGGTGACCGTGATCGACTCCTGCACGGTCGAGATGGCCATCTCGGCGTTCACCTGCGCCGAGAATCCAATCGTGATACGCACGCCCGTCGACTGTACCGTGCGAAAGCCGGTCAGTTCGAAGGTGACGGCGTAGGTGCCGACTGGCAGCTCGGGCATCCGGTACGAGCCCGTCTCTGACGTGACGGCGATGCGGGGCTGCAGCAGCGTTGGCCCTGACACGGTGACGGTGGCGCCCGGCAGGACAGCGCCGGAGCTGTCGGTTGCCCGGCCATAGATTTCGCCGGTCTGCTGCTGAGCCGAGGCGCTGGCCGCCCCCACGGCCAGCAGCGCCGCCAGCAGGGCGGTTCTGATTCTGATGAGAGTCAGCATGGGAGTCCCTCCACTCCACGAACGGACAGATACGCTCGCCGGCCTCGTGATGATGGCCGGTGAACACCGGAGAGCCCTCCACCCGGGATCTCCGGACACAGATTGCGAGAGGTAGTACAGCGTCGGTCGCGCTGACGCGTCACGAATGTGACAGACGAGACTATATCCGACAAATGGTCCCGGGATGCGCGGCGTGTCGGCGCAGGCGTGAGCGGCCTGCCGACCGGATGGCGTCGTCCCGCCGTTCCGGCGGTCAATGCGTTCAGTTCCTGAGCTGCGGCCAGGCCGTGACGACCGACGCCAGCAGGGCCACCGCCGTCAGCAGCAGGCAGAGGGCGCCGAGCGCGAGGTGATCGATGCGCTCGCGGGTGCCGGGCCGCAGCAGCAGGCTGGCCAGGTAGCCCCCGGCGAAGCCTCCCGCATGCGCCCAGTTGTCGACCCCGGGGAAGATGAGGCCGAACACGCCCATGAACAGCGCATACTGCAGCCCGTACTCGCGGGCGTGGCTGTGTCCCGTGGCCCGGCCATAGTGGACGAGTGCGCCCAGCAGGCCGAATATCGACGCCGAGGCCCCGACCGAGAACTGCGCGCCGCCAATGAGCGGCAACCCTGCGAGATACATGCCGGCGACCGAGCTGGCCGCAAACCCCGCGACGCCAGAGGCCGTGTAGAGAATGACCATGCGGCCCGGGCCGTAAAGCTCGGCAACAGCCGGGGCCAGCTGGCGGATCCACATCACATTGAAGAACACGTGCAGAATGCCGGCGTGCAGCCAGCCGGCGGTCAGCACCGTCCACCAGCGGCCGTACTCGAATATCGGCACCGCGCCCGAGGCCCCGAGCAGGAACAGCACCCGAGTGCCGGGGGCCAGCAGTCCGCGCAGATCGAGGCCCGACAGCAGCAGCGATACCACGTAGAGGGTGACCGTTCCCCCCACTACCAGCGGCACGAAGCCCAGATCATTGCCCAGGCGCCGCAGCGCCGGGCCGTAGCCCCAGAGCCCCGGATTCCACCGCCCGCACGAGTAGCACGTGTCGTCGTTGACGCCGACCAGCACGCCGCACGAGGTGCAGATGACTGATCCTTCCCGCTGTCGCCTGAACATCGTCTTCCGATTTTAGTGCAGGGGTGGGGTGGCCGGGCGGAAGTGCTCGCGGTACCACGCGATCGATCGGTCGAGTGCATCGATGAGATGCCGCGCCTCCTGCAGGCCATGCCCCTCGCGCGGGTAGCGCACCATCACGGCACGCGTACCGACGTCGTGCAGGGCGATGTAGAACTGCTCGGCCTCCTCGATGGGCACGTCGTTGTCGTGCTCGCCGTGGAGGAACAGCACCGGCGTCTTCACGCGGTGCGCCAGACGGATCGGGGACCGTTCCCACAGCATGTCGATGATGCCGTCCCTGTGGGGGAAGTCGCCGTACTCGACCGCAAGATAGTCATGGTAGTACGCAAGGTAGTTCTGCGTGACGAGGTTCGAGATGCCGGCGCTCGGAATCGCGGCGCGGAACCGTTCCGTCTGGGTCACCAGCCAGTTGGCGAGCTGGCCGCCGTAGCTGCCGCCTTCCACGGCCAGTCGCGAGGCATCGAGCCAGGGATGGCGGGCGAGGGCCGCGTTCACCCCGGCGAGTACGTCGCGCGCCTCGGCGCCGTTCTGGTCGCGGAAGATGGCGTCAGCGAAGGCCTGTCCATAGCCGGTCGAGCCACGGTAGTTGACCATCAGTGTCGCCCAGCCCTGTGCGGCATAGACCTGCGCCTTGTGGTTGAAGGCCGGGCCCTGCTGACCGTGCGGTCCGCCGTGAATCACCACCACCAGCGGCACGCTGGCCGGGACGGTCTCGACGGCCTGTGAGGAACGGGTCAGGAAGGCCTCCACCGTGAGGCCCTCGTTCGTGAAGGTCAGCGTCTCAACGGGCGCGAGTGTGCGCGATGCCAGCAGTGCGGCATTGTGCGTGGTCAGGGCGCGCGGTGCGGGCGGGCCGCCGGCCGCCGTGCCCTGTGCTGCGGCAGTGGAGGCAGGGACAGGCACCGAGTACAGCTCGGCGGGGCCCTGCGGCGTGCTCATGGCGAACAGAATCTGCGTGCGTCCCACGGCCACGGCCGAGACACTGCCCTCGGCGCGGACGACAGTCATCGCGGTGGCGGGCGGGGTGGCCGCGGTGCTGTCGAACGCCATCAGGTGCACGCGACCCCGTTCCTGCAGCGTGAAGTAGAGGCGGCGCCCATCGGGGGACCACTGCGGGACGCCCTGGCGGTTGTCGATGGCGCGACCCAGTTCGAGGCGTCCCGTGCCGTCCGCACGCATCACCCAGACATGCGTGTCTTCCTTGGTGGTCTCCGACGAGGTCAGGTCGCGCGTGGTGCCTGAGAAGGCGATGCGGGTGCCGTCGGGTGACCACGAGGGCGCGTACTCGGCGCTCTTCGTCTGCGTGAGGCGCGTGAGGGCGCCGGTGTCCGCGTCGACGGTGAAGAGGTCGTAGTTGAAGACACGGTCGGCGTCAGGCTCGCGGTTCGAGACAAACAGGATGCGCGTGCCCGACGGTGCCCACTGCACCGAGTGCTCGTAGTGCGGGCCGTCGGTGAGCTGGCGAACGGCGCGGGTCGCGACGTCGACGACAAACAGGTGCGTGCGGCGGTTGTCGTTGAAGCGTGTGAGGCCTTCGCTGGCGGTGGGCTTGTAGAGGTAGCGCGTGATCACCATCGGATCCTGGTCGGGCTGCGCCGCACCCTCGGGGCCGTCGACGGCTGATACGTAGGCGATGCGGCGGCCGTCGGGCGACCACGACAGGCGCTCGCCCGCCGACGGCAGGGGATGGTTGGTGCTGCCGACCGGCGCCAGCAGCCGGGGCCGGGCGCCCAGGCGGTCGACGACCACCAGGCCTGCGCCCTCGTCCGTGCGGCCGAAGTAGGCGAGCTGCTGGCCGTCGGGCGACCAGCGGGGTCCGGAGGCCCCGGCGAGCGTCCTCGTCTGTCCGCTGGCCAGGTCGCGGATCAGCGTGCGCCGCGAGGGACGTCCGGGTGCGTCGTTCGACACCAGGGCATAGGCCACCTCGGTGCCCGAGGACGACAGCTGCACGTCCGTCACCGCCTGCAGGGCCTGGTGGTCCGAGGGGGTCCACGGGGCACGCCCCTGAGCCTCGACCGCCACCCCTGCGGCCAGCATCACCACACACGCAAACATCCGGGTTCGGACCATGAGGGCAGTATAGGCGGAGCGATGCGGTAAAATCGGTCATCGCCTTCGAACTCATCGTCATCCTCGGTCTGATCCTCGCCAACGGGGTGTTCGCCATGTCAGAGATGGCGGTGGTGGCAGCGCGCAAGGTTCGGCTGCAGCAGCGTGCCGACGAAGGCGACGCGCGCGCCCGCGCCGCGCTCGACCTGGCCACGCATCCGGCGCAGTTCCTGTCGACCGTGCAGGTCGGCATCACCCTGGTGGGCATCCTCGCCGGCGCCTATGGTGGTGCCGAGCTGGCTGAGCCGCTCGCCGTGCGGATTGGCGAGATTCCCCAGCTGGCGCCCTATGCCGAGGGCGTGGCCCTCACGCTGGTCGTCACCGTCATTGCCTTCCTCTCGCTCGTCATCGGCGAGCTGGTGCCCAAGAACATCGCGCTGACGTGGCCCGAGACCATTGCGTCGTGGGTGGCCAGTCCCATGGGCTGGCTGGCGCGTATCGGCGGGCCATTCGTGTCGCTGCTCACCGGGACGACGCGCCTCATCCTGCGGCTCATCGGGGTGAAGGAGCAGGCCGAGTCGCACCTGACGGAAGAGGAAATCAAGGCTGTCATCAGCCAGGGGGCCGAAAGCGGTGTGCTCGAGGCCGAAGAGGAATCGATCGTGCAGCGGGTGCTGCAGCTGGGCGACCAGCGTGTGGCGGCCATCATGACGCCCCGGCCCGACATCGAGTGGATTGACGTCGAGGCCACGTCCGACGAGCTGCGTGCCTTCCTGGCCAGCCATGCACATACGCACTTCGTGGTGTGCCAGGGCGGCCTCGATAACGTGCTGGGCTTTGTGCGGGCTGCCGAGCTGCTGCCGCGCGCCATGCGTGGCGAGGACATCAACCTCCGGGCCCTGACACGCGACGCCCTGTTTGTGCCCGACTCGATGCCGGCGGTGCAGCTGCTCGAGGCCTTCCGCAAGTCGCATACGCACCTGGGGCTGGTGATGGACGAGTTCGGCGCCGTCGAGGGCCTGGTCACCGTGACGGACATGCTCGAGGCGCTGGTGGGCCACATGCCCGCCGATGCCAGTGAAGCGGCAGGATTTTTCGTGCAGCGTGCCGACGGGTCGTGGCTCATCGACGGATCGGCCCCCATCGAGGAAGTGCTCGAGCGCCTGGGCCTCGAGGCCCTGCCCGAGGACGAAAGCGGTGCCTACCACACGCTTGGGGGCTTCATCATGGCGCGCCTCGGCCATGTGCCGCACACGGCCGACCACTGTGAGTGGGAAGGCCATCACTTCGAAGTGGTCGACATGGACGGCCGGCGCATCGACAAGGTGCTGGTGGCCCGTCTGCCTGCCTGAGTCTTCTGCTACACTCGCGCCCCATGAGAGCGCGCGCTTCTCTCATTCCGGCTGGGGTCGCCCTGGGGCTGCTGCTGGGCCTCGCCGGGCTTGGCCCGCGAGGGCATGCGCAGGCGCCGGTGCCGACGCCCGCCGGGGATGCCCCGCGGACAGTCGACGGCTTTGTGCAGGCGCACTGCCTGTCGTGCCACAACGATCGGGCGCGCGTTGGCGGCTTCAGCCTGACCGGCGCCCGCGCGGCCGCCGCCGCCGCCCATCCCGACGTCTGGGAGCCGGTGCTGCACAAGCTGCGCACCCGCCAGATGCCGCCCCCGTCACGCCCGAGGCCCGAGGCCGCATGGGCGGCCGAGGTGCAGGCGTCGCTTGTCGCGGCCCTCGATGGCGAGGCACGCCGTGCCCCGCGGCCCGGCCGCATCGGCGCCCACCGCCTCAACCGCGCCGAGTATGCCAACGCCGTGCGCGATGTGCTCGGGCTCGAGGTCGATGTGCGCGCCCTGCTGCTGCCTGACGAAGCCGATGAGGGTTTCGACAACGTCGCGGCCAGCCTTACCCTCTCGCCCGCGCATCTCGAGCGCTACCTGACCGCCGCGCGCGAGATCAGCCGACTGGCCGTGGGCGATGCCGCGCTGGCCGCGACGCCGGCCACCGTCTCGTATCGCGCGCCGAAGCTGCTCGAGCAGGACCGCCGCGTCGATGCGGGCCAGCCGTTCGGCTCGCGTGGCGGGGCGACCGTGACGCACCAGTTTCCCGCCGACGGCGACTATGCCGTGGCCATCAGGCTCAGGCGCCAGGTCTACGACTACATCATCGGCATGGGCACGCCGCAGCTGATCGACGTGCGCATCGATGGCCGTCGGGCGGGTCGCCTCCGGGTGGGAGGCGAGGCCCCCGGTCTGCCGGGGCCGATGACCTGGAACGGCGAGATCGTGGGCGAGACGCCCTGGGAGCTCTACATGCACGCCGCCGACGGCGCGCTGTCGGTGCCGGTGACGGTCACGGCCGGTCCGCACGAAGTGTCGGTGACCTTCGTCGACACGCCGTGGGTGGCCGACAGCGTGGACCAGCCCCTGGCGGTCGACTTCGGCCGCGGGTCTGACGAGCAGTACGACGGCCTCGCGGCGGTCGACATGGTGACCATCATCGGGCCGCAGCGCCCGGGGCCCCCCGGCGACACCCCCAGCCGCCGCCGCCTGTTCGTGTGCCGTCCGTCACCCGCCCTGCCGGAGCGGGCGTGTGCCGAGCGCATCATCGGCCGCGTGGCCCGGCGGGCCTATCGCCGGACGGTCACCACCGCTGACCTGGCGCCCCTGCTGGCCTTCTATGAACAGGGGGCCGCCCGCGGCGGATTCGAAGCCGGCGTGCAGGCCGCCCTCGAGCGACTGCTCGTCAGCGTGCCGTTCCTGTTCCGGCTCGAACACGACCCCTCGGGGCCTTCCACCCCGGCGACCTATCGGCTGAGCGACGTCGACCTAGCCTCGCGCCTGTCGTTCTTCCTCTGGAGCAGCGTGCCGGATGAGGCGCTGCTCGACCTGGCCGAGGCCGGACGGCTCTCGCAGCCGGACGTGCTCGGGGCCCAGGTGCGGCGGATGCTGGCGGATCCCAGGGCCGACACCCTGGTGACCAACTTTGCGTTCCAGTGGCTGGGGCTGCGGAAAGTGGAGGCGGTGCTGCCCGATGCGAACGTGTTTCCCGAGTTCGACGAGAACCTCCGGCGCGCGCTGCTCGAAGAGGCGCGTCTCTTCGTCGGCAGCCAGCTGCGCAACGACCGGCCCATCACCGAGCTGGTGTCGGCCGACTACAGCTTCATCAACGCGCGGCTCGCCGAGCACTATGGCATCGACGGGGTACACACCGACCTCTACCGCAGGCACACGTTCAGCGACGGGGTGCGGGGCGGGGTACTCGGGCTTGGAGCGATGCTGCTTGCCACGTCGTATCCCGACCGCACGACCCCGGTCCTGCGCGGCACCTGGATTCTCGACACGCTGCTCGGCATGCCGCCGCCCCCGCCTCCACCAGACATTCCCGATCTAGCCGCCACCGACGAGGACGGGCGACCGCTGACGATGCGGGCGCAGATGGAACGGCATCGGCGGAACCCCGCGTGCGCGTCGTGCCACTCGCGGATGGATCCGCTGGGCTTCTCGCTCGAGCAGTTCGATGCCGTCGGACGCGTGCGCACGCACGTGCTCGGACAGCCGGTCGACGCCTCGGCCGTGTTCGCCGATGGCACGCCCATCGATGGCGTGGCCGGGTTGCGGCGCTTCGTGCTGTCGCGCACGGACGGCCTGCGCGCCACGCTGGCCGCGCGCATGCTCACCTATGCGATTGGCCGCCAGCTGACCGTGCACGACCAGCCGGCCGTGCGCGCCATCGAGCAGGCCACGCGCGCCGGGGGCGACACCTGGTCGGCCCTGGTCCAGGCGGTCGTCCGCGCGGTGCCCTTTCAGATGAGGAGTCGGGCTGCATCATGATCATGAAGAAGGCGCTCTCTCGACGCACCCTGCTCCGCAGCCTCGGCGCGGCGCTCCCGCTGCCGCTGCTCGATGCGATGGTGCCCGCGCTCACGCCCCTCGCGCAGACGGTGGCCACGCCCCGTCGCCGCTTCGGTGTGGTGTACATCCCGAACGGTGTCATCCCCGGCCAGTGGTTCCCGACGGAAGCAGGCACGGGCTACGCGCTGTCGCCCACGCTGATGCCGCTGGCCCCGGTGCGCGACCGCCTGCTGGTGCTGAGCGGCCTCGACAGCGTGCCGCCGCCGCCCCCTGGCGAGCGACAGTTCAACAACCACGCCGACGCCAGCACGCGCTTCCTCACCGACGTCACCCCGAGCCGCACGCTGCGCGCCGGGGTGTCCATCGACCAGATCGCCGCACGCACCCTCAGCGCCGACACCCTGCTGCCGTCGCTCGAACTTGCCCTCGAGTCGGTCGACTCAGGCATGTCGTGCGATTTCGGGCGCAGCTGCGTCTACACCGGCACCATCGCCTGGGCCGGGCCGACCGCGCCCCTGCCGATGGAACGAGACCCGGGCGTGGTGTTTGCGCGCATGTTCGGCGACGGCGCCGCCGATCAGGCGACCCGTCTCCAGCTGAAGGGCAGCCTGCTCGACTCGCTCGTCGGCGAAATCTCGGGCCTGCGCAGCCGCGTGGCCGCGGCCGATCGTGTGACGCTCGGCACGTACCTCGACAGTGTGCGCGATGTGGAGCGGCGCATCCAGCGGACGATGACCGAGAACATCACGCTGCCGCGTTTCGACCGCCCGGCCGGGGTGCCCGAGAGCTTCGCCGAACACGCGCGACTGATGTTCGACCTGCAGCTGCTCGCCTATCAGGGCGACGTCACGCGCGTCACCACCTTCATGCTGGGGCGCGAGTTCAGCGGGCGCACGTATCCGGAAATTGGCGTGCCCGATGCGCACCACCCCATCTCGCACCACCAGCGCGACCCGGTGCGCATGGAGAAGTGCGCGCGCATCAACCACTATCACGTGTCGCTCTTCGCCGAGTACGTGAACCGGCTGCGCGAGACGCCCGATGGCGACGGCACGCTGCTCGACCACGTGACGCTGCTGTACGGCGCGGGCATGAGCGAGGGCAACGGCCACGTGCCGCGCAACCTGCCGCTGCTGCTCGTGGGCGGCGGTGCAGGCACACTGCCTGCGGGGCGCCACATCCGCTACGCCGACGGCACGCCGCTGGCCAACATGCACCTCGGGCTGCTCGACTCGCTCGGCGTCCGCATCGACGTGCACGGCAACAGCACCGGTCCGCTGTCGTTCCTCTGATGCTGGCTGCCGTTGTCCTGGCCCTCACCCTCGGCCTCGCACCGCCGTCTGACCTGCCGCCCCTGATGGCGGCGGCGCGCGACGGCGACGAGGCTGGCGTCGGCCGTCTGCTGACGAGTGGCACCACCGCACGCGCCACGACCGCCGATGGCACGACGGCGCTGCACTGGGCCGCTCACGCGGGCCACCTTCCCATCGTTCGACGCCTGCTGCAGGCCGGCGCCGAGACCGGGGCGGTCAACGACCTGGGGGTCTCACCCCTGCACCTGGCCGCCGCCGGCGGACACACTGCGGTGGTGCAGGCGCTGCTGGCCGCAGGGGCCCCGGCCCGAGCCGTGACCGAGGCCGGCATCGACCCGCTGATGGAAGCGGCGCGCGTCGGTGATGCCGCCGCCGTGCAGGTATTGCTCGACGCAGGGGCTGACCCGCAGCGTGCGGAGCCGGTCCGCGGACAGACGGCCCTGATGTGGGCGGCCGCCGGCGGACACAGCCGCGCCGTCGAGGCCCTGGCGCGCCGAGGGGCTCATGTGCACGCCCGCTCGCGCACTCGTCCGCTGGTGGTGATGTTCGATCGCGGGCCCAGCCGCAGCGTCAAGACATCGGGACAGGATGCGCATCGCCTCACGGCTGGAGGGTTGACGCCCATCCTGTTCGCGGCGCTCTCGGGAGACGTGGCGACCGTCGATGCGCTGCTGGCGCATGGCGCCTCGGCCAGTGACGTGGCCGCCGATGGCCGCTCGGCCCTGGTGCTGGCCGCGTTCGACGGACACGGTGCCGTCGCACGCCGTCTCATCGAGGCCGGTGCCGATGTGCAGGCCGATGGCGCGGGCTACACGGCGCTGCATGCCGCCGTGCTGCGTGGCGACCACGACACCGTGCGCGCGCTGCTGGCCCATGGCGCGAACATCCATGCGAGGCTGCGGCAGGGAAGCCCGGTGCGGCGCTTCGGGTCGCAGTGGGCCCTCTCGCACACCCTGCGCGGAGCCACGCCGCTGATGATTGCCGTGGCCTATCTCGAGGTGCCCCTCGTCCGAACGCTGCTCGACGCGGGGGCTGATCCCTCGCTCGGCCTTGCCGATGGCCATACGCCCCTGCTGGGGGCCGCCGGGGCCCCGATCGAAAAGGAAGCGCGTCCGTCGGATCTGGTGCGCTGGAATGTCGTCGACGCTGACACGCCGGTCGTGCCGCGCGACCGTGGCGACGTCGAGGCCGTGGTGCAGCTGCTGCTCGCGGCCGGGGCATCGCCCCGCGACACCGGCCCCGGCGGGCAGACGGCGCTGC
>SXGQ01052412.1_pt1 | contig 13016 bp, 11 predicted proteins | sample 3178371 | NCBI WGS metagenome assembly SXGQ01 (sample SAMN11356859, study PRJNA531348) | freshwater metagenome | isolation source: freshwater sample F1-20 | place: China: Fuxian Lake, Yuxi | collected 2017-12-25
AAACGGGTTGTCGGCCGGCACCCGGCCATCGTCGTGGAGGCGAATCGTCTTGCCGTGATGATTGGTGAGGTCCTGCGCGGGATGGGCCTCGAGGTTGCCCTCGGGTGGCACCTGACGGTCACCCAGGGTCAGATACAGGAACCCTTTCCCGTCGAAGGCCACCTTGCCCCCGTAGTGGCCCTGGCCCTTCGAGACCGACTCGAAGAGCGGCTGGATGTTCGAGAGGCGATCGTTTTCGAAGCGCGCCCGGATGAGTGCGGTCGTTGACTGCCCGTCGGGCTGGGGCTTGGCGTAGGTCATGTAGAGCAGCCGGTTGGTGGCGAACTGCGGGTGAGGCACGACCTCGAAGAGGCCGCCCTGGCGGCTCTGGAACACGGCGGGCACGCCCTCGACCGGCGTGGGCAGCAGCGCGCCCTTGCGAACGAGGCGCAGGCGCCCCGGGCGCTCGGTGATGAGGATGTCGCCATCGGGCAGCGTCGCCACTGACCAGGGCTGCACCACGCCCTCGGCCACGGTGACCAGGCGGTAGTCATGGAGCGCCGACCGCATCACGGTATCGGCGGCACGCGTCGAACTGCCCAGCACCAGCAGGCCGGCAGCGACCAGAGCAAGCAGCTTGTGAGTCATGCTGCCATTATTCGTCGCGCGTGGTTCCCGGTCAAACGCGCGGGTCCCTGCATAGAATGACGCACCATGGTTCCCTCCACCTCGATGGCACGCACCCGTGACGGGCTGCACCTGCTGGTGCGCCAGTGGCTGCCCGAGGGCGCCGCGTGGGGCCACGTGCTGCTGGTGCACGGCCTCGGCGAGCACAGTGGCCGTTATGAGGCGATGGCCAGCCAGATGGCCGCGGCCGGTCTGGCCGTGCATGCGTACGATCACCGGGGCAATGGCGGATCGGACGGCATGCGGGGCGATGTCGCCGCCTGGGCGCTGCTGCACGACGACCTCGAAGACCGCCTCGCCGAGGTGCGCCGGCAGGCCGCCGGATTGCCCGTGGCCCTTTACGCCCATTCCATGGGCGGGCTCATCGCCGCGGGCTACTGCCTCTCGGGCCGCCCGCGTCCATCGCTGCTGGTGCTGTCGGCGCCCGGATTCGATTCCACCCTGGCCCGCTGGAAGCGGGCGCTGGCGCCGTGGCTGGCCCGGCTCTGGCCGACGCTGCGGCTGCCGAACGACGTTGATCCATCGACCCTGTCGCGCGACCCTGATGTCGGTGCCGCCGTGGCGCGCGACCCGCGGTGCGGCACGAGCAGCACCGCGAGGTTCGGGGCCGCCGGCTTCGCCGAGCAGCACCGCCTGCGGCCGCTGCTGCCCAGGGGCCTGGGCGTGCCGACGCTGGTCCTGCACGGGCAGGACGACGGGCTGGTGCCTGCCGGGGCGAGTGCTCCGCTCCAGGGGGCACCAGGTGTCGAACGCCGCCTGTTCCCGGGCCTGAGGCACGAACTGCATCACGAGCCGGAGGGGCCGGCGATTATCGGCGCGGCCATCGACTGGATGCGCACGACGGCCGGACAGATGCGCTAGAGTGAAGGCATCATGCGTCCAGTCATCGTCACCCTGGCCTTCGCCCTGCTGATGTCCACGCTGGTGGGCGCGCAGTCGTACCAGCGCGTCGATTTCGGCAAGCTGAGCAACTACGAGTACGAACTGCCCGATCCCTTCGACCCCACCCCGCGCACGCTGCAGAACAAGATCCCCGACACCGTCAAGGGGCTCAGCGGCAAGATGGTGTCGATCGAGGGCTTCATGCTGCCGCTCGACCTCAATCCCGAGGGCGTGTCGATGTTCATGCTCAACGCGAGCATCGACATGTGCTACTTCGGTGCGCCGGTGCGCATGAACGAGTGGGTGCTGGTGCGCATGAAGGGCGGCAAGCGCGCCAAGTTCACGCACCTGGCGATGAGCGTGAAGGGGCGACTCGAGGTGGGCGAAGAGCTCAAGAACGGCCGCGTGACCAGCCTCTATCGTCTCGAAGCCGACCGCGCCGACATCGAGGACGGGCGGTGACAGCGGCCACCGCCGCCGCTGACGTGCCTGTGCTGCGCGTCGAGACCCTCAAGAAAACCTATCGGGCGCCTGACGGCGAGGTGACGCCGGTGCTCGACATTCCGGCGCTCGAGCTTCGGGCCGGTGAGCAGGTGGCCCTCCGCGGTGCCAGCGGTTCGGGCAAGACGACGCTGCTGCACATCATTGCCGGCATCCTCACGCCCGACAGCGGGCGCGTGCTGATCGCCGGCGCCGACATCACGGCGTTGGGCGAGGCCCGGCGCGATGCGCTGCGCGCCGAACGCATCGGCTACGTGTTCCAGACCTTCAACCTGCTGCAGGGCTACTCGGCCCTCGAGAACGTGCTGCTCGGCATGATGTTCGGCCGCGGTGCCGACGCGAAGGCGGCGGCTGCGCTGCTCGAGCGCGTGGGGCTCGGGAACCGGCTGTCATACAGGCCCCGGCAGCTGTCAGTAGGCCAGCAGCAGCGGGTGGCCGTCGCGCGCGCGCTGGCGAACCATCCCCGGCTCGTGCTGGCGGATGAACCGACGGGCAACCTCGATCCCCGCCACGGCACCGAGGCGCTCACGCTGATTCGCGATGTGTGTCGCGAGCAGGGCGCGGCGCTGCTGCTCGTGAGTCACGACCCGGCGGTGCTGTCGCAGTTCGATCGGGTCGACGACCTGGCGGTGCTCAACCGCGCCATGGCCGGCGCCGGGGGAGGGGCGTGATGCGGGGACCGGGTCTCATGCTGATTGTGCGGCGCAGCCTGCGGCAGCATGCGCTGTCGACGGCCGTCACCGTGCTGTCGGTGGCCCTGGCGTGCGGGCTGGTGATGGCGGTCTTCGCCATCAAGCGCCAGTCGTATGACGCCTTCACCGGAGGCGCGCAGGGCTTCGATGCCGTGCTTGGCGCGCGCGGCAGCCAGCTGCAGCTGGTGCTGAACGCGGTATTCCATCTGGAAACCTCGCCGGGCAACATTCCCTGGCAGCTGTACAAGTCGATTGAGCAGGACCCCGGCGTGGAGCTGGCCGTGCCCTATGCCGTGGGCGACAGCTACGAGGGCTTCCGCATCATCGGCACCACGACCGACCTGTTCACACGGTTCCCCGGCCCCGGGGGGCTGCGCGTCGAGGACGGCGGTCGCATCTTCACCGCCGAGGCGCAGGAGGCCATTGTCGGCAGCGTCGTGGCCCAGCGGACGGGGGTGCATGTCGGCGAGCACCTGACCCCGTCACACGGGCTGGCGGAGGTCGAAGGCAAGGAACACGATGACGAGTACACGGTGGTGGGGGTGCTGGCCCCGACCAACAGCCCGCTCGATCGGCTCGTGTTCATTCCCATCGAAGGCGTCTTCCGCATGGATGGGCACGTGCTGCGCGGCACCGGCCGCAATTACCGCCCTGAAGACGGCGTCGAGATTCCCGACGAACACCGCGAGGTGAGCGCGGTCATGCTGAAGCTGGCCGATCCGCAGGCCGGCTTCTTTCTCGACCAGGCCATCAACCGGCAGGGGACGCGTGCCACGCTGGCCTGGCCCATCGGCCGCTCGATGGCCGACCTGTTCGAGAAGATCGGCTGGGTCAACCGCGTGCTGGAACTCGTGGCCTACTTTGTCGTGGTCGTGGCGGCGGGCACCATCCTCGCCAGCCTCTACAACACCATGCACGAGCGGCGGCGCGAGTTTGCCATCCTGCGCTCGCTCGGGGCGCGGCGACGCACGGTGTTCTCGGCCATCGTGCTCGAGGCGACCACCATCACGGCTCTCGGGGCCCTCGCCGGCTTTGCCGTCTACGCGGTGATTCTCGGGGTGGCGTTTGTCATCGTGCGTGAACAGACCGGTGTCGTGCTGCAGGTCTTCAAGCCCGATCCGGCCTTGTGGCTGACCCCGCTCGGCATGGTGCTGCTCGGCGCGCTCGCCGGACTGCTGCCGGCGATGAAGGCGTATCGCACCGACGTGGCCGGCAATCTCACGCCCACGTCCTAGTGCGCGCCGATGCCGCGTCACTTTGCCGCAGTCCCCGCGGTGCGCGGGGCCTGCTACGCTGTTCTCATGCGCGTGCGGACACTGACGGTGCTGCTGGCCCTGGCCGTCCTGCCGGCCTGCGGCCGCCAGACGCAGGCAACCGATGCCGAGGACCTGCTGACCGGCGCGCGCCTCTATGCGGCGAATGGCTGCGGCACCTGCCACGGGCGCGAGGGGCGCGGTGACGGGCCCCTGGCCTCCACGCTGTCGCCCCCGGCGCGTGACTTCCGCGACCCCAACGCCTTCAAGAACGGCAGCGACCCGTCCTCGATCGCCAACACGCTGGCCACGGGGCTGACGCGCGACGGCGGCCAGATGCAGTCGTACTTCCACCTGTCTGATCGCGAGCGGTATCTCATCGCCCGCTATGTCGTGTCCCTGCGGACCTCGTCCGCCTCATCGTCCCCCGCATCAGGAGCCTCCCATGACTAATCGCCGTCTCATTCTCGCCGCCGCCGCAGCTCTTCTGCTGCCGCTTGGTGCGCTGGCCCAGTCGACCGTGACGGTGTCGGGCGTGTGGGTGCGCGAGACCGTGCCGGGCCGCAACGTGACCGCCGCGTATGCCACCGTCGAGAATCCCGGGACGGCCGACCTGCAGATTGTCGGTGCCTCCGCCGAGGTCGCCGGGCGCGTCGAGATGCACGATATGATGCGCTCGGGCGACATGATGAAGATGTCGCCGGTGAAGGCCATCACCGTGCCGGCGAAGGGCAAGGTCGAGCTGAAGCCCGGCGGCCTGCACATCATGCTGTTCGACCTGAAGCGCCCGCTGAAGGAAGGCGAGACGGTCGAGCTCATCCTGGCCACCGACAAGGGCGCGACGGTGAAGGCCCAGGCGCCGGTGAAAAAAGGGATGATGATGCAATGAGACTGTCGCTGATTCCCTGCGTGCTGGTGCTGCTGCTCGGGGCCGGGTGCCGCACGGAACCGGCGGCTCCCGTGCCGGCGGCGGCCGAGGAGCTGCCCATCCTGCCCATCGGCGGCGACTTCACCCTGACGAACCAGGACGCCCAGCCCTTCGAGCTGGCGTCGCTGCGCGGCAAGGTGGTGCTGGTGTTCTTCGGCTACACCATGTGTCCCGATGCCTGCCCGACGACCCTGTCGAAGCTGAGTGCGGCGTATGCGCGCCTCACGGAAGAGGAGCGCGCGCGGGTGAAGGCCCTCTACATTTCGGTCGATCCGGAACGCGACACGCCGAAGGTGATGAAGGAACACCTCACCTACTTCGGTGTCGATGCCGTGGGGCTGACCGGCAGTCCCGAGGACACGGCGAAGGTGGCGCGCCAGTTCGGGGCCCACTTCGAGCGATCGAGCGAACCCACGGCCGCCGGCTATCTCATGTCGCACACCGTGTCGATGTTCGGCCTCGATGCCAGGGGCCAGACACGGCTGCTGATCGACTATGAAGCCAATGTCGACACGGTCGTGCGCAGCATCAGGCAGCTGCTCGCGGCGGCCTGAGCGGAGTGCACACCCGATGGCCACCACGTCACGCCTGGTGAGGTTCGCGCGGCTGGTGGCACTCGCAGGCGCGGTGAGCCTGCCGCGCAGGTCGATGCCCGGGCGCCGGCGGCCCGCGGGAGTGCTGCCGCTGCTGCTGGTGGTGAGTGTGGCCGGAGGCGCAGACCAGCTGCGCGCGCAGCCAGCGACTGACCAGGCCCGTGAAGACACGCGCCTCTCCCACGAGGTCATGAGTCCGTTCTGCCCGGGGCTCACGCTGGCGGATTACCCGTCGCCGGCCGCGTTCGAACTTCGAAAGACGATTGCCACCAGGCTGTCCCAGGGCGAGACGCGCGAGGCCATCGTCGGCGAGCTGGTCGCGACGTATGGCCCGCAGATTCTTGCGGATCCCTCCGACACGCCCCTTGGCCGGGTCGTCTGGGGCGTGCCGATTGCCGTGTCGCTGCTTGCCGCGCTCGGACTGGCCGCATTCCTGCGGCGTTCGGCCCGGGCTCATGTCGCCGAGGGCGTTACGCTGCCACCCTCCGGGGCCCTGGCCGGGCGCCTCGACGAAGAACTGGCCGCGCTCGACTGAGCACGGCTTGGACAGCGACGCGACACGCAGCCACGCTCCACAGCGGCCAGCAGGGCGGATGCCCTGCGTGGGCCGCGCGAGGTGTGTCCGCGCCGCGACGACGCGGCTCAGGGCCTGATCAGGTAGAACTGCGTCTGGCGTCCGTCGACCCAGTCCCACGACCCATCGGGCAGGATGGCGGCATCCTCCTCGAGGGCGAAGCGTACCGCCAGGTTGTCCCATTCGGGCACCGCATGCGTCGCGTTCAGTTCGATCGAGTGCCAGGTGTTCGGCAGGAACGCATAGTCGCCGCGCACGGGCACGCCTTCCTGATAGTCGGTCATGCCGATCGGGGGACCGGCGGCATGCCCGTGATAGCCGATGGCGTGGCAATAGATGCTGGGCACGATGCGTTCGCGCGTGGCCTGTGACAGTGCATCGCGCAGTGCCTGGTTGCCGGTGCGCCCGACCTTCGCGTACTGCATGGTCAGGTCCTGCAGGCGGTTGGCCTTGGCCAGGCCGTCCTTCAGGCCCTGCGGCGCATCGGTCTCTCCCGGGCGCAGCACGTAGGCATTGTGCTGCGTGTCGGTCGAGAATCCCATGTAGACGATGCCGAAGTCGGTGTGCAGCATGTCGCCGGGCTGGATGACGCCCTGCATGGTCGTCAGATTCCCGCCCTTGCGCCAGATGGTGACTGACGGCTGGAACCACGACTCGAGGCCGAGCTCGGCCACACGCTGGCGCATCCACCAGACCACATCCTGCGAGGTGGTCGTGCCCGGCGTGATGACCGTGTTCGAGAACGCTTCGCGAATGATCATGTGCGCCACCTGCATGGCGTGGCGATAGGCCTCGAGCTCCTCAGGCATCTTGACTTCGAGCCAGCCGACGGCCAGCATTTCGGCCGACTTGACGCGGGCGGCGTAGACCGGTCCCAGCGCCTCGACCAGCCGGCGCTTCTCGTTGGCGGTGATTCCGTCGGCGTGATTCCACGCATCTGACTCATTGATGCCGATGACCTTCGGCTGCTTCTCCTCGACCAGCTTCCGCAGCCCTTCGTGCTGGCCGTCGTTGCTGGTGGGATACATCGTGTAGAGCTTGTCGTAGTCGAAGCGGCCGATCGAGTACCGCTCGACCGGGCGGCCGCCCCCCGGGTTGTAGAACACGAGGATCGTGCGCCGCCGCGATGCGAAGTAGGTCAGTGGCGACATCGAGCGGAAGACCGGGTCCTCGTTGTACTCGCGGGTCGGGATGATCCACATGTCGATGCCCGTGCGGGCCATCAGGCCGGGGAGCACGGTGTCGAAGCGCCGGGCGATCCACGGCGTGACCAGCGCGTTCTGCTCGCGGTGCGTGAGCACCCGCGACTGCGGGTTGGGGAAGCTCATCGGGCCCTGCGCCTGCAGCGCGGCGGCGGTGGCGAGCAGGACGGCACAGAGGGGCAGCAGCAGTCGGCGCGTCAGCATGGGCCGTAGTGTACTGCGGGAATCTGGCATGATCGCGGCTGCATGATGACGTCCCTTCTGGTGGCAGTGCTCGTGATGCAGGCGGCCGTGCCACCCGCGACGGGGCAGCGCCCGGCTTCTGCCCCCCCCGCGACCGAGCCACGTCCGACCGACCCGGCGCCAGCCGCCGGAGACCCGACGGCCGACACGTCCGCGATCGATCCCTACGTGGAAGCGGTGACGGTGCGTGGCCGGGCTGTCGAGGTGCCAGAGCCCGGCGTGGCCGCACGCCGCGTGATGGATGCCACGATGCTGCAGGCGGTCCGCGGCGTGCTGGCCGACGACCCGGTGCGCGTGGTGCAGACGCTGCCCGAGGTGGCGGCAGGCGATGATTTCAATGCCCAGTTCGCCGTGCGCGGCCATGGGCCCACGCATCTCGGGCTGGCGATTGACGGCGTCGACTCGCCACTGCTGTTCCATACCGTGCGCGGGGTGAACGACACCGGCTCGCTGGCCTTCATCAATACCGACGTCCTGGGGGGCGCGGCCCTGATGGCCGGTGCCTACCCCCAGCGCGCCGGGGCCTATCTCGGAGCGCGCGTCGACTTCACCACGCGCGACGGCGCGCGCGATCGGCTGAGGGGAAGGGCGCTCTTCAGCGCCTCCGGCGTGACCGCCGTGGCCGAAGGCCCCCTCGGACGTGTCCGCGATGGCCAGCCCGCCCGGGCATCGTGGCTCGTGGCGGCCCGCAAGAGCTATCTCGGCTGGCTGCTGGGGCAGGTCGATCCGTCGCGCACCGAGCGGTTCGGCTTCGTCGACGGCACGGCCGTCCTGTCTGCCGAGCTGTCGCCGAAGCACAGCCTGCGGCTGCTGGCCATCGGCGGTGATGCCGCCCTCGACGACCGCATCAGCAATCCCGGCCTCAATTCGCTGGTGCGCGCACTCAACCAGAGCGGCGTGCTCTCGGCACAGTGGCGCTACACGCCGGGACGCCGCAGCGTCTTCACGCAGCAGCTGTATGTCGTCGCTGCACGCTACCAGAATCGCGTGCCCGACGGCCGCACACGGGAAAATGGCAGCGACCGCGATGTGACCCTGCGATCGACCCTGCAACTGGCCATCACCGGCACACAGGGCGTCGAGGTGGGCGCCCAGCAGCAATGGCTGCGCGCCGATCGGCTCGACCGCAGCTTCTCGTCTCGGGGCGAGACCATCACGCTCGACCGCGATGGTGCGTGGGAGGCCTCGGGCGCCTGGGCCTACTATCGCTGGCAGCCGCACCGCACCCTGCAGTGGACCGGTGGTCTTCGCGCGGACCGGTCGTCGCTGACGGGGGCCAGTGCGGTGTCTCCGGTGGTGCTGGCCGAGTGGACACCGAGTATCTCGTGGCGCATCCGCGGGGGCCTCGGACGCCAGCACCAGCTCGCACGCTTTGACGACACGTCGCCGCTGCCGTCCAACGGGGCACCGCCGCGCGCGGAGCGGGCCGCCTCGGCCGACGCGGGCCTCGAGTGGCGCAGCCCCGTGCACTGGCGGCTGCAGGTCGATGGCTACGTGAGGCACGATCGCGACCGTCTCCGTCTCGAGCAGTCTGAATACCGGCGCGTCGGCACGGCCCTCGTAGCTCCCCGGCTGCCCTTCCGCATCAACGCGATGACCGGCCGGGCCCGGGGTGTGACCTCGACACTCACGTACAGCCGAACGACGATGCTGCAGGCGCTGGTGTCGTACACCCTCGCCGAGGCCACCTTGTCGGACTTCACGACCGGCGAGTCGTTCCCATCTGACTTCGACCAGCGGCACACCGTGAATACTTCGCTGCGTGTGCAGCCCGGTCGTGGACTTGGGTTCACCAGCCGCATCCGCTACGGCTCGAACTTCCCCATCGTCGGCTACCTCGATGCGGTGAGTGCCGACCTCTGGCGTATCGGCACGCGGCGCAATCAAAGCCGGCTGCCTGCTTACAGCCGTGTCGATATGAGGGCCGACTGGACGCCGGCATGGCGCGGGAAGCACGTGACGGTGTTCGCCGAAGTCATCAATGCCCTCGGACGCCGCAACCTCGGCCCGCAGAGCTACTCGGTGCGCCTGCCGGCGGGCACCGTGACCGGGGCGACCGAGCGGCTGTTTCCAGTGGTGCCTTCGGCCGGTGTGCTGGTGCAGTTCTGACGCGTAAGATGGCGGCATGGCATCGCTGCACCGCCGCATCCTCCCCTATGGCACCTGGCCGTCACCCCTGAGCGCGACCCGGGTTGCCGCCGGGGCCCTTCGGTTCAGCGAGGTGCGCGTCGACGGGGATGCGCTGTACTGGATTGAAGGCCGTCCATCCGAGGCCGGTCGGGCAGTCGTGATGTGTGCAGGCCCGGAGGGCCCGGTGCGCGAGGTGCTGCCGCCGGACTTCAACGCCCGGACGCATGCACACGAATACGGCGGCGGGGCGATCTGCGTCGATGCGGGTGTCGTGTATGCCTCGCACTTTGCCGACCAGCGGCTGTATGCGGCGCCACACGGACGCGCACCGCATCCGCTGACGGCCGGGGGCTGTGCCTTCGCCGAGGCGTGTGTCGATCGCGGGCGAGGCCGGCTGGTGGTGGTGCGCGAGGATGCGCGCGATCGTTCGCGCGAGCCGCGGGCCGCGATTGTCGCCGTGGCCACGGATGGCCGCGACCATGACGGGCATGGCACGGTGCTGGTCGAGGGTGCCGATTTCTACTCCGATCCGATCGTCTCGACCGACGGACAGCTCCTGGCCTGGCTGCAGTGGAGCCATCCGCAGATGCCCTGGGACGGCACCGAGCTGTGGGTCGGCCACCTCGACCCGCAGGGACAGGTCGTGGCACGACAGCGCGTGACCGGAGGGCCCGGCGAGTCGGTGTTCCAGCCGACCTGGTCGCCGGACGGTGTGCTGCACCTCGTGTCGGATCGCACCGGCTGGTGGAACCTGTATCGGGCGGAAGCCGACGATGCGGGCGCCTGGACGCTGGAGGCGCTGTGTCCCCGTGACGCCGATTTCGGGAAGCCACAGTGGGTGTTCTCGATGGCGACGTATGCGCACCTCGGCGACGGCCGCATCGCCGCGACCTGCGTGCGCGAGGGCCGGTGGCAGCTGTGTCTGGTCAATCCGCGCACACGCACGGCCGCCGATGTGCCGCTACCCATCGACGTCATCGAGTCGATCGTGGCCACGCGCGACGGCATTGCCTGCGTGGGCGGATCGCCGTCGCAGGTGCCGATGATCGCGCGCGTGTCGCTGCCAGACGCCACGGTAGAGGTGGTGCGGCGTTCCATGGACGAGTCGCTGCCGGAGGGCGGGGTGTCGGTGCCCGAGCCGGTGCGATTCACGTCGCCGGTCGGCGCACGTGAAGACGAAGCGCGCACGGTGCATGCGTTCTACTATCCGCCCGCTCATGCCGAGCTGTCTGGTCCCGTGAACGAGCGGCCGCCCCTGCTGGTCATGAGCCATGGGGGCCCGACCTCGGCGGCGGATCCCACCCTCGACCTGAAGGTGCAGTTCTGGACGAGCCGCGGCTTCGCCGTGCTCGATGTGAACTACAGCGGCAGCACCGGGTTCGGCCGGGCCTATCGCGATCGCCTCAAGGGGCAGTGGGGGCGTGCCGACGTCGAGGACGTCGTGGCGGGCGCGGTGGCCATGGCCGAGTCTGGCCGCGCCGACCGCCGGCGCCTGGCGATTCGCGGGGGCAGCGCGGGCGGATTCACGACGCTGGCCGCCCTGGTCTTCCACCGTGTGTTCAGTGCCGGCGCCAGCTATTACGGGGTCAGCGACCTCGAGGTGCTGGCGCGGGACACGCATAAGTTCGAGGCGCGCTACCTCGACAGCCTCGTGGGGCCCTACCCGGCGTGCCACGACGAGTATCGGGCGCGGTCGCCCCTCCAGTCGGCCGAGCAGCTGCGCACGCCGGTGATCCTGTTCCAGGGCCTCGATGACCGGGTGGTGCCGCCAAACCAGACGACGCTGATGGCCGAGGCGGCACGCCGGCACGGGGTACCGGTGGCGTGCGTGATGTATCCGGGCGAGGCGCACGGCTTCCGGCAGGCGGCGACGCTGGTGCATGCCCTCGAATCGGAGCTGGCCTTCTACGGGCGCGTCTTTGGGCTGGTGCCCGCCGGGACGCTGCCGTCGCTCGTCATCGACGGGCTGCCCTGACGCGGACGGCCGGGCCGCCCTTGCCATGTACAGGCTCCTCCTATATATTACTGATTAGTCATATACGAATATATAAGGTGCCCTCATGCATGTTGCCCGCATTTACGAACCGCTCGTGGCCCAGACGTCCTACCTCATCGGATGCGCCGCCACCGGCGAGGCACTGGTCATCGATCCGACGCGCGACCTCGATCGCTACCTCGCGGAGGCCGCCCGCGAGGGCCTGCGCATCACGCACGTCACCGAGACGCACATCCACGCCGATTTCCTGTCGGGCGCGCGCGAACTGGCGCAGCGCACCGGCGCACGGCTGTTCCTGTCGGACGAGGGCGACGCCGACTGGAAGTACCAGTGTGCGCAGGAGGGCACCCTGGTGCGCGACGGCGATCACTTCATGGTCGGGCGCATCCGCGTGCAGGTCGTGGCCACGCCGGGCCACACGCCCGAGCACATCGCCTTCCTGATCACCGACACGGCGGCCGCCGACCAGCCGATTGCGATGGCCACGGGCGACTTCCTATTTGTCGGCGACGTGGGCCGTCCCGACCTGCTGGAACGCGCCGCCAACTATCTGGGCACCATGGAAGCCGGCGCCCGCGTGCTCTGGCACAGCCTGCAGCGGCTCGCCCCGTATCCCGACTGGCTGCAGATCTGGCCCGGGCACGGGGCCGGGTCGGCCTGCGGCAAGGGGATCAGCGCCATTCCCTCGAGCACCCTCGGCTACGAGCGGCACTTCAACTGGGCCTTCCAGATCACGACCGAGTCGGCGTTTGTCGACGAGGTGCTCACCGGCCAGCCCGAGCCGCCCCTCTACTTTGCGACCATGAAGCGGCTCAACAAGCAGGGGCCCGCACCGCGCGGCCCGCTCGCTGCGGCACCGCGGCTCGACGATGATCGGCTGCCGGCACTGCTGGCGCAGGGGGCGATGGTCGTCGACACGCGGCCGACGGCGGTCTCTGCCGCACAGTCGGTGCCGGGCACGCTGAGCATTCCCTTCACCGCCAGCTTCGTCACGTGGGCCGGATGGCTGATCCCCTACGACACGCCCCTCCACTTCATCGTTGACGATCCCTCCGAGGACCGGCTGATCGAGCTGGCGCGCCAGCTGGCCCTGATTGGCCTCGACCAGGTGGCAGGCATCTGGGACGGGGGTGTGGTGCAGCGGCTGGCGGCGCGCGGCACGGACATGCAGACCATTCCGCAGATGTCGGTCGACGCGGCGGCCGGCCATGTGTCGGCCCGGGACATAGCCGTGATCGACGTGCGCGGGGCGAGCGAGTGGCAGGCCGGACACCTGCCCGGGGCCGTGCACATTCCCCTGGGCTACCTGCTGCGGCGCATTGACGAGGTGCCCACGGACCGGCCGGTGCTCGTGCA
>SXGQ01269926.1_pt1 | contig 13015 bp, 12 predicted proteins | sample 3178371 | NCBI WGS metagenome assembly SXGQ01 (sample SAMN11356859, study PRJNA531348) | freshwater metagenome | isolation source: freshwater sample F1-20 | place: China: Fuxian Lake, Yuxi | collected 2017-12-25
AAGCCACCGCCGGCAAGGGGGTGACGCCACTGGCCCGATGAGCTACGGGCAGAACCCCTGGCCACCGCTGGGCAGTTCTGTTGGCCATGAGCGGGCAGGTCTGCTGTCCGTCACCGGGCACGTCCTACTGACCGTTGACAGCCTTCGATGTCGATCGTCCCGGTCGTGCGAGTCCGCGTGCCTGCTCAAGTAGGAGCGTGGCGTCACCACGTTCGCTTTCGGGGACCTCGGCCTGGACGACGCGAGTGATCGCTCGATCAATGACCGGCGAAGACTCCGCCAGCAGCGCCAGACGACTGGCCGTGGGTGGGCTGGAAGAGACCGAGGGAGTAGATCGGAGTGCTTGGACGGCAAGCAGCGTCGGTTGCACGTGACGTTGCTCCTGGAAATCGATCACTGCGATCAGCGTGCCGACGAAGCCTGCGACGAACACGCCGACCGGCAGTGCGAACATGGTCCCGAGCACGGTGACGGATGCCCAAACCGCCAGGCGGACCGGAACCCAGTCGTGTTCGGGATCGGCTGCGAGCGCAGTGGTGAGCTCGTCGGCCAAGACGATCTCCCGCATGGCTGCGCCCCAGTCCAGCTCATTCCCCTGATCGTGCAGGATGCGACTCGCCCGATCGACGGCAACCCTTCGGGGTCTGGCTCCAGCAAGGACACCGACCAGTGCGATTGAATGGCGATCTTCGGGAGGGCGCACCAGAGCAACTGCCGCGGCTGCTACCTGAAGTGGACGCCAGCGGTAGGTGTGCAACCAGAACCGTCGGATGAGGTAGGTCGCGATGCCGGCGCCCGCGGCGAAGAGCAACCAAACTCCGAGGTGCAGTAGGACAACCAGGGTGAGCGCAGCGGCGCAGCGACCGAAGCTGTCCATGCGCAGGCTCACGGCGTTGTCGGCCATGGACGGAACCCAGCGTCCTCGAACTCGGCGGTGACCTGGGCCGGCACGGTGATGGTGTCCGCAGCGACGTCGGCACGCCCGATGATGATGCTGGCGCCCTCGACACCCCCGTAGCTGAAGTCGAAGCGCCAGCGGTCACCCTGGTCCAGGACTCCTTTCAAGGTGCGCGTCGAGCGCGGAGCGAGCGTGCCGATGCCGAGCCCTCCCTCGCCTTGTTCGGGGCGTACCCGGACGTCGATGTAGTAGCCGGTCGGGTTCGTGATGGTCACGTCGGTTCGCGGAGGTTCCTCGACGCTGACGCTGACCAGCCAGACCACGGCTGCACTGAAGAGGGCGGTCAAGCACACCAGACCGACGCGCTTCGCGCGGGCGCGGGCGCGGCCCGATGTCGTCGTCGTAGCAACGACGGTGGACGGTTCCGTCATGGGAGTCCGATCCGTGGAGCAGCGCCGCCGCAGGGTCGAGCTCGGGCAGTTGGGGTGGTCGGCATGGTCACCGGCGGCGCTTCGTTCGAGGTCGTGGCGGGATCGGACGGCGTGGAGGATCGGACGTGGTCCCGGGATCGACTTCAGCGGGGGCTGGGGCAGGGCGACTCGGTAGCGCCGTTGCGGTCCGGGGTCCTGGCCGTTTGCGGTCCCCGACCGGGGAGCGCTCCAGGAATGTGGAGAGCGGCATGGCGGTGGTTGCGGTCGCCGTCGTGCCGGCGATGATGCCGATGATGAGGGCGAGGGCGAAGTCAGCGAGCGTGTCGCCTCCGAGGAGCCAGAGTGCGATGAGGATGAACAGGGTCGACAGGCCGGTGTTGACCGTGCGGGGGATGGTCTCGAGGATGGCGTCGTTGGCGACCGAGCTGTAGGTGGCGCGCGGCCGGTTCGTGCGCTCCTCTCGGATGCGGTCGAACACGACGACGGAGTCGTTGACGGCGTAGCCGACGACAGTCAGGAGCGCAGCGACGAAGACCGTGTCGATCTCCTTGCCCATCCAGACGAAGGCTCCGACGACGATGATCGCACCCTGGGCGAGAGCAACGATCGAGGACACCCCATAGGTCCATCGGAACCGGAACGCCAGGTAGGCGAGCTGCAGGGTCAGCGCCAGACCGAGGGCAATGAGTGCGCTACGGCGGAGCTCGTCCCCGATCGTCGGGCCGACGAACTCGTCTCGGACGCGCTCCGCGCTGCCGAGCTGGGCGGTGATGACTTCATCGATGGCGTTCTCGCCAGTCCGGTCGAGCTCACGCACTCGGATCGTGACGTTCCCCTGGCCCGACTCCTGCACGACGGCACGAGCGAAGCCGATCCCGGCGAGGTCCTCTCGGAGCTCGTCGAAGTCCGGGGTCTGGTCAGCCTGGTACTCGATGAGTCGACCGCCGGTGAAGTCGAGGCCGAACTGAACGTCGCGGACGAACAGCCCGCTGGCCGCTATCACCACCGACACGCCAGCGAGGGTGAGCAGCAGTCGCCGGCGGGCGGCAAGGTCGGGTCCTTGGTCGTGGACCCAGTTCCGCAGGCGGATGCCGACGCCCATCCCCCAGAACGTGGGCCGCTCGACGAGGCGCTTTCGTCGGATCGAGAGCTCGATCAGCATCCGGGTCACGACCAGGGCGGTGAACATCGACACAACGACGCCGATGGCCAGCGTGATGCCGAAGCCGCGGACGCCGCCAGAGGCGAAGAAGAACAGCACTCCTGCGGCGATGAGGGTGGTCACGTTGGCGTCGGCGATGGCGCTGAACGCGCGCTCGAACCCGGACCGTGCTGCGCCCCGCAAGGGCCGGCCGGCGGCGTGATCCTCCTTGAACCGCTCGAAGACCAAGACGTTGCCGTCCACGGCCATGCCGATGGCGAGGACGAACCCGGCGATGCCCGGCAATGTGAGCGTGGCGCCGATCAACTGGAGAACAGAGAGCGCCAAGAGGGCGTAGATGGCGAGGGCGATGCCGGCGAGCAGGCCCAGGTACCGGTAGTAGACGATGAGGAACAGCAACGTCAGGGCGGCCCCGATGAGCGTGGCTTGCACGCTCGCTTCGATCGCCGCCTCACCGAGTGTGGGGCCGACCGTGCGCTGCTCGACGATGTCGACAGGTACCGGCAGCGCACCGGCTCGGATCAACAGGGCCAGGTCTTGTGCCTCTGCTTGGGTGAAGTTGCCGGTGATGCTCGTCGAGCCACCCGGGATGCCCGAACCGCAGGCGACGCCGACACCAACCTGCGGGCTGGAGATGACGTCGCGGTCCAAGGTGATGGCGACCCTGCGTCGGGGGTCTCCCGGTGAGGCGCACGCGGCCTCTCCGGTGAGCGCAGCCCACTCGGTGGCGGCGCCGAAGTCGATGGTGACCTGCCAACCGAGGCCGGCTTGGTCGAGGCGAGCTTGGGCATCGGTGACGCCTTCGCCGCTCAGCGCCTGAGGTCCGAGCCGTACTGGCAGGCCGGTCTCATCGAGCACGTCGAGCTCACCGTCGGCGGGTTCGCCGAGCGCTTCTGGTTGATTGGCGGCAACGACGGGGTGGAAGGTCAGCTGGGCAGTTCTGCCGATGACGTCGACCGCTTCGTCGGGATCGTCGACCCCGGGCAACTCGACGATGATCCGCCGGTCTCCGGATCGCTGCAGTGACGGTTCGGAGACGCCGAGAGCGTCGACGCGCCGGCGGAGAACCTCCAGGGTGCGGTCGGCGACATCGCCGTCGACCGTGACCGTCTCGGTGTCCCGTGCCTCGAGCACGATCTGAGTACCGCCGCGAAGGTCGAGGCCGAGCCTGATCGGCTCTGTGGCACTGATCCAGATGGCGCCGATGACGGCGGCGGAGACGATGACGATGCGCCATCGGTTGGAGGCATCGCTCATGTGGTCAGAGCTCCGGTGGTCGAGAGTGTTTGGTGGAAGATGTGACGTGGCACCGCACGCCCGGGTGGCCGGGCCCTCGTCATTCGTGGTCCACCGGCGGGGTGTCGTGTGCAGCAGCGCGCCGAGGTGGGAGTGCGCCGACGGCGTAGAGTCCGATTGCGGCTGCGGCGACCGCGCCGAGCCACGGGATGCCAGCGGTCCTGGCGTGCCAGTTGAGCAAGAACCAGCCCAGGACGATCGCAGCCGGGAGAACCACGTCGCCGGTGAGGCGCCAACGGGCGACGAGCCACATCGCCAGCAGCCCGGTGGTCGCCCCGAAGGCACCCACGACCGCCAACGGGTCTGTGGCGGAGAGCAGCTCGGCCATGCCGGCGCCGAACCCGGACACGACATAGGTGGCTCCAGCAGCGACTGCGTTGACGGCGCGTTCGACCGCGATGGCGACCGGGACGAGGAACACGAGCGTGACCGCCATCGCAGTGGTGCTGGGATGGCGGAACGCATCGAAGGTGAGCTGGCCGATCGACGGCAGTCGCAGGTCGTCGCCATCCGCGGATCCGGGCGTGCCGTAGTCAGCCATCGTCCCGGCCAAGACGTAGATGGCGACGTGGGCAACGACCAAGACGGTGGTCGCCCACGGCCAACTGGCACGGGAAGTCACTGCGGACCTCCGTCGTGTACCTCGTCGGGTTCGGCGAGCCGCTGGCGGGCCTGTTCCATGGCGTCGGCATCCGCGAGGAGCAGCACGATGTCGTCCTCGGCGAGCCTCGTGGACCCGGTCGGGACGATGTAGGTGCCGTCGCGCTCGACGAGCACGAGCAACGCCCGCTTGGGAAGGTGCAGGTCGACGACCATGGCTCCGTCGGCGATCGACCCTCTTGGGATCTCGAGCTCGCGCAGGGCCGTGCCGTCGGGGAGCGGTTCCCCGGGTTCGAGCGGTGCTCGTGTGCGGTTCGGGACGGGCACGGTTGCGTCGAGGAGCCTGGCAACCGTGTCCAGGGTCGTGCCCTGCAGCAACACCGACACGAGGACGACGAAGAAGACGACGTTGAACAACAGGCCGGCGCCCTCGACGCCTTCGACGAGAGGGAAGGTGGCAAGCACGATGGGGGTTGCGCCGCGCAGTCCGACCCACGCGATGACGGCTTGCTCGCGTAGCGGTACTCGGAAGGGTGCGAGGGTGACGATTGTTGCGAGGGGGCGAGCGACGAAGGCCAGCACGGCGACGAGCAACAGGGCCCGGCCGGCGCTGTCGACCAGTGCGGAGGGGAAGACCAACATGCCCAGGACGAGGAACATCCCGATCTGGGCGAGCCAGGCGATGGCGTCGTGGAAACGCAGGATGCTGTTGCGGTGGAGGACGTCTGCGTTTCCAAGCACGAGGCCGCACACGTAGACCGCAAGGAACCCGCTACCGCCGAGCAGTGTCGTGCCCGCGAAGGTCAGGGCACCCACAGCCAGGGTCAGCACCGGGTACAGGCCTTCGATCCCGAGTCCGGCGTGGTTGAGGAGGTGACGTGCCGCCCACCCGGCCGCCAAGCCAAGGGCCGCGCCGACAGCGAACTGGGTGGCGAGCAGCGGGAGCAGGGACCACCACTCGGTCCCGGCCCCGGTCAGGACTTCGATGAGTCCGATGGTCAAGAACACCGCCATGGGATCGTTGGCGCCGGACTCGAGCTCGAGCGTCGGTTGAATGTGTCCCCTCAAGCCGGCGTTGCGTGAACGCAGCACGGAGAAGACTGCGGCCGCGTCGGTCGACGACACGATGGAGCCGAGCAGCAGGCCGACCTCGATCGGCACGTCGAGCACCCACGCAGCAACGGTTCCCGTGATGCCGGCGGTGATGACGACCGCGACGGTTGCCATCGCCACTCCCTGGGCAACGACGGGCTTGATGGAGTCCCACCGGGTCGAAAGCCCACCGTCGAACAGGATCACTGCGAGGGCGACGACCCCGATGGACTGCGCCACTTCGGGGTCGGCGAAGGCGATGCCGCCGATGCCTTCGGAACCAGCCAGCATCCCCAGCCCCATGAACAACAGCAGTGCTGGTACCCCGAGACGCAACGCCAGGCGAGACGACAAGATGCCGAGGACGACGAGAACGGCGCCAGCGAGCAGCGCGGGGACGATCGTCACCGGAGCCGCCCCGCGCAGCGCGGAACCGTCCACTGCTCCGCCCGGCCGGAACGGCACGGAGGCAGCGATCGGGCGGGTACGCGCGCAGCGTCCCGCCTCGTGATGTCGAGCACAGGAGTCTCCCTGGGTTGAAGCGGTCAGCGTCGAACCCGCACGAACGCGGGTCTGGCGGGATGCCTCAGCTCAGGGGAGGTCCGCGGCGGCTGAACAGCCGAACCAGGCGCTGCCTCGCGGAGCCGCGGTGGCCCTGCGCGGAGCGCGTCGCAAGCACGGCACCGGCAGCGAGCAGCACCGGCGGCGCTACCAGACCCCACTGGGTTTCCACACTGCAGTCGTTCAGGTTCTCGAACGCCCGTCGACACCCGGACTGGACGAGCAACGGGCCGTCGGTGAACGTTGGCGCAATGACTGCCGCGCCGACACGCTCGTTGTGCGTAGCGGTCTCCGCCGCACCCGCCTCGCTGCTCATCAGGCCGGGTGCGAACAGCAACGCCCACGCCGCAGCCGCCAAGAAGGCAACGCGAATGTGACGGACGAGCACCTCGCCACGGTACAAGGACCATCCGATGAGCGGCCATACGCCCCGGGGTCGGGCCGTCGCAGCAGACGTATGGAGCCGACGGAGCGAGGCGCCGGTCCCAGGTAGGTGTGACGGTGGGCTGCGCCAGCGGGCATTCACGCGCGTGGTCGCTGACCGCGAGTACCGCTGCGGAACAGGCGCTCTGCTGTGCGAGTGTGGCTCGCCGGCGTGCAGATGCTCGCCCCTGCGGCGGGACCGGGCCCTGGCAGCATGGGCGCATGAGCCGTTCTCCCGACGCCCGCCACTACGACCTCGACGACCTGCGGGATCGCGTGCTGGCGCAGGAGGGCGGCACGGTGGACGACAGCATCCCGGAGCTCGCGGCGGCCGACCCGGACCTGTGCGGGCTCGCCCTGGTGCTGACCGACGGCGCCGTGTGCACGAGCGCCCAGGCCGACGTGGCCTTCGGCGTGCAGTCGGCGGTCAAGCCGTTCCTCTTCGCGCTGGCGCTGCTCGACACCGCAGGCGAAGCGCTGGACCTCATCGGCATCGAGCCGACGGGTGAAGCCTTCGACGCAATCAGGCTCGAGAGCGGCACGGGACGGCCGCCGAACCCCATGGTCAACGCCGGCGCGCTGCTCACCGCGGCGCTCGTCGACGGCGGTGACGTCGACGGTCGCTGCGAGCGCATCCTGCGCGGGTTGTCTGCGTTCGCCGCCCGGGACCTCGAGGTCGACGAGGACGTCGCCCACAGCGAGCACCTACTCGGCGACCGCAACCACGCACTGGCTCACCTCATGCGCGCCGAGGGCACCCTGCGCGTCAGTGCCGACGACGCCGTCGCGGTCTATGCGGGCGCCTGTGCGGTGCTCGTCGATGCGCGCACGCTGGCGGTGATGGGGGCGACGCTCGCGTGCGGAGGCATCAATCCGGTCTCCGGTGAGCGAGTCGTGCCGCCCGAGGTGGCGCGCGACGTCGTCTCGGTCATGGCCACGTGCGGCGTGTACGACGGATCCGGGCGGTGGATGCGCAGCGTGGGTGTCCCTGCCAAGTCGAGTGTGTCCGGGGCGATCGTGCTCTCGGCACCGGATGTCTTGGGCGGTGCGGTCGTCAGCCCGCCCCTGGACGACCAGGGCACCAGCGTGCGCGGCCGCATCGCGTGCGAGGCGCTCAGTGCCGATCTCGACCTGCACCTCTTCGGATCGCGCGAGGCCCGACGTCGGGTGGAGCCTAAGGGTCGGGAGGATGTGACCGCCTCCTGATCTCCTGCCCCTGACTGCTTCGTACGGTCGCAGAACGAGGGCAACCGACGTGTCGTTCGATCGCGCCATGCCTTTGTCGTAGTCGTTTCAACGTCGCGGGAGGATGAGCAGGACGACGCTACCGCTCGGCCCGTGCCGTTATGTCGGGTGGAATCTGGAACCTACTGTCGGCCGTCGTGCGCCCCGACGACCGGTCTGCAGTTGTACATGCGGTGATTGGGCGTCTGACACGGCTGCGCACGTGGGTGGCGGCACCCGGTCGCCGGGAGGTCGCATTGGCAGTTGCGGTCGTCTTGTTCGTCGTCTCGACCGTCCTGGCCTGGAGGGATCTCCCGGAAGGAAGGGAGATCGATTGGTCCCTCGTGGCGCTCGCCGCAGCTCTGGTCCCCCCGGGTGTCGTGACGAACGCCGAGGAGTTCCGGGTTTCGGCTCGCATCCTCGAGCAGACCGTGACAAGGCGGGCATCGCTGCGGGTCGCCGTGATCGCGTCTGCGTTCAACATCCTGCCCGTCCCCGGGTCCGTCATCGTCAGGACCGGAGCACTGGCCCGTGGTGGGGCGACAACCCGGCAGGCGGTCGGCTCCACCGCTGCGGTCGGCATCGCATACGTGGCCGTGGCCGTCGTTCTGGTCGGGGTCGTGCAGGTTCCATACAGCGCGTCATCCGCCACAGGACTGGTAGTCGCTGGATCGGCGATGTTTGCGGCGGCCGGGCTCGTCGTGCATCGACTTGCACCTCGGGAGTCCACCGTCGGCCTTGTGCGTGCGCTCCTCACCGTGGAAGCGGTGTCCGTGACGGTGAAGGCCCTGCGGCTTCTCGTCACGCTGCGAGCCCTCGGCTTCGACCCAACGTTCGCGCAAGCGGCGTCGATCTCGATCGCCAGCGTTGCAGCGTCAGCGATCGGCGTGTTCCCGGGCGGCCTCGGGATCCGTGAGCTCCTGGCCGCTGCGATCGCCCCGACCGTGGACCTGCCTGCCGCGGTGGGACTCGCCGGCACGGCGGTCGATCGCTTGGTCGGCGTCGCGGTGCTGTCGGTACTTGCAGTGGTGGTGCTGACCTTGGTCAAGGAGCAGAGACTTGTCGCACCAGGCGGTTCGACCCTCGATGACGCACACCAGCCGGAGGGCACCGGATGAGCCCTGCGTAGTGTCCACCCGCGGCTCCCGATTTGAGCAGCGACGCCCTCCGTTGCTACCTGGGCGTCGCTGTTCCCTACAGCGCAGCCGCCGGCAGGGACGGCCCTGAGCTCGGCATCGGGATCAAGTCGCCGCTCTAGAAACAACGGGCGGCGGGTCGGCTCCACGGGCACCTACAACGCGCTCTCCCAGTGGCACCCACCTGATCGACCAGCCCGACTGGTCGACGACCATTGCAGAGAGTCGGCGTCCGCAACTTTCAGCGACCGGCAGGGTCGTGCTCGAGACGCTCGGGCCCGACCCAAGAGGTTCTTCTGCACGCTCGCGTCGCCGACGGTCGAGCGTTGTACATCTTCGCCCACCGGTACGGGCCCAATGGAGCTCGGCGGAGTCGTGCTCGAGGCCGTCGGTATCCCGCCGGACGGCACTGAACACGCAGCGGCGGCACGGGTCACCCGGCGAGCGGTCGGACGGCTCACCTCACAGGAGTCGAGCGACTTCGGGTCGTCGACGGCAGCGTCAGTCCCCGCCTGCCTCGATGAGCTGGGGCGGGCGATCGGTCGGCCGACTGGTCGTGAGTCCCCGCTCGTCCGTCCAGACGGCCACCCACGAGGAGACCCGCAGCGGCGGCCAATCAGCGCCTCCACTCCCGCCGAGATAGTAGCGGACCGCCTCCAGGTGCTGGCCCGGGAGCAGGAACGACTCCATGAGCGCTCGATAGTCGAGCCACTTTGCGTCGACCCATCCCTTGGCCTTCAGGCCGTAGTACACGTTGAAGCCGTCGATGTAGGCGACGACCCGTCGGCCTGGCTGCCCATCCGAGTGCCCCATCGGTGGGGTGTTGCACTTCGTTCGGAGGTCGCTACAGTTCGGTTTACAACGCCGGTGGGAGACTGCCGGTTAGACGACCCGCCGCCCCACAGCGGCGGGTCGCTCCGTTTTCCGATCGGATCTGGCATGGTCGGTTCCTGTTCGCTCCCGTTGCGGTCCGTGGAGGGTAACGGCGTCCGTCGTTGGCGCTGACCAGCCGGGGTGTTCAGCAAGTCGCTGAGGTCCCGGCCGACAGGCGGGCCAGCTCGACGTCGATGAGCTCGTTGGAGCGGTCCTGCTCCTCGCGCACCACGCCGGCGTAGATCCGCATCAAGACGTCCATGGAGTGGCCGAGGCGGCGGGCGACCTCGGCGGCTGGCACCCCGGCCTGGAGCATCATCGTGGCCGCCGCATGGCGGAGGTCGTAGAGGGTCGCGGTGGCGAGGTGCTCATCGTCGGCCCAGACCGATGCACGGGCTCGGTGCCAGACCTCGCTGTAGTTGGAGGCGGTCATCGGTCGTCCCTGCGCATTGAGGAAGAGCTGTCCGGCCGGGTCGTCCAGCAGCTGCACGTGGCGGCGGAGGTGAGCGACCAACGGGGGAGGCAGCGGTACGTCGCGGGTCGACGCCGTTGCTCGGTGCTTGAGCCCCTTGGCCTCCCATCGTTCGCCGCTGTCCGTGTACTGCGCCCCCGGTTCGGTCGTTGCTCCGGAGAGGCGGGCCCGGCCCCAACCGTCCTTGGGGAGCTCGAGGTCGTCGCCTCGGAGCGAGATCGCCTCGGAGGGGCGCATGCCGGCGAGCCCGACGCAGGCGAAGAGGGCCGCGTAGCGCTCAGCACGACCGCCACGCCCGACCACGTGATCGACGATTCGTAGGACGTCGGTGACCGACGGAACGGTGGCGACATCCACGGTGAGGTCCCGAGCCGGCGCCCGCCACTCGATTCGGTCCATCGGATTCCGGTCGATGAGGTCACGACGGACCGCTGCACGCAGGACCGCTCCGAGCGTGTTCTTGCGGCGTCGGGCCACGGCAGCCGAGACCGGGCGACCGTCCTGTCTGGTGGTGATGGCCGTGAGCACCCGCTCGACGTCGCTTGGGCTGATCTGGTCGAGCGGCAGTGACCACCGAGCGAGCCAAGCCGGCGGCTCGCCCCTCGCGTCGGCACCGGGCAGGTAGCCGCCGGACCGGAGCCAGTCGGCCAACCCATCGGGCGGGGTGGGGGCGTGGCTCGGGACCATCAGCGGTGCGATCGACACGAGGGTCTCGACTCCGCTGCGTCGGGTCGTCCCTGCCCACTGGCGCCACTTCAGCTCGAGCCACTGCTGGGACCAGGCGAACCAGGTGGGCGCCTCGCTGGACCAGCTGGCCGGTTCGCCGGTCGCTGCGTCGAAGGGCACCCCGGCGGCGACGGCGTCGAGGAGCAGGCGCCGGAACCGCTCCGCCTCGGCCCGGGTCTTGAGCGAGCGGGTCCGGTCTCGGCCGTCGATCCGCCACTTGACCCGGTAGCGGCGCTCCGGGGTCGGCGTGCCCTTGGCCGGCACGCCGAGACTGAACACCTGCACCTTCTGAGGGGTGCTCATCGGTACCACTCCGTACCACTGGGTCCGTGTAGTGCCGTCCAGTAGTGGTACCACAGTGGTACGGGCATCGATCCGCTCCCCAAAACGAAATCTGCTGGCCGGTGGGCTTCCGTCTGGAAACCCTACCTGACCAGCAGTTTCGATGGCGGAGGGAGTGGGATTTGAACCCACGGAGACCCGAAGGCCTCAACGGTTTTCGAGACCGTCCCATTCGTCCGCTCTGGCATCCCTCCTGGGATCTCGGAGGGTAGCGAACGCCCCGGCGCCCCTCCCAAGAGGTCAGCGGCGGTCGGCGAAGAAGTCGGCCAGCAGCCGACCGCACTCCTCGGCCCGGACCCCGGCCCGGACCTCGAGCTCGTGGGGCAGGCGTGGGTCGGCGCCGAGGTTGTAGAGCGACCCGAGCGCGCCGGCCTTGGGATCGGGCGCACCGACCACGACCCGGGCCACCCGGGCGGCCAGGAGCGCGCCGGCGCACATGGGGCACGGCTCGAGCGTGACGACCACCTGGGCGTCTGGCAGGCGCCACGACCCCGCCGAAGCGCAGGCCGCCCGGATCGCGAGCAGCTCGGCGTGCGCGGTCGGGTCGTGCTCGGCCTGGCGGCCGTTGCGCCCGCGGGCCACGACCTCGCCACCGATGACGACGACGGCACCGACCGGCACCTCACCGGCCTCACCCGCCAGTCGGGCCTCGGCCAGCGCGAGCTCCATGAGCTCGTCGTCGGTGGGGGTGAGCGGTGCCGGCACGGCGGGGACCGTACCGCCGGCACCCGGTCTGTTCGTCCTCGGCGCCTGGCGTTGCGCCGGTGCGACGTGGTGCGCCGGGAACGCCGGTTCAGGCGTCGGCGGCGGACCGGTCGGGCCAGCGAAGGTCGTGCCGGCGCAGGGCGGCCTCGAGCTCCTCCACGAGCCGCTGGGGAGACCCGGCGCAGGTGGCCAGCTCGGCCGGACCGACGAGCAGGAGGTGGGAGCCGTCGTCGAGCGAACCGACCACGACCGGGACCGCCCCGTGGGCGGCGGCGCGCACCTCGGACGGCTGGTCGTCGCGGTGGAAGGTCTCGAACGGGATCGGGAGCCCGTCGCGCACGTCGCGCCAGTCGGAGCGCTCGCGTATGCGGCCGTGGGTGATGTCGCACAGGTCGCAGTGCGCTCGCCCGACCTGTGCCCGCAGGAAGTACGACACCTCGCCGAGCACGGTGCCGTCGGCGTCGTAGACGCCGGCGAGACGGACGACCGAGGGCTGCATCCACCCAGCATGTCCGGACCGGGCGGCGGGCGTGGCGCGGCTGGGGAGGAGGGTCGCCGGTCGCCGTCGAAGGAGTCCAGCACCCGCGGGACGGCGCGTCGGCCGGTGCTGGGGCCGTCCGGCAGCCGTCCAGCGCCCCCGGGTCTGCCCCGGGGGGTGCTGGGTAGGTCGCCCACGCAAGGGGTACGAGGGTCGGATCGCCGTGGCCGCCCACGGCCCCGAGGACGGCGACCGCCTCGAGGGTGCCGGCGAGGCCGAGCAGGGCCCCTGGCGCGGACGAGCCCCGGACGACGGCCCGGGGCTCGCTGGTGCCGTGCACCGCTCGGCGGAGGGAGAGGGATTCGAACCCTCGGTGAGTTTCCCCACACACGATTTCCAATCGTGCCGATTCGGCCGCTCTCGCACCCCTCCATCGGGACCGGAGACGATACAGTGTGCCGACGCCTGCTCCGAAGGTGGCGGCTGGGTCCTGTGCGATCGTGACCCGTGAACCGAGTCAGGGCCGGAAGGCAGCAGCTCTCAGCGGTGCCCACGATGCGCCGCAGATCGCCTGGCCGTCACCTTGGGAGCAGGCG
>SXGQ01070173.1_pt1 | contig 13014 bp, 11 predicted proteins | sample 3178371 | NCBI WGS metagenome assembly SXGQ01 (sample SAMN11356859, study PRJNA531348) | freshwater metagenome | isolation source: freshwater sample F1-20 | place: China: Fuxian Lake, Yuxi | collected 2017-12-25
AGCAGCGGAAAGCTGTCGATGCCGTTATAGAAGCGCGCGAGCAACGCCGGGAAGTAGCGCGTCTCACCGTCCAGCAACAGACTGAGCCCCGGCCCGAGCAACAAGGCGAAGACGACCGGCGTACCGAAGGCCATCAACAAAATGAAGAACCAGAAGAACGCCGTCGACATGACTCAGCGCTCTTCGTCGCGCTGCATGACCGGCACAACGCCGACCAATAGGCTGGAGAGCTGGCCGCTGATCGCATCGCTCAACAACCGCAGCGTCGCCTCGAGCGAGACAAGCAGCAGAGCCGTCAAGGCAACGGGTACGACCGCGTAGATCCAGGCCATCGATATGCCAAGAGCGGTTGAGGTGATGGTGGTGCCGCGTTCCACGAAGGCGAAGCTCTCGAGCAGGAATATCAAACAAATCCAGCCGATGAGCAGATTGACCAGTATGCCGACGAAGCACAGCAATCGCGGGGGCAAACCTTCGATGAATGCCGTGATGGCGACATGGCCCGCCGACCGGTAACCGAGCGGCGCAGCCAGCAAAGCGCTCCAGACGAGTGTCATGCGAGCCACGTCTTCGGCCCAGTCGAGCGTGTGATTGAACAGCGTGCGCGAGAGGATCTGTGCCAGTGCGACGGCCAGCATCACACCGAGCAGTAGCGCAGAAAAGGAAAGCCCCCATCTTGCGATGGGGGCGTTCACTGCCTCGAGGGCGCGGATCGCGGTGTGAAGCGTTCGGTTCAACACCGCCTCATATTACTTCGCGCCGAAGTTGAAGCGCGCCTGGATGCCGAAGTAACGGTCGGCATCCCGCGGGATCTGCAGACGGGCTGCACCTCCGGGGCCGCCACCGGTCTTGAGCACCGTGTAGGACTTGTCGGCGAGGTTGCGTCCGATAAGCGCCACGCGGAAGCGATCGCTCGCATCGGTCAGCGCGACGGTCAGATCAACTGTCGTGTAGCCGGGGATGCGCAAAGCCGCTGGCTCGTTGAGGTCGGAGAAGCTCGAACTCTGGAAGGCGACCACGGCGTTGGTCGTCAGCGTGTAGCTGCCTACTGGAGCCGCCAATTCACCGAGCAGAGATGCCTTCCACTCCGGTGCCAGCGGCAGCTTCGTACCCGCACGCACCGTCGCATTCTGGCCGGGCGGCGTGAAGAAGTTGTCGACCTTGGCATCGGTGTAGGCCACGCCGGCACCGAGCGTGACCATTTCGGTCGGCTTGGCCTGCACATCAACCTCGAAGCCCTTGGAGGAGACCTCACCGGCATTGGTCAGCGTGGTGATCAGCGTGCCGTTCAGGAACAGGAAATTGTTGGCCTGAAAGTCGTCGTACTTGGCGTCGAACACCGCGGCGTTCAACAGCATCATGCCATCGAGCAAGGTGCTCTTGAGGCCGAGCTCGATGGAGTCCGCCGTCTCCGCTTCGATTACCGGCGTATTGTTGAGTGTCATGTTAAAGAATACGTTGTACGCCGGGCCCTTGTAGCCGCGCGCATACGACGCGTACACCATCACATCATCGCTGAGGTCGTATTGCAGACCCGCACGACCCGAGACGTTGTCCGACTTGTTGCTGCCGGTGAATCCGGAACGATCGGTACGGATGCCCGGCTGTCCCGCAAACGGCGTCGGTACGCGGTTGTGGAAATAGCTGAGATCATCCTGCGTCCAGCGCAGACCCGCGATGAGCCGCGCGCTGTCCGAGATGTTCCAGGTGCCATCGGCGAACGCGGCGATATTTTTGAAATCGGCGCCGAAAGTGGCGTTCGAGAACGTGCTGATGTACGTGGAAGCACCCGCCCGACAAGGCTGTACGCCTGTCGCATCGGCCGCCAACGTCGTCGCCGTGCAGTTGAAGATGTTGCGCTGGAAGAAACGCTCGGATTCGGTCTTGGAGTAGTAGGCACCGAGAACGTAATCGAGCATCTCACCGCCGCGTGAAGCGAGGCGGAACTCCTGCGAGATCGTCTTGGTGGTCTGCGGACCAAAGTCGTGCAGCTGCGCGAACGCGTTGCCGACATAGGGCGCCGCCACGTCGATCCAGTCACCCTCGCGATACTCGGTCGCATCCCAGGTGCGATATGCGGTGATCGTGGTGAAGGTGCCCATACCAACATCGATATCGCCCTGCAGCGACACACCCCAAGCCTCTTCGGTGGAGCGCATCTGCAGATCTTGCTTGACCTGTCGGGTGTCATCGCCCAGGAAGGTCACGCCGCGATAGATTGACGAGTAGGCGTTGGCATTGACACCGGTCGGCGCGAGGCCGATGACCTCGACGCAGCAGTTGTCGTCGGATTTGCGGTAGTCGCCGATGAAGGTCCAAAGATTGGCGTCGCCGCCGAACTCCCACATGGTACGCAGACCCTTGCGGTCGTAGCCGTTCAGATCACCGCCCGCGGCGGTTGTCGAGAGGTTGTCGATATAACCGTCGAACTCGCCGAAGGTCATGGTGGTGCGCGAACGGATGTTCTCGGAGATCGGCAGGTCGATGGCGCCCTTGACGCGCAGCTCGTTGCCTTCGAACCAGCTGACATCGACGTAGCCACCCAGTTCGTCGCCCGGTCGCTTGGAGACGATGTTCACCACACCCGCGGAGGCGTTCTTGCCGAACAAGGTTCCCTGCGGACCACGCAGCACTTCGACGCGCTCGATGTCGTAGAGATCACCGAAAGCCTCGCCAGCCGAAGAGAGCACCACGCCGTCGACCACGGTTGCAACGCTAGGCTGTGCGGCGATCGCAAAGTTGATGGTGCCCACGCCGCGCAGGAAGAGCGACTGGTTGAGCGACGTGTTGGTTTTACGCAGATTGAGCGAGGGCACCAGCGTACGCAGCGCCTCGACGTTAAATCCGCCGGTCGCTTCGGCCAACGCGCCACTGACCACCGATACGGCGATCGGCACATCCTGGAGGCGCTGTTCGCGCTTCTGGGCCGTGACGACGATTTCGTCGAGACGACCGTCGCCCGATGAATCCTGTGCCAGAGCGGTCAGCGGCAGGCTGGCAGCGCAAAGGGCGGCCACGGCTCTCGCGACGACTTTACTGATCGACATCGTTGAGTCCCCTTTTGGTTGTACGGGCGCCTCAAGCCGGGCGCCATTTGACGGTTTGACGCTAACAAACATTTTTATGTCTTACAACCCTTATATAAGACATTGGACTTGGCCCGAAAGGTCGGGGTTGCAGCGTTTATGCAACAACTGCCGTTCGGGGATCGGGATGTCCTTCGGGCACGAAAGCTGCGATCCGTCCAAGCGACAGATCGAGCTGATGAACGCACCCGCCTGCGATCGGCTGACCGTTGTCGAGCCATCGCCATCCCCCTCGTGGCAGGTACACCGTCACCCTGCCCTCGGCGTTCAAGCAGGGCGCGACCAGCAGGTCGTCGCCGAACATGAATTGGTCTTCGAAGCCCCAGGCGGCGCAATCATCGGGGAAGGCGAGCACCATCGGCCGCTGCACCGGCAGACTCGTCGCGGCGGCTTGGCGCACGATCTTGCGCAGATAGGGCAGGAGTCGCTCGCGCAGCGCAAGGGCCTGATTGGCCAACTCTTCGGCCTCCGCACCATAACTCCAGGGCTCGCGCTGACCGATACCATGCAGCCGCAGATGAGCCGAAAAAATAGCCGCCTGCAACCAGCGTACGTAGAGCACGGGATCGCGTTGATCGCCATAAAAGCCGCCCACGTCGGTCGCATAGAACGGCGCGCCGCTCAGCCCCCAGGACAGGCCGCTGCGCAGGTTGCCCGCTAGGCCACCCCAGTCGGCCTGCGGATCACCACCCCATTGCGACGGATAGCGCTGCGAGCCCGACCAGCCGGCGCGACTGAACAGAAACGGGCCGTCACGCGAGAATTTTTCGGCGGCCTCGTAAACGCAGCGGTTGTAGAGCAGCGCGTAAATGTTGTGCAGCGCATCGCCCTGCGAACCATCGCTCGCCTGCATGTGCGGCTCGATCTGTTCGCCGAAGTCGGCCTTGATCATATCGATGCCGAGCTCGAAGAGCGCCCGATGCTGATCGCGCCACCAGGCGTAAGCCACGGGATGCGTGAAATCGAGCAGGCCAGACTCTGGGAGCTGCGTCAGCACCGCGCCGAAGGGCTCGGGGTCCCAGGCATAGCGATACGCCTCGCCGTTGCGGGCATCGCGGATCAGCCAGCCTTTGGCCGCAAGCTCGGCGAACAGCGGATTTTTGACGGAGATGAGCGGGTACTCCCACACGCAGATGCGAAAACCCATGGCCTTCAGAGCATCGATCGTGGGTTTGGGGTCCGGATAGCGTTTTGGACACCACTCGAACGCGAAGCGGGTATCTGTGTCCTGCCACGCCCGGCCATCGAAGGTGATGACCTCGCAGGGCATGCCGCGACGCCGCACTTCGCGGGCCACGGCCAGGATTTCTTCGGCGTCCCTGTAGTACGCACGCGAGAGAATAACGCCGAGGCTCCAATCGGGCGGCACGGGCGAACGTCCGGTCAAGGCGATGTAGTGCGCAAGCTGCGCCGACCCGCCCTCGCCCGCGAACAAGAAGAGATCAAGCTCGATATCTTCGATCGCGAGCACGTAGGCACGCTGCGACCAAGGGCCATGGCCAACCCCATGCGTAACCGGTGCCGGCGTGTGCACGAAAGCGCCCCAGCCCTCCGGACTCCAGGCAAAGGGCACGTTCTTGTAGCTCCACTCGGCATTGAGGCCGAGCGCGTCACGGTTGAACGAGCGCAATAACTGACCGCGCTTGTCGAGACGCCCCGATTTCTCGCCGAGACCATAGACGGGCGTCGAGGGGCCGAGCTCGAGCGCACAAAGCCATCGGCCCGCATGGCGTGCGAGCGGCGGTAACCGGAAGCGGCGCACGAAGTGCCCATCCGAGGGCGAGCCCTGCACCCAGCGTCCATCGCGCCGCAACTCGAAACTGAACGGCGCATGACCGATGCGCAGTTCGAGCAGCACACCGTCCCGGGTTCGCGCGCAGAGCTTCGAGCCGTCGGACGACGCATCCACCGTCAACTCGGCGGGGAGTGGCGTCGTATCACCACAAAGAATTCCGTAGTCACGAACCTCGCCTGCACTACGCAGACGCAGGCCATATTCGTGCAATGAAAGACGAAGCGTGCCAAGCGTGGTGGGTACGTATAGCACCTGCTCGCGCAGCTGCGGCGGACCGGTCACCGCCGCGGGCGCGATCCGCCCCCAGTTGGGAATCTCCAGAGCAAAGATTTCAGCGTCGGACATCGAACGACTCTTGGAAAGCGTGAAGTACGCGCGTCAGGCGAGCTCGAGCACCGGGATCTGCCAGCGGGCAGCCAAGGCACGCAAGGCATCGCGATGCTCGCCATAGGCGAGTGCGAAGTGATGTTCGAGCGCCTCGCCGAGAATGCGCGCACTGACCTCGGCCGCCGGCTGATCGAAACGGATCGTCCCGGAGCAGCCCGTGAAGGCCATCGGCGCCCGAATCACTTCGGCGCCCGCCAACACGAGCTTGAGCGCGTTGCGCGAGCGCGAGATCCGCGCGAGGGTGATGCGGCCGGGCTTGATCGGAAACTGATGCAGCAAAGGCATGCGTCGATTGGTGTGGATCGTCGCTTCAGGCTTGAAGTCCGGATCGCACATCGAGAGCGGTGCAAGTCCGCAGTGCCAGATCACGGCTGTATTGTCGGTGGCGGTGATGTCGACGAGATCGGCCATCCATGCGGGCTCGCCGGCGAGCTCTTGCAGGATGAGCTGCGTGAACGAACCGTTGACGTCGGCTTCGCAGGCCGAGGGCACTTTTTTCTGGTTCATCATGGCCATGGGACCGCAGGCCGCACAGCCGTATTGGGTGAACATCTCTGGCCAGCAGCGCACCGCGAGACCGCGCGCTCCCGTATCGCGCTGCACATCTTCGAGAGCACAGAAGACGCGGAAAGATCGATCGAGTTGGGTCTGATCGACTTCCGCAAGCCCGACCACCTGGGCCTCAGCGGCGTGCTTCACGTGCTCGACGCGATCCGCATCGGTAGCGCGCGCGCGATCGAAGAGCTCATCGAGGCTCACATGTCCGACCTGGATATTCGCGAGGCGCGTCAGCAGTGCGGGATCGTATTCGCAGGTGTCGAAACCATCGGGATGTTGACCCACGACCGTGATGCGCGAATTGGCGAGCGCGCCGAGCACGCGATCCGCTTCGCGTTCGGCGGCAGGCGCGGCAGCACGCTCGGACGCACGCGCGCCGTCCTGCGTCAGCGCGCCTGCGGCGCTCGCGGGTAACGTGTAGCGACGCGCCAGCGCACGCAGGCTCTCATCAAGACCCGGCGCTGAAGGATCCGCATAGAGCGAACCGTGCGGGACGCCCGCGCGACCGAGCGCATGCGCCGCAAGATTGAGCCCGCAATAGGCGTTGAGTCGCAGGCGACCGCCGATGCGTGGCTCGGGCACGGCCCAGATCGCCAGTGGCGAGCTCGCCTCGCGCGCAAGCTTCACGGTCATCGTCGCATCGGTGAAGGTCACCTGCAGAATCAGCAGAAGATCGATGGGCCCTGCTGCCGCGATCTCGGTGACCGCGCGTTCGGCAGCGTCACGGTCGAACAGCAGCTCACGCGGACCCACGCAGCGGATGCCCGCCGCCTCAAGCGCGGCAAACGCGCGGTTCTTCATGTCCTCGGCAAAGGGAACGTCGAATGTGGGCCGCGCCAAGGCGGCAACACCGAAGGTCAACATGAATCAGCCTCCAAAACCCGGATAAACATGACGGAACGTGGCATCTGCCGGCAGCACGCGCGCGCCACCCGCACCGAAACCGCGATGCGCCTGCCACGGTTGGGCGGAGCGGTCGGTCAATTCATTGAGCGAGCGCATGTACTCCACGGCCTCGCCCCGCAGCCCCTGTCGGATCCCATCCCAATCGGGAAACTGCTCGAACGCCTTCAGCCAAATCGCCCGACCGGCGAGATAACCCGACGCACCGGCGCGATAAGCGTGGGTGAGGATGCGGCGAAACTCTTCCATGCCGGCACCCGCGGAGAGCATCACCCAGGGCCGCCCGGCGGCTTCGCCGAGCGCATCGAACCAACGCTGCGCCTCTTCCCAGCCCGGCGCACCGACACCCGGGACATCGGCTGCCGCGAGCGGGCTTTCGAGCTTGAAGAGATCGACACCAAATTTTGGATCGGCAAATGTCCGCACGCTCTCGAGCACGAGCTCGGGATGCTTGGTCTTCATCTCGATGTAGTCGCGTGTCTGCTCGGCGTCTGCAGCGAGCGGATAAACCAGCAACTCGAACACGAACGGAATGTCATAGCGCGCGCAAGCTTCGCCGATGCGCTGCGTGAAATCCTGCTGCGCGCGGCAGACCGCGGGGTCGGCATCGGGGCGATACCAAGTGAGCACCTTGACTGCATCGGCACCGATCCGCTTGATCTTCTCCACCGACCAATCATCGATCTCGGATGAGAGACGTCCGCCCGGCGTCTCGCGAAAGATCGAGTCTTCGAGCGTGACGATGAGCCCCCGTGAGGCCTGCAACTTGGTCACACCGCGCGGATAGGCGTAGTGAGGATCGAGCAGCATTGCCGAAGATTCGGCCTGCAGTTCCTCGATGAGCATTTCTTTGAATCCGGCGACATCCTCCCAAGGCGCCTCCGTTGTACCGCGTTTCGCCTTGATCGGATTCTTGATCGGCGGTCGCTGATCGACGGCGGTCATCTTAAAGCGGCCGTTGGCGTCGGCCATGCGACGCATGCCCCAGTACTTGCCTGCTGACGGTGTCATCTCTTCTCCAACAATGAATCTCTTTCGGCACGCGTCGGCGCACCGGCGCGACCGCCGTCACGCGTTACCTTGACGGCCGCTGCTGCGCAAGCCGCGCGCACCGCCTCACGCTCGCTGCAGCGCTCGGCAAGCGCCAAGGCGAATGCGCCGTGCCAAACGTCGCCCGCACCGAGCGTGTCCACCGGGGTGACACGGAAAGCGGGTTCGTACTGCACTGGGAGGCTGTCGCCATGGCGCCCGTCGGCGATCGCGACGCCCTGCGCACCCAGCGTCACGCCGCACCAGCAGCTTGTCGATGCAGCGATGCCGCGCAAGACTGTCTCGATTTCTTTCGGGTCGTCGCTGCAACCGCTGAAGTCGCGCAACCCGATCAAAGAAAATACCACATGGGTCGCCGCGGACAGCAGTCGACCATCCTTGGGAACGGGGACATCGGCATCAAGCACGGCGGGCAAGCCGCGTTCACGCGCCATGCGCAACACAGCCTCGGCGCCCTCGGGCCAGCGCGTGTCGGCGAGCACCGCATCCACGTCCTGCCAATCGATTTCAGCGAGCAACCATGCCGGGTCGGTCGGCATCGCTGGGTCCGTGTGGTTGACGATCAGTCGCTCACCCGCATCGTCGACGAACACCGCCGAGAGCGAGGACTGGTGACCCGCGAATCGCCGCAGGTGACGGCAGTCGACGCCGAAATCGAGCAGCTCGCGGGCAATGGTGTCGGCAATGGCATCGTCACCGACCCGGGCAGCGAGCCGCGCGGCCCCACCCAGCCGCGCGATGGTGACCGCAGCCGTGGCCGCAGGTCCGCCGCCCACGCTGCGAAAGCCGCTCGCCCGATGTTTTTCTGCGCTGCGCGGCAGTTGCGGCGTGCGGAAGATGAAGTCCTGCACGGCGTGACCGACGCACAGCACCCGCCTCATGTGAAGGTGACGTCGTAGACCAGCGTGCTCGTGTCGCAGCGACTCAGTCGCCATTCGACGCGTTTGCCGTTGACCGAGTGCGCCACACGCTCAACTTCGAGCAGCGGCGTACCGAGCGGAACACCAAGGCGGCGCGCGTCTTCCTTGCGGGCGACGTCGGCCCGCAATTTTTCGTGGGCCGCGACGATATTCACCGCATACTCGCGCTGGTAGAGCGCATAGAGCGCGTTGGGTAGCGGCGAATGCGCATCGAGCTTGGGAAAATAGAGCTCCGGCAGCACGATGCGCTCGAGCGCGACCGGGTGTTCGTCGATGAATCGCGTGCGCACGATTTCGAATACTTCGGCCGTCTCGGGGAGTTCGAGTGCCTTGGCTTCGTGGGGTTTGATGCGTCGGTGACGCACCTGCTCATCGCCGCTCGTCGGCACGGCGCGCTGCCCATCGGGCCGCGACAACCTGAAGAAGCGGAACAACGAGCGCTCCTGCGTCAGCTCGGCGACATAGGTACCCTTGCCCTGTCGACGGTCGATGACCTTGTCGAGCGCCAACGCATCGAGTGCTTTGCGCACCGTGCCCTGACTGACACCGAGTTGCGCGGCCAAGGCCTGCTCGCTAGGCAATGACTCGCCGGGCTTCCATTCGCCCTCGGCGATGCGCTTGACCAGGGTCTCGTAGACTTGGCTGTAGAGTGGGCGGTACTGCGGTGCGCTATCCATCTTGAGCGGGTCCTCTGACGCGGACCGAAATGGTAGCCCGGCGCTTGCAGCCACAGGTGTCATGTGTTTAGTATCTTATATAAGACTTGCAGTCCGCAAGCGAATCTAGGAGTCGAGGAGTGAGCGTTCCCCAATTGCTCGTGCATGACCGCAAAGACAACGTCGGTGTGGTCGTGATCGAGGACCTCAAGGCCGGCACCGACATGCTCTGCGTGGTGACCGAAGACAATTCGGATTTCCGTCTGATCGTCAAACACGACGTGCCGATCGGTCACAAAGTCGCGCTCACCGATCTCAAGGTCGGTGACTCGGTCACCAAGTACGGCCAGGACATCGGCCGCATTGTCGCGCCGGTCGCCCGTGGCGAACACGTGCACGTTCACAACCTCAAGACCAAGCGCTGGTAGGAATCCGCCGATGACTCACGCCAACAAAAAAATCTGGGCCTACCGCCGCGAGAACGGCCGTGTGGGCGTTCGCAACTACGTCGCCATACTGCCAGTCGACGACATCTCGAACGCCGCTTGCGAGGCGGTCGCCAACAACATCAAAGGCACCATTGCGCTGCCACACGCCTACGGACGGCTGCAATTCGGTGCGGATCTCGATCTGCACTTCCGCACCATGATCGGCACCGGCGCCAACCCCAATGTCGCCGCCTGCATCGTCATCGGCATCGAACCGGGCTGGACGCAACGCATCGTCGAGGGAATCGCCAAGACCGGCAAGCCGGTCGCCGGCTTCTGGATCGAAGGCAACGGCGACATCGCCACGGTCGCTGCTGCTTCGCGCAAAGCCAAAGAATTCGTGCATCTCACCTCCGGACAAGTGCGCGTCGAGTGCGACATCTCCGAACTCTGGGTCGCGGCCAAGTGCGGTGAGAGCGACACCACCACGGGGCTCGCCTCCTGCCCCACGGTCGGCAACATGTATGACAAGCTGATTCCCGCCGGGCTCTACGGCTGCTTCGGCGAGACCTCGGAACTGACCGGAGCCGAGCACCTCGCGGCGGCGCGCGCCGCCACGCCCGAGGTGCGCGAGACGTTCATGAAGACCTGGCAGGCCTATCAGGATGACGTGATCGAGGCACACAAGACCTCCGATCTCTCCGAGAGCCAGCCGACCAAGGGCAACATCGCCGGCGGTCTCACCACCATCGAAGAAAAAGCCCTGGGCAACCTCGAAAAGATCGGCAAGAAGGTGAAGTTCATCGACGTACTCGAACCCGCCGAAGCGCCAGCGCGCGGTGCGGGCCTCTACTTCATGGACACCTCTTCTGCGGCTGCCGAGTGCTGCACGCTGCAAGCCGCCGCGGGCTATGTCGTGCACATTTTCCCGACAGGTCAGGGCAACGTGATCGGCAACCCGATCATGCCGGTCATCAAAGTAACGGGTAATCCGCGTACCGTGCGCCTGATGCCCGAACACATCGACGTCGACGTGTCGGGCGTAGTGCGTCGCGAAATGACGATCGACCAAGCGGGCGATGCCCTCATCGACTGCATCGCGCAGACTGCCAACGGACGACTCACCGCTGCCGAGGCACTCGGTCACGTCGAGTTCGTCATGACCAAGCTGTATCGGAGCGCTTGATCCGGCTCGGTCACGCCGCAGCGGTCGCCTCGCGACCTGGGAGACACGCATGACGACTGCAATCCGCCTGAGTTTGGCGGAGGCCGAGACGCTGGCCTTCGATACGCTGCGCGCCAATGGGGCAAGTAGAGAGGCCGCTCGGGCGACCGCGCGCGCACTGGCAGCGGCCGAAGCGGACGGACAAGCGGCGCATGGTTTGAGCCGCGTGCCTTCGTACGCGCTGCAAGTGCGCAGCGGCAAGGTTCAAGGAGGCGCGGTGCCCGTCCTCACTCATCCGGCGCCCGGGGTCCTGCGTGTCGATGCCGGACTTGGCTTCGCCTACCCGGCCATCGATGTTGCCCTCGATGCACTGATCCCGCTCACCCGCGCGCAAGGGATCGCGGCAGCCGCCATTCATCACTCGCATCATTTCGGACAGGTGGGTGCACACGCGGAGCGCCTCGCCGAAGCCGGTCTCGTTGCGCTGATCTTTGGCAATACGCCGAAGGCGATGGCGTTTCACGGCGGTAGCCGCGCCATGCTCGGTACCAATCCGCTCGCCTTTGCGGCGCCGACCGGTGACGGCACACCGGCGCTCGTCATCGACCTCGCCCTCTCGGTCGCAGCCCGCGGCAAGATCGTCGCCGCGCAGAAAGCCGGCAAACCGATTCCCGAAGGTTGGGCTGTCGATGCGGCGGGCCAACCCACCACCGATCCGACCGCGGCACTCGCCGGTACGCTCTCGCCGATTGGCGGTGCCAAAGGCGGTGCGCTCGCCCTGATGGTCGAGATCCTCGGTGCCGCGCTGACTGCCGGTGCTTTTGGCTGGGAAGCAAGTTCATTCTTTGATGCCGAAGGCAAAGCACCCGACATGGGGCATCTTTTCATTGCCATCGACCCAGGCCCCGCCTCCGGCGGCGCCTTCGCGGCGCGAATGTCGACGCTGCTCGCGATGATGGCCGAAGAGTCCGCGGTACGTTTGCCGGGTTCGCGTCGCCTGGCCGCGCGCGATACAGCACGCACTCAAGGCATCGAGATCACTGCTGCGCTGCATGCCGAAATCCTCGGGCTGCAGGCGAGCGCCGGGAGACACTGAACATGGCCGAGATCGTCATCAGCGAATTCATGGACGAGGCCGCGATCCGCGACGTGTTCGCCGGACGCGATGTCGTATACGACCCGAAACTCGTCGATCGTCCCGCTGATCTCATGCAACTTTTGCGCGAGGCCCGTGCACTCGTGGTGCGTAACCGCACCCAGGTGCGGGGTGCGCTGCTCGAGGCGGCGATTAAGCTCGAAGTGGTCGGTCGCCTCGGCGTCGGGCTCGATAACATCGATGTCGAAGCCTGCAAGACGCGAAATATCGCCGTCTATCCGGCGACCGGGGCGAACGATGTCTCGGTGGCCGAGTACGTGATCACCGCCATGCTGGTGCTGCTGCGCCGCGCCTGGTTTGCCACCCCCGCCGTCATCGACGGACAGTGGCCACGCATGGCGACCATCGGCCGCGAAGTGTCGGGCAAAGTGCTAGGTCTCGTGGGACTCGGCGGTATCGCACGCGAAACAGCGACGCGCGCTCGCGCGCTCGGCATGACCGTGCTCGCGCATGATCCATTGCTGCCCGCCAACCATCCCGCCTGGCAACTCGCCGCACCGGTGTCGCTGGCCGAACTACTCGCGAGTGCCGACGTGCTCAGTCTGCATGTGCCGCTCACGTCCGCCACGAAGAACATGATCGGCGCAAATGAGCTCGCCGCCATGCGCAAGGACGCGATCCTGATCAATGCGGCGCGCGGCGGTATCGTCGATGAAGCGGCTCTTGTTGCTGCCTTGCAGAGCGGACATCTGGGTGGCGCAGCACTCGACGTGTTTGCCACCGAGCCGCTCGATGCCACGCAAGGCGGTCGCTTTGCCAACGTGCCCAATCTCATCCTGACACCCCACATTGCCGGGGTCACCGAAGAGTCCAACGTGCGGGTCAGCGAAGTGACCGCCCGTACGGTACTCGCGCACCTCGATGGCAAGATCGCGGCTCGATGAGCGAGCCGCCGAGCGAAATCTTTGAT
>SXGQ01616523.1_pt1 | contig 13013 bp, 16 predicted proteins | sample 3178371 | NCBI WGS metagenome assembly SXGQ01 (sample SAMN11356859, study PRJNA531348) | freshwater metagenome | isolation source: freshwater sample F1-20 | place: China: Fuxian Lake, Yuxi | collected 2017-12-25
CGCCGCTTTCGGCTACAGCCAGTCCTGGACCGGCGAGCCCGTCACGGTCTCGACGGCCCTACAGGTTCCGGCGTTCTATCGCGCCGTCATGGTCATCGCTGACGGCATCGCTCAGCTTCCGATCGTGTTGATGCGCCCGGTCGATGGCGGCATGGAGCCGGCGACCGATCACCCGCTCTACGACCTGTTCGCGCGCAAGACGAACGCATGGCAGGACGCATCCGAATGGACGCGCACGACCATGATGCACAAGGCCTCGACGGGCTGCGCGGTGTCCTGGCGTAACGTCGTCAACGGCCAGATCCGCGAATTGATCCCGATCAAGCCGGATAACGTGCAGATCGTGGTTCGGCAGGATCTTGAGCTTGAATATACGATCACGCTGGAGAACAGCCGCACGCTGACGCTCTCGCGCGGCGAGGTCTTCCATCTGCGCTCGCCGTCTTGGGACAGCGCGCGCGGTCTCGATCCGGTCCTGCTCGGACGCCAAGCGCTCGGCCTCGCTCAGGCCAGCGAGCGGTCGCAAGCCGCTCTGCACAAGAACGGCGTTCGCACGACCGGACTCTTCACGCTCGACGGCAACCCGTCGCAGGAACAACGCGACCGCGTGCGCGAGGCGATCGCCTCGATGTACGGATCGGCGGCGAACACCGGAAAGCCGGTGCTCGCGAGCGGCGCCCTCAAGTTCACGCCGACGCAGATGACCGGCGTCGACGCGCAGCATCTGGAAACGCGCAAGCACCAGATCGAGGAAATCGCGCGCCTGATGGGCGTTTTCTCGATCATGCTCGGCCATGCGGGCAACAACTCGCCGACCTTCGCGAGCGCCGAGGCGTTCTTCGCGGCGCATGTCCGATACACGCTTCAGCCCGAGATCAAGGCGATGACGAGCGCGCTTAACGCGCAGCTGCTCACCGACGACGAGTGGCGCGCGGGTCTGCGCTTCACCATCGATACCAGCGAGCTTCTCCGCGGCTCGCTATCCGACCGCGCGCAATACTACGACCGCGCGATTCGCGGCGGCTGGATGACGCGAAACGAAGCGCGCGAGGACGACGGCTGGAATCCGCTGGACGGCCTCGACAAGCCACTCTTCCCCTTGAATATGGGCGAGGTCGCGGGCCAGGGCTCGGACGCGGACGTGGCGTCGCCGGTCGACGTCGAGGACGACAGCGGCGCGAAGAACCCGTGGACGCCGACCGACGAGATGGCGGCGAACGCGCGGCGTGCGCTCGCGTGGCGCGACGAGTTCGGCCGCGGCGGCACCGCGGTCGGCATCGCGCGCGCGCGCGACATCAGCAACGGCCGGCGCCTGCCGCGCGACACGATCATGCGGATGGTGAGCTTCTTCGCGCGCCACGAGGTCGACAAGGATGCCGAGGGCTTCCGCCAGGGCGAGCCCGGCTTCCCGAGCAACGGCCGCATCGCGTGGGATTTATGGGGCGGCGACGCAGGCCGCGCATGGGCGACCAGGATCGCCGATCGGCTCGAGGAGCTTGGCGAATGAGCAACGGCGTCGCGTCGATTCCGCTTGAGGTCAAGTTCTCGCCAGACAAGCCCGCCGGCAGCTTCAGCGGCTACGGCGCGGTCTACGGAAACATCGACGAGGGCGGCGACATGATCACGCCGGGCGCAGCAGCGCGCAGCCTCGCGTCGTGGAGCGCGAAGGGCGGCTTGCCGTCGATGTACTACAACCACGACCGCGCGAAGGGCGCCGTCGGCGTCTGGGACAAGATGGCCGAGGACACGAACGGCCTGCACGTGGAGGGCCGCATCATCGGCCTCGACACCGACGAAGGCAAGATGACCTACGCGCGTTTGCGCGAAGGCGCGATCAAGGGCATGTCGATCGGCTATCGCGTCCCCGCCGGCGGGTCGAAGATGGGTACCGGGCGCCCGGGAGAACCGCGCCGCTGGCTAAAGGCGATCGATCTGCGCGAGGTCTCGGTGGTCGATGACCCGATGAACCCGCTCGCGAAACTCGCATACCTCAAGAGCGCATCCGCGCTCACCCTCGACGCGCGCGGCCTGGAGGCCGCTCTGCGCGACGAGCACAAGATGTCCATCGCCGAGGCGAAGAGCCTCGTCGCGGTGGTCCGCCGTCACCTGCGCGATGCAGGTGACGACATCGCCGACGCCTCTCGTGATGACGAGGTCGAGGCTCTGGTCGCGTCGCTCAAGCGCGCGGCTTCTATCCTCCTCACGAAAGGTTAAACGCAATGGACACCAGCGAATTGAAGGGCGCGGTCGACGCTGTCGGCTCCGCTTTCGAGGCATTCAAGCAGACCAACGACGCGCGCCTCGCCGAGATCGAGCGCAAGGGCAGCGCCGATGTCGTGACGCGCGAGAAGCTCGACCGCATCGAGACGAGCCTGTCGAAGTACGAGACGCTGAACCAGAAGCTCGTGCAGGCCGAGCTCGCCGCGAAGAACGCGAGCGAGACCGCCGCCGATCTGGCTGCGAAGCTGAACCGTTTGGGCTCCGGTAAGTCCGCTCCCGAGGCCGACGAGGTCAAGGCGCGCGCGAACGACTGGATGCGCGCCGTGGTCCGCTCGATCGCGCGCGGCGACGGCTCGCTGTCCGAGAGCGAGCGCAAGTCTCTCGACGGCGTGCAGGCCGAGATGAAGAGCCTGTCGCTCGCGCCGGACACGCTCGGCGGCTACCTCGCGCCGACCGAGTACGTGCGCGAGATCGTCAAGGGTGTGACCGAGGTCACGCCGTTCCGCTCGGCTGCTCGCATCCGCCAGACCACGCAGAAGGCGATCCAGCTGCCGAAGCGCACCGGCCAGTTCTCGGCTCAGTGGGTGCAGGAGCAAGGCACGCGCTCCGAGACGACCGGCCTGACCTACGGCATGGACGAAATCCCGACGCACGAGATGTTCGCGCTCGTCGACATCACGAATCAGATGCTTGAAGACGCCGCGTTCAACATGGAGGCCGAGGTCCGCGCCGAGGCGACCGAGCAGTTCGCGAAGGCGGAAGGCGCGGCGTTCCTGTCGGGCTCCGGCGTCGGTCGTCCGTTCGGCTTCTTGAACAACGCCTCGATCGCGACCGTGAACAGCGGCGCGGCTGCGGCGCTGACGGCCGATGGTCTGCTGTCGGTCTACTACGGCATCAAGACCGACTACGCCCGCGCGGCGGTGTGGATGCTCAACCGCTCCACCATCGGCCAGATCCGCCGCCTGAAGGACGGCGACGGCGAGTATCTGTGGGCGCCCGGCCTCGCCGGCGGCGTTCCGAACACGATCAACGGCGCGCCCTACGTCGAGGCGCCGGACATGCCGGACGTCGGTGCGTCGGCGAAGCCGGTCGCGTTCGGAGACTTCCGTCGCGGCTACGTGATCGTCGATCGGATCGCGATGGAGATGCTGCGCGACCCGTACACGCAGGCCACGAGCGGCGCGGTCCGCATGATCTTCCGCCGTCGCGTCGGCGGTCAGGTCGTGCTGCCCGAGGCGATCGTCCTCCAGAACGTCGCCCTCTGATCCTGACCAAGAAAGGACCATCCCAATGGCCTCGAAAGACCTTCACAACAACATCGACGTGAAGCGGGCGATCTCGCCCGTCTCCGAGTCGGGCAACACGGCGCTCGTCTCGCAGATCCTCGACACGCGCGGCTACGAGAGCGTCGAGCTGGTCATTGCGACCGGCTCGATCGCCGACGCCGACGCCACGTTCACCGTCCTGATCGAGGACGGCGACAACGCGGCGCTGTCGGACGCCGCTGCGGTGGCTGACACTTTCCTGCTCGGCACGGAAGCGCAGGCCGGCTTCCAGTTCGACGACGACAACGAGTGCCGGAAGATCGGCTATGTCGGGGGCAAGCGCTACGTCCGCGCGACGATCACGCCCGCGAACAACGCGAGCGCGGCGCTGATCTCGGCCGTCTGGCTGCTCGCCAACGCCCGCACGGCGCCGACGGCTAACCCGCCGGCCTGACCTGACTGGGCGGCGGGCTTCGGCTCGCCGCCCTCTATTTCCTGACGAGGTGCCAGATGAGCTACCAGACGCAGAACTATCAGCAGCAGGGCGGCGCCAAGTGGGTCGTCGGCGGCGAACTCAATGTCGCGTCCGGCGGCTACGTCTCCGGCGGCGCGATCCTCAACAAGCGCCAGCGCTTCACGATCGCCGAGATCAACGCGGGCGCCACGCTCCTGCCGGCGATCTCGGGCAAGAGTTATCGCATGGTCGCCGCGAAGGCGATCGCTGTCGGCGGCGCGTCCGATGCAGTCACGACGGTTGACATCCTCGGGACCGTATCGACCTCGCGCAAGCTGGTCGCGTTCGCGCAGGCGAACCTGACGCAGTCGGCGGTCGTCGTCGACGGCGCCACGGGCGGCACCGTTCTCGCTGATGGCGCGTCGTACACCGCGAACGATGCGGGCACGGCGATCCTCGTCGGCAAGACGGGCGCGAGCGTGACCACGGCGACGCACATCGACGTGATCTTCGACTACGTGATCGAGTGATCCCATGAAGGTCGAACGCTACAGCGTCTCGGTGACCACGGCGGCGGATGGGTCGGCGACGGCCTATTCGCCGACGATCACCGGAGCCATCTCGTCCATCGCCTACGTGGCCGACGGCGTCAATCCGTATGCCGCGACGGTCGATTTCGCCATCACCGTCGAGGCGACTGGACAGGGCCTGTGGACGCAGTCCGACATCACCGCCAGCGGCACGCGTGCGCCGCGCCAAGTCACGCATCAGCAGGACGGAACGGATCGCTACTACACCGGCACCGCCGCCAATCATGCGGTCGCTGATCTCATCTGCCTCGCCGACGACCGCGTCAAGGTCGTGCTCGCGCAGGGCGGAAACACCAAAACCGGCCGCTTCATCATCACGGTGATCTGATGCTCGCGGTCCTCGTTCCGGCGACGTCCTCGCGCCTGACCACGCTCGACGCGGTCAAGCGCGAGCTGTCGATCGCAGGCACAAGCGAGGACGCGAGGCTGCTGGCTTACATCGATCAGGCCAGCGCCGCGATTGCCGATTATCTCGGGCGTCCGCTCGGTCAAGAGACGGTGCGCGAGACGCTCCGGCTCTCGGCGTCATCCGAGGTCATCATGCTGTCGCGCTGGCCTGTCGCCAGCGTGTCGAGTGTGGTCGAGGACGGCGCGACGCTCGTCGCCGCCGATTACGAGATCGACCGCAGCTTCGCCTATCGCCTGTTCGACGACGAGCGCGCATCCTGGCCGGCGGTCAAGATCGCGCTCACCTACGTCGCCGGCTACGACCTGCCGCACGGCGTGCCGGCGGCGATCGAGCGCGCCGCGACGCAGCTCGTCGTAACGATGAATGCCTCGCGCGGCCGCGATCCCGCGCTCCGCAGCGAGAGCGTCGAGGGCGTTGGATCTCAATCTTGGCTGGACCCGCGCAACGGCGGCGGGCCGCTTCCTGACGGCGTCGTGGCGCTTCTCAATCCCTATCGCGAGGTCATCGTATGAGCGGCACGTTCTCCCTCGGCGATTTCTCGATCGGCGCCGCCGCCACGCAGATCGGCGACGTCGTCGATGATCTCAGCGGCGCGCTCGCGATCACGCTCTCCGCGCGCCTCGCGTACGGCTCCGGCGGCACGTCCTGCTACGCCGTCGTCGAGACATCGCTCGACCAGGGCGTTACGTGGGTTCAGATCGCGCGCTTCGACTTCACGACTTCCGGCCTCCAGAAGCTCCTCACGGTGTCCGGCCTGACGCCGCGCATCGCCGCGGCGAATGCAGGATCGATCTCTGCGGACACCGCGCTCGACGGCACGATCGGCGATCGCCTGCGCGCGACGGTGGTCTCGACCGGAACCTATGCCGGGTCGACCGTGCTTTCGGTGCGCGCGAACGTCCGATGAACACCCGCGGCGCGATCGACCGGCTCGGGCAGGTCGCGCAGCTGCGCCGCCTGACCGGAACCGGCGCGAATCAAGTCTGGCACGAAGTCACGTTGCGCGTCTTCGCACGCCAGTTTCGCGCGCAGGAGATTGTGCCCGGGTCGGGGCTTCAGCAGGGAGACCGGCAGGTCATCGCGCACGTCGCGGAGATCGAGGCCGCGCAGTGGCCGGCGCCACCGCGTCGCGACGACAAGCTGCTGCTGGAGGGCCGTCTCCTCAACGTGCAGTCGGTCGAGACCGTGCGCGTGGGCGAGGCGGTCGAGCGTTACAACATGGTTTGCCGAGGATGATTTCCAGATCGCCGCGCATCTTCGCGCGCGAGATCACGGTCGCATCGAAGAACCTCTTCCCGGCTCAGGTCGAGGCGCTCCTTGAGGACGCCGCGCGCCGCGAGAAGGCTCGCGTGCTGACCGAGCAGACGCAGCGCGCGGGCATCGCGCCGACATCCGAGACCATCGTCGATGGCAGGCGCGGCGCACCGATCGAGGCCGCCACCGACAAGTCGCTGATCATCATCGAGTACGAGTATCTGCGCGAGATCGCCGCCTGGCTCCTCGACACGCTGGAGCGCGGAGCGGTTCGCGGGCCGACGGGTGTCTACGCGCGATCCTTCATCCTGCTGGTCGACGGCACTCAAGCCGAGGTCGGCGCGATCACGCACGAGACGAAGAGCATCGTCGTCGCAAACACACGGCCCTATGCGCGGCGCCTCGAGGTCGGAAAGACCCGCTCAGGCGCGCCGTTCGTCGTCGACGACAGCCGATATCGCTACGTCGACAGCGTCGCGAAGGCCGCGAAGGCCCGCTACGGAAACTTCGCTCTGATCCGGCACACGTTCGTGACGCTCAACGGCGCCTATCGTCTTCGTCGCGCGCAGGGCAAGCGCCGCGACCGTCAATCGGGATCGGAGATCTCCTATCCCGGCATTCGCGTTTCCAAGCTCTAGGAGGCCCTCAAATGGCCGTGACGATCTCCCTCTACAACCACACCGCCAAGCTGTTCGCCGAGGGCTCCAACGCGCCGGGCGACACCTACAAGGTGAAGCTCTATACGGCGGCGACCTTCAACGCCACGCACACCACGCTCGCGGGCGTCGGCGGCACCGAGGCCACGACCGGCACTGGCTACAACGCCGGCGGCCCATCGCTCGCGAACGTGGCGGTCACCACGGTCACCACCAACGACGCGCGCTTCGACGCCGACGACATGACTTTGACGGCTTCGGGCGGCAGCATCACGGCGGGCTTCGGCGTCATCTACAACGACACCGACGCGAACGATCCGCCGCTCGCCTTCATCGACTTCGACGGGTCGCAGTCGGCCGGCGCCGGAACCGACTTCAAGATCATCTGGGACGCCAACGGCATCTTCAGCTTCACGGTGGCCTGACGATGGCAGACAACGTCGGAATAACTCCAGGTAGCGGCGCAAAAGCCGCAAGCCGCGAGGTCTCGTATTCGGGCGAAACCGCTCAGGTTCAGATCGTCGGCCTCGCCACCTTCAGCGGCGACGACGACGCGAAGACCGTCGCGGATGTCAGCGCGTCGAACCCGCTGCCCACCCAGGAAGCCGGCGGCGCCATGTCGCTGCTGTCGCGCATCTTGAACGTGCTGATGTCGCCGATGGGCTTCGACCGCTCGCTGTCGCGTCAGCGCGTCACGGGCATCATCGAAAGCGGCACGGTTTCGACCGTTTCGACCGTTTCGACCGTTACGACGGTGACGACATGCGCGACCGTCGCGTCCCTGACAAACGTCGCCGCGATCGGCGGCTACGCGGCGCAGATGCCGGTCGTCGGCATCAATTTGACCGCGTGGGCGCAGTGCATGCGCGCGCGCATTACTTGAGGTCTGACGCACATGGCGAACACGTTCAAAAAAGTCATCGACCGGATGATGTGGGTGCAGGTCGCGCCCGCACCAAACGCGCACGCGGCCGGCACGTGCATGGCGGCGGACATGCGGAGCGACCGCGATTAGCGCGGGCAAGTCGATCTCGGCTCCGGTTGCATCGGCACAGGTTCTCGCGGCACTCGCGCCGCAGCTGGTGGCGGGCAAGTCCATCGCAGTCCCGGCCGCCTCGATCACGATCACCGCCGCCTCTCCGACACTCGCGGCCGGCAAGGCGGTCGAGGTCGCATCGGCGGCGATAGCCATCGGCGGCATCCCGCCTGTCATCCAGCTCGTCGCGCCTCCCGGCACACTGCGCGCCATCCGGGATGCCATCAGGGCCGCCTGGGATGCGCGCTGGCCGCACGGAACGGCCTATCGGGTACTCTGGCAGCAGAACGACAACGAGAGCGTGCCGGAGCCCGGCGAGGCGCGCGCGTGGCTTCATATCGCGATCGACTTCGACGGCGAGGATGTTCGGGCGTTCGCCGGCGGCCGCGAGGCATCGGACCGCGAGTGGCGCGGCACGATTGAGATCCGCGTCATCGCGGAAACCGGCTTCGGTGACGACGCCGCTCTCGACCTGCTCGACGACGCAGTCAACGTCTACCGCTCGCGTCGTGAGGGCGGGCTGTCCTTCATCGACGGCTCCACCGAGATCTTCGACAGCGCGACCGAGGACGGGGCGTGGTTCATCCGCGGGACCATGCTACCTTGGGCGCAGGAATACCGCGCGTGAGCCTCCGCACCTCCATCCGCACCGAGATCAGGGCCGTCTGGGACGCGCACTGGCCGCACGGTGATGCCTATCGCGTCGTGTGGCACGAGAACGCGCATCCCGACACGCCGACGCCCGGCGAGGTCGAACACTGGCTACACGCGCACATCGAGTTCGGGCGCGAAGAGATGCGCGCATTCGGCGGCGGATCGCTCGCAAATGAGCGCCTCTGGCTTGGCGCTGTCGCGGTCCGCGTGTTCAGCGAGACCGGCATCGGCGAGGACGTAACGCTAGACCTTCTCGACGCCGCCGTGGTCGCGCTTCGCGCGCGGCGCGCGGGCAACCTGACATTCGTCGGGCAGATCGTCGGTATCGCCGACACCTCTCGCGCGAACGGCGCGTGGTATTCGCGCGGCGCTTCGATTCCATTCCAATACCGCTTCCAAGGGTAAGGAGACCCGAGATGCCCATTTCCGAAGGCGTGCAGTCGAGGCTGGTCTACAAGGCCTATTCCTCGGGAGCGATCACCGCGAACAGCGAGCCGAACACAGCCACCGATCCCGGTGCGTCCGGCGGCCAGGTGCTGCGGCGCGTGTCGTCGTCGCTGAACCTCGTCAAGGACGCCTATCAGTCCGAGGAGATCCGCACCGATCGACAGATCGCGGACTTCCGCCACGGCCTTCGGCGCGTCGAGGGCTCGATCTCGGGCAATCTTTCGCCGTCGAGCTACTTCGAGCTTCTGGTCGCCGCGCATCGCGATAGCGCGGTGTCGGCGCTGTCGCTGTCGAATACGCAGTTCACGAGCGTGACGAGCGACAACTCCGCGTCGACGTTCGTCTTCACCGCCGGCGACCCGGTGACCTCGGGCCTGCGCGTCGGCGACATCATCCGCTTCACCAACCTCGCTGCGACCGCGAACAACAACCAAAACTTCGTGATCCGGTCCTTCGGCGGCACGAGCAACCGCACGGTCACGGTGTCGCCCGCGCCGACCACCGACGCGGTGGCCGACACGAGCTTCAACCTGTCTCGCCCCGGCAAGACGACCATCGTGCCGGCGAGCGGCTTCACCGCGCGCAAGTTCGGCATCGAGGAGTATCGCGAGGATCTCGATCTCTCGCGCCTGTTCACCGAGTGCCGCGTTTCCGGCTACTCGATGAGCCTCCCGGCGACCGGCCTCTCGACGGTGGAGATCCCGATCATGGGCCGCAACGCGGTCTCGCTGTCCGGTGGCTCCGCGCCCTATTTCACGGCCCCGACCGCCGCGACGTCGACCTCGGCCTGCGCCTCGGCGAACGGCCTGATCCTGTCGCCGGATGCGGGCTCGTCGCCGCTCGGCATCGTGACGGGCATCGACATCGCGCTCGACCTTGAGGCCGAAATGCAGGCGGTCATCAATCAGAACATCGCACCCGAGATCTTCCTCGGCCGCGCGAACGTGACCGGCACGGTGTCGGCGTTCGTCGAGGACTTCGCTTTGTTCAACGCCTTCCTCAACGAGAGCGAGCTTCAGCTGATCGTGCGCGTGGATAGCGGATCGGCGGCGAACGCCGAGGCGATATGCATTTACCTGCCGCGCGTGAAGCTCGGCGGCGCGGACATGCCGCTGTCCGGCGCGAATGGGCAGACGATTTCGCTGCCGTTCCAGGCGCTGCGCTATACCGGCGCGGTCGCCGGTCGCGACACCACGACCATCCGCATCCACGACACGGCGGCCTGAGCATGTCGAAGTTCGCCGGTCTCGCCGCGTCGGTCGACAAGCCGACGCGGTGCTTTCTCTCGATCCCGATCGCCGGTCGTCCGCCGCTCGTCTCGCGCGACGGTGAGCGGGCCTACATCGACTGCCTGTCGCTCGACAGCCGCGAGGCTGGAGCGCAGCGTCGTGCGTCCGCGATCGCGCGCCTCGATCGTCGCGCCGCTCGCTTGACCGCCGACGACATCGAGGCCGAGCAGGTCGCGATGCTCGTGGCGCTGATCGCCGGATGGCGGCTCTATTCGCTCGCCGGCGATCCGCTTGACGTCGCATGCGACGAGGCGGCGAAGCTCGAACTGATGAGCGATCCGACGTTCGCCTGGATACGCCGACAGGTGGAGGAGCACATCGGCGACCTGGGAAACTGGCTGGGCGCGACGGCGAACTGATCGCTTTCGCGCGTCACCGTTTCGACCTCGACCTCCCACGCAAGGGCGGCCGCAAGCGCGATCATCTGGAGAGCGTGGCGCGTCAACTCGGGCGCCGACCGGATGGTCTCGACGGCCCGCCGCTGCCAGCATGGGGCGAGCATTTGTGGGGTGCGTGGCTCGATCTCCACCAGGGGCGGCGCGTCGGCTTCAACGGCCCAGAGCCGCTTGCGTGGGCTGATCTCGACGCATGGTCGCGCCTGACCGGCGCCGAGATCCGCGCGGACGAGGCTGGCCTCCTGATGCAGATCGACCGCGAGTTCTTCGCCGTGCGCGGCGAGATTGAGGGCAACCGCAAATGATCAGCGCACCAAAAGAGTCGATCCTTCGCGCCGGTCTCGACGCCAGCGAATACACGCGCGGCGCCGCCGAGATCGATCGGGCGAACACCGAAATCGCTGCGGGCTCCGGCAAGGTCGAGCAATCGCAGGAGCGCATGACGCGCAGCCTGACGACCTCGCAGGCCAGCATGGACCGCCTCCAAGCCTCGCTCGACAAGGGCTTTGCCGCGCAGCTGCGCTACGAGCAGGTCGTCGACCGCGTCAACGCGGCGATGGAGCGCGGCCGGATCTCGCAGGAGCGCGGCGCGCAGATCATCTCCCTTGCCCAGCAGAAATACATGGCCGCCGCCACGACCACGGCGGCGCTAAGCTCTGCAACGGAGGCATTCGGCGCGTCGAGCGCGAGGGCGGCCAGTCAAGGGTCCAAGTTCGGATACGTGGCGCAAAGTGCCGGATTTCAGATTCAAGACTTCGCCGTGCAAGTTGCCGCCGGAACATCAGCCGTCACCGCCTTTGCACAACAGGCGCCTCAATTTCTCGGCATCTTTGGCACAGCTGGCGCCATCGCTGGCGCCGTCGTTGCCGTTGGTGCTGTCGCATTTCAGTTCCTTGGATTGAGCAGCAATGCAAAGGCCGCTGCCGAGGCTACGAGCTATTTTGACTCGGTGACGCAATCAACGCTCCCGAGCATTCAAGCTCAAGGCAACGAGATCGATACGATCGCGAGTAGATACTCGGCCCTCGCCAAGCAGATTGGAACGGCAGCGTCTATCGCCGCTCGTGCCGATATCGCCAATCGCGAGCAGGTGATGGCGCAGCAGCGCGCCGCCATGCAGGCCGCTCTTGATCAGGCTAGGTTCGGCGGTCTCGCAACGAGAAACCTTGAGGAAGACCCGACCGCCGCGCGGAGGCTTATTAGCCGCCTTAAGCTCAAGGAGACCGCAGAGGAAATAGAGCGCGCCACCGCCGCTCTGCGAGCAGTTCAGCAATTCCAATTCTCCGGCAATGTCCAAGAACTTGTTGAGGCGCTGGACGCTGCCGGCGGGCGATATCGCATCATCGCCGAGCAGCAAGCCGGCGTGATGGTCAATTATGTGCGCGAGGCCAAGGCAATCGAGCTTCTGCGCGCTCAACTGGCGGTTCTTGAAGACACGGCGACCGATGCTCAAAAGGCGCTCGTCAGTGTATCGATTGGCGATCGATCCGCAGAGATAGCGCGTCGCGATCGTGCCCGAGCAGAGGATGCAGCGGCGGCTGCCCAGCAGGCATTCACCGACCGCATCCGCCAGACCATCCTTCAGCTTGACCCCGCTGCCGCAGCTGCGGAGCGCTACGCAGACCAGCAGCTTCTGCTTCGAACCGCGCTCGAAGACGGCATGATCGCGCAGGATCAATACACCGCACTTCTCGCAACGGCAGGTGCCGCGTATGATGGCGCCACCAGAACGGTCGATCGATACGGTGAAGCCCTCGACCAGCAGGCGCAGCGGCTGCGCGAGCAACTGGACCCGAATGTCGCCTATGCGGCCGAACTCGAGCGCATCGGTGAGCTTTACCGCACGAACCGCATCAGCGTGGAGGAATACGCCGCTGCTGACGAAGCCGCGCGCAATCGCATCTTCCGCCAGACGGAGCGCGTCGACGACGCGACGCGTCAACTCGGCTTCACCTTCCAGTCCGCTTTTGAGGACGCGATCGTGAAGGGCGACAAACTGCGGAACGTGCTGGCCGGGATCGCGCAGGACGTCGCGCGAATAATCATCCGGCAGACGGTGACGACGCCGCTCGCCGGCCTCGTTACGGGCGGCATAGGTAGCCTTTTCGGCGGCACGCCGGCATACAGCGCGCCGAGTCCGGTCGATCTTGGTCTCCCCGGCTTCGCCGACGGCGGCCCTGTCAGCGGCGGACGCCCGATCGTCGTGGGCGAGGAAGGGCCGGAAGTGTTCGTGCCGCATAGCGCCGGCCAGATCATCCCGAAAGGCGAAAGCATGGGCGGCTCCGTCGTGCATCAGTCCATCAACATCAGCGTCGGAGTCGCTCAGACCGTGCGCGCGGAGATC
>SXGQ01251150.1_pt1 | contig 13012 bp, 14 predicted proteins | sample 3178371 | NCBI WGS metagenome assembly SXGQ01 (sample SAMN11356859, study PRJNA531348) | freshwater metagenome | isolation source: freshwater sample F1-20 | place: China: Fuxian Lake, Yuxi | collected 2017-12-25
CCAAACCTGGTTTGACACCTATCCGGCTGGCCTGAGGCCAACCCTGAAAGCCGGTGGAGCAGACCGGCGACTGAGGATGAAGCTGGGTTGGTGGGCGCGACAGGATTTGAACCTGCAAGGATTTCTCCAGAGGCTCCTAAGACCTCCGCGTCTGCCATTCCGCCACGCGCCCGATGCTGCGCAGCGTCACTCCTGAGCTTTCTGCCGTCAAGCAAGGCAGGCCAACTGCCACGAGCCACTGAACAGCGCGATGCGGTTCAAGTGCGCTACCGAGTTTCAAGGGATTGGAAGGCAGCCATTTGCTTGGCTCACCTGTTGTTCCGGCTGTTTCGAGACGGACCTGCTGACTCGATTCACCGGTTCGGCTCGGCTCGATGCCCTCTTCAACTCGTCTGCCACTGCGGCCCCGCGCGCTAGAAGTGCGTAACCCACCTTAAGGGCGAACCAAGCGGAAGAATCTCCGTCCATTAAAAGGTGGACTCCTTCGGGGATCATAGTGGGTAGGATCGAGCTTTCCACAGAAGAACAGGATACGCGTCCGGTAGTTCTGGAAGTTGCGGAAGCCCCGGGCGGCGGATTTGAGGCTCTGGATTTTCGAGTTCAACCCCTCGGTCACCGCATTGGTGATGTGATGTTTCAGATACGTCAGCAAGTTGGGCAGGTGCCGCTTGAGCAGTTGCGCCACTGCGACCATGGGCTTGAGGCGGCTGCGGCTCACCCAGCCAAACCAGTCCTTGAAAAAGCGCCGCGCCCAGCCTTCCTGCTGATACGCCCAGAACTTGGAAAAGAGCTCCTTGGCCGCCCACGCCCGCGCCACCTTCAAATGCAGATCCTTCAGCGCGGCGAACTCCTGCGCCTGATCCGTGCTGAAATGCTGCGGGTTATAGAGCCACAGCTGCCGCGATCCTTTGAGCGTCTCGTCGCCCTGGGCCATCAGCTCCTTGTGTTCCTGCCGGCGGACCTTGTCCACCGCCTCGCCCAGGTATTTGCTGACGTGAAATTTGTCATGCACGATGTCCGCGCCGGGCACCTGTTCTTCAATCGTCCGGATGAACGGCTCCCACATGTCCACCGCCACCGCTTCCACCGTCTGCTTTTGCTCCAGGGTGAGCGTCTGCCACAACTGCTCGGCGGCCTGCGTGGTCTGTTCCGCCACCACGTCCAGCACCCGCGACTCTTCCAAATCCGTCAGCAACGTGATGTAGGACTGCCCTCGCCGGAAGCTCTTCTCGTCCATCCCCAGGTATTTCAGGTCTTCCAGTTGGCGGCGCGTCAGGCCCCGTTCCACCGCCCGGCGCATCATCTCGTGCGCGGTGTCCCAACCAATCCCCAACAACTCGCCCGCCTGGCTCACGCTGGCACTGGCCAGCAGCACGTCCACGGCAAAGCGCTCGAAGAGCAGCGTGAACCGTCCATGCGGAACCGCTCAGGGAACCTGCATCGTCTTGACTCCGTGCTGCGGACACTCCGAGCGCGGGGTCCGCGCCCGGATCAACGTCGTGAATTGCATCGTGTCCAGATGCCGCCACGTCCGCTCCGGTGCGCAGTCATGCATCGAACACTCCCCTGCGCATTCCGGGCACTTGGCCGCCGCTCCCCATTGCCATCCCAGTTCGATCACCACCTGCTTCTCCAGCAGCTTGAGGTCCACCGTCTTGACCTCCCAGGGGCTGCCAATGCCTAACAATAACGCGTAATGCTTCTGAAGTTCGCCATCCATGCTCATGGCCCAAGGCTGCCAGAATCCTCCCGCGCTGCGCCAGCCACGGTTCGCCAAACGCGCCCCTGCGGCGCGGCGCAGCGGAGCGAAGCCAAGGCCGGTGCGCAGCGCTGGGACCACCAATCCTCAGAGCGCTCAGGCATGAAAGCCAGGCTCTCGCACGCTCCTTTTCCTCATGGCTCATTTCCAGTTCATCCCAACTTAGCCATGAAATTCCTCGAATACCCCTCGCATGGGCAAGCCGGTTTGTTTTTCAGAGTCGGAGTGGCGTCAAGCAGCAGTGCCCCTCACGCGCGTCGGCGGCGACAATCACTCGCTAGCGCTTGGGCGCTGGTGGAATGCCGGGCGGCGTAACCGGGAAGGCCGGCTGCCCTGGAAATCCCGGTGGCGGGCCGCGATTGATGAACGTCGCTCCCCTCGTGCTGGGGATGACCGCTCCGAGCTTTCGCAAGGTCTCCGTCACCTCCCCCGCGCGGGCTGGGTCACGGTGCATAGCCGGGTGCGCCGCGCATTGAGGATGGACCGAACGGCCCTCCCCTCAACGGCGAGGGTGAAGCCGACCCGGGCGCATCCGCGCCGACCTTCTGGGCGAGGAGCAGCTCGACGACTTCACGGTGCCCTCGCTCGACGGCGTAGAGCAGGGCGGACTTGCCTTGAACGGCAGAGCCGTTGAGAAACTGCGGCCGGTCAAACTCAGGAAACTCTTTCAGCACGCCCGCCAGAGCCGTGGCGTTGCCGTTGGTCATCGCGGCGTTGAACTGCCGCTGGTAGAAATTGCGCGTGGCGGTGTCGCGGACGTAGTCCTCGAAGTTGTCGGGCTTGCGATCCTTGAACTGCTCCAGAGTGCCCTTGCGGAAGGCCTCGATCTCGGCCTTGAGCGCCGGGTTGTCCGCGCCTGACACGCGGACGAGTGACAGGAGGATCACCAGCAGCAGAGCCGCAGGTCCACGCGAGATGAGGGACGATGGTTTCATGGCGTTGTCGGGAACACAGCCACCATGACGCCTCTCGCTGGCGGAGGGAACACCGGCGTTCGCCCGTGAACCGACAGGCTGTGAACAGCCAATTGACACGTTTCTCTGGAAGGCGCACGGTGCGCCAAGTCCAACGCAACAACCCATGAAGACTGCGCTCCTCGTTCTCGCCCTCGCCACCCTTTGCACCGCCTCCACCGCCTTCGGGCAGGGCGCCGCCGTCATCATCAAGCAGCGCGCAAAGGAAGCCGCCGGTCGTCCGTTGAATCTGCCGCCGGGACCTGGCGCACAACCTGCCGCTGGAGCTTCTGCGACGCAGACCGGAGTCGCGCAGCCCAACGTCTCGAAAATTCTCGCCGACCTCGCCATCATCAAGTCCCGCCCGCAGGCGACGCAGGAGCAGAAGGACAAGCTCGCCACCAACCTTGGGGGCGTCGCCATCGGTGCCAACAAGCCCTCCAACGAGGCAGTGCAAGCGCTCGCCAACTCGCTGGCCGACGCCATCGCGGGCAAAAAAATTTCCGCCACCGACCAGACCGCGCTCGCCAATTCACTGGCCCTTGCGCTGAACGCCGCCGGCGGTTCCCCGCAATTCAAGGCGGCCTTGCAGGGCGTGCAGGACGCGCTTTACCTGGCGAGCGCAAACGAGGCTTCCATCCAGTTGGTGGCCAAGGCGCTGACGGGCCTGACCACAAAGGCGAAGTAGCGGCCCGTTCCTCCGCTTGAGCGATTCTTCCCCGCAACCCAGCGGCTCTTCGCGCGACGAGTTCATCCGCCTGCTGCGCGCGATGTCCCTGCCGTTCGCCGTCTGCCTGCTGTTTTTCCTCGTCACGCCCGGGAGTGTCCAGCCGTTGCACCGAAGCTCAGCTGAGGTGCGACGGCAGGTCGTCGGTGTTGTCGAGTCGCAGTTCGCGGCGTTCCGTGACGGCGATTACGCGCTGGCTTATTCCTTCGCCGCCTCGGGGCTTCAACAGCAGCTCACCGTCGCCGCCTTCGAGCGGATGGTGAAGGATGGTTATCCCGTCATCGCTTACTGGCGCGCCGTCTCGTTCGGCGCGGTGGAGGACAACGGGCGCGAGGCGGTGGTGCTGGTCTCGGTGCAAGGCCGGGGCGGGCGCACTCGGTTTTTCCGCTACGTGCTCGTGCGCGAGGAGAACGCGTGGCGCATCAGCGGCGTGGAGGAGGTCAACTTGTCGCCAGGGGTTCAGGGGCAGATGGCCTGAAGGCGGTTGGTCCTGCTACTTCGCGCCCTTGGCGTCCCTTGCGTGAGGCGGTTTCCTTCCCGGCCCTCGCTGTTCCCGCATAGGGGTTCCCCCCAGCCCGCAATCGGATGGCCTGCCCGATACCGCTCCCCGCGCCCGCGCGTAATCTGACGCCATGAAAAACGCACTGAGCTACGAGAACGACGACCTCACGCCCTACGTCCGCACCAACAAGGCGATGTTCAAGTGGATCAGCCACACCTACACGCATCCTTACCTCGACGACATCAGCTACCCCGCCGCGCTGACCGAGATCACCAAGAACAACCAGACCGCCACCGGGATGGGCCTCCCGAACTACAGCCGGGCCAACATGGTCACGCCCAACATCACGGGCTTGAACAACCCGCAGTTCATCAAGGCCGCCTACGACGCCGGCATCCGCTACCTCGTCACCGACACCTCCATCCCCAGCCACCGGCCCACCTCGCCGAACACGGGCATCCCCAACTGGGTGGACGCGCGCATCCTGATGATCCCCCGGCACGCGAACAACCTCTTCTATAACGTGAGCACGCCGGCGGAGTGGGCGAGCGAATACAACTCCATCTACAATGGCTACTGGGGCCGCGACCTGAGCTATGCGGAGATATTGGACAACCAAGCTGAACTCCTCCTCGGGTTCCTGCTCAAGGGCGATGTCAGCCCGCTGATGTTCCACCAGCCGAATCTCCGGGACTACAACGGCGCGGGCAACACGCTGCTCGGAGACCTGCTCAACAAGGTGGCCGACAAGTATGAGCGCCTCTACAACTTCCCGGCCCTCTCCCCGACGATGAACGTGCTGGCGACGACCTTGCAGCAGCGCATGACCTACAACGCCTCGGGCGTGGTGGCCACGCGCAACGCGAACAACACGGTGACGCTGACGGTGACGAAGGCCGCCCGCGTGCCGGTGACGGGCTTGGTCAATGGCGGAGTGGTGAGCTTCACTGGCACCGTGGCCCCGGCGATCACGGCGGAGAACTACGCCGGCCAGCGCATCACCTACGTGACCTTGGCCGCCGGCCAGAGCGTCACGGTCAAGAAGCTCTGAAGCGGTCAGCAGTCAGCGATCAGCTACAGATAATGAACACTTCCAGATGAACCCTCCAACGAAAGGCCGCCGATGATGAAACTCTCCCGCGCTCCGTTCCCTGCCAGGAACTGAGTGCGACTCGACTCGGACCAACTTGCGTGGCTGTGGGCCGGTCGGAGCCAAACCCAAGACTGGACACCGGCGCGGGAACTGCCTTCCCGTGCCGCAGTGTTTTCGTCCGTGCCGGGGACACTCCTGTCCCCGATGCCCCAGGCCGAAATTGCCGCAGAGAGCAGAGATGCGGGAGAGGAGCGGGACATGAGTGTCCCGCCCACGCTTGCAGTTGAACGCCTCGGCGCTTGTTTCGTCAGTAGGTGCGTTCGTATCCTGACCCGCGCATGAAGTTGAACGTCTGGCTTTGGTTGTTGCTGCTCGCAAGCGGTCTTACGGCTTCTGCCGCCAGCTACAGAGACTTCGACCAGCCGCCGCACGACTACTGGAAGAAGACACCGAAGGACCGCTTCAGCCGCTGGATGACCAACGTCCAGTCGGGCCGCGTCGAGCTGGATTACTCGGGCGAAAAAGCGTTCGTCGCGAGCGTGCTCAAGTCGTTGGACATCCCGGTGACCTCGCAGATGCTGCTCTTTTCCACGACGAGCCTGCAACTGAGCCTCATCTCCCCCCGCACGCCGCGCGCGCTGTTTTTCAATGAGGATGTTTACCTCGGCTACGTGGTGGGTGGAAAAATCGAGATCGTCTCCGTGGACCCGGATCTCGGCGCTATTTTCTACATCTTTGACATCCCGCGAAACGGCCAGCCGCCGCGACCCGAGCGCGCGACGCGCTGCATGAACTGCCACGCGCGAGAGGACACCGGCTACGTGCCGGGCCTCGTGGTGAAGTCCGTGATTCCCGGCGTGCGCGGAGGAAGCCTTGAGTCTTTCCGACAGGAGCAGTCCGGCCACGGCATCCCGCTGAACCAGCGTTTCGGCGGCTGGTATCTGACCGGCACGGGCACGTTCACGAACCACCTGGCGAATTTCTACGGGCTGTCCTCGCCGCAGGGCATCGCGCGGCAGCAGTTGCAGCCCGGTGCGTCGTTCAGCTACGACCGCTACTTCGTTCCCAGCAGCGACCTGCTCCCGCAGCTTCTGCACGAGCACCAGATCGGATTCGTGAACCGCGCCGTCGAGGCCACCTACCGCACGCGCACCGCGCTGGCGGAAGGCGGCGGCAAACTGACTTCAACGAACACGACCATGCTCGACCAGCAGGCGCGCGCACTGACGCGCTATCTGCTCTTCGCCGACGAGGTGCCGCTGCCCAAGGGCGGCGTGGCGGGCGACGTCGAGTTCAAGCGGGACTTCACCAGCGTGCGCCGGCTCGGGCCGGGCGGCTCCTCGCTCAAGGACTTTGACCTGCGCACGCGGCTCTTCCAGCACCGGTGCAGTTACATGATTTACAGCCTCGCCTTCCAAGGGCTGCCGCCAGAGATGAAGCAACGTGTCTTCACCCGTCTGGCCCATGCGCTCGACACGGCAAAGCCGGACAAGGAATACGCCTATCTGCCTGCCGCCGAGAAGCAGAGCCTCCGGGGGATCCTGAAGGCGACGCTGCCGGAGTTGCCGAAGGGGTGGTGAGGCGAGCTTGTAGCGGCGGTCTGCGACCGCCGTTTCCGTCTCCTCATCCTTAAAACTGCGGTTGCCTCACGCAAAGGACGCAACGCCGGTCGGCTTTTTTGCCTCAAAGCACCGGGCGGCAGCCTTCACCCCGCAGGTGAAGTGGCCGGTGCAGCAGAAGTCTGTTCCTTTGCGTCCGTTGCGTGAGGTTCAACCGCGGAACCTAGGCTCATATCCCGAACTCCGCAGTCGCAGACCGCCGCTACAACCAAACAAAAAGCGCCCCGCGCGTGAGCACGGGGCGCTTTGGAATTTCAACTAAGACTTAGTTCGCCTTCTCGGTCTTCTCGTTCGCGGCGACCCAGCCGGAGATGCCGGCGGAGAGGTGCTTGATGTTCTTGTAGCCGAGCTTCTCAGCCGCGTTGGCGGCGGCCTGATAGGCCTTGCAGCTCGGGCCGCCGCAGTAGGCGACGACGAGGGCGTTCTTGTCGGCGGGGAGCGCCTTGGCGAAGTCGGCCTTCACGGCGGCGAAGTCAATCGCGCCGGGGACGTGCTTGGCCTTGTAGGAGTTGGATCCCATCACGTCAATGACGGTGACCTTCTTGTCGGCGATGGCCTTCTTGAGGTCGGAGATGCTGATGTCGGGGAACTCGCCGGCGAAGGCGGAACCGGCGATGAGGGTGGCGGCGAACAGTGCGAACAGTTTCTTCATGATGCTATCAGGTTGTGTTGTTTTGTTTATGCGCCAGATTAGCGGCGCGAGGAATATGACGCAGGCGTAGCAAAAACATTCAAGGCCCAAAATCCCGGCCTCAGCCCGGCTCCCGTGTCCACCGGCGGGCCTTCGATTCGAAGCGCGGCAGGCTGCCTGGCGCGGCGAGTTCGACGGGCACACGCAGGGCGAGGCTGGACTCAAACGCGGCTGCCAGACGGCGTTCCACGTCGGGGCCGCCACCGTCCACTGCCGGCTCGACTGTCACGGTCAACTCCGCCAGCGCGTGCCGCTGGCTCACCCGCACCTGATACTCCGCCACACCACCGGCGCGCCGGATGATTTCCTCGATGGCGCTTGGATAAACGTTGACCCCGCGCACGACGACCATGTCGTCCACGCGCCCGAGGATGCCGCCTTCGAGCGCGAGGTCCGTCGTGCCGCACAGGCAGGCTGACCGCTGCACCAAGTCACCAGTGCGGTAGCGCAGGAGCGGAGAGCCGGTGCGTCCGAGGTTGGTGAGGATCAATTCGCCGCGTTCGCCTTTGCCAACGGATTTGCCAGTGGCGGGGTTCACCACTTCGGCGATGAACGCGCGCTCGATGACGTGCAGCACGCCGGACCGCACAGGACATTCGTAGCTCACGGGGCCGACCTCCGTCATGCCGTGATGGTCATACACGCGCGCACCGGGCCAGAGTTCGCGCAAGCGCGCCCTCACCGCCGGGATGCTTCCTCCGGGTTCGCCCGCCACGCTCAGGGTCTTCACCTGCGAGCGGCGGAGATCAATGCCTTCCTTCGCGGCGACCTCGGCGAGATGGATGGCATAGGTTGGCGTGCAGCAGAGAATCGTCGCGCGGAGGTCGAGGATCGCCTGCAACCTCGCCACACTGGTCATGCCGCCACCGGCGAAGACCAGACAGCCCAGCCGTTGCGCGGACTCGAACGCTGTCCAGAACCCGAGGAACGGCCCGAAGCTGAACGCGAAGAAGATGCGGTCCGCCGCCGTGGTCCCGGCCTGTCGGTGGACCGTCTCCCAGTTGTCGAGCATCCAAGTCCAGCTCTCCGGCGTGTCGAGCCAGCGCAACGGACTGCCCGTGCTGCCGCTGGTCTGGTGACAGCGCGTGTAGCGTTCGAGCGGGAAGGTGAGGTTCGAGCCGTGAGGCGGATGCGCCTGCTGGTCGGCTACCAGTTCCGCCTTCGTCGTGAACGGGCAGCGCGCGCTGAACTCGGCGGGACTCGCCGCACCGTCCAGCAAGCCCGTGCCCGCGAGCTTCCTCGTGTAGAACGGATTCGTCCCTAGCGTGGCGAGCAGGACTTTAAGTTGGGCAAGCTGGTCGTTCATGGAGTTTCAGCCAGCATCCCGCCAAAGACAAAAGGCGCGAAGAGGAATTCTCTTTGCGCCTTCTGTGCCTTTTCGTGGCAGGTCATCTGCGGTTCATTTCGCCGGCGGTTGCGGCGTCACCGCTGCCGTCACCGGGGCAGGCTTCTGCGGCGCAGGCGGCGCGGGCTTGTAGAAGGTCACGAGCGTTCCGCCCAGCGCGGCCAGCAGGATGCCCACCCAGAACATTGGCTTGATGCTGCCCCAGCCGCCCGCCGGCGGATGCGTGACTATCGAGTAGAGCGCGTTCACCACCGGCGCGCCGGCGAAGATGATGGACATGACCACGGCGGGCGTGCCCTTCGCGCCAAACGCCAGCAGCACGCCCAGCGCGCCCACCGCGCCGACGATGCCCGCGATGAGCGACCACCACAGGCCCTTGGCCGGGAATACCCACGTCGCGCCGTTGAGCGCGAGGATGGCCAGCGGCGCGAGCACAGCGGTCAGGAAGTAAGCCACACCGACGAAGAGAAACGCCTTGATCCGCCCGTTGGCGGCGTCGGCCATGCCGATCGAGCCGGTGTGGAGGAAGACGCCATAGACGCCCCAGCAAGCCACGGTGAGGAACGCCCACCCCAGCCACGCCATGCCCGGTCCCGCAGAATTTTCAGTTCCCATAATGCCCGGGACTCTAAGGACGGCCCGCAGGGAGTTCAATTGGTTTGTCGGTGGATCAACCCCGGATTCTGTCATCCACCCGCTTCTCCCGCACCGGACTGGTGCCCCCGCCCGGAATTGAACCGGGATAGGCGGTTTAGGAAACCACAACTTTATCCATTTAAGTTACGGGGGCTTGGAACGCTAGCGTGTGCAACGAACAAAAATTGTTTACCAAATAAAACATCATTGTCTCGCCAAAACGAATCTGCGAGAAGCTGGTGGATTATGGTCAATGCAATCGAAACCGCAAGCGCAACGCCTGTTTTCCGCAAGGTGGCCGAATGCCTCCATCGGCACGCCCCGACGGGCATTTACTACGGCTTGGTCACGTAAACCCGCTGAACCCGCGTCGCCACCAGCTTGAGGGACTTGGGAATCATCTTGTCCAACGCCGCCGCCAGCGCGTCCGCATCGCTGGTCACATCACCGCCAACCGCATCCTCGACGATGCGCTTGCTCTTGAACTGCCGCCGCGCCTTGGACTCCGCTTGCAGATAGGCCACAGTCAGGCGCGCGGCGGCGTGGCTGGGCCGGGTCAGGAGGAACCAAGCATCATCCAACTGACAGGTGAACTCCCGGAAGGACTGCTTGAACATCGTCGGGGGCAAGCCACGCGCCTCGCAGTGCTCATGGTAGGTGCAATCGAGCGTGTTCGTGACGCGGTTCCAGTATTCCTGTTTGCCGAATGCACTGGAATGTTCACATGAGGACATGGCTTCTTCATCAATGAGGGCCTGAACGAGTTTGATGGCGGCTGGTTCCATGCCCTACCTACAGGACCGCTACGGTAGAAGCCGCGCTGTCAAAACACTGGCACCAACCATCCGCTTCTGCTACTAGTTGATCACGCCATGCCCCGTTCATCGCTGAACACCAAGCCGGTTGCGACGGTCAAGCCGTTGTCAGCTTTGACCATGAAAACCGAGCCCGCCTTGTGGCGCGAGGGCGTCACCGACAGCCGGAACCGTGAATCCTTGCGCCTGCTGGCCGCCGCACTGGATTCCATCTCTGACGCCGTAAGCATCACCAACGACGAGCACCTGTTTGTTTACGCCAACCAATCTTTCCTTCGTCTCTACGGCTACCGCCGTGACGATGTGCTGGCGCATCTGGACTTGATGCTCAACTTCTCCACGATGTCGCAGGCGCTTGTGGATGAAGTCCGCACCTACACCGCGCTGGGTGGCTGGCACGGGCAGTTGAACAACCGCCACAAGACGGGCAAGGGCGTCGCCGTCGCTCTGCGCACGTCCGTGTTGCGTGACGCGCGCGGCCTGTTCCTTGGGCACCTTGGCATCGCCGCTCCGCAGGCCCGCCGTGAGGAATTGGAACGGCAAATCACCGCCTTCCTGCAACGTGAGGGCAACTGCCACGGAGACGCCTTGAAAGTGTCGTTGGGCTACCTTGCCAACGCCCCTCAGCTTGGCACGCCGTCAGCCGCGACCGGGCTGGAACTTCGCCTGCCGCCAGCGCTGTCACTGCGCGAGCGCGAAATTTTTCTCCACTTGGGCCAAGGACTGGCGACGAAGGAAATCGCCGAGACGCTGGGCGTGAGCATCCACACCATCCACACGCACCGCAGCCACATCCGCGACAAGCTGCGTCTCGCCGACAACCGGCAACTGGTGAAGGCCGCTATCGCGTGGACGCGCAACGCGGTCGGCTGAGTCCCGCCCATCACGAATATCGTGATACCCGACTCCTGACGCGCCGCTCAGGGTGGTGGCGCGGGCATGAGGCCGCTTGCAGACAGGCACGCGCATGGGGTTCGCCATCGGGCAACAGCAGCCGGGGTAAAACTCTGTGAAGTGCTTGCTGAAAGTGGCTCCGCGTCCACGGCAGAAAGTCATGCCAGGGAAACGTGATTTTTATTAACGATTCCTCGCTGGCAAAAGAACCATGTAACCAAACATCACAAAAATTTAGCGTAGCTTCGGCTACGGTCTCGCTAAGAAACCGCGAATTTCCTTTGTCCAGAGACCTACCGAGCACGCGCCCATCGGGCGCGGCTTGGCGTATTCTCTGGACAGGCGCTTCGCGGTGCCTTTAGCGGGGGTGCGTTGAGTTCGCGCCCCTTCTTTTGCAAGGCCGTGGTTGGACCGCGAATACCACCACCATGCGCCCTCTCATCCTGCTCCTGCTCGCCCTTGGCTCCACCGTTGTCCAAGCCCAGACCCGCACCGCCACTCTCAGCGGTCAATGCCAGTCGCTATTGTTACGGTCGGCGGCGATGGTGAACCCGCAGAACACAACGCTCAATTTCACAACCTATGATGGACTAACTGGAAGTCCATGGCGTCAGGCCGTGTCACCGGGCATTTTCCTTTACAGTGGTGAATTGCGACCGCGTGGCGGCGGGGTTTACGAGGCGGATTCCGCGACCGTGAACAATGGCGACAACAGCTTCGCCTATTACGGCAGTGCCCTTTTAACTCTCCCGACAACCGACTCCGACGGAAACGGCCTGCCCGATGTTGCGCAGTTGAACAAGGCGGGAGCAAGCAGCATCACCGGCTCTTACCAACGCGACTTTCCGTCCATCGCCACGATTCCAATCACAGGCAGTCTGACCCGCAACGCCAACTCACTCACTGGAACCTACAACGTCGTGGACTTGGCTACTGGCGGAACGCAAGTGAACATCACCGGAGTCTTGGAATTGCAGTGCTACACCGGTTCCATCGGCTACACGCGCGGGATGCCCAACACAGTGACATTCTCCTGCCAGCGCACCAACGCCGGAGTGGTCTTCTCCCTGACTGGCGCGACGACCTTCACGGTGGTGTCGGTCAACCAGTTCACCCTGCCCTCGTTCACGCTGACGAACGCCACCGATAGTTCCGTTTACACCGTGCAAGCCGCCACCTTCAACCGCACCGGCAATCGCTACGTGGGCGCGCTGACGTTCTCGGACGGGGATGCGCGCACCGCTTGGACTGACCACCTGAACTGGGTGTTTGAATTCACGGACCTCAACGACACCGACAGCAACGGCGTTCCAAACCTGACCGATGCCCTGCCAACGCCGCCAACCATCACCACTGCTCTCAGTGGCAACAACCTGACCATGCTTTGGCCTTCCACAGCAGGCCGCTACCGGCTGGAATCGGCGGGGACTCTTGCGCTCCCTGTCTCTTGGAGCAACGTGGCCGGAGGCTTCCAGACTAACGCCGGGGTAATCAGCGTGGTTCAGCCCATGTCGGGCGCAGGAGATTCTACCGCCTAGTCGAGCCGTAGGCTGGAAGTCATGGCAACGGCGAGCAGCCGGGCTGAACTTCCGAAGCTTGCAGGCGAAACAAGTCACTTTGAACGGGTGAGCCAAGCAAATGGCTGCCTTCCAATCCGTTGAAACGCGGTAGCGCACTTGAATCGCACCGCGCCGTTCAGTGGCTCGTGGCGCAGAGCCGTGCTCACCAAGCGCGTTCCGAGTTCCGGTTGGGGAAGGGGAGCCTTGCTTGACGGCAGATAGCTCAGGAGTGACGCTGCGCAGCATCGGGCGCGTGGCGGAATGGCAGACGCGGAGGCCTTAGGAGCCTCTGGAGAAATCCTTGCAGGTTCAAATCCTGTCGCGCCCACCAACCCAGCTTCATCCTCAGTCGCCGGTCTGCTCCACCGGCTTTCAGGGTTGGCCTCAGGCCAGCCGGATAGGTGTCAAACCAGGTTTGG
>SXGQ01010833.1_pt1 | contig 13011 bp, 11 predicted proteins | sample 3178371 | NCBI WGS metagenome assembly SXGQ01 (sample SAMN11356859, study PRJNA531348) | freshwater metagenome | isolation source: freshwater sample F1-20 | place: China: Fuxian Lake, Yuxi | collected 2017-12-25
GCCAAGCTCGCGGCCCATATGCGGAAAGAGTCGATCGAGGAAATGATGCACGCCCAGGAGGTCATTGACCGCATCCTGTACCTCGGCGGCGTCCCGAACGTGCAGCGCCTCGGCAAGATCAACATCGGCGAGACCGTGCGCGAGATGATGGACTGCGATCTCGCGGTCGAGAACGAGGCCATCCCGCGCCTGAACACCGGCCTCGAGAAGTGCCGCGAGCTCGGTGACAACGGGACGCGCCTGCTCCTCGAAAAGATCCTCGCCGCCGAGGAGGAGCACGTCGACTGGATTGAGGCCCAGATCGAGCTGATGGCGCAGCTTGGCGAACCGAACTACCTCGCGCAGCAGGTCAACCCGGCCTGACCCCTCGAGGCTGACCGGGGGCACGACGGTGACCACGCTCGCCCTGATGAAGCGGATCATGGCCCTCGAGGCGGACAAGACGGCCGCCCTCGTGGGCCTCGGTCGCCGCTCGGGCGCGGAGGAGGCGCTCGCCGAGGCGGACGCGGCCCTCGACGCCGCGATGCGCCAGCTCGCGGCCCTCGGCGCACGCTACCCTTTGCACATGGCGGCCGAGGCCGACGGGCTCGACGCAACGGATTACCTGCTCATCCAGCTCGCGCTGATGCCCCATGTGGCGCCCGACCACGCCCACGCGCTCCTCGCCCTGGTCCGCGATGACGCCCCTCCCCGCGCCGCGGCCACGCTCGGACCGCCCGAGAGCACCCCAGCTCCCCTGACGCTCACCGACGCCGTCGCCCTCTTCGGCCCCGGCGATGACGACTGGCAGGCCGTCGAGAACGCCATCCTCGCGCAGCGGGCCATGACGGCCGGCTACGTCGCCATCGGTCCGGACGCCGACCGCCCGTTGCGCCCCGGTCTCGCCGTCCGCGAGCTCCTCGGATGGCCGTGAAGGCGCGCGGCTGGCGCCTCCGCCCGCGCGCCGCTCCGCGTTGACTTGCGCTTGACAGACCATCGGCGCCTGTCGAACCTGAACAACTTCAGAACTCTTGAATAAGGACTCTCCCTTGAAATTCGTCAGCTCCCTGCCCGCCTGCATGCTGCTTGCCTGTGCCTCCACCCCCGACGCACCTCGCCTCGATGGCGCACGGGGGTGGCTCGCGAGCGTCATTGACATGACGCCGGCCGCTGTCGAGGCGCAACTCGGGGCCCCGACCTCGCGCGAGGACGACGCAAGCGGCATACCCGAGGCGTGCTTCGAGGTCGCCCCTCCCTGGACGCGACGCTGCGTCAGCTACCTCGACGGGCGGGTCTACTCGGATTCGGCGCACATCGAGGTCGCACCCGAGGCGATGTCGCGGACCTTCGAGGCGGCCGTGCGCGACGTCTCGGCGACGGTGGGCCGCGAGCCCGCCGAGGTGCAACGCTTCACCTTCACCCCTGGCGTGCACGCGTTCAGCGATTGGCGTGAGCGTGGCTTCCGCTTCGGCGAGAGCTGCGTGTTCGAGCGCGCGTGGCTCGAAGCCCGGGCGGCGCACCCGGGCGGTCTCGCGCCCGACGCCCCCGCCCTCGCCGAGGCCCTGCGCACCGGGACGGGCTGCCTCCACGCGTCCTGGGGGCCCGACGTCACGCTCCGCACGAGCGAGGGCGGAGCGCCGGACACCTACAGCGTCGGACTCTTTCGCCTGACGACGGACCCGGCCCAGCGGGCCAGGATGACCGCACTCGAGGAGGAGTCGCGGGCGCGACTCGACGCTGCGCTCGAAAAGCTCCGCGCGCGTCTCGATGCCGAAGGCCTCGAGGTCGAGCCTGCGACCGAGTCCAAGGGCGCCTCCCCCGCGCCCGCCGGTGACCCGACGCCCTGACGCAGGCTCACCACGGACACGCCTCGGGCCACACCTCAGCGCGAGGCGCACACGGTCCTCCGTGTAGGCGAGTCCCCTGGTTCTTGCCGATGCGCTCCATGCGATACGCCTTGTGCGCATGATTGGCGGACCTCAAGTCGAGTTCACTCCGGGCGAGGGACCCCATCGGCGCAAAGGCACCGAGCGGGTCGTGACGCGCGACAGCACCTGCGTTCGCGCGCCGTCTTTGCGTTTACGAGGGGCGCCCGCTCTGGTATGGAACCGTCGCCCGTTCCGTGCCGGCCATGGCGGCCGGCGACCCGCGTCGTCACAGGAGTGCACCATGAAGAAGCCCATCCGCGTCGCCGTCACCGGCTCCGCAGGCCAGATCGGTTACAGCCTGCTCTTCCCGATCGCCAACGGCGACATGCTCGGCAAGGACCAGCCCGTCATCCTGCAGCTCGTCGAGCTGCCCGTCGCGATGAAGGGCCTCGAGGGCGTCGCCCTCGAGCTCGAGGACTGCTCCTTCCCGCAGCTCGCCGGCATCGAGCTCGCCGACAACCCGAACGACGGCTTCCGCAACGCCGACGTCGTCATGCTCGTCGGCGCCAAGCCGCGCGGGCCCGGTCAGGACCGCTCGGACCTTATCCGCGAGAACGGCGGCATCTTCACGGTCCAGGGCGACGCCATCGACGCCAACGCCGCCGAGGACGTCAAGGTCATCGTCGTCGGCAACCCCTGCAACACGAACGCCCTCATCGCCGCCTCGCGCGCCCGCCGCACGAACAAGGCCAACTACACGGCGATGACGCGCCTCGACCAGAACCGCGCCACGGGCCAGCTCGCCCGCAAGCTCGGCGTGGTGCCCGGTGACGTCCGCGACGTCTACATCTGGGGCAACCACAGCGACACGATGGTCCCCGACATCAGCCAGGGCACCGTGAACGGCAAGGCCATCTCGGGGCTCGTCGAGGCCGACTGGCTCGGCGGCGCCTTCGACAAGACCGTCCGCACGCGCGGCAAGGCCATCATCGAGGCCCGCGGCAAGTCGTCGGCGGCGTCGGCGGCCTTCGCGGCCATCAACCACATCCACGACTGGTACCTCGGCACGGGCGCCAACCGCTACGTCTCGATGGCCGTCCCGTCGGACGGCGCGTACGGCATCCCCGAGGGGCTCATCTACAGCTTCCCGTGCCGCATCACGGCGCCGTGGCAGTACGAGATCGTGCGCGACCTGCCCGTCGACGCCGCCACGAAGGCCCGCAGGGACGCCTCGACCGCCGAGCTCGTCGCCGAGCGCGAGGCCGTCGCCCACATGCTCTGAGACCGGCTTGGACCCGATCGCGGCCCGGCGTCCCCTGCGGACTCCGGGCCGTTGTCGTCTTCAGGGCGCCGGGATTTCACGTCCCCGAGGCTTGCAGTCCCTCCGGGGCGGTGGCAGGCTCTCGCCCATCCAGATCCGGACCGCCGGAGGTCCACGGAGGTCCCATGCGACGCCTGACGCCCCACCCTGCCACCCTCGCATCCTTGCTCGCCGCCCTCGGCGGGGCGCCCGCCTGTGACAGCGGTGATGCCACCTGTGCCCCTGGGACTGTCCTGGTCAATGGCGCGTGTCAGCAGGCCGCCCCCGACACCTCGGGGACCGACACGGCCTCGGGCGCCGCTGACACCAGCAGCGCCCCGCGCGACACCGCGACCCCGGACACGTCCTCGTCCGCCTCGGACACGGCCAGCGTCGACACGGCCCCGCCGTCGGCCTGCACGACCGACGAGGCTGGCAGCCGCGACTTCGGCGCCGCCTGCTCGAAAGACTGCCAGTGCCGCGAGGACGTGGGCGGCTACTGCTACAGCGGCCCCTTCCTCGAGGGCTTCAGCTTCTGCAGCCGCGACGGCGGCGCCTCGGGTCTCAGCTCGGACACCTACCCGACGATGCTCTACAACTCGGCCTGCTGGGACTTCCCGCGGGCCGAGTGGAACAACCCGATGACGCGGTCCTGCAACACGCTCGACGACTGCAAGCAGCTGTCCGACGCGTACACGCACTGCGGCACGGGCGGGTTCGCGTGGGACAACGGCGGGCGTGACACGCAGTGCCCGAACCGCCCGACCTACGACGATCCCAACGGCAAGACCACCCTGTCGGGCAAGAAGGTCTGCATTATCGCCACGTTGCCGCCTTTCGACCGGCGCCCGTGAGGAAGCCATGACCCCCGATACGAACCCCACTTCGAGCACCAGCGCGCCGCGCGCCTCGGCGACGTCCGAGGTTTGGCGCGACGTCCGTGCCACGCCAACGCCGGCGCCGACCGAGGGCTCCGCAGCGTCGACCGACGCGGTCGAGGCCGAGGCCATCCCCGAGGGCGCCCGCGCGGTCTTCATCGACTGGGGGCCCGACCTTCCGGGTCGCTTCCCGACCGGGCGCGCGCGGCTCCTCGTCGTGAACCCGACGACGCTGCACCTCTCGTGGGAGGTCCCTGCGACGTCGGCCCGGGCGAGCGCGGAGGCCTGGCTCGCCGAGGTTCGGGTGGACGGCGGCATCGTGTCCGAGTCGCAGCGCGTGCCGACGGTCCCGGGCTACTTCGCGGGCAGCTGCTGGCTCACGGTCAGCCCGAAGACGTCTGGCGTCGTGCGCCTGCTGTCGGTCGAGGGGGGACTCGCGCGGCGCGTCGCGGACCTGCCGTTCGAGACGCCGCCCGCGGCTCCGTCGAACGACTTCACCGAGCGCTGGGGCAGCCTCGACCGCCTCGGCTCGCTCATCCGCGACGCAGAGGCCGTGGAGGGGGCGCGCGTGGTCGAGCTTCCCGAGGACCCGCGCCCAGCGGAGCCTTCGCCCGCGTCGAGCACGGCGCTCGCACGGCGCTGAGCCATGTCCTGACAGCGGGCCGTGACCGGGGCATCCTCGGCCGCGCCGCGCCACACGGAGGGTTTCATGCCGGCTGGCTCGCTCGCGCTCGTCCTGCACGCCCACCTGCCGTGGGTCCACCACCCGGAATACCCCAACTTTCTTGAGGAGGACTGGCTCTTCGAGGCCATCCTCGAGACCTATCTGCCCATCATCGACATGCTCGATGGGCTCGAACGCGACGGGGTGGGCTGCCACCTGACGATGTCGCTGACCCCGCCGCTCTGCGAGATGCTGAGCCACCCGACGCTACGCGACCGCTTCGAGGCCCGCCTCGACGCGCTGCTCGTCATCGCCGAAGCGGAGGCCGAGCGGCTCTCCCGCGGCCGCTTCGCCGAGGCCGCCGCCCACGCCCTCGCGCATCTGCAACGCTGCCACCAGCTCTGGCATGTCCGCTGCGAGCGGGCGCCGCTCAACGCCTTCCGTCATCACCAGGCGCGAGGGGCGGTTGTCATCATCACCTGCGGCGCCACCCATGGCCTGCTGCCGTTCGTCACGACCCCCGAGGGGCGACGCGCGCAGGTGGCGGCCGCCTGCGACAACTACGTCAAGCACTTCGGGCGTCCGCCCCAAGGGATCTGGCTCGGCGAGTGCGCCTGGCAGGCCGACGTCGGCCCTGTCCTGAAAGAGGCGGGCATCGACTTCACCTTCGTCGAGACACACGGCGTCAACTACGCGGAACCACGCCCGAGATTTGCCCATTATCGGCCCATCCTGAGCCACGACGGTGTGCTGGCGTTCGGGCGTGACCCCGCCTGCAGCAAGCAGGTCTGGTCCTCGGTCGACGGCTACCCGGGCGACCCATGGTATCGCGAGTTCTATCGGGATCTCGGCTGGGAGCTCGACGCGGAGACGCTCGCCACCGTCACGGGCGACGGGCCGCGCCGCAACATCGGCCTCAAGCTCCATCGCGTGACCGGCAAGGTCGACCTCGGCGCCAAGGCCCCTTACGAGCCCGGCAAGGCCCTCGCACGCGCACGCGAGCACGCGCGACACTTCGTCGACTGCCGCGTGCGCCAGCTCGAGGAGGTCGCCGCGTCCATCGAGACCGAGCCGCTGCTCGTCGCCCCGTTTGACGCCGAGCTCTTCGGGCACTGGTGGTTCGAGGGGCCGGCCTTCCTCGACGGCGTCTTCCGCGAGGCACACCGGCGGCAGGACGACCTGCGGATGACCGACCCGGTGGTCTGGGTCGAGCGCCACCCGGTGGCGCAGCTGTGCGAGCCCTGCCCGTCTTCGTGGGGCGACGGCGGCTATTGGGACGTCTGGCTGAATCCTGAGAACACCTGGATTTACAACCACCTTCAGCGTGCCGAGGAGCGTTTTGTCGAGCTCGCGACGCACATGCTCGCCCCGACTGAAGACGAGGCGCGGGCGATGACGCAGGCGGCGCGCGAGCTGCTCCTCGCGCAGAGCTCCGACTGGGCCTTCATCATCACGATGGCGACCACCGTGCCGTACGCCGTCAAGCGCACCCGCACCCACCTCGCCCGCCTTGACGCACTGTGCACCGGCCTCGAGCGCGGGCTCGTCGACGTGGACGCGCTCGCCGAGTTCGAGCGCCTGAGCCCCGTCTTCTCCGAGCTCGACTGGCGCCATTGGCAGCGCACAGGCCGGAAAGCGCCCGTGCGTGGCGTCTCGGTCGTCGCGTTCGACTGAAGGGTCGCTCGCCTCAGACCCGCTGTGCGCCGTGCAGCTCGGCGAGTGCGGCGAGCAGGTCGGCCCCTGGGCGACCCGGGCGCCAGCATGCGAGGGCCTCGTCCGCTGGGCAGCGCCCCTCGCGCGTCAGGGCCGCGAGCGGCGCGAGATGGACCGACTCGCTTGGCTGTCCCGCTGGCAAGGCCGTCGCGAGCGCATCAAGCCCAGCCTCGGCGATGCCGACCAGCTCGTTCGCGAGCTCGCCAGTCGAGGCCCGCGAGCGCGGCACCGCAGCCGTGAACCCGTCGCGGGGGACCGCCTCGCGGTGGTCCTGACGCTCGTCCATCGTCCAGCGCTTGACGAGATCCCAGGCGGCCTCGCGATGGTCCGCCGAATACAGGATCCCCTTCCAGAAAGCTGGCAGGGCGCAGATGTAGCGTGGGGGGACGCAGTCAGCCGTCCGCACCTCGAGGTAGCGCTTGATGCGGACGTCCGGGAAGAGCGTCGAGACGTGAGTCTCCCAATCCTCCATCGTCGCCCTGTGGCCCGCGAACCCCTCGCGCATGAAGCGCCGAAACGGCAGCCCGTTGGCCGGGATGAGCGCGCCGCCGCGGGCGATGAAGAACATCGGGACGTCGAGCGCCCACGCGACCCAGCGGTCGTAGGACGGCGGCTCGCCGTCGAAGACGAAGGGCAGCAACCCCTGCCGGTCCGGATCGGTCGCGGACCAGACCGTCGCGCGCACCGTGCGATGACCGGACGGGCGCCCGTCGAGAAACGGCGAGTTCGCGAACATGGCCGTGACGATGGACGAAATCCCCATGGCGACGCGCAGTTTGTCGCCCATGTCACGGGCGTCCGCGAAGTCGAGGTTGGCCTGAACAGTGCTGGTCGCCTGCATCATGTTGCATGCGAGCGCCCCGCGGCGCGGCAGGTAGTCGCGCATGATGGCGTAGCGCCGCTTGGGCATCCAGTCGAGGCGCGCGAGCGGGTGGACGGGCTGGTGCCCGAGCCACAGCCAGTGGACGCCGAGCGCCTGCGTCAGGGCGTCGAGGTGCCCGAGGTGCTGGTCGAGCTCGGCCCGCGTCTCGTGGATGGTCGCCTGCGGCGCACCCGAGAGCTCGAGCTGGCCGCCTGGCTCGAGCGAGATGACGCCCGACAGCGAGCCACCACGCGGCGGGCTCAACGCGATGAGTTGACCGGCGTCGCGGCCCTCTTCCCAGCCGAAGCGGGCGGCGAGCGTCTCGAGGACGTCCCGCACCCCGGGGCGCCCCGCGTACATGAGCGGGTCCCACGACGGATCGAAACCGAACTTTTCGTATTCGGTGCCGACGCGCCAAGCGGACGCCGGCTTCTCGCCCTGCGCATGCCACGCCTCGAGCTGGACGACAGAAGAGATGGGCGTCTGGTCACCAGAGCCTGCGTGGCTGCTCAAGGTGCGTTCCTTCGCGGATGAACGGGGAGCCCGACGTGCGTCACGCCGAACGGAGCGCTGGCCAGGAGCGCTCACGGGCCCAAGCCTGTAAGCACCCGCGACCCGGCGTCAACGGGGGCGCTTGTTCTTGCTTCGGCGGGACTTCGGCTCGGCCGCGACCGGCGCGGCGATCGGCTCGGCTGGCGCCTCGACGGCCGCCTCGGGCTCGGCGGACGCCTCGGTCACAGCCACCACGTCCGCGTCGGGCTCGGGGGTGGCCGCGGGGACAACCTCGAGCTCGGCGACGGGGGCCGGTGCTGGCGCGTTCTCGGGTGTCGCGTCCAAGGTGGACGGGGCGTCAAAGAGGCCGTTCTCATCACCGAAGGCGCTCTGGGACTCGCCTGAGGCCGCCGTGTCCTCGCCAAACGGGTCCTCGGTCAGCGGCGAGGCTGCCGACGCGCCCTCGGAGGCGAGGTCCGACGCATAGGCCGAGACCGCGACGTCGAACGACGACGAGGACGCCAAGGGCGCGTCGGACCTGAGGCTCTCGACCACCGCGAGCAGATCTGCGCGGACGGGCGCGGACGAGGGCCGCGCGGACGGGGATGCGCTGCGGGCGGGCTGCGGCGGACGGCTGCGTTCGACCGCCTCTCGCGCAAGTGATGCCCGGTAATGGGCCACAAAGGCGTCGGCGACGTGTTCGGCCGTCGGTAGCTCGGCGTACTGGGCGAGGAGCGGAGCGGGCACAGGTGGAATCACCGCCGCGAGCGCGTCTGTGCGTGCCGATGCAGCTTCGGAGCGGGACTCGGCGGACTTGGCCTCGCGTCTGGACTTGTTCTGCGCCATCGTCGTCTCCTCGTGGTTCAGGTCAGTTCGGGTGCGAAACAGGGCGTGCGCGCGGGGGCAGCTCGGTCGCCCAACGCCGCAGCGTCTGGCGCTCTGCGTCGCCGACGTCGGTCAATTCGACCCCCATGCCGCTCGGGTCGTGCGTCTCGCGCCACACGACGCGCGCGTTCAGCTCGAGGCGCGAGCCCCCGCGGCTCAGGCGGACACGGACCTCGCGATCGACCTTCAGCAGGTTCGGCGTCGCGACGAAGACCCCAGGAAGCGCGTCAGGGTGCTGGCCGCGCTCGACGTAGAAGAACGCGCTCGTTCCGGCATCAAGCGACACGTCAAGGGTCACGCGGATCGGCGCGAGGCGCGGGCGCTGACGGTCGGGGTCCGCTGGGAGCGAGGCGGGCTGGGCGGCTGGAGCGGCAGGCCCCTCGGGGCGGGTCGAGGTCGCGTCGGGGCCGGGTCCGGGGTGGACAGCGACGATGTCGAGGTCCGGGGCGAGCTCGATCGGGCCCTGGGCACGGACAGCTGGCACGTCGCGGAGCACGTCACCGGCGGACGGCGCCGCGACCGGGCGGGCGGGAGGCTCGTCAAAGCCGCCGAGGAGACTGGCGAAGCGCGACGGCGAGGGCTCCACGGGGGCGGACTTCACGATGGACAACGGGCGGGCGCGGACGCCGCTGACGGGGGAGGCGTCGCTGCCCGCACCCATGAAGATGGCGCGCGCTGCAGCACCGAGCGCCTGCTGCCGGCGGACGAGCGCGCCCTCGAGCCCCGAGACGTCGCGCTCAAGTCCCTCGAAGTGGTCCACACACGCCTCGTGGAGTTGCTCGCGCGCGTCCATCAGCTCGAGGCGCATCGCGTAGAGTTCGCGACGGCGGGAGAGGATCTCGAGGCGCTCCGCGATGAGCTCATCGGGGGCGAGCGCGAGCGGCGGCGGCGTCCCGACCCCAGACAGCGCCTCCGCGACCCGGGAGGCGGCCGCCGGACCGAGCGCGTCCGCACGCCGCATCAGGGACCGCTCCTCGTCGCGCACGTAGCCCGAGAAGGCGAGCAGGGCGCCGTTGCGCTGTTCGAACTGCTGGAGCTGCGCGAGAAGGCGGGCCTCGTGCCCCGAGAGCTCGGCCTCGCGCTCGGCGAGCTCGGCCTCGAGGTCGTGCTGGTCCTGCTCGGCCTCGATGAGTTCGTCGTGGCGGGTGTTCATTCGGCGCCTCCCTCCGCGAGCCGTCGCGCGCGTTTGGCAAGCTCGGGGTGATCACCAAGACGGGCGCCGAGCTCGGCGAGCAGCGTCTCGGCCTCGGCCAACAGGCCGGTCTGCAGGTAGAAGTCGAGCTCTTTCAGCTCGCTCTCGACGCCGCGAAGTCCGGGCTGGGAGCCCGAGCTCGGGCGCGCCGACGGTCCGCGGGTCGGCGGCGCGAAGGTGAGCCCGAGGCCCGCGACCGCGTTGGCCGGGGGCACCCACGCCCTGTCGACGATGGTGTTCTCAGCCGCGCCCTCGAAGCCGATCTCGTCGCTGTCTGCCGCGACGACCAAGCGACCCGGACTCGAGCCCGATGGCCGCCTCGCCCGGTAGGCCTCCTCGAACTTGCCGAGGGGCAGGTCGAAGGTCTGTCCAGCCACGTCGCTGTCGCGCCCAGCGAGGGCGGCGAGGGCGTCACGGTCGTTCGGGTCGAAGGCGAGGATCCGCTGCCAGCAGTCGTCAAGCTCGCTCGCGAGGCCGCTTTGGTCGTAAAGGGACGCCATCTCCTTCAGGCAGGCGATGGCTTTCTGACTCTGACCGAGCTGCGCGAACGCGTCTGCGAGCAGCCCGAGCACCTCGACGTCGCGCGGCCGAGCCTCCCAGGCCTTGCGCAGCCGCGGCAGGGCGAGCTGCGGCGCTTTCTCGGCGAGGTAGTGGCCCGCGAGGCGCTTGGCGTGGGCCACATCGCCCGGATTGTAGTACAGCAGGCGCTCGGCGACGCGCGCCCAGACCGTGTCGTCGGCCTTGTGTTCGAGCGCGTCGGCCACCGCGCGGAACTCACGGCCTGCCTCCTGCATGTGGCCGCTCGCGGCCCAGGCCTCGGCGAGGCGCAACCGGTCCGCGAGGTTGTCGGGATCGCCTTCCAGAATCGCCGCGAGGACCGCGAGGCGCTCGGCTGGCGCAGAGGCCGCTGCGAGGGCCTTGCCGAAGGTGGCTGCGGCGTCGCCCTGCAGGCCGAGATCCGCGTAATGACGGCCGAGCCCGATGAGGGCCTCCCGGTGCGTTGGCGACAGCCGAAGGGTCTGCAGGTGAACCGCCATCGCCTTCATGCCCGCCCCGTCCCGCTCGTAGCGGGCTGCCGCGAGCTTGAGCTGAGCGATGGCCGCCTCGGTGGCGCCCGCGCGCACGTGGGCCTCGGCGAGAAACAGGCGGAGCCGAGGGTCATTCGGCTCGGCCGCGACGAGACGCTCGAGCTCGGGAACGGCCTTTCGGACCTGTCCCGAACTCATCAGGCGACTGACCGTGTTCATGGCTGGGTTCGTTTGCACCGACGGCACGCTAGCATGGGACGCGGCTTCGGACCAGCCCCCCTTTCGTCGGCGGGATGCCCGCGCAGGACGCCAGCCCGGCGACACCGCTTTGCGCTGGCCTCCGAAGGCGATCCTGCGAGACAATGTCCGCATGCGCCGCGCCAGCCTCGCTCTCCCCGTCCTTGGTCTCGTGGTCGCAAGCGTCCCGGCGGATGCAGCGGCACCTCGTTCCCTGCCGCTCGGGTCGACCGTCCTCGCGGAGGGCGACTGTCCGCCCGAGACCGTGCTGCAGGGCGGACGCCCCCCCGAAGCCGAGGCCGTCTGGTGCGGGACGACCGATCGCGCCGGGCGCCTCATCCCGCACGGACCTTACCTGGGCTATTTCCGGGGCGGGCAGGTCGCCGAGCGCGGACAGTTCGGGCGCGGACAGCGCGAGGGCGCCTGGGTGACGTGGAGCGAGGACGGCCGGATGCGTGCGTCGAGCACCTACCGCGCCGGGGTGCTCGACGGCCCGTGGGAGGGCGAGGGCGAGGGCGGCGTGTGGCTGACAGGCGCGTTCCGGAAGGGCAAGCGCGACGGGATGTGGCGGATGGTCGCGCGTGATGGGCGTGAGCTGGGCGGCGGCGCCTGGAAGGCGGGGCGCCGCGATGGCATGTGGCGCGAGACGATGGACGATGGGACGACAGGCGAGGGCGCGTACAAGGCCGACCTGCGACAGGGTCCCTGGCGCTTCAGCTGGCCCTCGGGTGAGCCTCGGACGAGCGGGGTCTTCGCGAAAGGCGAGAAGACGGGGCGCTGGGAGGAGCGCGACGCGGAGGGGGTGCTGCGGGCGCGGGGCCGTTGGAAGGGTGACGTGCGGGTCGGCGTCTGGGAGAGCTGGGGCTCGGACGGGCGCCCGGAATGGGCGGGCGAGACGCGCGACGGTCTGCGGACCGGACCCTGGACCGAGTGGACGCAGGAGGGCGAGAGACAGGCTGGCAGCTACGCGCGGGGGCTTCGCACGGGACCATGGACGCGCTGGCACCGGGACGGCGCGGTGGCCTCGCGCGGTCCGATGGTCGACGACCGAATGCACGGGGCGTGGGAGTTCCTGGACCCCAGCGGGCGCGTGGTCGGCGCGGGCGCGATGGTCGCAGGCGAACGAGATGGGGCGTGGGTCGAGGCGGACACCGGGCCGGACCCGGAGGTGCGTTGGACCGGTCGCTACGCGGCGGGCCGACGCGTGGGGCGCTGGGTCGCGACGAAGGCCGATGGAACGGAGATCGGCGCGCGGGACTTCGACGTCGCGGCGCCCTGAACGCGTGACGCGATCCGGCCTGACTGCGGCAGCACGTTCATGCGTTCGGACCCGACCCCGGGTGAGCGCGCGCGTCAGGGGTTGACGGCTCAGGCACCCCAGCGGCCGAGCTGAAGCATCCGGACGGCGTGGATGAGGGCCTCGGCCGCCTCGTCGACATCGCAGCCGTGTGTCGCGGGGCCGAGGCCGAGGCGCGCTGCCGTGAAGACGCGGGCGGGCGGGAGGCCCATCGCGGTGAGGACATGGCTCGCCGAGAGGTGTTCGGACGAGCAGGCGCTGCCAGCGCTGAAGGCGAGGTTCGGCAGGTGGGCCATCAGCGCACGGCTCTCGACCCCGAGGAAGCTGACGTGAAGGTTGTTCGGGAGGACCCCGGAGGTTGGGGAGTTGCGCACGACGCCCGCCCCGAGCCCTTCCGAGAGCCGCTCCCAGAGGTGGTCGCGCAGGGCGGCGACGCGGAGGGACTGCTCGGCGCCCTCCGTACGCAGGATGCGGCAGGCCTCGCCGAGGCCGACGATGAGCGCGACTGGCAGCGTGCCCGGGCGGAGGCCGCGCTCCTGGGTGCCTCCTTCGAAGAGCGGCGGCAAGTCGAGCGGCGGGCGCGCACGCGTCCAGAGGGCGCCGATACCCTTGGGGC
>SXGQ01336310.1_pt1 | contig 13011 bp, 9 predicted proteins | sample 3178371 | NCBI WGS metagenome assembly SXGQ01 (sample SAMN11356859, study PRJNA531348) | freshwater metagenome | isolation source: freshwater sample F1-20 | place: China: Fuxian Lake, Yuxi | collected 2017-12-25
CGAGTACCGGGTCTTCGCAATCCACGGATACACCTTGTGACCTGGAAGCTGACCGCCCTCGCCGGGCTTCGCACCCTGGGCCATCTTGATCTGAAGATCATCAGCATTGACGAGGTATTCGCTCGTGACACCAAAGCGTCCAGATGCGACTTGCTTAATTGCCGATCGACGAGAATCTCCGTTGGGCAGGGGAATGAAGCGCTCGGCGTCTTCTCCGCCCTCACCCGTATTCGACTTACCGCCGAGTCGATTCATGGCGATAGCGAGGTTCTCGTGCGCTTCAGCGGAAATGGATCCGTATGACATCGCACCAGTGGAGAAGCGCTTCACAATCTCGGAGACGGGTTCGACCTCGTCAATTGACACTGCGGGTCGGTCTCCAATGCGGAGTTCGAATAGTCCGCGCAATGTTGCGAGATTCCTCGACTGATCATCGACGCGAGAGGTGTACTCCTTGAAAACGTCGTAACGACCTGACCGTGTTGAATGTTGGAGTTTGTAAACGGTCTCGGGATTGAAGAGGTGGTACTCCCCTTCGCGTCGCCACTGGTACTCACCGCCTGCCTCAAGCGTACGGTGAGCTCTCTGGGTTGGATTCTCGGGGTTCGCGAGGCGATGGCGCATAGCGACCTCGGCAGCGATTTCATCGAGTCCGATACCGCCGAGACGACTCACTGTGCCGGTGAAGTACTCGTCAACGAGATCATGCGCGAGACCAACGGCCTCGAAAATCTGTGCCCCGGTGTACGAAGCAACTGTGGAGATGCCCATTTTGGACATGACCTTCAGCACACCCTTGCTCGAGGACTTGATGTAATTCCCAATCGCCTTAATTGGATCGTGCATCTCCGTGCGGTCTTCAGCGATGAGGTCTTCGATCGTCTCGAATGCGAGGTACGGGTTGATGGCTGCAGCGCCATAACCAATTAAGAGGCACATGTGATGAACCTCACGAGCATCACCGGCCTCAACGATCAAACCAACCCGGGTTCGCGTCTTCTCGCGAATGAGGTGATGGTGAACAGCACTTGTGAAAAGAAGCGATGGTATCGGAGCCATTTCAGCGTCTGAACCACGATCGGAAAGAACAAGCATTGTTGCACCCGCCTCGATCGCATCGGAAGCGAGGCGGCGAACATTTTGGAGAGCTTTGGCCAAACCCTCTCCCCCGGCGTTAACGGGATACAAACAAGGAATGATGACGGTACGGAAATCGGACGCGCCTTCGTGATCAGCGATGTGTACGAGCGTACGCAGTTCGTCGTTGTCGAGGATTGGACGTTCAATAACAATCTGGCGACACGAAGACGGCTGCGGATTGAGCAGGTTTCCTTCGGGTCCAATCGTTCCGCTCACAGCAGTCACGAGCTCTTCACGGATGGCATCAAGAGGCGGGTTCGTAACCTGTGCAAAGAGCTGAGCGAAATAGTCAAACAGCAAACGAGAGCGTGAGGACAGAACGGCAATAGGGGTATCGGTACCCATCGAACCGATCGGTTCGAGCCCGTTCTTCGCCATTGGCTCAAGTATCAGTTTCATCTCTTCGTTCGTATAACCGAACAACTGCTGCCGCTTCACCACTGCGTCGTGAGCAATAAGCGTGTGGGGCTGAGATGCAAGCGACTGGAGCTCGATTTGATTCGCTGTCAGCCATTCTCCATATGGGTGCTGCTCAGCGAGGTGACTCTTGATCTCTTCGTCGTCGATGATTCGGCCTTGCGCCGTGTCGACGAGAAACATCTTTCCGGGTCGAAGGCGACCCTTTTGAACAACTCGCGCAGGATCTACATCGATAACACCGACCTCTGAAGCCATGATTACGAGATCGTCGGTTGTCACCCAATAGCGAGATGGACGCAGTCCGTTACGATCGAGCACTGCACCGATCACAGTGCCATCGGTAAATGCAATCGATGCGGGCCCGTCCCAAGGCTCCATGAGCGACGCGTGGTAGCGGTAAAAATCGCGCTTTGCTCTCGGCATAGAAGGCTGGTGCTCCCAAGCTTCGGGGACCATCATCAATACTGCGTGCGGAAGTTCGTAGCCCCCCATATGTAGGAGTTCAAGAACCTCGTCAAACGTTGCGGAATCCGAAGCACCGGGCGAACAGATCGGGAAGATTCGATCGAGGTCGCCTGGGAGAAGATCTGATTCGATAAGAGCTTCACGAGCTCGCATCCAATTGCGATTGCCCTGAACGGTATTGATTTCTCCGTTGTGCGCGATGAATCGGAACGGATGGGCCAACGGCCATGACGGGAACGTATTCGTCGAGAACCGTGAGTGAACGAGAGCGAGAGATGATTCGACGCGCGGATCGTTGAGATCAGTGAAGAACTGGCCGAGTTGGGTAGTGGTGAGCATGCCCTTGTAAATGAACGTGCGACTCGACAGCGAAGGGAAATACACACCCCCTTCAGAAACAGTTCCGAGTTCGATCTCTGAACGCTTACGCGCCATGTACACGCGGCGATCGAGCGCGAGGCCGTCGAGACCAGCTCCAACGACAAACGGCTGAAAGAAGGAAGGCTCAACGCTCTTGGCCATCGAGCCGATCATTGAGTCGTCTACTGGCACTTCCCGCCAGCCAAGGATCGTTAAACCTTCTTGTGTGAAAATCCGGTCGATGGAATCGCGAGCAACAGCTGCCTCGGAGGCTCCTGAGGGAAGGAAGGCCAGACCTGTCGCATAATGACCCTCATCCGGAAGATTGAATGGCAGAACCGATCGGAAGAACGAGTCGGGAATTTGGATGAGGATGCCCGCACCGTCTCCGGTGTTCACCTCGGCACCAGCCGCACCACGGTGATCCATGTTGCAAAGCGCGCCGAGACCATGCCGGACGATCTGATGGCTGCGCTGGCCCTTCATGTGAACAACGAAATTGACGCCGCAGGCGTCGTGTTCGAATCGGGGGTCGTAGAGACCCTGTGCACTGGGGAGCCCAGGTGGGCGAGTTGGATACATACGTCTTCCTGCGTTGCGTGGATCGGCAGATCTACCTCGGCGAGGCAGAACCTGAGAGATGACACGCTCACAATGGGGACGACGCTGGCCCTGGAGCGGAAAGCAGATCGTACACGGCAAATGGTCAACACCATCAGCCCGGACGGCCGAGAACCGTCAGGCAGTAGGACGAAGTCTCAGTCCCACCGGTAGGGTCACCTCCTGTGGAACACCCGGACTTCAACCCTCGTCGCCATCTCGAAGACCTCGCCGAGTTTGTATCGGCCTCACCCTCGCCTTTCCACGCGGCATCAGAATCTTCACGCCGGCTCTCAGAGGCTGGATTTGTCCCTGTAAACGAGGCCAATGACTGGCCAATTTCACCAGGTTCGTATTTCCTGCAGCGAGGCGGTGCCCTTGTGGCTTGGTCTACTGCCGGGTCCCACCGTCCAGGCGCTGGCTTTCGCCTGATCGGTGCCCACACTGACTCACCTAACCTTCGGCTGCGACCTCGTCCCGATCACGAATCGGCCGGCATGGCACAACTCGGTGTCGAAATCTATGGCGGCGCTCTCCTTAATTCTTGGCTGGATCGAGACCTCGGCCTCTCGGGTCGGATTTCGGTTGGATCGAAGGCGAACGACACCTCAACGGTTCTCTTCCGCTGTGACGAACCACTTCTCCGAGTCCCACAGCTTGCGATTCACCTTGATCGATCCATCATGACCGAAGGGTTGCGACTCGATCCTCAGCGCCACCTCCAACCAGTTTGGAGTTCAGCCCCGCAAAGTGCTCCCGAATTTCGAGCTTGGCTCAGCGAGCAGATCAACGTTCCAGCCGATGACATTTTCTCTTGGGATCTCATGACCCACGATCTCACTGCGCCGGCGGTTCTGGGTGTGGACGAATCACTTTTCGCCTCCGCCCGACTCGACAACCTGCTCTCATGTCACGCAGGAATTACCGCCCTTTTGCATTCATCTCTTGATTCGCCATTCGTGCCTGTGCTTTGTCTCTTTGACCACGAAGAAGTTGGGAGTCAGTCCGCTAGCGGTGCGGCGGGCCAGCTCCTCCCGACTGTTCTTGAGCGAATCGCGCTCGCCGGAGATTGCACCCGTGACCAATGGTTTGCCGCCTTGGCATCTTCTCTTTGCATCTCTGCTGACGGAGCCCACGCAACTCATCCCAATTGGCCCGAGCGACACGAACCCAACCACCCCGTTCGCATTGATGGTGGTCCGGTTCTCAAGTGGAACGCCGACGCTCGCTATGGAACCGATTCACCAGGCGCTGCACACCTACTGTCGATCGCCCGAGACATCGGTATTCCGATGCAGACCTTTGTTTCACGTAACGACATGCCCTGCGGTTCAACCATTGGACCAGTTACGGCGGCCCGCCTCGGAATCACCACCGTCGATGTTGGTGTCGCCCAATTATCGATGCATTCAGCCCGCGAGCTCACTGGCGTTCTCGACCCTGCACGCTTTGCAGCGCTGCTCGAATCGTTTCTCTCCAATCCCCGGTCGGCGTCCTGATCTTTGGAACTCCGGGAAGCATGCCGAATTCTCGGAGTCTCAGTTGGAGATTCCGAGAGAAAGATCAAGATCGTCTTTCGCGCTCTTATGCGAGAACATCACCCGGATCTGTCCGCATCACGCAGAGGAGAAGCGCCCAGCAGTGTCGATCCATCTCTGCTCACCGAGGCTTACTCAGTTGTTCTCGCATCAATACAGACATCACCAGATGGCCTCGTTCCACAATCGCCATACCCAGCGAAGACTCACCAGCCTTTTCCCTCGGCTCCTCACCCTTTTGTCTCTGAACACGATGGCGACACCATTTGGATTGAGGCACCACCAGACGAGGCATATCAGCGCCTTCTCGACGCCGCTGGGACACTTGGTGGCATCGGACATGTCGACCGAAACCTTGGACTTCTTGAGGTCATCGTCCGATTCGAGGGCGGCCCTTCTTGCTCTGTCCTCATGACGCTCCAGGGTCGGGCTTATGGGACCGACGTCTTCTGCGAAATGGAGTCGATTGAGGCCGAGCCGACGCCGTCGATTCACCCATTCCTCCAATCCCTTGTGGAGCAACTCACGTCGTTCACTTGAGCATCCGCGCCACCACAACCTCTCGCCGCGAAAATGGCGACCTCTAACACGAAGAAGGGGTGGGAACTTTGGCAGTCAACAGCCAGTCATGGATGCTCGACTCCATTGCCTTCCATCACGATTTCGAGGAGCGACTTCTGGGACACGAAGGTCTTGTCGCAGTTCGAGATCGGGCAATCCAACTCTGGGACGGTGTCGATCCGGTCGTCCATTCCTATCTGGCGGCGCTTGTGGTCTCCTCGCCAGAGGACTGGTATCGGGCCTGTGAGGACACGTACCTTGTCGATTGGTATCGGGTCCTCATGGCTCCGTGGCTCACGCCCACTCGGTCTATTCACGGACCCGACGCACTGCGTCGTGGACTCCCCCACCTTGGCTGGCACGCGACCGAATCTCGACGTCTTGCTCGTGGGCGCGAACTTCTCACCCTTGCGGAGCGACACCTCAGTCCGGCTGCGCTTGATCGTCTTCTTGTTCGATTTGGCTGGGGCCATAAAGGTTGGCTTGACCTCGAAGACGTCACTGGCGCGCTCGACAGGATGCGGATGCTTGACCCGCGCAAATTTCGAAGACACCCTGAATTGGTCACAGTGGTTGAAAACGCGTTCGAAGTATTTGAATCGGCAGCAACGAAACCCGATCATGTTCTGCTCATAGTTTCAGACTGATCTGTAGCGAACCCTCTTACGCCGCGAGTCCACTAATCACCGATCGTGCATCAGGTTGCAGGTCTAAAACATCGGCGCCGCCGGATGTTCGGCGCGGCGTCACCGGGATCACAACTGTTTCCGGTGACGCATCCTTCAACGTACGCGCCAGACCAATTGCATCGATGTAAGAAAATGTCGACCCCCGCTTCATGCCTGCGCCGAGCGAACCAGGAATAGCAAACAGTTGGAGCGGATTGCGCTCGCCAGCAACCTCGCGCATGAGCGCAGTGAGGAAAGTTCGTTGACGATCAGTGCGTCCGATATCAGCAGTGCCATCTACACGCCACTTTCCATCGATCAGCTCGGTGTAATACCGACTCCGAACATAGGCCAGCGCCTCAGTGCCGTTGAGGCGATTCGGCCCAGCATCCACAATGGAAAGCCCTGACTGATTGTCAGTAGCCGGATACGGGATGTCGATCGTGATTCCCCCCACGGCATCAACAAGGCGGCCAAAGCTCACGAAATTGATTTCCAGATACTGATCCACCGGAATTCCCATCGCTTGGACGGCAGAAATCAGGTTCGAGGGTCCAGATGCGAAGGTTGAATTGATACGGCCTTTCTGACCCGTGGCTGGATCAGTCACCCAAAGGTCACGGGGGATCGAAGTCAACTGAGTCGTAGCTCCATCGACGTGAAGAACCATGATCGTGTCTGTCCGCGAGCCAGAAACTTCCCCAGAAAGAAAGGCGCCCGAGTTTGGATCATTGACATCAATACCAGCTCGAGAGTCAGTACCGACGATGAGGTAGTTGGTTCCTGATCGAGAACCACGAGGCGATAAGACAGCCGAAACGTTGACGGTGGGGATTTTTGAAAACTGGAACCAACCGAGAGTGAAGAGGCCTACAGGTATAAACACCAGCGATGCAACCACGATGAGAACGAGCGTCTTGATCCCCGGTTTCCGCTTCTGACGATCACGACGTAAAACAGCGGAACCTCCGCTCTGACCCCTTGCAGGGCCTCCCGCAGAATGATCCGGATCAAAAGAAACCGCACCGGTCGTGCTCCGTCCAAGCACAGAGCGCGTCGGCGCTCCGCTCGCGGAATCAACAACCGGAGAACTGTCCGATGATGAACTTCCGAGAATTTTGCGGCCTGATCCATCCCGCTCAGCCATGGGGATTAAGTCCAGAGCATTGCATCACCAAAGAGTAGAACCACTGCAATCGTTGATGTAGTCGCCTGCGCTAGACGAGTCTGCCGCTCGCAGTCGGTATCCTCAAGCCGTGGATGAAGATGTCGTAATCGTTGGAGCAGGACTTGCCGGATTGGCCTGTGCCCGCACTTTGGTGGCCGCTGGCATTGGCGTTCGGGTCATTGAGGCCTCCGACGAGGTGGGAGGCCGAGTTCGCTCCGACCACATCGACGGCTTCATTCTTGATCGTGGTTTTCAGATTCTGCTCACTGCGTACCCAGAGTTGTATCGCTGGTTCGATCTTGATCAGTTCGACCTTCGAAAGTTTCAGCCCGGTGCCACCATCTGGACAGGCCGGGGGTTCTGCACTGTTGGTGATCCGCTACGGAGCCCGCGAGATCTCCCTTCGACGGTCTTCGCACCGATCGGTTCAATCCCCGACAAGTTGCGTCTCCTTAAGTTGATCGCCTCGGTCCGCCGTGGCTCTGTTCCGGATCTGTTGCGACGCAAAGAGTCGTCGACCCGGGCGAGGTTGCAGAACTTCGGATTTTCTCCTCGCATCATCGAAAGATTCTTCCAACCTCTCTTCGCTGGAATTCAACTTGATCCCGATCTGGAAGTTTCCTCACGTAGGTTCGATGTCATTCTTCGCATGCTCGCGGTGGGAGAAAGCGCTGTGCCCGCCGGTGGCATGGGCGCCTTGTCAAAGGAATTGGCGTCGGGCCTCCATGAAGGCTCCGTTCGATGCAATGAGGCCGTACGAGAGGTCACCGAAAATGCCGTCATCCTTGAAAGCGGCGAGGAACTCACTTGCAGGGTGGTCGTCGTTGCAACCCAAGGGCCCTCCGCTTCCAAACTCCTCGGACTCCCCGACCCTGGCTCCCGACCTGTCGCTGCCATCTGGTTCGACTCGACTGCAGCGCCGATACACAACCGGCACATCCTGCTCGATGGCGCTCAATCGGGGCCAATGAAGAATCTCGCAGTGTTAAGCGATGTTGCTCCGAGTTATGCCCCTCCCGGCAGGACTCTCTGCGTCGCCGCTGTTCCCGGACCCTCTGCCCTCGATCCACATCTCGAAGTTGAGGTTCGTAAACAGCTCGCTACATGGCATCCCCAATCACGCGCATGGGAAACCATCAGAGTCGACGTGATTCCTCATGGCCAACCGCTCCAACTTCCCCCGCTCGACCCGCGTCGTTCGGTGCGCTTAGGAGCAGGACGCTATGTCTGCGGAGATCACCGAGATACTGCTTCGACACAGGGTGCTCTGTTCTCCGGGCGCCGAGCAGCCGCGGCAGTTCTCGCTGACCTGCAATCCTCACCCGTGAGCTAACGCAGTTCGTTTAGCTACCTTCTAGTGCATCGATCTTGCCCGAATCGATTGCGGCACGGAGCGCAGCGTGGTCTTTTTCAGTCTGATCGGCATAGTCTTTTGAGAACGCTGCGACCGCCTTATCGAACGTGTCTCCTTCGCCCAGATAGGCACTTATTGCGATCGGATCTCCGGTTCGAGCATGGGCTCGGGCCAAGGTTCGTCCACAGATGCCGGCGTAACTCGAAAGCAGCTGCGGCGTCATGGAAGCGACGTTGGCTGAACCCTTCATATCGCGAAGTTGGCGGATGTAATAGTGACGCTCGCGAAACTTCGTCCACCCCAAGAACATGTCACTTGCGGCCTGCAGAAGCCTCTGACCTACGACGACACGTTCGCCATGCGTGGAGTACTTGCTCGCACCAATCCATGGTTCGAGAACTGAGCGATTCGCTTCCTTAATCTGTAGAAAAAGCGGATCATCGTCTTCTCGATCGGCGCTGCACAGGGCAATCCAGCAATGAGTGCCGACGCTACCGACTCCGACGACCTTCCGAGCGATGTCGATGATTTCGAATCGCTCGAGAAGAAGTTTCTTATCCTCTTGGAGCGTTGCCTTATAACGATTCAGTACCGTTTGAACCGCGTGGTAGGTCGTGACGTCCGGCAGGTGTTCCACGATCGGAGGATTGTCCACAATCACTCGACGACCATCAACCACGTGGGTCAATCTATCGAGCGCCTGCAAAGTGGTGTGGCGCCGAGCTTTCTCAACGAGTTTCGCAGAACCCTTCTGTGCCTCTGTTGGCAACATCGGGAGGATTTCATCGACATCGACTTTCGCGTACCAGACGTCGAGTTGCGTTTGGTCAGCGAGTACCGCCATCCATGACCGGTATGCCGAGACGCTTTCCAAGGTGGCTGATTCCGCTTGCTCGGCAGAGAAACCGTTATCGCGGGCGGCGAGTTCAACGCTTGCAGCGAGACGCTTTACGTCCCATTCCCATGGGCCCGGCAATGTTTCATCGAAATCATTCAGGTCGAAAAGGAGGTGGCGCTCAGGTGATGCAAAAAGGCCGAAGTTCTGAAGATGGGCATCGCCACATACCTGGACGTCGAGGCCTGTGTTCGGGGTGCCAGCAAGATCGGCAGCCATAACTGCAGCAGCCCCTCTATAAAAAGTGAATGGCGAGGCCACCATGCGTCCCCAACGAAGAGGAATGAGGTCGGAGAATCGACGTCGGTTCTGATCCTCGAGAATCGCAAACGGGTCACGGCGAGTTGCCGGAGCCACCCAACCAGCGTGGGACGAACGCTGCGAGATCTTTCGCCGTTCACGTCCGAGTTGGCGGCGCTCTGCTCGAGTCATGAGTTCCCCGCCTGTGTGCATGAGCGGTCCTAGTTCGGGCGGAGCACCAGCGACAACGACATCATCTGAAGACATACCTTCACCGTACTTGCGTCCTCATAATGATGGAGGAGATTTCTGATTGAGTAGGTTCAGGTTATGAGCGACATGGCAGTACTCACTTCAGATCAAGGACATACCTGTGATGAAGGTGGAGTACTACACGGGCAGGGTCGCCTCCGTAACTTACGAGTCCGATCGACGCGACTGAGAAGCTAACGCTCTTCTCGATCGTAGAGTTTCCCGAGCGTTTCAATGGTGAGGTTTCAAGTCATGCATCAACGCAACTACTCGACCTGGCTGGCATTCTGTGGAGGCCGATTCGCACCGCACTATTGGGAAGCAACCCGTGAGCAGTAAATCATCGTTGCTGAGCGAGTCTCTGCGCGTTCCGGATGGGGCGCGTGGATGGGATGCATCAGTCTGAAAGGATGACTCGCGTGACGGCGTACAACTTCAACATAGAAGATGAAAAGAAAATGAATAAGCGTTTCGTGGGAACCGTTTCGTTACTCGGTTTCTTAGGGTCAATCCCTTTTGCTAACTGGTGGCTGACCCAAAACGGAATGTGGGACGCACCAATTCTTGGACCCTTACCATCGGCCCTGTGGGTCGTGGCATTCTCTTTCGTTCTGCGTGATCTTGCTCAGATCACAATCGGAAAGAAATGGGCATGGACTGGCATCGCTATCGGAACTTTCGCTTCATGGTGGATCGCGTCACCCGCATTAGCCGTAGCATCCGGAGTGGCATTCGCAGTGAGCGAATCAGTCGACAGTCTCATTTTCACACCTTTGGCCGACCGTAACCGGTTTGCATTAGCCGTGCTGATCTCCGGAGTGGTCGGAGGATTTCTCGACTCTGCTCTTTTTGTTCGCATTGCTTTCGGATCATGGTCTGGATGGTGGCAACTCGGCATAGCCAAGGCGATTGTAGTTGCCGCTGCAACTCCCGCAGCTTGGGTAGCGCGTCGTGCTCTACTCAAATAGTTGTTCTGTGGAACTTGTAGATGTTCTGTGGAACTTGGCAGCCATGATCTCCTAGAAGGTGCAGGTGGTTGTGCGTGTCACCTCCCACGAAGGCACCTCTCCGCTAGCGTCCCAGCGTGCCCAATTGGCTCTTTGAGCTCATCAATCCTTGGACCACTCCGCTGGCCCTGGTGGCGGGCGTAATCACGTTGGCGTGGATATGCCGGGTTCGTGGCCGTTGGCTCGCAGTCGTTGCTCTCACTGCGGCGGTCGGTATTGCACTGTGGCAGGCGTGGAAGTCCGGACCACCCAACGGGCTTCTTGATCTTCAGATCTATACAAATTCAGCCCGAGCATGGATAGAAGGCGGCTCGATCTATGACTACCAGGACCCCACATTCAATCTTTCCGCCACCTATCCGCCCATTGGACCGCTGCTCTTTACCTCGCTCACTCCCTTCACCGCCGACGGCCGAGAAGTCCTCTTCACAGCAGTGAATCTCTTGGCCCTCTTTGGATGTGCGTGGTCTGTGGCCGGACTCGCCAGAGTTGCTCCCGACAGACGCTTCGTATGGAGCTCATGGGCGTTCGCTGCAGCAACCGTGACAATCCCGGTATGGCTTACCCTTCGGCAAGGGCAGATCAACATTGTTTTGTGGCTTCTCGTCCTTGTCGACCTCGACGCGATGCGTCGATCCTCTCGATGGTCGGGCATTGGGATCGGAATGGCTACAGCGATCAAACTTCTCCCTGGGCTCTTCATTCTTTGGCTCGCAGCGTCAAAGCGCTGGCGCCCTCTGAACCTTGCGGTCGGCGCGCTTGTGGCAGCAACTGCACTCGCGTGGGCTCTCGCACCTGCTGATTCGATGACCTACTGGTCCGATCTCCTCTGGGAGTCCGACCGGGTGGGATCAGTGAGCGACAATCGGAACAATTCAGTTCTTGGAGTGATAGCCCGTGCTCTCGAGCCGGGAACTTTTCGGACCGGTGTGTGGCTCGCAGTGCTAGCGGCGGTGCTCTCCGTTGCACTGATCCGGTCGCTGCGGGCGTCGCGGGCAAATGACTTCCTCGCTGTTGCCGCAATCGTCGGATGTGCCTCGGCAGTTGCGAGTCCGATTTCGTGGACTCATCACCTGGGGTTTCTACTCGTGACTCTCGCCGCCTTCTGGATACAAGCAGGCACGAGCAAAGAGAAAATGTATTGCGTTGTCGCCTGGCTCTTCCTTGTCGACCCCGGCGGCCATGGCGATGACCCGTGGATGTCGACTATTCGCGCCCTCATGCTGGTCGGGGCAGTGTGCTTCACGCCGATCCGAAAACTTGGCGCCGATGAGATGACTGCAACCGTTCAGACGGTCACAACACCAAGCAATCGCGCAACGAACTCGGCGCTACCTTCCTGAAGTTTGTTCCGCCGTATTGCCATTCCGCCGACGACCTCGGCACCGCGATCGGAGATGATTGCTTCAAGTTTCTCTAGCGTCTTCCCGGTCTCAAGAGCGTAGGTGCAAAAGACCGCTGCTTGCTTACCAGCGAGAAACGGAATCTGTGAGAGGCGTCCTTGGTTGGCCGGCTTCTGCCCAAAGAGGAACAAACCATCGGTCCAGCTTCCGACGATGACGAGATCGGCCCCGGCAAGCGCTTGATAGTCGACATCTGATGTCGGACATGAACGAGCCGTCACACCATTCGAAACGAGTTCATCAACGATGTACTCAGCTGCCTTCTTCGTATTTCCAGTCAGACTCTCGTAGATCACGATTGCGTTCACATCTGCCTCCGTAAGTGCTGGGTAAACCGTAGCCGAGGGTCTCAGCACAGGTAGCCCGTGCGGGTACCGTACGGAGATGGCTGACTTCGTTCATCAAGACCTTCTGCCCCTCGGGCCCGACACAACCGACTACCGACTGCTCACTACCGCTGGAGTCGAGACGGTCGAGACACCGGTGGGGACGTTCCTTCGCGTTTCGCCTGAGGCAATCACAACTCTGACGTCGGCTGCCATGTTTGAGATCGCTCACTATCTGCGCACTCCACATCTGCGTCAGCTCGCCCAAATCCTTGATGATCCAGAGGCATCGGGGAACGATCGATTTGTCGCGCTTGACCTTCTTCGTAACGCGAATATCGCAGCAGGCGGAATTCTTCCTGGTTGCCAAGACACCGGCACAGCGATCATCAAGGCAAAGCGTGGCCAGTTCGTTCTCACCGCCGGCAACGACGAAGTTGCTATCTCACGCGGCGTCTACGACACCTACAACTCCGACAACCTCCGCTATTCCCAGATGGCTCCTCTCGACATGTATCGCGAAGTCAACACTGGCACCAACCTTCCCGCCGAAATCGAAATCAGCGCAGTTGATGGCGACGCCTACAAATTCTTCTTTATGGCCAAGGGTGGAG
>SXGQ01763197.1_pt1 | contig 13011 bp, 13 predicted proteins | sample 3178371 | NCBI WGS metagenome assembly SXGQ01 (sample SAMN11356859, study PRJNA531348) | freshwater metagenome | isolation source: freshwater sample F1-20 | place: China: Fuxian Lake, Yuxi | collected 2017-12-25
CCCCGCAGCCGGCGCGCGCGGAGCCGGCATGGCCCGGCGCCGCCGGCGAGGTCGCGGGGCTGGGCCACGCGGCCCGGGCCGTGGAGGAGCAGGTGGACCGGGTGGTGGACGACTGGGTGGCCCGCCTGCGGCGCGACCCCGGCATGCCCAGCGTCCACGGGGTGGAGCAGGCGCTGCTGGAGGACCACACCGTCTCGTTCGTCACGGAGGTGGCCCGGGCGCTCATCACCTTGGACGCCATGGGCGGCGAGCCCCTGCTCATGCACGACGGCGAGAGCATCCAGCGCACCATCGCCTCGCTGCACGGGGGCCAGCGGGCACGGATGGGCTTTGGACGCGAGGAGCTGGCCCGGGAGTACGTGCTGCTGGGCGAGACCATCGCCGGCGTGGTGCGCGAGGACGCGCGCGCGCAGGGCGTGGATCCCGCCCCCGTGGTCGCGCTCGTGACCCGGCTGCTGGAGCGTGCCGCGCGCATCGCGCAGGAGTCGCACGCCGCCACCCCCGGGACGGAGCGCCTGCTGGCCGAGACGCAGCGCGTCATCGACCGCACGGCCCGCACCGTCCGCATGGCGCGCCAGCAGATCGAGGAGCTGGAGTAGGGGATTCCCGGCGGCGACGCCGTGGGGACGAAGGCCATCGTTCACCGGGGCGGAGTTCGAGACGCGCCCCCTCCGCTCGCCGGGGCTCGCACCTCCCCCAAAACCCCTGGGGAGGGTGAACTGCTTCGGAGCGGATCGGAGTTCCGTGCAGCGCCGCGCGCACTGTGCCGCCCACCGAGGCCCCACCCCCACCCCCCGGCCCCCTGCCCCCGCGCCGCGGGGAAGGAGGAGAACTTCATCCGGGTCGACGGCTCAGGGGGAGCAGAACCGCTGACGGGGTTCCCGCGGATCCTACGGCACCCACCCGGCCCCGACCCGTCGGCGCAGGCCGACATCACGTCCTCGATGCCGCGAGTTTCATTCGCCGCGGCTGGAACGCCGCCCGCCGGATCAGCATCCCGACGCGCATCCCCCGCTGGATGCGTGGGCAGGCCTGCTTGCATCACGCGCAAAAACAGCCCGCCCCGGCATCGATGCCGGGGCGGGCCGTCTTCGTCCACCTGCCGTCGTCCTGCCCGTCGCCGCCCGCGGCTTTACACCGGGACGGGAAGCAGCGTGCGAAAGGAGTTGCGCGCGCGGTTCAGCCGGCTCTTGACCGTGCCCACGGGAATGCCGATCTCCTCGGCGATCTCCTCGTAGGTGCGGTCCTCTACCTCGCGCATCACGAACGGGATGCGGTGGTGCTCGTCCATCTTCTCGATGGCCTCGTCGATGGCCTTGCGCAGCTCGCTGCGATACGCCTCGCGCGACGGGTCCGCCGCCCCGCTGGCGAACTCCACGGGCCGCGTGGGCTGCCCGCTGGCCGAGCTTTCCGGCCGCATCTCCGAGAACGCCGTCTCCCGGCGGCGCGAGCGGTTGCGGAACTCGTTCTTGAGCAGGTTGTTCGCGATCGTGTGGATCCACGTCGAGAACTTCCGTGCGGGATCGTAGCTTTCACGCGCGCGGTGAATACGCAGGAAGGTATCCTGCGTAAGGTCGGCCACGCGCTCCTCGTCGTTCAGCCGCTTGCGCAAAAAGCCCTGGATGCGCGGCTCGTACCGCTCCACCAGCTCGCGGAAGCCCGCTTCTTCGCCCTGCGTGTAACGCTGGAACAACTCTTCATCCGCCATGGCACGCAGCGTCGACCGGTCCGTGGGCTGGCGGGTGCCCAGGCGCACGCGGTCCGGCCGCACACCCCGGGGGGCGTGCGTGCGCTCGTCAAAGAGCGCGGCCGTGCTGCTCAGGTCGATTGCGGTCTTCATGGGGATGAATCTAATGGCGAGACGAGGATTTGTCGAGGGTTTGGAACAAAATCAGCTTTGGTTAACCCCTTGTTAATTTGCTATTTACGACGCGTCCACGGACACCTGCTCACGGCGCCGGCGCGCCCGCGTGCGGGCGTCGGCGATGTTGAAGACCAGGAAGATGATGCTGCCCAGGGCCAGCTGCACGTAAAAGGTGAGCATCCGCCACCCCGCCGTGGCCACGCCGATGAGCCCCGCCGGCAGCAGCGCCTCGTACACCAGGTAGAACGCGGCCTCGGCCCCGCCCGACGCGCCCGGCGTGGGGATGAACATCATGGCCGTGAAGATGACCCACTGCAGCAGGAAGAAGAGAACGGGGTCCACCCGCGCGCCCAGGAAATACGCCAGGGCCGTCACCACGCTGTACCGGCAGGTCCACTGCACGGCCGTGATGAGGAACGTGAGCAGGAACCGGCTCTTTCCCCGGCGGATGACCAGCTGGTGCACCGTCCGGAAGTCGTGCCAGGTGCGCCGGAACTTGCGCTTCATCCGCGCCACCAGCCGCAGCCCGCGCTTCTGGGGGCGGTGCCCCAGGGTGCCGCGCAGCACGGCGGCGAACAGCAGGCGCAGCACCACCACGCTCACGATGCCCACGCCGACGATCACCAGCGCCTGCCCCTGCAGGTCGCGCCCCATGCTGGCCAGCACGGGCAGCTCCCAGGCGCGCGACAGGAACACGGACAGGGGGATGGCCACGGCGAAGAACGCCATGTCCTCGATGTAGCCCAGCGTCACGATGCTGGCGGCGTGCCCCTGGGGAATGCCCTTTTGCACCATCATCCCCCAGCGGAACACCTCGCCGCCGCTGGAGGTGGGGAACACCGACGACGACAGCTCCGCGCCCAGGGTCACGCGGAACATGTCGCGAAAGCTCACCCGGTGCCCGATGAAGCGCGCCCAGACCAGCAGCCGCAGGGTGTTGGTGACCCAGGGGAACAGGGCCAGGAACAGGGCCAGCCACAGGTAGCGCAGGTCCGGCCCGCGCTGCAGCACCCCCCGCAGCACGTCGTGGTCCGTGGCGAACCACGACAGGGCCAGGTTGCCCAGCACGCCAAAGGGCACCAGGAACAGGGCCGCGCGCAGCACGCGGTCCAGCCCCTTGCCCAGGGCGGGCGGGGCGTCGGAGGTGGTCCCGGGCGGGGGTGGATTCATGGGTGGGATGTGCGCCGGTGCGGGTCCACGACTGCGCCGTAGCTCTCGATCAGCTTTCCGTTGATGGCGGCCCAGTCGCGCTCGCGCGCCGCCTGGCGTGCCTGCGTGCCCATCTGCGCGCGCGCCGCGGGGTCGCGCAGCAGCGCTTCGCACTTCGCGGCCAGGTCCGCCGGATCGTTGCCCCGGGCAATGAACCCGGTTTCACCGGGCCGCACCAGGTCCGGCGGGCCGCCCCGGTCCACCACGACGGCCGGGAGCCCCGACGCCTGCGCCTCCAGCACCACGTTGCCGAACGTTTCCGTGGTGGAGGGAAAGACGAACACGTCGCCCGACGCGTACCACCGCGCCAGGTCTTCGCCGGACTGGTGGCCCGCGAAATGGGCGTGCGGCAGGGCGGCCTGCAGCTCGCCGCGCATGGGTCCATCCCCTACGAGCACCAGCCGGTGCGGGTTTCCCCGGCCTCGCAGGATGCGGTCCATCTCCACCAGGTCCGCCATGTCCTTTTCCTTCACCAGCCGGCTCACCATGAGCAGGACGGGCGTTCCGTCGTCCGCGCCCGCCTGCGCGCGCAGCGCTGCGCTGCGGTGGCCGGGGCTGAACCGCGCCGTGTCGATGCCGCGCGACCACAGCTCCGTGTTGGTGATGCCGTGCTGCGCCAGCTCGCGGATGATGGCGTGCGTGGGCACGTACACCCGCGCGCAGCGGTCGTAGAACCGCTTGAGCATGCGCCAGCCGAACCCCTCGGCCCAGGGCACGCCGTAGTAGCGAAAGTACGAGACGAAGTGCGTGTGAAAGCTGCTGACGACGGGAATCCCCTGCTTGTGGGCCCACGTCTGCGCCCGTGACGCCATGGGCGTAGGGCTGACGACGTGCACCAGGTCCGGCCCCCACGCCTGCACCTCGCGCCAGACGGCGCGGTTGACGGGGTTGCTGACGCGGTAGTCGGGATACAGGGGAAAGCGCACGTAGCCCACGGGGCGCACGCGGCCGCTCCACGACACTTCCGGCCCGGGGACGAACGGCGAGTAGACGCGAAAATCCACCCCGTTGCGCTCCAGGAACCCGAAGAGCTGCGCCAGCGTGCGCGACACGCCGTCCACGTGGGGAAGCAGGCTTTCCGTGAAGTAGACGACCTTCATGCGCGCCGGCGGATGTGTGCTGGGTGCACCGGATGTGGATGCTGGGTGGATGGGGTGCGTGGGGCGCAATGTAGCGCGGCGGCAGGCGCATGCCAAACCATCCCTCGAAACGGAAATCCCACGCAGCGGGAGCAGGGCGGCAGGGTACCCCGGTCGTACGCGGGACCGGGGTACTCTGCCGCCTCCGCTTCCTCCGCGTGAGAAATGCCGTTTCGCCGCCGCGCGCTCAGCCCTCGAGCAGCGACAGGTCCAGGTCGCGGCGCAGCAGGGCCTCGGGGTCGGGGTCGCGGCCCATGAAGCGGCGAAACAGCTCCGCGGGGTCGTCCGCGTCGCCCTGGCTGAGCACGGCGTCCACGAAGGCGCGCCCCGTCTCGCGGCTGACCAGCCCCTCGCGCTGGAACCGGCTGAACGCATCGGCTTCCAGCACGGCGGACCACAGGTAGCTGTAGTACCCCGCCGCGTATCCCCCCGAAAAGATGTGCGTGAACGAGGTGACGAAGTGGTCGTTGGCAAAGCGTGGGTGCGGCGCAAAGCGCTGCATCACCTCCCGCGCCCGCTGGATGGGGTCGCCGTCGGCCGCGGGGTCAAAGCGCACGTGCAGGTCCAGGTCCAGCGTGCCAAAGCTCAGCTGCCGCATCTGGTGGTTGGCGCCCATGAAGGTGCGGGCGGCCAGCATCTTTCGGTACAGCTCCTCGGGGATGGGCTCGCCCGTTTGCCAGTGCCGGGCGAACAGGTCCAGGGCGGGGCGCTCCCACGTCCAGTTCTCCATGATCTGCGACGGCAGCTCCACCCAGTCGGACGGCACGTGCGTCCCCGCCAGGGCCGGCACCTCCACGCGGCTGAGCGTGTGGTGCAGCAGGTGGCCGAACTCGTGGAACACCGTCTCCACCTCGCGGTGGGTGAGCAGGGCGGGCCGCCCGCCCTCGGGCGGCGACACGTTGGCCACCACCGTGGCCAGGTGCGGCTCCCACCCGTCCCCGCGGGGCCCGCCCGTGGACATCCCCCCCATCCACGCCCCGCCGCGCTTGCTTTCGCGGGGAAACCAGTCCACGTAGAACGAGCCCAGCAGGCTTCCGTCCTCGTCCAGCACGTCGAAGAAGCCCACCTCGGGATGCCACACCTCCTTCAGCGCGCGCGGGCGAACCGTGATGCCGAAAAGGCGGTTGGACAGCGCCCACAGCCCCTCCAGCACCCGGTCCAGGGGGAAGTAGGGGCGCAGGGCCTCGGCGTCCAGGTCGTAGCGGGCCAGGCGCAGCTTTTCCACGCTGTACGCCACGTCCCACGGCTCCAGCGAGGGCAGCCCCAGCTCGTCGCGGGCGAAGGCCTCCAGGGCCGCCATCTCGCGCTCCCACACGGGGCGGGTGCGGTCGGTCAGGTCCTCTTCGAACGCCACGGCCCGGGCGCCGCTGCCGGCCATGCTGTCTTCCAGGGCGTAGTCGGCGTAGTCGCGAAAGCCCAGGATGCCCGCCAGCTCGCGTCGCAGCTCCAGGATGCGCGCGACCAGCGGCCGGTTGTCGTGCTCGCCCCCGGACGCGCGGTTCATGTACGCGTGGTACATGCGCTCGCGCAGGTCGCGGCGGGCGGAGTACTGCATGAAGGGCTGGTACGACGGCACCTGCAGGGTGAACCGCCAGCCGTCTACCCCCCTGGCCTGGGCCGCCGCGCGCGCCTGGGCCCGGGCGCTCTCCGGCAGCCCCTCCAGGTCCGCCTCGTCCGCCAGCACCAGGTCCCACGCGTTGGTGGCATCCAGCACGTGGTTGGCGAAGTCCGTGGACAGGCGCGACATCTCCACCCGCAGCGCCTCTACCCTCGACTTTTGCTCCGGCGGCAGGTCCGCGCCCGCGCGCACGAACGAGCGCACCAGCTTGTCCAGGTGCCGCCGCCGCACGCCCGTGAGGCCCCGCGCCTCGTCCGTCTGCGCGTACGCTTTGACGGCGTCCCACAGCGCCGGGTTCAGGGGGATGCGTGCGTAGAAGGCGCTCACCTCCGGCAGCACGGTCTCGTACGCCTGCCGCAGCTCCGGCGTGCTCATCACCCCCGTGAGGTGGCCCACGGGGCGAATGACCTTGCTCAATCGCTCGCCCACCTCGTCCAGGGCGCGGATGGTGTTCTCGTACGTCCGTGGCTCCCGCAGAGCGGCCAGGGCCTCCAGTCCCTCCGTCGCGCGGGCCAGCGCCTGGCGAAAGGCAGGCACCACGTGCCGCGGCTGGATGCGGTCGAACGGGATGGGCGTGGCGCCGGAAAGCAGCGGATTGTCGGACAGGTCGTCCTCGGCGTCGACGGACGGGGCGTGGGGCGCGGCGGTATCGGTCATCGTGTGGCTCTCATTCGGGATCGTCCGCTCCGGGAGCGGGACTCGGTCGGTGCGGCGAAGTCCGGGATCATCGGCGTGGACGGCGGGCCCCCCAGGCGGGGGCGCGCGGGGATGATCCGCACGCGCCGGGCCATGCCTTTTCGCACCCGCGCGGGGCGGGCGCAAGCACGCCGGATCCCGTGGCACGGCATCCGGCGTTCCCCTCCCGACAAGAAGTGTCACGCATGCCCGGATCGGCCGGGTGGCGCGGGGCGCGTCAAGGCGCTGTGGGCGCAAACGCGTCCAGCCGCGCGCTCCAGTCCGGCCGGGAAACGACCATCCGGAACCAGGGCGTGAACCGCTCCGGCGCCGCCGCCATCTCGTCCGCCACGGCGTCCACGGGCACCCAGCGCCAGCCGTCCACCTCGCCGGCGTGCGGCGCGGGGTCGCCGTCGTAGCGGGCCAGGAACACGTGGTCGTACTCGTGCTCCACCAGCCCGCCGCCCACGTCGGCGCGGTAGACGAAGGTGAACGCGGGCTGCACCGGGCAGTCGATCCCCATTTCCTCGCGAAGGCGGCGGCGGGCGGCCGCGTGCACGGGCTCGCCGGGACGCGGGTGCGAGCAGCAGGCGTTGGTCCACAGCCCGCCCGAGTGGTATTTGGACGGCGCGCGCCGCTGCAGCAGCATCTGCCCCCGTGCGTTGAGCACAAAGACAGACAGGGCGCGGTGCAGCCGCCCCTCGGCGTGCGCGCGCTGCTTTTCCAGCGTGCCCACCTCGCGGTCGCTCTCGTCCACCAGCACCACGCGCTCTTCCACCTGCGCTCCAGCCGATCGGGGTTGTCGGGCCGTCCGCGGCTGCTCCGCCGCGCGCGAACCGTGTGCTAACCTTCTACCACCCGCTCCGCAAGCGGGTCCAATCGCCGCGAAGCAGAGCGAAGCGCCGACCGCGACCGTTTCCTGCCACGACGGATGGATCCATCGGACGACGTAGGTTCATCCACAGCAACAACATGCACGCCGGTGCCCGGTTGATAAACCGTGGAATGGGAGTGCTTTCCCTCGCGTTTCACGCCACAGTGATGTTTCCTCTTTCGGGATCGGGCCGGATGGCCGGGCACTCTCCGGAGCAGGCGCGCGCGGCGGCCGCCGTCGTGGCCAATGCCATCCACGAGGCGCGGCAGATCGTGGACGGCGAGTTCGCCATCCCCTTTCGCGGCATCACCGAGCCCGCTGCCATGGCCGGCGCGGCGTAGGACACCCGGGTGCCAGGTCCGGGGCAGCGGTGGCCCCTGCACCGGGGCGGCGCCCGAGCGGCGCCCCCCGCGGGCTCGGGGAGCTCGCCCACCTCCCCCAACAACCCCCGGGGGAGGTCGATAAACACACGTCCTCTCCCACGCAGTTCGGGGGAGAGGACCGAGCAACGAGCGGGAGAGCCCCGGGGGGCGAGGATCCTTCGTCAGATCCGCTGCCCTCGCCGCACGACGATGGGCGAGCCGTCGGCCACCAGCGCGGACCGCGGCGGGCCGGCCAGCGGCTCGGCAAAGGCAGGGGCGTAGAGCGTGGCGGCGTCCGCGTGCAGCGCGGCGGATTCCGCGCGCCACACGTTCCAGCGCGGGTGCTCCACCCGGTACTCCACGCATCCTCCGTCGCGCTGCCGGGCGTATCCCCAGTAGTGCTCCGCGATGAACTCCTCTTCCGAGCCCTCCACCAGCGGCCGCGCCGGCCCGCGCACCTCCGCGCGGACGGAATCCCAGCGCCCGGCCATCCGCCAGCCGTACTCCACGGACCCGCCCGCCTGCACCGAAAGCGCCACCCGGTGCCGCATGGGCAGCGCGACGTAGTTCTCGTTGTACACCCAGCGCGCCACGGCCGCGATGGCCACGCGGGGCACCACCTCCTTCACGAACACCACGCCGCGCCGCCATCCTTCCGGGCCCCTGCGCCGCACGTAAAAGCGCAGGTTCAATTCCTCGAAGTCGCGGTGAAAGGGGATGGGGATGCCCAGCACCCGCGTCCGCCGAAAGAGAAAGCCCACCACGCTGGCGTACGTAACGCCGCCCCACGCGTCCAGCTCCGTCCCGGGCGGGACGTGCGGCCGCAGCAGGGCGGGGTCCACCTCGTAGTTCAGCATCACCAGCCAGCGCCATTCCGCCGTCAGGAAGGGGGGGGCGGGCGGCGTCGCCACGGGGCTCACGGCTGCGCGGTGCCGCCCTCGGCCGCCTGGACCTGCTCCTGGGCCTGCCGGGCGCGCTCGTTCATGTCCGCCTGCGCCTGGTCCACGCGCTGCTGCGCGGCCTGGGCGGCGCCCATGCGCGACACGCCCTCCAGCCCCGTGCTGTCCACGGGTGGCGTGGTGGCGGTCTCGTCGCTGGGCGGGGGGTTGGCGGTGTCCGCGCCGCCGCAGGCCGCCAGCGCGAGGGACAGCAGGACGATGGATCGATTCATGGCCCGGTCTCCGTCAGGCAAGGGGAAGGGCGGGGCCCCAGGAGCTGGGCCAGCCCCGCGTCGGTGATCATCCCGTTGACCTCCAGCCGGCCATCGGGGTGCACGCGCACCTCCAGGCGCTGGGGAAGGGACGTGAGCGCCGGCTGCAGGTGCCGGTAGCGCTCCGTGAGAAAGTGGTAGCGCTGGTTGCCGGATCCCACCCAGGGCCGCGACAGGTCCAGCCGTTCGCGCACGTACGGCCCGTCGATGAGCAGGTCCGTCACGTCCAGCAGCGCGTCCCAGTCCGCCCGGTTCGCGCGGCGGATGCGCTCCAGCGTGTATCCGCTGAACGTCAGCACGGACAGCCCCGCGTCGCGAAGGATGCCACCCAGCTCCGCCAGCGCCGCCGCCTGCGCGAACGGCTCGCCCCCCAGGAAGGTGACGCCTTCCACGGAGGGGCCGTCCAGGATCCGCTCCGCCAGGGCGCCGACGTCCATCCACTCGCCCCCGTCCGGGTCCCACGTCCAGGGCACGGCGCAGCCGGCACAGCGGATGGGGCAGCCCTGCACCCACAGGCAGGCGCGCTCGCCCGGCCCCTCCGCGCGCGTGAACGGCACGAAGCGATGGATGCGAAGGCGCGTCCCGGGGGCGCACGGCGGATGGGTCACGCGCCGCCCTGCACGCGGCGAGGCACCCGCGGATCCGGGCGGACGGCCTCCTCCTCCGTCTCGTGGTACTCGGGGATGAACTCCGACGTGATGGTCTCCGCGCCCAGCAGCGCCTCCAGCACGGCGATGTAGTCCATGCACGCCTGGCCCTTGACGCCCTGCGTCACCGCCTCGATGCGGCCGTCCGGGTACACGCGCAGCTGGATGCGCTTGCTGGACATCACGTTCTCCCGGTGCATCGGAGGATCCGCATCGTCAAAAATCCACCAGCCGGCCCCGCGCGGCGGCGACGCGTCCGAAGGTCGCCATCCCCTTCATCCGCGCGAGCTGATGCGGCCTGAGGCCCAGCGCCTGCCCCAGCTGGTCCGCGTCGCCAAACCCGCCCCGCGCCGCGCGTTCCTGGACGATGCGCTCGGCGCGGGCGCGGTCCACTCCCGGCAGCAGGAGCAGGTCCTCCAGCGGCGCGTGGTTCACGTCGATGCGCGCCTGCTCCGTGGCCGGCCGCAGCGTGGGATGTGGATCCGCGGAGGGAGCCGTGCCGGGTGCCGGCGCCGGAGCGGGCGGGGCGACGGGCGCGGGAGGCGGCGCGGACGGGAGCACGGCGGCCAGCTGCGGCACCTGGCGCAGGGGCATCCAGGCCGGCATCCCCTCCGTCCAGGCGTGGGCCGTGTCGGGGTCCACCTGCCCCGCGGCGGCCATGAGCCCGATGCGCGTGGTGTCGTACGGGCCGAACGACTGGCCGTCCACGGCCAGGTGCCAGCGCGGGTCGTCGTCCAGCACCGGGGCAAGGACGAGCTGCGGCTCCTGCTCGCCGGCGGCGGCCAGGGCGGCCTGGCGCTGCTCCGGCCCCATGCGCGCGCGGGCCCACCACTGCACGCCCAGCACCAGCCGCTCCGTTTCCGCGTCCTTGCCCGAGTCGGGCTTGATCCAGTCGTTCCCCCCCAGCATCACCAGCCCCGACGCCAGCATCACGCGGGTGCGCGCCAGGGCCTCCCAGGTAAGGCGCCCGTTCTCGTTGCCCCCGTGCAGGAACGAGTTGTTCCAGTAGATGCCGCGCGTGGCGATGGCCAGCCCGTCCTTGCCGCTGCGGAACACCGTCGTGTCGGCCAGGGCCAGCAGCCCCTCGTCCGCGGGAATGCGCAGGGCCTCGCGGGCGTTGCGCGCCTTGCGCTCGGGGATGTTGGGCGCCAGGTGCAGCCAGTCGCCCGCCAGCGACTCCAGCAGCGACTGCAGCTCGGCGGCACCGGCGGGCGGCTGCCCCGCGGCGGCGAACGCGCGTCCTTCCGGCACGTGGGCTGGCGCAAGGGCGGCACCCGCCGCGCGCGCCGCCTGCTGCAGCTGGCGCAGGCAGGTGACCAGCGGGTCGGCGTCGCCGGGGATGGCGCCCGTGAACAGGGCGCCGCTGCCAATCTGCAGCAGCCTGCCGCAGGTGCGGATGGGCACCCCGGCCAGCTCCGCCCAGCCGTAGCTGCACCGGCCCGCCTGGTTGTAGGCGCCGCCCTCCCACACCAGCCCCTCGGGCGTAACGGCCAGCCCCTCCTTGCCGCTGCGCAGCGCAGTGGCGTCCGCAAAGGCGATCACGTCGCCCGGCGGCTGCCGCCAGACCTCACGGGCGTTGGCCAGCCGGTTGGCGGGAATGCCCGGCTCCACCCACCAGGCGTCGCCCGCGCAGGCCGCGCACAGGTCCCGGATCTGCTGCCGCGAAAGCATCCTCAGCGCCCGCCGATGGCCAGCGTGAGCACCACGGAGCGGTCCGCCAGCGTCTCCTCGCGCTCTACCGTGAGGTTGGTTTCGCGGATGCGCTCGCGCAGCGTGGCCAGCGCGCCCGCCTGCACGCCCTGCTTGTACGCGTCGTCCACGCGCGCCAGCTGCTCGAATGTGCCGCGCAGGTCCGGCACGTTGCCGATCTCCACCGTGTACGGCCCCGTCTCTCCCCCGGGGCGAAAGGTGACGGGCGAGCGGCCCAGCGTGGCCGTGATCTCGCCCGTGGGGTGGACCGTGGGGTGGATGCCGAAGCGCTCCAGCGCCGCCACCAGCAGCCGGCCGTCGCGAAAGTTGGTGGGATACACGCTGCTGGCCTCGCGCCGGTCCCCGTCCGGCGCGGCGACGGGCGCCCCTTCCTCGATCCAGATCGTGCGCCCCGCCTTCGACTCCAGCGCGCGCATGAACCGCTGCGAGACGGCGGGCACCTGGCGCCGGGAAAAGATGGCGACCCATCGCCCCTCCTCCATCCGCCAGAAGATGAACTCGCGCTCGCCGTCGATGTGCGTCTTGACGAGGCCGCCCCAGTCCTCCGCGTCGTAGCCGGCGCCGCGGACGGTGCGCAGGAGCTCTGCCCGGCTGGCGAAGCCCGTGGCGACGCGCTCTTCCGCTTCCCGCAGCCACTGCTCGAACCCCTGCTCGCCCAGCACCACGCGCATGGCCAGGGCGACGGGCACCATCACCAGCGAGACGGACATCGTTGGACTGCGGTCGTGGTTGATGGAGTGCGATGGGCGACGTGCGTTTCTGCCGATGCTCTCAGGTTGGCGGATGCGGCGGCGCGTCGCAAGGAGAGAACGGGCGGATGCGCGGCGAGGGGACCCCTGCGAGCGAACGGGTGCACCGGCCCGCTGGATCCATCCGGTGGAGACCGGCGCGATCCGCCCCCGCCCGGCACGGGGCCGGGCGGGGGCGAACGGTTCGCGGCGGATCGGGGATGTCAGCCGCCCGTGTACGTGCCGGACACGCCCACGCCGCAGAACTCGCCGGAGAGCGTCACCGCGCCCGTCGCCGGGTCCAGGTCGGCCACCACGGCCACCGTGCAGCGGCCGCTGGCGCCGGAGCCCCTGGCCCAGGTGAACGCGCCCGTTTCCGTGATGCGGAACGTCGTGAGCCCGGTGGGGCCCACGGCCGCGTCCATCAGCACGTCGATGTGCGGGTCGCCGGTGAGGGTCACCGTCTGCCCGTTGTCCAGGCGCACCGTGCACCCGTCATGGGCCACTGCAAAGTCCGCGGACAGCCCGCTCGTCTGCGCCCGGTCGTCCCACGACAGCGACAGGGTGCCCGCCACGTCCACGTCGCCGTCGGGCCGGCAGGGCGCGGACTCGGCGAAGTGGAACGTCAGGCTGCCGCTGCCCTCGCCCGTCACCGGCTCCGCGCTGAAGCGGGCACCCGCCCGCCCACGCACGCCGGCGCTCACCCCCAGGATGGCCTGGTTGAGCTGCGAAACCTCGCTGGCCGTGAGCTCGCCGCGGCCGCCGCCCGGCCCCATGCCGTCGCCCGCGCAGGCCGACAGGGCCAGCGCCGCGGCCGCGACGGCAATGGTGAGCTTGCGCTTGGGCATGGGATCGTTCTCCTGCGGGGGGGGTCGGGCTGGTGTCCCGGCCGAGGGAGGGCCGGAACACGATGTAGAAGATTCCGGAGACGGGCCGTACCGTGCTACCGGCGGATCCGCCCCCAGGTTCCGTCGC
>SXGQ01151495.1_pt1 | contig 13009 bp, 12 predicted proteins | sample 3178371 | NCBI WGS metagenome assembly SXGQ01 (sample SAMN11356859, study PRJNA531348) | freshwater metagenome | isolation source: freshwater sample F1-20 | place: China: Fuxian Lake, Yuxi | collected 2017-12-25
ACGTCGTAGACGAGGAACACGTTGAAGTCCGCGTTGCCGGACTCGACGTCGCGCAGCAGGGCCTGCAGCGCCTCGCGGCCGTCGATCCTCAAACCGCTTTTGCCTTCGTCGGCATAGGTTCGAATGATGCGGATGCCGCGATGGGCGGCGTACTCGCGGATCTTGTCCGCCTGGTTCTGGGTCGAGTACTGCTGGTGCTCCGTGGACATACGAACGTACTCGGCAGCGCGGAAATCGCTGGTTCGTTCTTCGCCGGGTTGTAGGTCTTCTGGCTGCATGACCGTCTCCGCTCAGTGAGCGATGTGGAGGCACGCACCTCGGGCCTTGAGAGGCAGATCAGGCGTCCCGCCGAACGCTCACCGGGATTTCGAAGCCGTGCAGCGGGACATTAGGCGGCGATTCCAGTGGCATCCACGAGTCCTCTCTTTGCACGCGTCCATCTTTGCAAACCGGAGGACGCGTCAATGTCATTTCGACGCGCCAGGCCAGGGGTTTGCCGCCCCTGTCATAGGAGAGAACGTCAATCCAGCAGCGGCCGGCGGCCAGGTCCGCTCCGCAAAATGACGCGTCACTTGTTGCACGCGTCGTTCGTGGCGCCCTCGGCGGGACGGCCGGCTGCTTACGCCCGCGGTAGGTTTGCCAGTACCCTGGGTTGCGGGCGTGCCAGGCTCGCTGGGCCGCCAGCTGGTTGGCCCGGTAGTCGGGGTCGGCTTCGAGCTTGGCCCGGTTCCAGCGCCGGCGTCGCTCGCGTTGGCATTCGGGTGCCGAGCAGTAGGTCTGCTTGGGCGATTGCGGACGAACCGTGAACTTCTGGCCGCAGGATGCACAGACGGTTTGGGGCATAGCGGCTCCCATGCAGGCCCGAAGCACATGTTGAGTAGAGCTAGCGAACCATAAGTGTGAGTGATTACTCACGGGGTTGTTAAAACTTAGTCCTGATGACTAATTGGCCACCAGGAATAATTTTCTCTAAACAGGGCTCTTGCGCTCAGCGGGACGCCTGGCCGCCTCCGCCGGCGCGTTCACGTTGGCATTCGGGTGTCGAGCAGTAGGTCTGCTTGGGAGTTTGCGGACGAACCGTGAACTCTCGGCCGCAGCAAGCAAAGGCCATCTGAGCCGTGGCTGCTCCTATCGGAGCTGCAGGCTCGATAGCGTTGATTCTTCGGTTGCTTGGGGAGCCTGGGAAGGCGGAACCCCCCGTTTGATCCCCGAACTTCGCGCGTCTTGGTCGACCGACTCAAGCGCGCGTTCGCCCGTTCAGCCTGGTCAAAACCCGTGCTTGAAGACGCGCCAAGAAGCGTGTGCAAGAACTTTGGCGCGCTCGTAGGTCAGTCGCAAGAAGTCGTGCTTCGCTTGGTTGAAGGCTGTGGCGCGGGACCCGCCAAGTCCTTGATCCACAATCCACGCCAGTGCATCTACTGTGGCGCCCTACGATTCGATCGGTGGGTCTGCCTTCCGCCTCGGGCCCTAGTGAAACCCGCCGATCCGTTATCGCAGTAGCGTTTCCAACCGCTGCCTGTGGTGCTCCCACTGCGGACACACCTCGCTCAGCAGCTTGAAGAACGCGGGCGAATGGTCTGCATGCATCAGGTGACACAGCTCATGGAACATCACATAGCGAATACCGGCTACGGGTGCCTGAATCAGCCCTGAATGGAGCGTCACGTTGCCGATGGGGGATAGGCTTCCCCAGCGCTTTGCGAGCCGCTGAATTCGCAGGCCAGGCGCAGTCACCCCTTGAAAGCGGTAGTGGCGTAGGCACTCAGCCAGCAGAGCTGGAAATATCGCCCGTGCTTGCTGGTGGCGCCATCGCTCCACCAGCGCCTCGATCGCTACTGATATATCGTGTGCCTGCTGGTCGAACGTAACCTTCAGGTCAGTGCCGTGGATCAACACCGATGGGCGGTCACCTCGTGTGATCCGCAACTTGTAGCGACGGCCGAGATGCAGATGCGACTCGCCTGCTACCCAAGCCCGGGTGGGCGTTCGTGGATCGAATTGCCTGAAGAACGCACGCTGTGTCGCAATCCAGGGCTCTCGCTTGGCGATAAAGGCGCTGATGCGCTGGTCTTCGCACCCGTGAGGTGCTCGCACCCATACTGGACGGGTGAACCTCCAGTGCCAGCGTCTTGCGTCGCTGGCCTGTGCGTACCACGTGAACGCCCGACAACACCTCAGCCATTGACCGCCGTGCGCAGCACCAACACGTCGCTGGCCTGCAGATGGGTATTCAGCAACTTGCGGATGCGCGGCTCGTAGTCGCGTTTGAAGTCCACCGCGTCGGCAAAGCGCAATAGCGCCGCCTGCTTGAGCTTGGCAAAGCGCAGCATGTCTGCCTTGTAGCGGTCGATCTGTTCCAGGGGCGTACCCATTAGGAAGCGCTCGCTAGACAGCGCCAACTGCAGCAGTCGCCCGTAGGCCGACAGGCGTTCATAGAAGTCCTGGCGGACAGCATCGTCACGCAGTTCTTCTAGATAAGCGTTGGTGTCATGGGTGTGGCTGACATGGCGAAAAAGCTCTAGCAGGTGCGCATGCGCATCGGGCAATTGCGCTACCTCGGTCTGGATGTTTAGCGCTGGCCGCAAGCCGGCTTGAAGTGCGCGCGCAGTTCCTGTTCCACTTTCATGCGTGTGGGTTCGTCGCAGTAGTACGCGGCTGCATACAGCGGCACCTGATGTGCTCTCCAAGCAGGCGCGCGGTCACTCACTACAGCCACTCCGCATTGCGCGCAGCCGTGGGAATGAGCGCGAAGAATGGCTTTGACGTGATTCCCATGTGGGAGTTGTTCGGTGCCTCTAAACAGCAGGCACGTGATGCGATACGAACGCTGCTGTCACGGCGACCTTCAACGGTCGAAGTCGAGCAATGGGAGTTGGACCATTCGCTGAAGCGCGCTTCAGGTGCGGCCGGCCCATGGTCGAATGTATGGCGTGAGGTCCATGGTCACGCTGCGGCTCTCGTGGCTGCGAGCGAATCGAAAACCATCGGCGGCGCGCTGGAGTTGCTGGAGCTCTGGGTCGCTGCCAGACTGGGGCGAGACATTTGTCAGAAACCTTCGCTTTTGCGTAGTGCTGCAGGAGCGCGTGGCAGGGCGCTGGTCGCGAGCTTGGCACTGAAGTGCGGCCTGTGCTCCGCTGCGTCGGTCGCCCGCCATTTCGACCGTGCGAAGGCAACTCTTAGCGAACAGATGTCAGCGTGCAAGGCACGGGCGGCGGACCGAGCCATCCTTGCCGTACCGATGGATCGGATCGTCGAGGAGGCGATCGCGCTGGCAAAGGCGACACGATGATCTGGCATCTGCTTTCAGGCGTCGAGGTCGGCAAAGATGCGCCTGCCTGCGCAGCAGAACTTCACCCGTTGTTTCCACCCTGCCAAAGCGGCGCCTGCCGCAGTGGTCGGACAATGGATGCCCAGTCCCCCACCGGCTTTCCTCAAAAAGTATCGTTCAATGGCCCGTTTCCTGCGCACTTCTTCGCTGCTCCCCTCCCTCCTCGCCAGCGCCCTCCTGGCCGGCTCGTTCGTGGCCGCTGATGCCGCCACGCATACCAAGCCCAAGGCCGCCGCGGCACGCAAGGCCAAGTCGGCCGCACCTGCCGAGCAGGCCATGACCACCGACGCCAACGGCCGGTCGATCCCGGTGCTCGCCAACAAGGCCTGGGTGCTGATGGACTACAACACCGGCGAGGTGCTGGCGTCCTCGAACCCGGACGAACCGCTGCCGCCCGCGTCGCTGACCAAGATGATGACCAGCTACCTGGTCGAGCAGGCGCTGAAGAGCGGGAAGGTCAAGCCCGACGACAAGGTCACCATGAGCGAGAACGCCTGGTGCCGTGGCGGCAAGGGCGGCGACAGCTGCATGTTCGTGCCGCTCAACGCGCAAGCCTCGTTGATGGACATGCTGCGTGGCGTGGTGATCGCCAGTGGCAACGACGCCTCTAAGGCTCTGGCCGAACACGTCGGCGGCTCGGAGGCAGGCTTCGTCGCGATGATGAACGCCGAAGCCGCCAAGCTCGGCATGACGAAGACGCATTTCGAGAACTCTGACGGCCTGCCGGGGGCCAACCACAAGGCCTCGGCGCGGGACCTGGCCGTGCTGGCCGCCGCCATCATCCGCAACAGCCCCGAGTTCTATCCGATCTACGCCGAGCGCGAGTTCACCTACAACAACATCAAGCAGGGCAACCGCAACGCGCTGCTGTACACCGACCCGACCGTGGACGGTCTCAAGACCGGGCACACCCAGGAGGCGGGTTACTGCCTGACCGCCTCGTCCACGCGCAATGGCATGCGCCTGATCTCGGTCATCCTGAACGCGAACAGCATGCAGGCCCGGGCCGACCAGACCCGCGTGCTGTTCAACTGGGGCTACGCCAACTTCGAGCAGGCGACGCCGGCCCAGGCAGGTGCGACGCTGACGACGCCCAAGGTGCTGTACGGCGTGGCGCCCGACGTGGCGGCGGGCCTCGCCAAGCCGTGGACGCTGGTGGTGCCGAAGGGCCAGGCTGCCGCGGTCAAGACCGAGGTGACGCTGAACCCGGGCCTGGAGGCCCCCATCGCCAAGGGTGCGGTGATCGGCAAGGTCGTGGCCTCGGCCAACGGCAAGGTGCTCGGCGAGGCGCCGGTCGTCGCGCTGGCCGATGTGGAGCGGGCCGCCTTCTTCCTGCGCCTGAAGCAGCGCGTCGTCGGCTGGTTCTCGAAGTAGCCTGAGACGGGGGCCGGAGCCCCCGATGCCGCTCCACGTCGGGCTGCGGTTCAGGCCGCTGCTTGCCTCCGCCGCGCCACAGCTGCCAACACGCCCAGGCCCAGGGCCATCAACCCATACGTTGCCGGTTCCGGCACTGCCGCAACGGCCGCGGCGCCCATGAACTGGTGGGAGATGGCCGAGGGGTGCAGCGCGTCGGAGAACTGCGAGACGCTGCAGGACGCGCCCGTCGGGCCGGCGAAGGCGCCGCAGGGGCTGGTGACGTTGGTGATGCCGTAGACGGCGCCGCCGTTGGTGAGCGCATCGGTGCGCACCGCGGCGCCGAGGGCGGCGAAGTCGAAGAAGCTCATGGTGAGGCCGATGCCCTGGCCGTAGCTCACCACACCGCCCATCAGCGCGTTGAAGGCGTTGGTGGCCTGGGTGGACACGCCGGTCACGCCCAGCGCCACGGCTTCGGGTGTGGCGCCGAGGTCGGGCAGGTTGGCCACGAGCACGTGCTTGGCGCCCTTGGCGGCCAGCAGGCCGATGGCGGTCTTCAGGTTGTCTGTGGCGGCGGTGGCCGCGGCGCCGATGTTGGCGGGGTCGCCGCTGCGCGCGTCACGCATGTCGTTGCCGCCGGCGACGACGACGTACAGCGCATTGGCGTCGATGCTGGCCGTGCTGCCGAGGAAGCTGCCGACCTGCGCCAGCACGCTCGGCACGGACGTGCCGCCGGACGTGCGTGCGCCGCCCCAGGCGTAGTTGTTGCCGCCGAGCAGGCTGGCCTGGGCGGCGCTGGCGTGGCCGATGCCTGCCGCGAGGTATTCGACCCAGACCGGGCCGTCGGAGAAGCGCCCGTTGAAGTAGGGCGAGGGCGGCGTGACGCCGCCCGTGGCGGCGTAGACGTTGCCGGTGTCGGAGAGGCTGTCGCCAAAGAAGTAGGCGGTGCTGAAGGTGGCGGCCTGGGCCGCGCCGGCACACAGCGCGGTCAGGGCGGCGGCGGTCCTGACCAGTGTGCGGTGAAAGGAAGGGGTCATGTCGTCGTCTCCATCGTTGTTTTGGGAGATCGACGCTAGGCAGCCCGTTTCGGGCTGGCAAGAGGGTTAGCCAGCGCGGGATGCGATGTTGGGGGGGAGGGCCTGCTCCCGCAGCCAGCCGCCCATGCGTGCCATCGCCGCCGGCGTGCGCGCCAGGCTGCGGTGGTCGGTGCCGTCAACCTGGTGCACGGTGACGGCCGAGCCGGCCTGGCGCAGCGCGTCGACCAGTGCGTGCGAGTGCGCATGCGGCACCTGTCGGTCGGTCTCGGCCAGCAGCACCAGCACCTCGCAGTTCAGCGCCCGCGCGGCCGCGACGCTGTCCAGCGGCGAGCGCAGCCACAGCGTCAACGGCGCGATCAGCAGGTTGCGCCGCAGCACGGCGCGCAGGCTCTTCAGCGGTGTGATGAGGGCGACGCTGGCGACCGGACGGCCCGCCGCGGCAAGGCGCGCGGCGAGCTGCATGGCCACGCCGGTGCCCAGGCTGCGGCCGGCCACGTGCAGCGCGTGCGAGGGCAGCTTGAGTTGCGACAGGCCCCAGACCGCGGCGGCTTCGGCATCGGCCACGCAGACGGCCTCGGACGGCCAGCCGCTGCTGGCGCCCAGGCTGCGGTAGTTGAAGGCCAGCAGCGCGCAGTCGTCGGGCAGCCAGCCGGCGAGGTCGGGCGTCCAGGCGACGTGTTCGTTCCGCCCGCCGAACCACAGCAGCAGGCGCCGAGGCGGCGTTGGTGGCACGGTGAGCCAGCCCTGCAACCGCACGCCGCCGGGGCGCGTGATCCAGACCGGCGATGCGCTGCGCGTGGCAGCGGCGGGACCGGGATCGGTGCGGCGGATGACCCAGGTGCGGCCGAACAGCAGCTTGCCCTGCAGCAGCACGAGCCCGGCCGACAGCACGAGCACGGCGCCCAGCGCGCACGCCCAGGGCCACAACCAAGGGGGGACGGTATCGAAGGGAGGCTCGAAGGGAAGCATCACGCCGGTCAGCCTAGACCGCGGACATGACAGGCGGGTGATGCTGGCCGGCGACCGCCAGCCCACGGTCAGAGCGGGGGGAAGCGATTCGCACCTGCCGCGGGCAACTTGTGCATGCACGCAGCGAACAGCGGGTCGACGAGCCAGCCGTTCAGCCATGACCGTAGCGCCGGCAGGGCCAGCGTTGCAAACCAATCCGGGTCTACGGCGGCGAACTGGCGCACGAAGGGCATCAGGGCCAGATCGGTGGCGCAGGGCGTGGCGCCACCCAGGAAGGGCGCGCTGCTCAGCCGGGCTTCCAGCGTTCGCAGGAGCACATCCAGCGCCCTGTCACGGTTGGCGTCCGGCGTGAGGGGCTCACCCGCGTAGCGCTGGGGGTACTTCCAACGGTCCAGGTGATGCTTGAAGTCGCCGTCGTTCCGCTGCACGAGGTCAAGGTTCGCTGGCGACTGCGCCCGTGCCCACCAGCCCTGCGCATCGGGCGAGGCCAGCGCCCAGCGCATGATGTCCCAACTCTCCTCGAGCACGCGGCCATCGGGCAACTGCAGCACGGGCACCGTCGCCTTGGGCGACAAGGCCAGCAGGCTGGCAGGCTTGTCGCGCAAGCTCACCTCCACCGCCTCGAAGTGCCGCCCGGCTTGCAGCAGCGCCATGCGCGCGCGCATCGCGTAGGGGCAGCGGCGAAAGGTGTAGAGCCGCGGCAGCTGCGGGCCTGGGGTGGCGTGTGGTGTGGGCGATGCCGATGTCGATGCGTGCATGGGGAAGCTCGGTGCTGCGACGCGCTCAAGTCAACTCGGCGTGCACCTGAAGGCGGCTCAATGGACCCGCAGCACCTCGAACTGCTGTCGGTGGGGAGGGACCAGTATCGACACCTCATCACCCTCGCGTTTGCCCAGCATGGCCCGGCCCAACGGTGCCTGGCTGCTGATGACCTGAACGAGCTCCGCGCCGCTGCCCAACTTCATGCTGCCTCCTTCCGGGCCAAGAAAGAGCTGCTGCCGCTTGTCGTCGGCGTCGACCAGGCAGACCAGCGCCCCGAGTTGTATGCCCAGCCGCGCGTCGTAGGCCCGTGGGCGGAACTGGCGCCAATGGGTGATCGCATGGCGGATGGCTTCGGCGCGGCGGGCCTGCCCGGTGGCCAGGTAGGCGGCTTCGAGACCCAGGGTGTCGTACTTGTTCTCGGCGATGTTCTCTTCGTGGGTCGCCGTTTCATGCGCCACCCGTGCGGCCTCTTCGGCTTGCCGCAGGTCTGCGGCGAGCCGTTCCAGCACCTGCTGCTGCAGCAAGAATTTATCCATGATGAAAGGTCGGCATCTCGAACAAGCGGGGGCCTATGGATTATCGAGGGCGCCCCCGGCTGCGATGAGGCAACAGGTCAGGGGCTTCGGCTTCTCCACCCAGCCCCTAACTTCGCCGCTGCGCGAGGACCGTGGCGCGGTTAAGGTGCGCTCGCCCATGCCCGACCTCGACCTGCACCACCTCCCCGCCGAACTCCAGGCCGCGCTGGAGCGGGTGTGGCCCGGCTGCCCCGAGGCGCAGCGACGCGCGCTGCTCGCGCCGCACCGGCTCGGCTGGGCGCCACTTTGGCCCCATCAGATGTGGGCTTGGCAGCCGGCCAGCCGATGGTGGCGGCCTGGCGCGGCGCGCAAGGAGCGGGCGTGGCGTGAGGCCTTCTTCGGCGCACACCTGAGAGATGCGCGCGGCGAGCCGTACAACGCGACCGGGCCGGTCTATGAAGCCCGGCTGTTCGACCCCGCGCAGCCGTTCTTCGACACGCCGTGGACGCAGGCGAGCGTGCTGTTGCGCAGCCCTGTGCCGGACGTGTTCAGCGACGCGGACTTCTGGGTCATCACGCAGCAACTGTCAGGCGGGCACGTGCCCTCGGCCACGTCCACGGCCGAAGCCTGGGCAGGCGGCATGAAAGCAGATGGCGCCCTGCGTGGCTACAAGCGCGACCGCTGGCTGGCCAATGCGCAGTGGCTGCTCCACATGGAAGCCACCGGCACTTACCTTTGAGCTGTCAGCGCACCACCAGGCCCTGCGGCCCGATCTGGATGCGCTCCACCGGCACCCCGAGCCCGGCTTCGAGGTTGGCCTTGGCGGTGTTGCGGAAGTTGATCTCTTCGTTCGCGTTGGGCTTTTGCTTCAGCTGCTCGCGGTAGACGGCCATGAAGGTGCCCACCATCGCCAGCTGCTCGTACATCGCGCGCTTGGCGGCCGGGCTGCTCTGCGTGAACGCGGCGTTGCGGGCGAGCTGGCCTTGCATCTGCGCGACCAGCGTCTTGAAGTCGGCGTCCGGCACCTGCTGCTGCATGAACGCCGCGTAGTTGCCGGCGAGGAACGCGGCGGTGGCGGCGCCCACGTCGTTGGGCGCGAGGCTCAGTTGCGTCTCCAGCTTCTGCCAGAACACGAACGACTCCTCAAAGGCCTTGGTCATCGCGGCGCGGTGGGCGGCCGGGAAGCGCTGCGCGAGCTCGGTGGCCGATTGGCGTACCTGCGCCGGCCCGCTGGCCGTGACGGGGGCCGCGCCGGTCGTGGGAGCGGGTGGCGCCGTGCCGGCCGCTGGCGGCGGCCCGATCATGCCGCGCATCTGGTCGGCCAGGCTGAGGGAGGGGGCCACCTGGGCGATGGCCGAGCCGGCTGCGCAGGCCAGGGCGATGAGCGCGAGGCGAAGTGGGAGGAAGCGACGCAATCGGAACTCCTGAGGGGATGGGTTACTTGTCGAGGCTGAGGCTGCCGGAGCCCACGTAGACGGTCTTGTGGTCGTCGTGCACGGGGAAGCTGAGCAGGCGCTCCTGGTGGCCGTCGTCGTAGTCCAGCTGCAGCACATAGCCGCCGAGCTGGTAGCGGCCGCGGCGGCTGGCGCCGTCGTCTTTCTTGCTGGCGCTCACCGCACCGGCCGACCCGAACGGCCCGCCCACCGAGCCGCCCCCGGTGCTGCTGCTGCCCTTGCCGTCGCCGTACGACGAGCCCGCGATGACGGTGTTGTTCATCGTGGCGGCCAGCGTGCCGGAGCTGGACAGCGACTGGTAGCTGCGCTCAAACCTGCCGTCCTTGGTGAAGCGGATGGTGCGGGTGGACGACGTGCCGCCGGTGACCAGGCTGCCGTTGAACGCGCCGCGGCTGAAGCTGCCCTCCAGCCGCGTGTTGGCGGGCCAGGGCTTCACGGCGTAGTGCTTCCCGGCCTGCCAGCCGCCCGTGGGGCGGCCGTCGTCGTCCTGCGCCTGCATCTCGTAGCGCTTGTCGCCGCCGCGCCAGCGGGCCCATTGCTGCGGCTCCAGCTGGCGTGACGCGGCCACGTTGAGCTGGTCGGGGGGCATCTCCGTGCGGCGGTAGGCCGTGCCATCGCGCAACAGGAAGCGCACGTCTTCTTCCCAGCGGGTGCCGTAGTTGTAGTTGCCCTCGCCGTGGATGACGATGGCGGCCAGCTCCTTGTCGGGCAGGCCCCGGCCGGGCGCGCTCGTCACGCGCTGCAGCAGCACCTCGCGGCGGGCCAACGGTTCCTGCGCCAGCGGCATCGGCGCGAGCTGCGAGGCATCGCTCACCAGCGCCGCCTTGGACAGCGTGATGGAGCTGCGGCCCAGCGACGTCACCAGCCCGCGCAGCACCACCTCGCGGCCCACCCAGGCCTCGGCGTTGAAGTTCAGGTACACCCACTGCTCGGCCTGTCGGTCGCCTTGCTCCTGCACCAGCCGGAAGCGGTCGCCGTCGCTGGACCAGCGCTGCACGCGGCCCTTGGTGTAGACGAAGCCCAGCCCGCTCGCCGCGGCCTCGTCGGAGAGGGCGTTCCAGCTGCGCCCTTGCTGCTTCATCAATGCGGGGATCTGGCTAGGCAGCAGCAGCGGCCCGCGCACGGCGCCGGGCACCACGGCGGGTGGGGTGGGCAGCGTGACGAGCTTGGCTTGGATGAGCGCCTGCGCCACAGCCTTGGCCTGTGGGTACTGCGCGCTCACGTCCATGGCGTTGCCTTGCAGGTCGGCGGTGAGCCCGGCGCACACGGCATCGGGCTTGGCCTCGCCCAGCACGCGCTGGCGCATGGGGTCGGTGATGGTCGTCCACGGCAGCGCGCTGTGGCTCTGCTTGCGCCGCAGTTCTGCCACCACCAGGCGCAGGGCGGCGAGCTGGTGCCGCTCGCGCCAGGCCACCCACGCCGCGCGCATCTGCGGCGTGGAGGCCGCGCCGGCGTCGTCGCAGGCGTCGAGCGACGCTTCCGTCATCACGTCCAGGCTCACGGCATCCACGAGCTGCTTCAGCGCGACGGGGTCGGCCGCGAGTGACGGAGCGGCAGCGTGTGCGTTGCCGGCCAGCAGCAGCGCGCCCATCGTGGCGGTGGCGCACCAGGCACGGGCTTGGATCTGAACAGGGAACAACAAAAGCGTGAACAGACAGTGCGACAGGCACACATGCTCGATGCACACGCCGCCGCTAACAATCCCATGCTTTGGACGTTTGCGGGGTGAAAGATCACATCCGTGTATCGAGCGGTAAACGTGGGGTGCCACGCAAGGCCTGGCACCTGCATAGTTCTCGGCTTTCATGCACCGGAGATCGTCTTGCTCGCACGTCCAGGGCTGACCATGGCGCTGTTCGCGATGGCGGCCGTCGCGCAGGCCCAGGTGGGTCAGGGGGCGGTGCCCACGTTGCTGAGCTGCACGATCAATGACGGCCTCAGTGCGCACGTCAGCCTGGATCGCGCCGGCACGCCGCTGAGTGCGGGTGTGGTGGCCACGTCGGGCACGCACGAGTGCAACGTGCAGACGCAAGGGGCCGCAAGCGCCGATGGTGAGGGTGTCTGGCGTTTCGCGTGGACCGACGCGGTCGAAGGCAACACCCGCTACCAGGCCGCGCTGAAGCGGCTGGACGGTGGTGGCTACTCTTTGGCCTTGCAGCCCGCCGGCTGCGGCACGCTGGCGCTGCCGGCCACGATCACGCTGTCAGCGCAGAGCAAGACCTGCAAGACGCAGGTCGACCGCGACGAAGCCTTCGTGATCTTCTGGCAGCAGCTGCGTGACGCCATCACCCGGCGCGATGGGGAGCAGCTGCAGCGCCTGTCGCTGCCACAGCTGCTGTTCTCCGAAGGCTCCGATGACGTGAAGGCACCTGCCGCGGTCATCCGCAATGCGGCGACGTGCATCCCCATCGTGCCCACGACCGAATCCGGCACCGACATCGGCGGCCTGCTGAAGTCCATCACCACGCCGCGGCTGGATCAGCCGCCCTTGTCCCGCGTGGGCGCGGACCGTGCCAGCGCGGGCAATGCCTTCATCGCGCGGTGGACGGCGCAGGGCTGGCGGCTGGAATGGTTCAACGCCAGCCGCAGCGTGTTCTCGGGGTGCCGCAGCGGCTGAGCGCGTCACACGGTCGTCATGCACGTGGCACGGCTTTTGCGCACACTTGCGGCATGGCCACCCACACCGTTGCCGGCGAACGCTTTCACTTTCCCGACCTGCGCACGCTGCTGGCCAAGGCCAGCCCGCGCCGCTCGGGGGACGAGCTGGCCGGCGTGGCCGCCGCCACCGCGCGTGAGCGCGTCGCCGCGCAGCTCGCGCTCGCCGACCTGCCACTGACGACCTTCCTTCGCGAGGCCGTCGTGCCCTACGAAGACGATGAAGTGACCCGCCTCATCGTCGACACGCACGATGCCGGTGCTTTCGCACCCATCGCGCACCTCACCGTGGGCGGCCTGCGCGACGCGCTGCTGGCCGATGCGGTGAATCCCACCGCCATCGCGATGGGCCTCACGCCCGAGATGGCCGCTGCCGTCACCAAGCTGTGCCGCCTGCAAGACCTGCTGCTGATCGCGCAGCGCTGCGAGGTGGTCACGCAGTTCCGCAGCACCCTCGGCCAGCGCGGCCGCCTGGCCACGCGGCTGCAGCCCAACCACCCGACGGACGACGAGACCGGCATCGCCGCCAGCCTGCTCGACGGCCTGCTGATGGGTGCGGGCGACGCCGTCATCGGCATCAACCCTGCCACCGACAACCTGCCGCAGGTGATGCGCCTGGTGCAGATGCTGGACGCCGTCATCACCCGCCACGAGATCCCGACACAGAGCTGCGTGCTGACGCACGTGACGACCACGCTGGAAGCGATGAACCGTGGCTCCAGACCTGACCGCGTCTTTCAGCGCTTGATCAATGGCATGTCGTTCTTCATCAACCAAGTCGTCAAGCTCGTCGGCGATTTCTTTGTAGACGCCACCAAGATCACCACGATCTTTTATCTCGTTGCGCTTGTCGCGTAACTTCTGCATCATTTCACGAAGACCCATTAGATTTTCGCCGCGGTCATTACGCATGCCCTCCTGCATCATTCTGCGTAA